>Ga0213853_11520437_pt1 | contig 17786 bp, 18 predicted proteins | sample ABR_2016_MetaT_FD_164456 | JGI IMG/M metagenome (GOLD analysis project Ga0213853, IMG submission 164456) | Metatranscriptome of freshwater sediment microbial communities from post-fracked creek in Pennsylvania, United States - ABR_2016... | ecosystem: Environmental > Aquatic > Freshwater >...
GGGCGAATGTTACACCAGCCGCGTCGGGACTGCCGCGGCGGCGGCCGGACCGCTCGCGCGCTAGCGCGCGAGCGGTCCGGCCGCCGCCGCGGCAGTCCCGACGCGGCTGGTGTAACATTCGCCCCGCCAGGCGCGTAGCTCAGCTGGTTAGAGCACCACCTTGACATGGTGGGGGTCGTTGGTTCGAGTCCAATCGCGCCTACCAACTTCCGGGCAGCAGTCATTTCCTTGAACGACGGATCGTCACCTGCGATGCGTGCCGAGCGAACTACACCGGCTTACCGCGACCACTGACGCCGCACCTGCCTGTCACGCAGAGAAGTGCGGTTCGACCGCACTTTTTTTTGCGAGCTGATCCGATGATCACGATTTCCTTGCCCGACGCGTCGCGCCGGGAATACCCGACGCCCCCGACGCTGGCCGAGGTCGCCGGGTCGATCGGGCCCGGCCTCGCCAAGGCTGCGCTGGCCGGGCGGATCGACGGCCGCCTTGTCGATCTGTCCGAGCGCGTCGACCACGACGCCGCGGTGCAGATCGTCACCGACCGCGACGGCGACGGCCTGTCGGTACTGCGCCACAGCACCGCGCACCTCCTGGCCTATGCGGTCAAGGAGCTGTTTCCCGAGGCGCAGGTCACGATCGGCCCGGTCATCGAGAACGGCTTCTACTACGACTTCGCGTACAAGCGCCCGTTCACGCCCGAGGACCTCGCGGCGATCGAGCAGCGCATGGCCGAGATCGCGAAGCGCGATGAACCCGTCGTCCGCGAGGTCTGGCAGCGCGACGATGCGATACGCTACTTCGAGTCGATCGGCGAGCGCTACAAGGCCGAGATCATCGGCGCGATTCCGCCCGGGGAAGCGATCGGGCTCTATCGCGAAGGCACGTTCATCGACCTGTGCCGCGGGCCGCACGTGCCGTCGACCGGCCGCCTCAAGGTGTTCAAGCTGATGAAGGTCGCCGGCGCCTACTGGCGCGGCGACAGCCGCAACGAGATGCTGCAGCGGATCTACGGCACCGCGTGGGCCCGCAAGGACGAGCAGGACGCCTACCTGCACATGCTCGAGGAGGCCGAAAAGCGCGACCACCGGCGCCTTGGCCGCGAGCTCGACCTGTTCCACATGCAGGAGGAGGCGCCGGGCCTCGTGTTCTGGCACCCGAGGGGCTGGTCGATCTGGCAGCAGGTCGAGCAGTACATGCGCCAGGTCTACCAGGACAACGGCTATCTCGAGGTCAAGGGGCCGCAGATCCTGGACCGCGGGCTCTGGGAGCGCACGGGGCACTGGGACAACTACCGCGACCTGATGTTCACGACCGAGTCCGAGAACCGCTATTACGCGCTGAAGCCGATGAACTGCCCCGGCCACGTGCAGATCTACAACGCGGCGCTGCACTCCTATCGCGAGCTGCCGCTGCGCTACGGCGAATTCGGGCAATGTCATCGCAACGAGCCCTCGGGGGCGCTGCACGGAATCTTCCGGGTGCGGGGTTTCACGCAGGACGACGGACATATCTTCTGCACCGAGGCGCAGGTGCTCGACGAATGCGTCGACTACACGGTGTTGTTGCGACGCGTGTATCGCGACGTCGGCTTCGACAGGATCGTCTACAAGGTCGCGACGCGGCCCGAAAAGCGCATCGGCAGCGATGAGCTGTGGGACCAGGCCGAGCGTGCGCTGATGGAATCCTTGCGCCGATCCGATTGCGAATTCGAGCTCGTGCCGGGAGATGGCGCTTTTTACGGTCCGAAGATCGAATATCACCTAAGAGATTCGATCGGTCGCTCCTGGCAGTGCGGCACGATGCAGGTCGATTTCATGCTGCCCGGACGGCTGGGTGCCGAATACGTCGCCGAAGACAATGCGCGCCGGGTCCCCGTGATGTTGCATCGCGCAATCCTCGGTTCGCTCGAGCGTTTCGTCGGTATCCTGATCGAGAATCACGCCGGGGCGCTGCCGCCGTGGCTGGCCCCGATCCAGGCGGTCGCGACAACGATTTCCGAGGGTCAGGCGGCCTACGCCGTCGTTGTCGCCCAAACGCTGAAAAAACAAGGCTTTAGGGTCGACGCCGATTTGCGCAACGAGAAGATCGGCTATAAAATCCGCAGTCTTTCGCTGCAAAAGCCACCGTACATCCTGGTGGTCGGCGAGAAGGAAGTACAGGCAGGAACGGTGGCCGTGCGGGCCCGTGGCAGCCAGGACGCCCGGGTCATGCCGCTTGCGCAGTTTTCGGCGTTGCTGAAGGAAGACGTCGAATTGCGCCGCAATGTCGGCGGCGCGGCCAGTCATTGACTTACATGGAGTGAACAGCCATCGCCCAGGAACGTTCGCATCGCATCAACGGAGAAATATCGGTACTCGAGATCCGCCTGCTAGGGGTCGAGGGCGAACAAATCGGAGTGGTCAAGATCGCGGATGCGATCCGGATGGCCGAGGAAGCCGAGGTCGACCTCGTCGAAATCGCGCCCACCGCCGAGCCGCCAGTCTGTCGCCTGATGGACTACGGCAAGTTCAAGTACCAGGAACAAAAGAAGGCGCACGAGGCGCGGCTCAAGCAGCGCCAGATCCAGGTCAAGGAAATCAAGTTTCGCCCGGCCACGGACGACAACGACTACCTGACCAAGGTCCGCAAGCTGACCGAGTTTCTCGAAGAAGGCGACAAGGCGAAGGTGACGATGCGATTCCGGGGGCGCGAAATGGCCCACCAGGACATCGGCTTGAAGGTGCTCGAGCGCGTGCGCAACGACCTGGAGGAAGTCGGACAGGTCGAGCAGATGCCGCGACTCGAGGGGCGCCAGATGATCATGATCGTTGCGCCGAAGAAGAAGAAGTAGGCGCAGCAGAGGCGATACACGCAGTTCGATCGACGGCGACCGCCGCCGATGCAGTCCGGTGGCGGCGGCGCGCACGGCGCGCTGCGGTCCACCTCACAAGTGCCGCAGGCCTTAGAAGTCCCGACTCACGTCGGGCGCCCGGCGGCATCCACGAAGAAAGGCCGGCACATGCCGAAGATGAAGACCAAGAAGAGCGCCGCGAAGCGTTTCACGATTCGCGCCAGCGGCTCGATCAAGCGAGGACAAGCGTCCAAGCGCCACCTGCTGACCAAGCGCACGACGAAGAACAAGCGTCATCTGCGCGGCCCGGCGGCCCTGCATCCGTCCGACGAAAGGTCGGTGCGTCGCATGTTGCCCAATTCCTGAGCGGGAGCCGACCATGCCACGCGTAAAGCGCGGAGTCACGGCGCGCGCGCGCCACAAGAAGGTCCTGGCGCTCGCCAAGGGATTCACCCAGCGCCGCAACAACGTCTTCCGGATCGCCAAAGAGGCGGTCATGAAGGCGGGCCAATATGCCTACCGCGACCGTCGCACGCGCAAGCGCGTGTTCCGTTCGCTGTGGATCGCCCGCATCAACGCGGCAGTGCGCGAGCATGAGATGTCCTACAGCGTCTTCATGAACGGCCTTAAGAAGGCCGAGATCGACATCGATCGCAAGATGCTGGCCGACATGGCGGTGCTCGACAAGCCGGGTTTTGCGGCGATCGTCAACAAGGTCAAGTCCGGCCTGGTCAACTAGGCCCGTTGCAAGCACGCGCGGTCCGCGCGCAGCGCGGACCGCCTGCACCAGGGGCCTGGCAACGATAGCGGCCCCTTTTTTATTGGCCATGACCTCATCCATCGAACAACTGATTGCCGACGCCGAATCCGCCTTCGCGGCCGCGCGGCAGCCCGCCGCGCTCGAAAACGAGAAGGCGCGCTACCTGGGCAAGAGCGGCAGCATCACCGAGATGTTGAAGGCGCTCGGCAAGCTGTCGCCCGACGAGCGTCGCGCGCGCGGCGCGCAGGTCAATGCGGCCAAGGCGCGCATCGAGGTGCTGCTCGAGAGCCGGCGCGATGCCCTTGCTGCCGCCGAACTCGAAACGCGACTCGCCGCGCAGTCGATCGACGTCACGCTGCCCGGGCGGCGCCGTGCCGTCGGCGGGGCGCTGCATCCGATCCTGCGCAGCTGGATGCGCATCGAGGAGATCTTCCGCTCGATCGGCTTCGATGTCGGCGACGGACCCGAGATCGAGAACGACTGGTACAACTTCACCGCGCTGAACAATCCCGAGAACCACCCGGCGCGTTCGATGCAGGACACGTTCTATGTCGACGTCGACGATGCGCACGGCAAGCCGCTGATGCTGCGCACCCATACGTCGCCGATGCAGGTGCGCTACGCGCGCACGCACGAGCCGCCGCTGCGCGTCATCAATCCGGGGCGCACCTATCGGGTCGACAGCGACGCGACCCACTCGCCGATGTTCCACCAGGTCGAGGGGTTGTGGATCGACGAGCGCATCAGTTTCGCCGACCTGAAGGGCGTCTACACCGATTTCCTGCGCCGCTTCTTCGACAGCGATGCGCTGCAGGTACGTTTCCGGCCGTCGTTCTTTCCGTTCACCGAACCGTCCGCCGAGATCGACATGATGTTCACCAGCGGCCCGCGCAAGGGGCGCTGGCTCGAGATCTCTGGGGCCGGCCAGGTGCACCCGAGCGTGATCCGCAATTTCGGCTTCGATCCGGAGCGCTGGATCGGCTTTGCATTCGGTTCCGGGCTAGAGCGGTTGACGATGCTGCGCTATGGCATCGACGATCTGCGCCAGTTCTTCGACGGCGACCTGCGCTTCCTGCAGCAGTTCGCGTAGCGCGAGGACGGCGATGCTGATTTCCGAGGAGTGGCTGCGCAGTTTCATTGATCCGCCCGAAAGCGCCGCGGCGCTGGCCGAGCGGCTGACGATGGCCGGGCTCGAGGTCGAGTCGGTCGAAGCCGTCGCGCCGCCGTGCACGAAGGTCGTCGTCGCCGCGGTCCTCGGCGTCGCGCCCCACCCGGGCGCCGACCGGCTGCGCGTCTGCGAGGTCGACGCCGGGACCGGCGGCCGGTTGACGATCGTCTGCGGCGCGCCGAACGTCGCGCCCGGCCTGAGGGTGCCGTGCGCGCTGCCGGGCGCGCAATTGCCCGGCGGCGTCGCGATCCGCGCGACGACGATGCGCGGCGTCGAATCGCAGGGCATGCTGTGCTCGGCGCGCGAACTCGGCCTCGGCGACGATCACTCCGGCCTGCTCGTGCTCGACGGCGCGGCGCCGATCGGGCGCGACGTGCGCGAGGTGCTCGGCCTCGACGACCAGCGCCTCGAGATCAAGCTCACGCCGAATCGCGGCGATTGCCTCGGCGTGCTCGGCATCGCGCGCGAGGTCGCCGCGCTGACCGGGGCGCCGCTGCGCCTGCCGGCCTTCGATCCGGTCGCGGTCGACGATGCGGCGCTGCGCCTGAAGGTCACGGTGCACGCGTCGGACCTGTGCGGTCGCTTTTCGGGCCGCGTCGTGCGCGGCGTCGATGCGCGCGCGCCGACGCCCGACTGGATGAAACGGCGACTCGAACGCTGCGGCCAGCGGCCGATCTCCGCGCTGGTCGACATCTCGAACTACGTGATGCTCGAACTCGGCCGTCCGACGCACGTGTTCGATCTCGACAAGGTCAGCGGCGCGCTTGACGTGCGCTGGGGCCGCGCCGGCGAGCAGGTCGAACTGCTCAACGGCCAGACGGTCACGGTCGACGAGACCGTCGGCGTGATCGCCGATGCGCGCGGCGTCGAGGGCCTGGCCGGCGTGATGGGCGGCGCGGCGACCGCGGTCTCGCTCGACACCGCGAACGTCTATCTCGAAGCCGCGTTCTGGTGGCCCGAGGCGATCCAGGGCCGCTCGCGGCGCTACAACTTCGCGACCGAGGCCGCGCATCGCTTCGAACGCGGCGTCGATTTCGCGACCACGGCGGCGCATCTCGAGCACCTGACCCGCTTGATCGTCTCGATCTGCGGTACGCCGCGGACCCGCGTCGGCCCGCTCGACGACCAGACGCTGCGCCTCCCGGTGCGCGCGCCGGTTGCGATGCGGCTGGCGCGCTGCCGGAAGTTGATCGGCATCGAGGTCGGCGCCGACGAGGTCGCGGGCGTGTTCGACCGCCTCGGCTTCGCGTACCGCCGCGAAGACGGCGAGGGCGAGTCGGGTGCGCGCTTTGTCGTGACGCCGCCGCCGCAGCGCTTCGACATCGCGATCGAGGAGGATCTCGTCGAGGAGATTGCGCGCATCTGGGGCTTCGAGCGGATCCCGGCACTGCCGCCGCTCGCTCCGGCAAAAATGCGCGCCGAGCCCGAGACTCGGCGTTCGGCCCACGCGGTGCGCCATGCGCTGGTCGCTGCGGGCTACCAGGAACTGGTCAACTATTCCTTCGTCGATCCGCAGATCGAGAGCGACATCGGCGTCGCCGATCCGATCCGCGTGCTCAATCCGATCGCCGCGCAGCGCTCGGTGATGCGCTCCAACCTGATCGGCGGACTCCTCGAGGCGCTGCGCTACAACCTCAACCAGCGCGCGGCCCGCGTACGCGTCTTCGAGGTCGGCCGCGTGTTCCGGCGCGCACCCGAGTCGCCCGACGGCCCCCTGGCGGTCGCCGGCGTCGACCAGCCCTTGCGGGTTGCCGCGCTCGCCTACGGTCCGGTCGAGGCCGAACAGTGGGGCTCGGTTGTCACCGAGGTCGACTTCTTCGATCTGAAGGGCGATCTCGAGCGTCTGCTTGCGCCGCATGCCGCCGTATTCGTCGGTGCGGCGAATCCGGCATTTCATCCGGGGCGCTGCGCCGCGGTCGAGCTCGGCGGACAGCGGATCGGCTGGATCGGCGAACTGCATCCGCGCTGGCAGCAGAAGTTCGCGCTGCCACGCGCCGCGCAGTTGTTCGAGGTCGATCTCGACGCCTTGCTCGACCATGCGCTGCCGCATGCCGCGGCCATCGTGCGCCAGCCGGAAGTCGTGCGCGACATTGCGCTGTGGGTCGACGCACAACTTCCCGCGGCGCAGGTCGTGGCCGTCGTCGACGCGATGAGGCGGCACGACACCCGTCTTTCGGTAGTGCGGGAGTTCCGGCTATTCGATCTTTTCCGCCCTTCGTCGGAAGCTTCCGGCGAGTCCGCGGTAGCGGGCGCTAACGCATTGTTAAATAAGGAGAAAAGTCTTGCGTTCCGGATCGTTCTCCAAGATACTCAACGCACGCTCAGCGATGCCGATGCCGACGTCGTCAGGGAGGCGATCGCGGCCGAACTCGAGTCGCGGCTGGGCGCCCGGTTGCGTCGCTAAATCTCATATGGAACACGCTCGTCCCCAGGGGGCGCCGAATTTTCCCGAGGTCCCGGCCACCGCCGGGCACCCGGCGGCCGGCCGACGTAACGTCAAGACCTTGACCAAGGCCGAGCTCGCCGACACGCTGTTCGACCGCCTCGGCCTGAACAAGCGCGAGGCCAAGGACATGGTGGACGGTTTCTTCGACGAAATTCGCGCCGCGCTCGAGCGCGGCGACGCGGTCAAGTTGTCGGGGTTCGGCAACTTCCAGCTTCGCAGCAAGCCGCAGCGACCCGGCCGCAATCCGAAGACCGGCGAGGAAATCGCGATCACCGCGCGTCGCGTCGTGACCTTTCACGCGAGCCAGAAGCTGAAGGCCGCCGTGTCCGAAACCGTCGACGGCCACTGACGGGCCGGCGGCCAGCTGAGGGACGGCAGCACCGTATCGCGATGCACGAAAGCGACCCGGTCGTTCGCGGACATTCGGAGCTGCCGCCGATTCCCGCCAAGCGCTACTTCACGATCGGCGAGGTCAGCGAGCTGTGCGGCGTCAAACCGCATGTGCTGCGCTACTGGGAGCAGGAGTTCACGCAGCTGCGCCCGATCAAGCGGCGCGGAAACCGCCGCTACTACCAGCACCATGAAGTCCTGCTGATCCGCCGGATCCGCGAACTGCTCTACGACCTCGGCTTCACGATCAGCGGTGCGCGCAACCGCCTGGACGAGTCGACGCTCGCCGGCCGCGCCTCCGCAGGCGCGGCCGCGCGCGCCAGTGGGCTTGTCGACGGCAAGGCGGCCGCGCCACGCTCCCGCGCAGAGCAGTTCGCCGAGGGCGTCGCCGCGGTCAAGCTCCTGGGCGAATTGCGCGGCGAACTCGAAGCGATCCGCAAGCTGCTCGAGCCGGGCCCCGACGGCGCCAGCTAGCCGGTCCGGGGCGGCAGAGGTCGCGGCGGTGTAAGATCCGTGCCGTCGGGACGTTGCGCAGCCGGGCCGCTCGCTCGCATCGAATGCGGGTGTGGCGGCTCAGAATCCACCAGGTCATCGAATGGCTGCGCGGTGCGCCCGGCACATGAATCGGCTCAACGGCCAATACGCCGGCGTGTAGCGCAGCCTGGTAGCGCATCAGTCTGGGGGACTGGAGGTCGCAGGTTCGAATCCTGTCACGCCGACCAATCACGCACCGTTTCCGATCGGCAAACTCAGGATGCCTTGGCAGAGAACGCCAGGCACCAGCCGTCCGGACTCACCGTACCGGCCACGATCCGGCACGCGGCGTCACCGGTACCCGCCGCAGGCGGCTGGTACGACCCGCAATCCGCGCAGCGGTGTCCGTCCTTCGGTTTGTCCTGGTAGTAGAAATCCTTCTTCGATGCCGTGCCCGCGGACGCGGGCTTCAGCCATACCACGAGACCAGCGCCCGCCAGCGCGAGTGCCATCCTGGAGCCTCGCTGCAGGGCGCGACGGCGGTTCGGTGCAGTCGGTGCGTTCTTCATGGCCTGACCTCCGGAAAAGTGCGCGTTGTGCCGCGCGTTCGGTGAATCGGCTCGCTCCCGCCGGCGCGTCTGCATGACGAACCGGCGAACGTGGTGCGTCGGCGCCGGGCTAGAACATCAGCCAACCCAGCAGGTACAGCGTGTTGTTGTCGCGGGCATTGCGGCCCAGCCCGTCGTAGTTCGACGACGCGCCGTTGAACTTCGTGTAGGCCGTGTACTGCACGGCGATCCGCGTGTCGCGCAGCGGCAGGTAGTTCAACTCGACGACGTAGCCGGCCGAGTTCGGGCTGCCAAGGGCGCTGCCGGTGATCGGTGAGCCGGTGTCGTACAGCGTCGCGTCGGTATCGCCGCGGGTCGCGAAGTGCGCAAGATTCAGGCCATACTTCTTCTGGAAGTAGTACGTCCCCTTCACGTTGAGGGCCGTCAGCCGGTCGCCCGGATTGCTCTGCGGGGTCGCGTTCCAGGACTGGTGCTCGCGCGTGACGTTCAACTGGGCCGACCAGCGATGACGGTCCGTGACGTACTGGTACTGAGTGTCGATCGCGATGTCGCGGAAATCATCGGTGGGGCCGTTCGGATTCATGTTGTCCGGGAACTGGTGGACGCTGAAGCCGTAGGCGCCGATCTCGGCGGTCTGCGCGCCGCTGTCCCACTCGTGCTGCAGGGCCACGCGCCAGTAGGGGTTGCCGCCGCGCAGTGCGACGTCCCGTGTCTTGTCGGTGGCGGCACGCAGCGTCGAGTAGACCTTGTCGGCCGTCCGGTAGGTGCTGACCTCCGCATAGACCAGCCGGTGCCACAGCACGTAGCCTCCGAGGCCCGCAACCTGCTGCCCAAGGCCCTCGACCGCGACGCCCGCATTCGGCACGATCGCGACCGATGACGACGCATACGGAAAGCGCCATGCGGCCGACGTGTTGTAGACGTCCTGGACGCCCGGATTGTTGTTCAGCGTGACGCCGTAGATCATGCCGTCGCCGTCGCCGTCGAGACGACGCGCAAAGCGCAGGTCGACGTTGTCAATTGCGCCCCGATGCGCGACACCGTCGTAGGTCCACTGCGAGAACAGGCCGAGCCCGTCGGTGATCTTGCCGGCGACGAACAGGCTCGCCTGCTGCAGCACGACCTGGCGGTCCTTCGGGAACTGGTCCTGCTGGGTCGCGTCGACGCTGGCCGTCGACGTGCGCGAGATCTGCAACATGCCGGCCACCGGCAGCAGTCGCCGGTCACCCAGCGTGTAACCGCTCAACTTGAACAGCCGCCCAGTCGGCGTCAGTTCCGGAAAGCTGAGGTGGCAGGACGTGCAATCGAGGCCCGTCTGGCGCGCGAAGCTCGGCACGGCGTGGGCGGCGGACATGAAGAGCAGGGACCCGACAGAGAACAGGATCGTTCGCCGGAGTCCTTCGAGGGAGGAAGCACAGTGCCGCATTCATTGCTCCTTGCTGGGTACTGACGCGTCGCTGCGCCAGGGCTTGTCGAACCACTCGCTGCGTAAGACGGCCTTAAGTTCGATGCAAAGGTCATCCATTACGCGTAACGAGAATTGGTTACTCGTGTCCAATCTATTGCGTTGCGCCATGCACGGCTATGGGCAAGATTCCGATACTTGAGGTAGGCAACGCCCGATCGATGTGTAGGGGATTGCGTTTGGTTCCGAAATGAATGGGAGACTTTCCCATTGATCGACAAACTTCGACGCCGTTCGTCGGGTGTGCCTGGCCGTCCCGGGGGGCCGCGGGCTCAAGACCCGCGCGGCCGCGCCGATAGATAGACCGGAGTCATCGTGACGTCAGCCTCGGGCTTGCCGCCGGTCGAATCGAGGACTTTTCTTTGGCGCGAGCGAACCTCTCCAATGCCCCACATGCCGGACCGCGCCGGCGACTCGAACGGCTGTTCGCGCTGTCGCTGGCCGCGATGGTCGGCGTCGTCGGCCTCGGCATCGTCCGTGACCGCAGCCAGGCGCTGGTCGTTGCTCGGCAGAATGCGCTGAGCATCGCCGACGGCGTGCAGGTGCACGCGACCGAACTGCTGCGCCAATCCATCAGCAGCCTGCGCAACATCGAGTTCGGCTTGTCACAGATCGCGACCGGCCCGTCGTCGGCGCTGCCGCTGCTGCAGAGCACGGCACGCATCGATACCGTTCGGGCGTCCGGGCAGCGCGGAGGACATCGTCCGCCGCTGCTTGAGTCCGCGGGACGCGGCGCTCGAGCAGGCCGCCTGAGGCACGGCAAGCGGCGCGTCAGGACAGCTTGAACTGGCCGATCTTGTGGTCGAGCTGCTCGCCCTGCGCGCGCAGCGCGCCCCGTCAACGCGAGCGTTGCGCGGCGACCCGCTGCAGCAACTCGATCAGCATCGCCCGCTCGGCGGCGCTCAGCGCGCCAAGCCGTTCCTCTTCCATGGTCCGGGCGAGCTGGCGCGTGCGCCGCGCAAGCAGGTCGCCGGCGGCGGTCAGGCAGACCAGCTGCGCGCGCCGATCCTTGGCATTGCGGCGCCGCACGACCAGCTTTCGATCCTCGAGCTGGTCGAGCAGCGTCGTCAGGTTCGGCGCGGACATCGCGAGTGTGCGCGCGAGCCGGGTCTGCGCCACGTCGCCGTTGCTGAGCAGCAGTTGCAGCACCGTGAACTCGACCGTGCGCAGGCGCAGCGGCGTGCCGATGCGCGCCTCGAACGCCGGGCGCATCGCGATTCCGGCCTGCGCGAGGCTGTAGCCGAGGATCGGGGTCAGCGCCGACTCGTCGAGCGCGGGGCCGGCGCGGTCCGCGCCTGCGGACTTGCGGGCCGACGCCGCGGCGCGCGTCCCGGCGGCTTGACGCGCGGTCGCCTTGCGTTCAATCGGCAAGCTGCCAGTCGCCATTGACGACCTTGAGCATGACGCCGGTGTCGAGCGTGAAGCCCCAGTGGTCGGTCGCCGTGTAGTTCAATACGCCATGCGACACCGGGGTCGGGCCCATGTGCTCGAGCGCGTCGCGCAGCGCGGCGCGGAACGCGGGCGTGCCGGGCTTGCCGGCCTTCAGCGCGATGGGCACGGCCTTGTCGAGCACGACGGCAGCATCGTAGCCGTGGGCGGCGAACTGGTTGCGCGAGCCGGCGCCGTAGGCCATCTCGTAGGCCTTGACGAAATCCAGCGCAAGCGGCTTGGACGGGGACGACGCGGGGAGCAGTTCGCCGATGAGCGCCGGGCCCGACACGACGTAGGTTCCCTCGACGGTCTTGCCGCCGATGCGCATCAGGTCGCGCGTCGCGGCGGCGTGGGTCTGATAGACCACGCCCTTGTAGGCGCGCTCGGCGAGGCTCATCTGGGGCATTGCCGCGCCGCTGCCGCTGGCGACCACGAGCACCGCGTCCGGATTGGCAGCGACGAGCTTCAGCGCCTGCCCGGTGACGCTGGTGTCGGCGCGCGCGAAGCGCTCGACGTCGACGATCCTGATCCCGGCCGCGTCGACGGCGGCCTGCAGGTCCTTGAGCCAGACCTCGCCGTATGCGTCGCTGTAGCCGATGAAGCCGATCGTCTTCACGTGATGGCGCTTCATGTGCTCGACGAGCGCGTGGGCCATCACGGCCGACGATTGCGGCAGCCTGAACGTCCACTTGTCGCTGCCCGGCGGCAGGCCGATCGGCGACAGCGTCAGCTGCACGGTTTCGCCCTCGGCGGCGACGGGCGCGATTGCGACGGCGACCGGCGTCACGGCCGAGCCCAGGATCAGGTCGACCTTGTCGTCGCCGACGAAGCGACGCGCGATCTTGACCGCGTTCGTCGGATCGGTCGCGTCGTCGAGGATGATCAGTTTGACCTTCTGGCCGCCGAGCGTCTGCGGCCAGAGCGCGAGCTCGTTGCGGATCGGCACGCCGAGTCCGGAGCCCTGGCCGGTCAAGGGCAGGCTCACGCCGATCGTCAGGTCCGCGCGCGCCGCGCCGCTCGCGCCGAGGGCGCACGCCGCAAGCATCAGCGAGCCAATCAAAGTACGCATGAAGGTTTCCTTGGATAGGGTGGAACATTGTCCGGATATTTATACATTGTAATCAATTCGACGACTCATGGGCCGACGCCGGGCGCGCGGCGGATGCTGCAGCGCAACGTCGATCACCATGGCGGCGTCGGCCGCGGCTGCGGTGCGCGGCGGTCCCGCAGATGTTGACGTGTCCGCCAATACGCTTATGATCCATAAACAATTGGCGCACCGCGCGGCATCCGTCCGGGTCCCGCTCGGTTGCCGCCCAGCCATCGGAGACCATCGTGACGTCCACCGCATCGACCGCCGTGCCGCCGCTGCTCGCGGCGCTCGACCTGCTGCGCATCGAACTGCACGGCGAGGTCGCCCACGTCGAACTCGACCGACCCGCGAAGCGCAACGCGATCAACGACACTCTCGTCGCGCAGATCCATGCCGCATTCGCGGGCTTGCCCGCCGCGGTGCGCGCCGTCGTCCTGAGCGGCTCCGGGGCGCATTTCTGCGCGGGGCTCGACCTGTCCGAGCTGTCCGAGCGCAGCGTCGCCGAGGGCATCCTGCATTCGCGCAGCTGGCACGCGGCGATGGACCAGATCCAGTTCGGCCGCGTCCCGGTCGTCGCCGTGCTGCACGGCGCGGTCGTCGGCGGCGGGCTCGAGCTCGCCAGTGCGGCGCACGTCCGGGTCGCCGAGGCCGGCGCGTACTACGGCCTGCCCGAGGGCCAGCGCGGGATCTTCGTCGGCGGCGGCGGGTCGGCGCGCGTGCCGCGCCTGGTCGGCGTCGCCTGCATGACCGACATGATGCTGACCGGTCGGGTCCTCGATGCTGACGAGGGGCAGCGGCGAGGACTGTCGAACTATCTGGTGGGGCCCCGCGAGGGTCTCGCGAAAGGCCTGGAACTCGCGCGCAAGATCGCCGGCAATGCGCCGCTATCGAATTTCGCGGTGATGCAGGCGCTGCCCCGCATCGCCGACCTGTCGCAGTCCGACGGCCTGTTCGTCGAGTCGCTGATGTCGGCCATCGCGCAGGGCGACGACGCCGCGAAGGAGCGAGTCCGCGCCTTCCTCGACAAGCGCGCCGGCAAGGTCGTGCCGCAATGAGCCCGCCGGGCCGCCCTACAGATGCGCCAGCCCTTGTGGACGCGATCGCGGCTGCGGTCCCGATGGCGAGGATGGGCCACGAGGGGGCCTGCTGTGCGGTGCGCGGCTGGCGCGCCGCGCCCGCTACGGCGGCGCGCCGCATGCGGCGCGCAACCCCGCCTCCGCCCCTCGTGTTCCCGCTGCCCGGGCTCGAGCGCGGCGAGTGGGTCGACCAATGAGCGCGGCGCCATTTCGGCCGGTCTCGCTGGGGGGGTCACTGCGCGCGCGTTTCACCGCGCGGGCCGACGGCACGACCTGGATCGAGTCGGAGGAAGCGCTGCGCGATTATCCGGCGCGCCTGACCGACCGTCTGCTGCACTGGGCCGACGTCGCCCCGGAGCGCACGCTGATCGCGCGCCGCGAAGCCGGCGGCGCCTGGCGCGAGATCGGGTTCGCGCAGGCCTGCGCCGCCGGGCGCGGCATCGCGCAGGCGCTGATCGAGCGCGGCCTGACTGCCGAGCGGCCGGTCGCGGTTCTGTCCGGCAACGATATCGAGCATTTCCTGCTGATGCTCGGTTGCCTGCTCGCCGGCGTGCCGATTGTGCCGATCTCGCCGGCGTATACGCTGCTGTCGCAGGACCACGGCAAGCTGCGCCATATCTTCGGCGTCGCGACGCCCGGGCTCGTGTTTGCCGCCGACGGCGCGGCGTTCGGTGCGGCGATCCAAGCGGCGGCCGCGGCTGATTGCGAGGTCGTGCTGACGCGCGGCGCGTTCGACGCACGCGCGTCGACCCCGTTTTCGGCATTGCTCGCAACGCCGCCTAGCGCCGCCGTCGAGCGGCGCCACGCGACGGTCGGACCGGACACGATCGCCAAGCTGCTGTTCACGTCGGGCTCGACCAAGCTGCCGAAAGCGGTCATCAACACGCACCGGATGCTCGCCAGCAACCAGCAGACGATCCTGCAGTCCTTTCCGGTGCTCGCCGAGGAACCTCCGGTACTGGTCGACTGGCTGCCCTGGAACCATACGTTCGGCGGCAACCACAATACCGGCATCGTGATCTACAACGGCGGCACGCTCTACATCGACGAGGGCAAGCCGACGCCCGCCGGGATCGGCGAGACCTTGCGCAACCTGCGCGAGATCTCCCCGACCGTCTACTTCAACGTGCCGAAAGGCTTCGAGGCTATCGCGCAGGCGGCCGAGGTCGACGCGCAGCTGCGCGCCACGCTGTTCAAACGCGTCCGGTTCTTCTTCTTCGCGGGGGCCGGCCTATCGCAGCCGACCTGGGATCGCATCGATGCCGTCGCGCAGCAGGCCTGCGGCGAGCGGATCCGGATGCTCACCGGGCTGGGCATGACCGAGACCGCGCCGTTTGCGATCTGCGCGAACGGGGCCGACGTGCGCTCCGGCCATGTCGGCCTGCCGGCGCCCGGCTGGACGATCAAGCTCGTGCCGATCGGCGACAAGTGCGAGATCCGCTACCGCGGCCCGTCGCTGACGCCGGGCTACTGGCGCAATTCCGAGCAGACGGCCGACGCCTTCGACGAGGACGGATTCTTTATGAGCGGCGACGCGGTCCGGTACATCGATCCGGCCGCGCCGGGCAAGGGTCTGCTGTTCGACGGCCGCACCGCCGAGGATTTCAAGCTGTCGACCGGTACGTTCGTCAGCGTCGGTCCGCTGCGCGCGCGGATCATCGCCGCCGGCGCGCCCTACGTGCAGGACGCGGTGATCGCCGGCATCAATCGCGACGCGGTCGGCGCACTGCTGTTCCCCAATCCCGACGACTGCCGCGACCTCGCGCAGCTGGGACATCGCGCGCCGATCCGCGACGTCCTCGATGCGCCCGCGGTGCGGGCATTCTTCCAGCAGCTCGTCGACGCGCTGTGGGCCGGCGGCACCGGATCCGCGTCGCGCGTTGCCTTCCTGCACGTGATGGAACAGCCGCCGTCGATCGATCACGGTGAAGTCACCGACAAGGGCTCGATCAACCAGCGCGCCGCATTGACGCGCCGCGCCGCGCTGGTCGACGCGCTCTATGGGGACGCGACGGCCGCCGGGCCGGTGACCGTCTACCGCGCCCGGCAGGGCTGAGCACGACGGCCCTGCGGGCCAGCGGACCCCGCTGCGACTTTTGCCGGAGACGCCGTGCGTCACGCTGCCGGCGTCGCGCGCGGCGCCGCGCAGGGCGATCCGGGCCGCCTGTATCATCGGTGCCCGAGCGCGCGATCGCGTGCATGGCAAGGGCAATGCGGATCCTGGTTTCGAACGACGACGGCTACCTCGCGCCGGGCCTCGAGGCTCTGGCTCGCGCGATGGCGCGGTTCGGCACGGTCACCGTGATCGCTCCCGAGCAGAACTGCAGCGGCGCGAGCAACTCGTTGACGCTGACCCGGCCGCTGTCGGTGAATCGCGCGGCCAACGGCTACTTGTTCGTCAACGGCACGCCGACCGACTGCGTCCATATCGCGCTGACCGGCCTGCTCGACGAGCGTCCCGACCTCGTCGTTTCGGGCATCAACAATGGCCAGAACATGGGCGACGATACGGTCTATTCCGGGACCGTTGCCGCGGCCATGGAAGGCTACCTGTTCGGGCTTCCGGCGCTGGCCTTTTCGCACGTCGACAAGGGGCATGCCCACCTGGACGCCGCGGCCGCGGCGGCCGCCGACCTGGTCGGCCGCCTGATCGAATCGCCGGCGCTGCAGCGCGCCTGGCTGCTCAACGTCAACATTCCCAACCTGCCCCGCGAGCAGCTCGGCGGCGCGGTCTGCACGCGCCTGGGCAAGCGCCATCCGTCGCAGCCGGTGGTCCGGACCCAGAATCCGCGCGGCGAAACCATTTACTGGGTCGGCGGGGCAGGCGAAGCGCGCGAGGCCGGACCCGGCACCGATTTTCACGCGACCGCCAACGGGCAGGTCTCGGTGACGCCGCTGCAGATCGACTTGACCCATCTGTCCGAACTCGACGCGGTGACGCAGTGGCTGGGCGCGCCGCGCGCCTAACCGGCCGCCGACGATGAGTCCGCCTGGCCGCCCGTCCCATGCGCCAGCCTTTGTTGTAGCGATGGCAGCATCGGTCTTGTTGGGGAGCATGGGCTACGAGGGGGCCTGCTGTGCAGTGCGCGGATGGCAGGCCGCGCCCGCTACGGCGGCGCGCCGCATGCGGCGCGAAACCCCGCCTCCGCCCCTCGTGCTCCCCCGGCCCGGACACGAGCGCGGCGCGGGGGAAGCCCAGTGAGTGCACCCGAGCGCCGGACGACGCGGTCGCTGCGTGCTGCCGACGCGGACGAGCCACAGCCGAATCCCGGGCTCGCGTCGGCGCGGGTGCGCGAGCGGATGGTCGAGCGCGTCCACGAACTCGGCGTGCGCGACGCGCGCGTGCTGCAGGCGATGGCCGGCGTGCCGCGCCACCTGTTCGTCGATCCGGCGCTCGCCAGCCGCGCCTACGAGGACACCGCGCTGCCGATCGGCAGCGGCCAGACGATCTCTCAACCGTACATCGTCGCGCGCGTCGCCGAGCTCGCGCTGACGGGAATGGCGGATCCCGCGCAGGCCAGCGTGCTCGAGATCGGGACCGGATGCGGCTACGCCGCCGCGGTGCTGGCGCGAATCGTCGGCAGGGTCTACTCGATCGAGCGCCTGCGCGTGCTGCACGAGCTGGCGCGCACCAATCTGCGTCCGCTGCGCATCGCGAACCTGCGCCTGGCGCTGGGCGACGGGGCGCTCGGGCTCGCCGCGGCGGCCCCGTTCGATGCGATCATTGCGGCCGCGGCGGCTGACGAGGTCCCGCCGGCCTGGCTGCAGCAACTGGCGCCGCGCGGCCGCATCGTCGCCCCGGTGGGCGGCGGCACGCAGCGCCTGGTCGTCATCGAACGCGACGCCGACGGCGGCTATCGCCGTCGCGACGGCGAAGAGGTTCGCTTCGTTCCGCTGAAACAGGGCACCGAATGATCGGACTTGCATCGAGGGTCAGGCGATACGAATCGCGGCGCGACGCGCGCGCGATGCCACGGCGCCTGGCAGCCTGGGCGGGAAGGGTGCTGGGACCGGCAGCGCTCGCCGGCATGACCGGCTGCGCGACGGTCGCGCTGCGCGAGGCGCCGATCGTCGATCGCAC
>Ga0213853_10842628_pt1 | contig 17217 bp, 1 predicted proteins | sample ABR_2016_MetaT_FD_164456 | JGI IMG/M metagenome (GOLD analysis project Ga0213853, IMG submission 164456) | Metatranscriptome of freshwater sediment microbial communities from post-fracked creek in Pennsylvania, United States - ABR_2016... | ecosystem: Environmental > Aquatic > Freshwater > Creek...
CCGATCCGCCGCGCGACGATTTGCCGCGAACCGTTTTCTGGGCGAAGGGTGCGGCCAAGAATGACGTTCATCTTCCTTCTCACACTCATGGCAATCGGCGACCTGCTCTGGTGCCGCCAGGCGTTGCGCCAGCCGCGACGATGGATGCGCTGGACCGGCACCATTTTCGGCGCACTGCAATTCGCGGGACTCACAATGATTCTCTCCTCACGCGGAGGCATCGGACTGGAAGAGCTTTTTCCACGCCCGGTGCATTCGATGATTCTCGCATGGCACGTCATCATCCTGCTGCCGTGGCTCGCGTGGCGAACGGTGCGCGGACTCGGCATGCTCGCGGGGAAAGTTGTGCGTGCGGTGCGCCACGCACCAGCGGTGCAACCGCGCGCAGGCGCAGTCGTCACACGGCGCGAATTCATCGGCACAGCAGCCGCGCTCACTCCGCCGATGCTCACGCTCGCCGCAGCGGGAATCGGTGAGGCGCAGCTCGATGGATTCCGCATCCGGCGCATGGAAGTCCCCGTGCCGGATCTCCCGCCTGCGCTCGACGGGCTGCGCATCGCGCACGTCTCCGACTTTCATGTGGGGCGCTTCACGCGCGGTCGCATTCTCGAACGCATCGTCGAGGAAACCAACGGGCTCGATGCGGACGTGATCGCGCTGACCGGCGACTTCATCAATCACTCCCTGCGCGATCTGCCCGCCGCACTCGATGTCGTGCGCGCGTTGCGCGCGCGGAGCATCGTCGCGGCCTGCGAGGGAAACCACGATCTCATCGAGGATGCGCGGACATTTCATCGTGAATCGGAACGCGGCGGACTCCCGCTGCTGCTCGGCGACACTGCGACGGCGACCATCCGCGGCCAGCGCGTGCAGTTTCTCGGCCTGCCGTGGAATCACAGCGCCGCCGGAATGAGGGACAGCGCCGCCGCACTGCTCGCGCGGCGCGATCCCGCCGCATGGCCGCTGCTGCTCGCGCACCATCCGCACGCATGGGATTTTGCCGCCGGCATTCCGCTCACACTTTCCGGGCACACGCACGGCGGGCAACTCATGCTGACGGGCAGTCTCGGCGCCGGGCCGCTTTTTTACCGGTACTGGAGCGGACTCTACACGCGGCCATCCGGCGCGCTCGTCGTCTCGAATGGCGTCGGAAATTGGTTCCCCGTCCGCATCCAGGCACCGGCGGAGATTCTCCAACTCACGCTGCGCCGCGCCGCCGGTGCAGAGGGCTTGCGAGGGCACGCGGCGATTTTGTAACTCCCCGCTTCCGAACACTGGGCCACGTCCGGTTCTCCGTCTCCGTGACGGGCTGCGGCGGCGTCCCGGATGGTTTCGCAATCCTAGAACTGAAGACGGAAGCCTCCGGAGATGTTGTGCGAATCGAAGTTCGAGCGGCCCACTTCGCCGTCGTAATAAACGTAGGTCGCGAAGCTCGGCGTCCACAGGATGCTGAAGCCGGCGGAAATGAGCAGGCTGTCGCGTCCGACGACCGGGCCACTCACCGTGAACGGATTGCCGCCGAGGGTCACGAAGCGCGAGGTGATCGAGTAGCTGCTGTCGCCAAACTCGTGCTGCCACGCGAAGCGCGCCTCGGGACGGAACACGATGCCGCCGGAGAGCTTCGCGTCGTAGTAGGCGCGGACGCCGAACGACGTGCGCGAACTTTCCGCAGTCCGGCTGCCGACGCTGAGCGGGGCAAACGGGCCGGTCTCGTTGAAGCCGTTCATGTGGACGTTCGTGTACTGGTAGCTCGCCGTCGGTCCGACGGTCAGGCCGCCGACTTTCCAATCGTATCCGGCGGACACCATGACGTTGATTTCCGATCCATCGGGGCTGCCGGTGGCGGCGGTGTTGTTCGGCGTGGTGCGGCGCGTGTTGTAGCTGTTCAGGCCGCCGGTGACTGCGGCGTCCACATGGAAGCCCTGATCGAAGTAGGTGGCATACAGGCCGAGGCGTCCGCCGTCGGTGTCAATCTTCCCGCCATTGGCGAGACTCGACGTAGTGCCGACGTAGCCGAAGTCGAGGCCGATGGCGAATTTCGCGGAGACGCGGTAATCCACGCCGCCGGTGACGCCCGCGGTGTCGAAGTGGTAGCCGGACGAATTCGTCGTGCTGCCGACGTGCGTGAACTCGCCGGTGCCGGTGAGGAACACGCCCCAGCGTTCGTCGTCCGGCGGCTCGATTTCCTTGCTGCGTTTGCCGGTCGGGCCGCTGAGTCCGCCGCTGTAGCTCGGGCCGCTGCCCGCGGCGGCGAGGCTGCCGGCGGAAGGCGCGACCGACTGCGTGCGGATGTCGTCCATGCGGCGCTCGATGTTGGCCGTCTGCACGTTCGAGAGCGCGATGCTGCTCTGGAAAATCGCGGTCAGTTCCTCAGGAGCGATCTTGTCGAGGTTGCCGGGCAGCGTGCTGAGCGGCTGCGTGTCGAGGTAGTTGAATTCCGAGTAGATGCCGGTCTTGAAACCGATCGTCTTCGCGACGCTGTCGAGGGCGCGCGCGATGGCGATTTGGTTCGGCGTGAAGCCGATGAACTGGCCGTTCGAGCCGAACACTCCGCCGAGGTTCGCGAACGAGCCCTGCATGGCTTCGAGAGTCACGGTCGTCGGGTAGAGGTTCACCGTGGCCACCAGCAGCGGTGTGTTGCTGAATGCGGAGAGGCCAGTGATGTTCGCGGCGGGGACCGCGGTGCCGTTCACCGTGCCTCCCGCGACGCCGCCGGATGCGAGGAGCAGGTTGACCTTGGAGCCAGGGGCGAGCGTGAAGCCGTTCTGCTGGACGAGGGCCAGCGTGCCGCCGCCGATGTTTGCCGAGCCGGTGGTGACAAGCTGATCGTGCGTCACGCCGGGCGTGGTGCCGCCGACATTCGCGAGATAGATGCCGCCGCCGAACAGGATGTTGCCGCCGCCGATGTTCACGATGAGCGGTCCGCCCGCGGTGCGCAGTGTGCCGCCGAGCACCGTGAGGTTGCCGCTGCCGAATGCCTTCGTGCTGCCTGCGGCGAGCGTGCCCGCGTTGAGCGTCGTGCCGCCGGTGTAGCTGTTCGTGCCGCTGAGGATTTGCGAGCCGGTGCCGTTCTTCACGAACGAAAGTGTGCCGCTGCCATTTTGGATCGTGCCGCCGTAGGTCACGTTCGTGTTCAGCCCGCCGGTGGTCAGCGTGGCCGCGCCTCCCGTGCTCTGCACGATGCCGCCGGCGACGCCGGAGAGGGAGCCGATGGTGTTGCTCTTGCCACCAAGATCGAGCGTGCCGCCGCCGTTCACGGTGACCGCGGAATTGTTTCCGAATGCGGTCACGGAGCCTGCAAGCAGCGTGCCGCCATTCACCGTCGTGGTGCCGGTGTACGTGTCCACGCCGCTGAGCGTCTGCACCCCGATGCCATTCTTCACAAGCGAGAGCGGGCCCGTGCCGTCCTGCAACGTGCCAAAGAAGGGCGCGGGGCTCGTGTTGTCACCGCCGGTGGTCAGTGTGGCCGGGCCGACCGTGCTCTTCACGACACCGCCCGCCGCGCCAGTCAGCGAGCCGATGCTGTTGCTGTTGCCCGCGAGATCCAGGATGCCGGCCGCACCGACGGTCACGGCAGAGTTCACTCCGAAGGCCTGCGTGGAGCCCGCCTGCAATGTGCCGCCGGTGACGTTGGTCGCCCCGGTGTACGTATTCATGCCGGCCAGAGTGAAGATGCCCGTGCCCGTCTTCGTGAGGTTGCCATTTGCGCCGCTCACGACTCCGCTGAAAGTCGTGTTCGTATTGAGTCCACCGGTGATCAGCGTGCCGCTGCCGAGATTGATGCTGCTGCCGCCGGGCGTGACCGTCCCGATGTCCGCGACGGAACCGAGGGTTTCAGTGAAGCCGTTCAAATCGAGCCGGCCACTCGTGCCGTTGATGAGCACGACCGACGTGTTGATGATTTGCTCGTTCGCCAACAGCTTCACGATGTCGCTGTTCGCGCCGCCGAGGCCGTCGCCGATGGTCAGGTTGCCGCCGATGGCGTTCACGCCGGCCGTCTTGTTCAGATCCAGTTCCCCGGCATTCACCGTGGTGAGTCCCGTGTAGGTGTTCGCAGCGACCCCGGCGAGCGTCTGGATGCCAGTGCCGACCTTGACCAGCGAGAGCGTGGCAGCCCCGCCATTTTGTACGACGCCGGAGAACACCGTGGTCCCGGCCACAACACCGGAACCGAACGTCAGCAAGGAGGCGGTGCCCGCCGAGCCGTTCTGGATGATGCCGCTGCCGTTGCCGGAAAGCGTGCCGATGGTGTCGCTGAAGCCATTCAGCGCGAGCGTGGCCGCAGTGGCCGAGGTGCCCACGGTCGTCGTGGAGTTCACGCCGAACGCGCCCCATGTGTTGCCCGCGTTGGTGCTGATGCCCGCCTGAAGAACGCCCGCGTTCACAGTCGTCGCGCCGATGTAGGAATTCTGGCCGCCGAATATCTGCGTGCCCGCGCCGTTCTTCACGATCGAGAGCGCGGTGGCGGGCGTGTCCTTGATCACTCCGGTGAATGCCACCGCAGTTCCCGCACCGGCGGCATTCGTGCCGTCAATGGTGAGTGTCGCCGGAGCATTCGCGCCGACCGCCGTGTTCTGCACGAAGCTGTTTGCTCCGCCGCCCGAGAGCGATCCGATGGTGTTGCTGAAGCCCGCGAGTTCCAGCGTGCCGCCCGCATTCACCGTCGTCGCCGAGTCCACGCCGAACGCGCCCGAAGTCGGGACAGTCCCGGCGGGGCCTGCGGGCGTGACGGTCGCGACACCCGCCTGGAGGATGCCGCCATTCACGGTCGTCGTGCCGATGTAGGTGTTCGCACCGCTGAAGATCTGCGTGCCCGCGCCGTTCTTCACGATCGAGAGCGCCGTGGCGGCTGTGTCCACAATGGTGCCGCCGAAGTTCACCGCTCCTGCCGTTCCGGCGGGATTGATTCCGGAGATGGTGAGCGTTGCCGGCGCATTGTTGCCGACAGCAGTGTTCTGCACGACCCCTCCGCCGGGCAGCGGCGTGCTTGCGAGCGAGCCGATGGTGTTGCTGAAGCCCGCGAGTTCCAGCGTGCCGCCGGCATTCACGCTCACCGCGGAATTGATGCCGAATGCCTGCGTGGCGATGCCCGCCTGCAGCGTCCCGCCCTTCACCGTCGTCGAGCCGGTGTACGTGTTCGGCCCGGCGAACACATGCGTGCTCGTGCCGTCCTTGATGATGCTCGTGCCCGCCGCATTCGCGCCGCTGATGACGCCCGCGAACGTCGTGTTGCTCACGAGATTCATGCCGATGGTCAGCGTGTTCGTGCCGAGGTTCACACGCGAACTCACTGCGCCCGTGAGCGACTGGATCGCCTGGTTCGCGCCGACGCCGAGGTTCAAAATCGAACCGCCGCTGCTCGGCGAGGGGGACGGAGGCGTGCCGGGAATGGCTGCGACGGGATCCATGATCACCGTCGTGCGGATCGTGCCGATGCCGCCGTCCGCGCCAGGCGCGGGCAGAGCGCCGGGGACGTTCGCGTTCAGCGTGCCGCCATTCGTGATCCACGTTGGGCCTGCGTAGCTGCTCTGCGCATTGAGGTTCACAATGGTCGCGCCGCCCACGCCCGTGCCGTCAATGACGAGATCCGAAGTGAAGCTCGTCGCGCCGCTGATGCCGACGCCGTTGATGTTGATCGTGCCGCCGCCATTCAGCGTGAGCGTCGTGCCGTTCTTCGTGATGCCGCCGGTGAGCGTCATGATGCCCGTGCCGTTCGTGCTGATGTTCGCATTCGTCGCGACCGTGATCGGGCCCGCGAGGCTCGACGATCCGTTCAGCGACTGCGTGAGCGCGCCCGGTGCGGCGACGCCCGCGCCGAAGCCATTGATGACCACCGGCTCGCCGACGACTGCGACGCCGTTCAGGATTTGCAGCGACGCGCCGTTCGCGACCACCGTGTTCGCGCCGACACTGCCGAGCGCAAAATTATTTCCCGCCTGCAGGATGCCCGCGTTCACGAGCGTCTGGCCCGTGTAGATGTTCAGCCCGGTGAGCGTGAGCGTGCCGTTGCCGTTCTTGATGATGCCAAAGCCGCCGCTCACATTGCCGCTCAGCAAAATGCTGCCGCCGGGCGTCGCATTGAGGTTCGCGCTGTTCGTCGTGATCGTCGTGTCCGCCGTGAGCGACACCGGCCCGCTGAGCGAAGCACCGACGGCGATGTTGCCATTGATCAGCGCGCCATTTCCGCCGACTCCCGCGCCGCCGATCGTGAGCGCCTCCGCGCCGACGGTCTGGCCGTTCAAATCCAGCGTCGCGCCGCTCGCGACCACGGTGCCCGCCGCGATCGTGCCGAGCGCGGTCGCGTTGCCGAGGATGACCGTGCCGAAGTTCACGTTCGTCTGGCCCGTGTAAGTGTTCGCGCCGTTCAGCACCGCGGTGCCGAGGCCGTTCTGGTTGAAGATGCCCGCGCCGCTGATCACGCCGCCGAATGTCTGCGTTGCACCGGCGTTGTTCGTCGAATTGATCGTCGCGCCGAGCGCCGTGGCGATCGTGTTGTTGAACGTGCCGCCGTTCGTGAGGCGCACATCGAGGATCGCGCCGTTCGCAACGATCACATTCGCGGCGTTGTTGCCGATCTGCGCACCGACCGTGGCGTTGTCGCCGACCTGCAGCGTACCTGCATTGATCGTCGTGGTGCCGAGGTAGGTGCTCGCGCCGGTGACGGTGAGCACGCCCGCGCCGTTTTTCACGAGGCCATTGCCCGCCGCGCCGGAGATGATGCCGGTGAGCGTCGAGTTGAAGCCATTCGTGTCAATCACGCCACCGCCGCCCGCGCCCCCGTTGAGCGAAATGCCGCGCGCGGAGTTGATGCCCGCGAGCGTCTTCAGCGTCGCGCCGTTTCCAAACGTGAGGTTGCCGACTGCCGCGCCGAGGTTGTTGTCGTTCGAGATTTCCAGCGTGCCGCCGAGGACGAGCGTGCCGCCCTGGTAGGTGTTCACGCCCGAGAGCGTGAGGATGCCCGTGCCCGTCTTCGCGAGCGAGCCGATGCCGGTGATGACGCTGCCGACCGTGAAGCGGTTCGTGCCCGTCACATCAATGCCGCCCGCGCCCGCCAGCGTGATGCCGCGGTTCGTGTTCAGCGCGAAGGTCGCCGTGGCCTGCAGGATTCCGTTGTTGAGCGTGACGTTCGCCGCCGCCGGTGCGCCGGGGATCGCGCCGAGATTTCCGTCGGCGGAAATGCTCACCGTGCCGCCGCCGGTGATCACCGTGCCACCCGTGTAATTGTTGCCGACATTCGTGAGCACGAGCGTGCCCGCGCCATTCGAGGTCAGCCCGCTGCTGCCGCTGATCTGCGCGTTGATCGTCGCCGTCGCGCCGCCGATCACATTGATGGTCGGAGCCGGCGCGGGGCCGACGAGGTTCAGGCCGAATCCGCCCGTGCCGTTCACGACGTAGCCGTCCGTGAGGAAAAACAGATCCTGCACAAAGACCGGCGACACCGCGGTGACCGTGCCCGCCGTGCCGGCGAAAATCGCGCGGCCATTCTGCCACGACGCATTCGGGTTGCCGACGTTGTTCGTCCAGTTGGTCTGGAAGCCGTCCCAATTTCCCGTGCCGCCCGCGATGATGCCGTCATTCGGCAGACCGCCGCCGTCCCAGAACTGCACCGGGCCTGGGCCATTCGCGAGCGTGAGCAGGATGACCTGCTGCGGCACCGCGGTGATGATCATCGGCGTGAATCCGCCGGGGCCGCCGGGCACGCCGTTGATGGCGTCCACGATGTTGTTGATGAGCGCGCCGGTGTAGTTGAACAGCCGGTAGCTGCCCGAGCCGAAGCCCGCGAGCGGCGTCACATTCAGGATGCCGTCGAGCGTGAGGTTGCCGTTCACGTTCACGAGGTCGTTGCCGGGCAGCACCTGCTGGCCGATCACGCCGGGCACGCCGAGTTCAAAGTTGAGGTTCGAGCCTGCATTCAAAAGCAGGTTCCCCGTCGTGAGCGTGCCGGGGCTGGAGCCGGGATTCAGATTGCCGCCGGCGAGGACCGTCACATTGCCCGCGATGGATCCAAAGCCGCTCAGCGTCGCGCCATTCTGCACCGTCACCGCCGTGTTCCCGAGCGAACCGTTCACGCGCAGGTTGCCGTTCACGACGGTCGTCGCGCCGGTGTAATTGCTCGCGCCGGTCAGGATCGTGAGCCCCACGCCGGTCTGGTTGAGCACGCCGGTTCCGGAGATGTTACCGCTCAGCGTCTGCGTGTTCGCGGAGATGGTGTTGATCGTGCCGGTGTTCGCAATGTTGCCGACGAGCGTCGCGTTGTTCGCGAGATTCACCGCGAGCGTCGCGCCGCCGGAGACATTGATCTGCGGCGAAGTGATGTTGCCCGCCGCGCCGTTGCCGATTTGCAGCGTGCCGTTCGTCACGTTCGTCACGCCGGAATACGTGTCGTTCCCGGTCAGCGTCGTCATGCCCGTGCCCTGCTGCGTGAGCGTGCCCGTGCCGCTGATGAGATTCGCAACCGTGATCGCATCGCTGCGGTTGAAGACCAGCGCCGCGTTGTCCACCACATTGCCCGTGCCGAGCGTGCCGACCGCCCCGCCCGCGCCGATTTGCAGGATGCCCGCGGTGATCGTCGTGGTGCCCGTGTAGGTGTTGTTGCCCGTGAGGATCATCGTGCCCGCGCCGTTCTGGTTCAGCGTGCCGGTGCCGCTGATCACGCCCGAGAGCGTCTGCGTGTTCGCGCTGATTCCGTTCACCGCGCCGTTGTCGGTCACGTTGTTCACGAACGTTTCGTTCGGCGCGAGATTGATGGCCAGCTTTGCGCCGAGATTCACCGTCGTGGATGCCGTGTTTGCGATCGAGGCGTTCGGCGTCGAGCCGTCGCCGATTTGCAACGTGCCAAATGCGACCGTGGTCGCGCCGGTGTACGTGTTTGTCGCCGTGAGGATCGTCGTGCCGGTCCCCTGCTGCGTCACCGTGCCGCCGCCGCTGATCGTGTTCGTGACCGTCATCAGATTGCTGCGGTTGAAAATGAGCGCGCCGTTGTCCACGACATTGCCGCTGCCCAGCGTGCCGATCGTCCCGCCGTTGCCGACCTGGATCGTGCCCGCCGCGATGTTCGTGATGCCCTGGTAGCTGTTCGCGCCCGTGAGGATCGTCGTGCCGGTGCCCGTCTGGTTCAGCGTGCCCGAGCCGCCGATGTTGCCCGAGAGCGTCTGCACATTCGCCCCGGTGTTGATGCCGTTCACCGCGCCGTTGTCCGTCACGCTGTTCGTGAAAGTTTCGCCGTTCACGAGGTTGATCGCCAGCGCTGCGCCGAGGTTCACCGTCGTGGAAACCGAGTTTGCAATCGAGGCAAGCGGCGTCACACCGTCGCCGATTTGCAGCGTGCCCTGCGTCACCGTCGTCGCGCCGCTGTACGAATTCGCCGCCGTGAGGATCGTCGTGCCGCCGACGCCCTGCTGCGAGACGGAGCCGTTGCCGCTGATCAGATTCGCGACCGTCATCGTGTTGTTGCGGTTGAAGATCAGCGCGCCGTTGTCCACGACATTGCCGAGGCCGAGCGTGCCCGTCGCGCCGCCGTTGCCGATTTGCAGACGGCCCGCGTTGATCGTCGTCACGCCCGCGTACGTGTTCGTGCCGGTGAGGATCATCGTGCCCGTCCCGTTCTGGTTCAGCACGCCGCCGCCGGTGATGTTGCCCGAGAGCGTTTGCGTGCTGTTGCTGATTCCGTTCACCGTGCCGTTGTCGGTCACGCCATTCGTGAAGGTCTCACCGTTCGCGATGTTGATCGCCAGCGTCGCGCCGAGGTTCACCAGCACGGCAGGCGTCGAGAGTGCAATCGAGGAGCCGACCGTCGAGCCGTTGCCGATTTGCAGCGTGCCAAACGCCACCGTCGTCGCGCCGCTGTAGGTATTCGTCGCGATGAGCGTCGTCACCCCGGTGCCCTGCTGCCGCAGCGTGCCCGTGCCGCTGATCAGATTGCCAACAACGATCGAGTCGCTGCGGTTGAAGACGAGGTTCGAGTTGTCCGTCACATTGCCCGTGCCGAGCGAACCGCTCACGCCGCCATTGCCGATTTGCAGCGTGCCCGCGTTGATCGTCGTGATGCCCGCGTAGTTGTTGTTCCCCGTGAGGATCGCCGTGCCCGCGCCGTTCTGGTTCAGCACACCCGAGCCGCCGATGATTCCCGAGAGCGTCTGCGTGTTCGCGCTGAGCAGGTTCACCGTGCCGTTGTCGGTCACGTTGTTCGAGAAGGTCTCGTTGTTCGCGAGCTGGATCGCCAGCGTCGCGCCGACGTTCACCGTCGTGGAGATCGAGTTCGCGATCGAAGCGCCGACTGCGACGCCGTTGCCGATCTGCAGCGTGCCCGCGCTCACGAGCGTCGGGCCATTGTAGCCGTTCGCCGCCGTGAGGATCGTCGTGCCCGCGCCGCTCTGCGTCACGCCGCCCGCGCCGCTGATGATGCCGCTCACCGTCTGCGTGTTGCCGACGGTGTTGTTGCCGACCACCGTGCTGCCCGCGTTGTCCGTCACCGGATTTCCGAAGATGCCGTTGTTCGCGAGATTGATCGCCAGCGTCGCGCCGTTGTTCAGCACCACGAGCGCGGTGCTGTTGCCGATCTGCGTGCCGACTGCGACGCCGTCGCCGACCTGCAGCGTGCCGCCGTTCACATTCGTCTGGCCGAGGTAAGTGCTCACGCCGGTGAGTGTGAGCGTGCCCGCGCCGATCTTCGTCAGCGGATTGCCAGCCGCACCACCGATGATTCCGCTGAGCGATGAGTTGAAACCATTCGTGTCAATCGTGCCGCCCGCCGTGTTCAGCGTCACCGCGCGGTTGCCGAATGCGATGCCCGCCGTCGTCTGGAGGATCGCATTGTTGCCCGCCGCGCCGCCGAACGTGATGCCGCCGGTCACTGCGCCGAGGTTGCCGTTTGCCGAGACCTGCACCGTGCCGTTCACGATGTTCGTCGGGCCGTTGTACGTGTTGCCCGCGTTCGCGAGGACGAGCGTGCCCGTGTTGATCTTGCTCAGCGCGCCCGTGCCGCCGACGACGCCGTTCGCGGTGAAGATGTTCGCATTCGTCACGTCAAACGTGCCCGTGTTCGTGAGCGTGATGCCGCGGCTGCTCGCGAAGGTCGCCGTCGTTTGCAGCGTGCCATTGTTCAGCGTGATCGCACCCGCCGCAGCACCGAGGTTTCCGTCGCTGGAGACGCTCACCGCGCCGGTGCCGGTGACGGTCGTGCCGCCCGTGTAGGCGTTGTTGGTGTTCGTGAGCACCAGCGTGCCCGCACCGTTCGAGGTGAGGCCGAGCGAGCCGAAGATCTGCGCGTTGATTGTCGCGACGAGTCCGGCGCTCACGGTGATCGTCGGCGCGGGCACCGGGCCGACGAGGTTCAGCACGTTGATGCCCGTGCCGTTGATGTTGTAGCCCGTCGTCGTGAACGCGAGCCCCTGCGCAAAAATCGGGCTGGCCAGCGTGACCGTCCCCGTCGCACCGCCGAAATTCGCGATGCCATTCTGCCATGCCGCGTTCACGTTGCCCGCGTTGTTCGTCCAGTTGTTCTGGAAGCCGTCCCACGTCCCGTTGCCGCCTTCGATCGTCACGTTGTCCGCGTGCGGCCCGTCCCAATTCTGCACGAGCCCGATGGCATTCGCATTCAGCACGAGCAGATTCACCTGGCCCGGAATGCCCGTGATCACCTGCGAGCTGAACTGCGGCCCGGGCACGCCGTTCACGATCGTGCCGTTGTTCGTGAGCACGCCGCCGTAATTGAACAGCCGGTAGCTGCCCGCGCCGAAGCTGGCGATAGGCGTCACGTTGATGTTGCCCGCGAGCACGAGGTTCGTGTTCACGTTCACGAGATCGTTGCCCGGCAGCGCGGCCTGCCCGATCACTCCGGGCACGCCGAGTTCAAAGTTCGAGTTCGATCCCGCGACGAGCGTGAGGCTGCCGACGGTGATCGTGCCGGGGCTGGTGCCCGGATTGAGATTGCCGCCCGCGAGGATCGAGACGGAGCCCGCAATCGAGCCGCTGCCGCTCAGCGTCGCGCCGCTCTGCACAGTCACCGCCGTGTTCCCGAGCGAACCGTTCACACGCAGGTTGCCATTGCCGCCGACCGTCGTCGCGCCGGAGTAAGTGCTCGCCCCGGTGAGAATCGTCGTGCCCGCGCCGGTCTGGTTGAACGCGCCGAGGCCGCTGATGTTCCCGCCGATGGTCTGCGTGTTGCCGCCCGTGTTGTTCGCGTTGATCGTTCCCGCGTTCGCGATGTTCCCGGCGAGCGTCGCGCTGTTCGCGAGATTCACGCCGAGCGTCGCGGCACCCGCGACATTGATCAGCGGCGAAGCGATGTTGCCGCCCGTGCCGTTGCCGATTTGCAGCGTGCCCGCGTTCACATTCGTCGCGCCGGTGTACATGCTCGAATTCGTCAGCGTCGTCGTGCCCGCGCCGCTCTGCGTGAAGGTGAGCTGCCCCGCCGCGCCGTCGGAGAGGATGCCGGAAATGGTGAGCGCCGCCGCGTTGCCCGCGTTCACGCTGCCCGTGCCGAGCACGCCGTTGCTCACGTTGTTGGCAAAAGTGCCCGTCGCGACATTCACGAGCGAAAGGATGCCGCCCGTCTGCACCGCGACCGCCGTCGCGCCGACCGAGCCGGTGATCAGTGCGCTGCCGATTTGCAGCGTGCCCGCCGTCACGGTGGTCGCGCCGGTGTAAGTGCCGGTGTTCGTGTTTTCCAAAATCGTCGTGCCGCTGCCGCTCTGCGTGAGCGCGAGCGTGCCCGCCGTGTTCGTCAACGCGCCGCGCAGCGTGATCGTGTTCGCGGAATTCACATTCACCAGCCCGGCCGCGCCGAGGTTGTTGGTGATGTTGTTCAGCAGCGGATTGTCCGCCGGAGTCGCGAGGTTCACGATTGTGAGCGTGCCGCCCGTGCCGACGGCGATCGTGTTCGCCGCGAGGTTCTGCCCGATCGATCCCGCCAGCCCGGCGGTGCCGACTTGCAGCGTGCCGAGGCTGACCGTCGTGCCGGCCGTGTAAATGTTGCCGCCGTTCGTGAGGATCGTCGTGCCCGCGCCGATTTGCTTCAGCGCCAGCGAGCCGGTGAACGCGCCCGAGAGCGTGTTCGTGTTCGCCGAGTTCACGTTCACCGTATCCGTGCCGCCCGTGCCGGCGACGCTGTTGGCGAAAGTGTTCCCGCTCACGTTCACGAGATTTAGCGTGCCGCCCGCGTTGCCGATCGTCACCGCGCCGCTTCCAAGCGCGCCCGTGAGCGCCGCCGTGCCGACCTGCACGATGCCCGCGTTGTTGATCGTCGTGCCGCCGCCGAAGCTGTTGACGTTCGTGAAAATCGTCGTGCCCGCGCCCGTCTGTGCAAACGCGCCCGTGCCGCTGATCACGCCGGAGACCGTCTGCGTGTTGCCGACGGTATTGATGCCCTGCACCGTGCCGCTGTCGGCGATGCCTGCCGGGGCGAAGATCGCGTTGTTCGCGAGATTCAGATCGAGGAACGCGCCGCCGCTCACGCTGACCGCAGTGCCGCCGGCGAGATTGCCCGCCGTGCCGTCGCCGATTTGGAGGTGGCCGAGCAGCACGTTCGTCGCGCCGGTGTAGGCGTTCGCGCCTGTGAGGATCGTCGTGCCCGCGCCGTTCTGGTTGAACACGCCCGCGCCGCTGATCACGCCGAAGATCGTCTGCGAAGTCGCCGCGCTGATCGCGTTGAGCACGCCGCCGAAGTTGTTCGTCACGTTGTTCGCGAAAGTAGCGGCCGCCGGGAGATTGATCGCCAGCGTGCCGCCGTTGCCGATCACGACGGTCGAGGCCGCGAGGTTGTTGCCGATCTTCGTGCCCGCCGTCGCGCCGTCGCCGACTTGCAGCGTGCCCGCGTTCACATTCGTCTGCCCGAGATACGTGCTCGCGCCGGTCACAGTGAGCGTGCCGAGGCCCGCCTTCGTGAACGGATTCCCCGCCGCGCCGCCGATGATTCCGCTGAGCGTCGAGTTGAAGCCATTCGTGTCAATCGTGCCGCCGCCCAAGTTTAGCGTGATCGCGCGCGCCGAAGTCACCGCGCCGAGCGTCTGCAACGTCGCGTTGCCGCCCGCGAGTCCGCCGAATGTCACGCCGGTGCCCGCGCCAGTCGAGCCGAGGTTGCCGTCATTCGTAATCTGCACCGTGCCCGCGACGATCGCCGTGCCGCCGCTGTACGTGTTCAGTCCCGTGAGGTTCAGCGTGCCGGTGTCCACTTTCGTGAGCGCGTTGCCCGCCGCGCCGCTGATGATGCCGCTAAGCGTGAGCACATTCACGCCCGTCACGTCCACCGTGCCGATGCCCGTGAGTGCGACGGTGCGCGCGCTGCTGAACGTCGCCGTCGCCATCAGCGAGCCGCCGTTCAAAGTCACGCCGTTGCCGACGCCGGTCGCACCGAGTGCGCCGTCCGCGGCGATGCTCACCGCACCGCCGCCGGTGATCGTCGTGCCGCCGGTGTACGCATTCGCCGCGTTGCCGAGCACGAGCGTGCCGCCGCCATTCGAGGTCAGCCCCGCGCTGCCGGTGATCTGCGCGTTGATCGTCGCGGTGAGTCCGGCGGTCACGGTGAGCGTCGGCGCGGGCACCGGGCCCACGAGGTTCAGCGTGAATGCGCCCGCGCCCTGGATGACGTAGCCGGTCGTGCCGAACACGAGGCCCTGCGCGTTGATGTTGTCGCCGAGCGTGACGGTGCCCGCCGCGCCGCCGAAATTCGCGACGCCGTTCTGCCACGACGCGTTCGTCGTGCCCGCGGCGTTCGTCCAGTTGTTGTTGAAATTGTCCCACGTCCCCGTGCCGCCCTCGATGGTCGTGTTGTTCGCGTGCGGCCCGTCCCAGAACTGCGTGATGCCGATGGCCGCGCTGTTGAGCACGAGCAGATTCACCTGCCCCGCCACGCCGAAGACGAGCTGCCCGCTGAGGCCCGCGCCGACCGGGCTCGGCAGCAGCGTCGTGCCACTGTTCACGAGCGTGCCGTAGTTGAACAGCCGGTAGCTGCCCGCACTGATCGTCGGATTCGCGATCACGTTGATGTTGCCCGCGAGCGTGAGCTGGCCGGTCACGTTCACGAGATCGTTGCCCGGCAGTGCCGCCTGGCCGATCACGCCGGGCAGGTTGAGTTCAAAGTTCGAGTTCGATCCGCCGCCCGCATTCGTGAGCGTGAGGCTCGCGACGGTGAGCGTGCCGGGGCTGTTGCCGGGCGCGAGGATGCCGCCGCCGAGCACGCTGACCGGCCCGCCGATGATGCCGTTGCCACCGAGCGTCGCGCCGCTCGCGACGGTGACCGTCGTGGCTCCGAGCGTGCCGTTCACGAGCAACTTGCCCGCGTTCACGCTCGTCGCGCCGGTGTAATTGCTCGGGCCGGTCAGGATCGTCGTACCCGCGCCGGATTGCGTGAACACGCCGAGGCCGCTGATGCTGCCGCCGAGCGTCTGCGTTTTGGCCACCGCGTTGTTCGCGTTGATCGTGCCGCCGTTGGCGATGTTCCCGCCGAGCGTCTGCGTGTCGGCGAGATTCACGCCGAGCGTCGCGCCGCCCGAGACATTGATCGGGGAGGAAACGATGTTTCCGCTCGTGCCGTTGCCGACCTGCAGCGTGCCCTCGGTCACATTCGTCGCGCCGGTGTAAGTGTTCGCGCCGGTGAGCGTCGTCGTGCTGTTGCCGCTCTGCGTGAGCGACAGCGTGCCGGATGCGTTCGACAGAATGCCCGAGAGCGTGACGACACTCGCCGAATTCACCACCACACTGCCCGCGCCGCCGAGCGTGTTGCCGATGTTATTTCCGAAAGTCGCGGCGGTGAGGTTCGTCAGCGTGAGCACGCCGCCCGTGCCGACATTCACCGTGGCCGTGCCCGCCGCATCAATGCGGCTCGGCGTCGCGCCGCCGATCGTCAGCCCGCCCGCGCTCACCGTCGCGCTGCTGAGCGTGTTCGTCGCGTTCGTGAGCGTCGTCGTGCCCGCGCCGGTCTGCGTGAGCGCCAGCGTGTTTCCACCATTTGTCAGCGCGCCCGCGAGCGTGAGCGCGGTCGCGGAATTCGCGTTCACGGTGCCGGTCGCGCCGAAGCTGTTGAAGATATTGTTGTTCAGCGTGCCGCCACTCACATTCACCAGCGAGACCGTGCCGCCGGTGCCCACTTGGATGGAATTGGCTCCCACGTTCGATCCAGCGAGGGAGGGACTGCCCGCCGCGCCGACTTGCAGCACGCCGCTGAGCACCTGCGAGCCGCCGCTGTAGGTGTTGCCGGAATTGGTCAGTATCGCCGTGCCTGCTCCAATTTGAACGAGCGTCAGCGTGGTTGCGCCGCCGCCGTCGGTGAACGCGCCCGAGAGCGTGTTCGTGCTTGCCGAATTCACACTTACCAGGCCCACGCCGCCGACCGTGTTGCTCACGTTGTTGGCAAAGGCGTTGCCCGTGAGGTTCACGAGAGTCAGGGTGCCGCCGCCGCTCAGGCTCACCGCACCCGTGCCGAGCGAGGCCGGCAGCGCCGCGGTGCCGACCTGCACCACGCTCGATGCGCTGACGCCCGTGCCGCCGCCGAATGTGTTGTTCGCCGTGAAGATCGTGGTGCCGCCTGCGTTCTGGTTGAAAATTCCCGCGCCGCTGATCACGCCGGACACGGTCTGCGTGTTGCCCGCAGTGTTGATGCCCTGCACCGTACCGCCGTTGGCGACGTTGTTCGAGAAGGTGCCGCCATTCGCGAGCTTGAGATCGAGGAATGCGAGCGGATTCACCGTCACCGCGCTCGTGCCGCTGATGCTGCCGATCGTGCCGTTGCCGATCTGGAGATGGCCCGCGGTCACCAGCGTCGCGCCGGTGTAGGTATTCGCGCCGGTGAGCGTCGTGATACCGATGCCGCTTTGCGTGAGCGAGAGCGTGCCGAGCGGGTTCGCGAGGATGCCCGAGAGCGTGTTGTTGTTCCCCGAATTCACGATCACGCCACCCACGCCACCGAGCGTGTTGGTGATGTCGTTGCCAAGGGTGTTGCCGACGAGATTTGCCAGCGTGATCGTGCCGCCCGTGCCGACATGGACGAACGCCGTCCCGGCCGTGTCAAACCGGCTCGCCGTCCCCGCGACGGTTCCGCTGCCGATGTTCAGATTGCCCGCGCTCACGTTTGTCGTGCCGTTGATGTTGTTCGCATTGTTCACGAGCGTCGTGTTCCCCGAACCGCGCTGCGTGAGGCTCAGCTTGTTTCCGACACCGCTGTTGAGAATGCCCTGGAGGATGATGTCGGGGGTCGAATTGACGTCCACCGTGCCGGTCGCG
>Ga0213853_10087042_pt1 | contig 17052 bp, 14 predicted proteins | sample ABR_2016_MetaT_FD_164456 | JGI IMG/M metagenome (GOLD analysis project Ga0213853, IMG submission 164456) | Metatranscriptome of freshwater sediment microbial communities from post-fracked creek in Pennsylvania, United States - ABR_2016... | ecosystem: Environmental > Aquatic > Freshwater >...
CACCGTACGGACCGCCGGCCTCGTCGTCGCGCGCGCAGCGGGCACGCCAGCGGGTCATCCAGCGGTCGAGCGCGGCGGCGTCCGGGAATTCGGCGCGCAGCGCCGCGTCATTGCCGTCGGCCGCATCGGCGAGGCGGCGCCACGCCCTGGTGAAGTCGACGGCCTGGGCCTGCAGCAGCGCCAGCCAGTCATCCGCGAGCGCCCTGTCAGCCACAGGCGGCGCGGCCGTCGCGGCCGTCGCGGCCGTTGCGGCGTTCAGGCCCAGCTTGATCCGCTGTTGCTCGAGCAGCGCATCGTCGTACCAGCCGGGAAAGGCGTCGATCACTTCGGTGACCCGGGCGACGGCCCGCTGCAGCGCCGCCTCGCCGTCGCCGTCGCCGTCGGCCATCAACGGCAGCAGCGCCTCGGCGAAGCGCGCGATGTTCCAGCGCGCGATCGCCGGCTGATTGCCGTACGCATAGCGGCCCCCGTGATCGATGCTGCTGAACACCGTGTCGGGGTCGTAGGCCTCGAGGAATGCGCAGGGGCCGTAGTCGATCGTCTCGCCCGAGATCGTCATGTTGTCGGTGTTCATCACGCCGTGGATGAATCCGACGTTCATCCAGCGCGCGAGCAGCGTGGCCTGGCGCCGCGCCACCGCACGCAGCAGCGCCAGGTGCCGATCGGGTGCGCCGGCGAGGTCCGGATCGTGCCGCGCGATCGCGTAGTCGGCAAGCCGGTCCAAGGCGTCGCGCTGCCCGCGCGCCGCGAAATACTGGAAGGTACCTACGCGCAGATGGCTGGCCGCCACGCGCGTGAGCACGGCACCGGGCAGCAGTCGATCGCGGAACACCGACTCGCCGGTGCCCGCCACGGCCAGCGCCCGCGTCGTCGGGATGCCGAGCGCGTGCATCGCCTCGCCGATCAGCACCTCGCGCAGCATCGGGCCCACGGCCGCCTTGCCGTCCCCGCCGCGCGAGAACGGCGTGCGCCCAGACCCTTTCAACGCGATATCGCGCCGCTGCGCATTGCGATCGACGATTTCGCCGAGCAGCAGCGCCCGGCCGTCGCCGAGTTGCGGCGAGAAACCGCCGAACTGGTGTCCGGCGTAGGCCTGCGCAAGCGGTTCGGCACCGGGCGGCAGCGCGTTGCCAGCGAAGAACGCCGCGCCGTCGGGACCCTCGAGCGCGGCCGCGTCGAGTCCCAGTTCCTCGGCGAGTGGGCGGTTCAGGAACAGCAGTCGCGGCGCCGGCACCGGCGCGGGCCTGCACGCAACGTAGAAGCCCCGCAGATCGCGGGCGTAGGAGTTGTCGAAGTCGAAGCGCAGCATCGGATCGGCCGGGTCGCGCGGGCGATCGCCTGCAGCCAGTCGCGCAGGCCCAGTCGCGCGTGGCAGATCACCAAATGAATGGGGCCCGCCAGGTCGCAACCTGTGCAGGCCCCGGAAGGCGCCTCTTCATCATGGAGGCGCAAGCCCACCTGCGGCGTGTCCCGTGCGTTTGCGCCATCGATCACAGCGCATTGGCCCGGGGGGGTATTGCAGCAGGCAAGGTATCGTACCCACGGTCGGTCGTTCAATGCACTCCCCCGTTTTTGCCGCGGCGCCGGGAACGAGTGCCGCGGCGCCGGACCCATCCCGCGCGGTCGATCGGAGCACGCGAGGGTTCAGGGATCCGACGAACGGTCGACCCTTGCGGGCATGTCGCCGAGCATACCGATCAGTTCGTCGAGCGTCGCGTAGAAGCGCTGCATGAAGTCGGCGCCGATGCGCGACTCGATCGCCGCATACGTCGTCTCGACCGCGGGCGCGATCGCCGCCGCCAGCGCGCGGCTCCTTGCGGTCAGCATCACCTTCACGCGGCGCTGGTCGCCGGCTAGCCGTTCGCGCCTGACGAGGTCCAGTTTGTCCATGCGGGCCAGCACGCCGGCGAGGCTCGGGCTCGACAGGCGACACACGTCGCCGATCTGGCGCGGTTCCAGCGGTCCGTGTTCGAGCAGCGCACGGACGATCCGCCATTGCTGTTCGGTGATGCCGTGCGCGTTGAGTATGGGCCGAAAATTCGCGATGACGCGCTCGCGCGCCTGCAGCAGCAGCAGCGGCAGACTGCGATGCCGCAAGGCGGCAGCCGTGGCGCCGCCGGCACGCGGCTTGCGGTTTGACATGCGCGCCCCCTGCCGACTATATTGCTAACATATTAGCAATTTCGGACGAGACCCGCCAGATGGCCACGTCGGCGCCCTGTTTCGACACGCCACCATATCGCCTGTCCGGCACCGTGGTCGGTGCCCTGCTCAACGACCCGGCCCAGATCGCCGCGCTCGGCGACGTCGTGTACCGCCCGCCGCACAAGGCGCCCCCGGTCGCGCCGGTGCTCGCAGTTCGCCCGCGTCACATGCAGGCAGCCGATGGCGACGACGTCACCGTGCCCGCCGGCTGCGAGGCGCTCGCCGTCAGCGCTTCGCTCGGCATCGTGATCGGGCGTACTGCCAAGCGCGTGGCAAACGCGCACGCGCTGTCGTACGTGGCGGGCTATCTGGTCGCCGCGGAGATCGCGGTGCCGCTGGCGAGCCACTATCGTCCCGGCGCGCGCAGCATCGCCCGCGACGGATACTGTCCGATCGGCGCGAATGTCGTGCCGGCGCTCGCCGTGCCCGAGCCCGACGCGCTCGAGGCGCAGGTGGCCGTCGACGGCGTGCTGCGCCAGCGGGCGGGCACCGGTGGCCGCGTGCGCGGTGTCGCGCGCCTGCTTGCCGACGTGACCGACTTCATGACCTTGCAGCCGGGTGACGTGTTGCTGCTCGGCGCCGCGCACGGTGCCCCGCTCGTGCGGGCAGGGCAATCGGTCACCGTCACGATCGTCGGGATCGGCGCACTGCACCACCGCTTGGTGGCCGAGGACGCTCGCGCATGAAGACCGCGCGCGTGGCCCACGGCGGCGCGATCCACGCCGCGTTTCCGGATGCCGGCGGCGTGCGACTCGCCGACGGCCGCGTGCTGGCCGACGACGAGGTCGTCTGGTTGCCGCCGTTCGATGTGGGCACCGTCGTCGCGCTCGGCCTGAACTACGCCGATCACGTCAAGGAACTGTCGAAGGAACTCACGGTCGCCGCGCACGACGAGCCGCTGGTGTTCTTCAAGACGGCGGGCGGCGTGATCGGCCACCGCGGCGTCACGCACCGGCCTGACGGCGCCGCGTTCATGCACTACGAATGCGAACTCGCCGTCGTGATCGGTCGCCGCGCGCGGCGCGTCAAGCGCGCCGACGCGATGGACCACGTCGCCGGCTACACGGTCTGCAACGACTACGCGGTGCGCGACTATCTCGAAAACTGGTACCGCCCGAACCTGCGCGCGAAAAATCGCGACGGCGCAACCGTGCTCGGACCCTGGCTGGTCGATGCGGCCGACGTCGCCGATCCGCACGCGCTGGCGCTGCGCACTCGCGTCAACGGGGGCGTCACTCAGCAGGGCAGCACGGCCGACCTGATCAACGACATCCCGGCTCTGGTCGAGTACCTGAGCGGCTTCATGACGCTGCAAGCCGGCGACGTGATCCTGACCGGCACCCCGGACGGCGTCGTCAACGTGAATGCGGGCGACGTCGTCGAGACCGAGATCGACGGCATCGGCTGCCTGCGCAACACGCTGGCCGGTGACGCATACTTCGGATCCTGACCCGCGACCGCCCGGAAACTGCAAGTGATGCGCATCAAACACCTGATCGACGGCAAGCCGGTCGATGGCCCCGACGTCTTCGAGACCGTGGATCCGGCGACGCAGCAGGTGCTCGCCGAGGTCGCCGCGGGCGGCGAGGCCGCGGTGAACGCCGCGGTCGCGGCCGCGAAGGCCGCCTTTCCGAGATGGGCCGGCCTGCCGGCGGCCGAACGCGCGAAGCGCGTGCGCAAGCTCGGCGACCTGATCGCCGCCGACGTCCCCGAGATCGCACGCACCGAGACGATGGACACCGGCCAGGTGATCGCGCAGACCGGAAAGCAGCTTGTTCCGCGCGCGGCGGACAACTTCCACTATTTCGCCGAGATGTGCACCCGCGTCGACGGCCATACCTATCCGACTCCGACGCATCTGAATTACACGCTGTACCACCCGGTCGGCGTCTGTGCGCTGATCAGTCCGTGGAACGTGCCCTTCATGACCGCCACCTGGAAAGTCGCGCCCGCGCTGGCTTTCGGCAACACGGCGGTGCTCAAGATGAGCGAGCTGTCGCCGCTGACGGCGGCCAGGCTCGGCGAGCTGGCGCTCGCCGCCGGCATTCCGCCCGGCGTGCTGAATGTCGTGCATGGCACCGGCAAGGACGCGGGCGAGCCGCTCTGCCGGCACCCGGACGTGCGCGCGATCTCGTTCACCGGCTCCACGGTCACCGGCAACCGGATCGTGCAGTCGGCCGGATTGAAGAAATTCAGCATGGAGCTCGGCGGCAAGAGCCCCTTCGTCGTGTTCGACGACGCCGACCTGCCGCGTGCGCTCGACGCCGCGATCTTCATGATCTTCAGCAACAACGGCGAGCGCTGCACCGCCGGCAGCCGTATCCTCGTGCAAGGGACCATCTACGCCGATTTCGCCGAGCGCTTCGCCGCGCGTGCGCAGCGTATCGCGGTCGGCGACCCGCTCGACGAGAAGACCGTCATCGGCCCGATGATCAGCCCGGGCCACCTGGCCAAGGTGCGCGGCTACATCGCGCTGGGCACTCGGGAAGGGGCCACGCTGTTGTGCGGCGGGCTCGACGCGCCGGACGTGCCGGCGCACGTCGCACGCGGCAACTTCGTCAAGGCCACCGTGTTCGCCGAAGTCGACAACCGGATGCGCATCGCCCAGGAGGAGATCTTCGGCCCGGTCGCCTGCCTGATCCCGTTCACGGACGAGGCCGACGCGATCGCAAAGTCCAACGACGTCGCGTATGGCCTGTCCAGCTACGTGTGGACCGAGAACCTCGGCCGCGCCCACCGCGTCGCGGCGGCCGTCGAGGCCGGCATGTGCTTCGTCAACAGCCAGAACGTGCGCGACCTGCGCCAGCCCTTCGGCGGCACGAAGGCCAGCGGCGCCGGCCGCGAAGGCGGCACCTGGAGCTACGAGGTGTTCCTGGAGCCGAAGAATGTCGCGGTGTCGCTCGGCAGCCACCCGATCCCGCACTGGGGCGCGTGACGATGGGGACGCTTGCGCTCGCCGCGAAGATCACCCACGTACCGTCAATGTTTCTCAGCGAGATCGACGGTCCCGCCAAGGGCATGCGCCAGGGCGCGATCGACGGCCACGTGGAGATCGGCCGGCGCTGCCGCGCGCTGGGCGTCGACACGATCGTCGTGTTCGATACGCACTGGCTTGTCAATGCCGGCTACCACGTCAATTGCGCGCCGCATTTCAAGGGTGTCTATACCAGCAACGAGCTGCCGCATTTCATCAGCAACATGGCCTTCGAATTCGACGGCAACCCGACGCTCGGCCGGCTGCTGGCGGATGCGGCCGTCGCGCGCGGCGTTGAGACGCTCGCGCATCCGGCGACCACGCTGTCGCCGGAGTACGGCACGCTGGTGCCGATGCGCTACATGAACGCCGATCGCCGCTTCAAGGTCGTTTCGGTGTCGGCGCTGTGCCAGGTGCACTACCTGGCGGACAGCGCCCGTCTCGGCTGGGCGTTCCGGCGCGCCGTCGAGGACGACTACGAGGGCACGGTGGCCTTTTTCGCCAGCGGCTCGCTGTCGCACCGCTTCGCGCAGAACGGCACGGCCGACGCGTACCGCGACCGGATGTGGAGCCCTTTCCTCGAGCGACTCGACCGCGATGTCGTCGGCATGTGGGAGCGGGGCGAATGGGCCGATTTCTGCGACATGCTGCCCGAATACGCGGCCAAGGGACACGGCGAGGGCTATATGCACGACACCGCGATGCTGCTGGGTGCCCTCGGCTGGAGCCGCTACGATCGCGGCGTCGAGGTCGTGACGCCCTTTTTCCCGAGCTCGGGGACCGGGCAGATCAACGCGGTGTTCCCGGTCTCGCCGATGCCGCGCGAGCTGCGCGGCGTCGGCGAACCGAGTTCGCCGGCGCTTGCCGGCGGTCGGCTCTGAGGCACCGGCGCGCGATGCCGCACATCGTCGTCCTGTACACCGGCAACCTCGATGCGCCGCACGCCGCCGGCGCGAATGCCGATCTCGCCGGCCTGTGCCGCGCGCTGGCCGGCGCGCTGCTTGCCGTGCGCGACGAGGCCGGCGCGCAGGTGTTCCCGACCGGGGGCGTACGGGTGTTCGCCTATCCTGCGCCGCATTTCGCGGTGGCCGACGGCTCGCTGGACGCGGCCTTCGTCTACCTCAATCTGCGGATGGGCGGCGGCCGCAGCGACGCGGTCAAGCAGCGCACCGGCGAGGCATTGCGGGCCTGCGCGGCGGCCCATTTCGGGCCGCTGCTGGCGGCACGGCCGGTCGGCGTCACGCTGCAGATCGACGAAGGCCCCGAAGTCTTCGACGCCAAGCTGGGCAATCTGCACGCGCACTTCATGAAGTCACGTTGACGATGCTCGACCAGGACACGATCGCCGCGCTGGCGCGCGAACTGTACGACGCGCGCCGGACGCGCACCGCGTTGCGGCAGTTCTCGCGGCGCCACCCCGGAATGACGATCGAGGACGGCTACGCGATCCAGCGCGCGTGGGTCGCTCTGGAACGCGCCGACGGTCGCACGATCCGGGGGCGCAAGATCGGGCTGACTTCGCGCGCGATGCAGCAGGCGAGCCAGATCGCCGAGCCCGATTACGCGCCGCTGATGGACGACATGTTCTACGCGACGGGCGGGGACATCCCGATCGATCGCTTCATCGCGCCGCGCGTCGAGGTCGAACTCGCCTTCGTCCTCGGCCGGCCGCTGAAGGGGCCGGGCGTCACGCTGTTCGACGTGCTGTCGGCGACCGGCTACGTCAGCCCGGCGCTCGAGATCATCGATGCGCGCATCGAGCAGTTCGATCGCGACACGAAGGCGATGCGCAAGGTCGTCGACACGATCAGCGATTTCGCGGCCAACGCCGGCATCGTGCTCGGCGGCCGTCCGGTGCGGCCGATGGACGTGGACCTGCGCTGGGTCGGCGCGCTGCTGCACAAGAACGGCGTGATCGAGGAGACCGGTCTCGCCGCCGGGGTGCTGAATCACCCGGCCGCCGGCGTCGCCTGGCTCGCCAACAAGATCGCTGCGTACGACGAGACCTTGAACGCGGGCGACGTGGTGCTCGCCGGTTCGTTCACGCGGCCCACGAGCGCGGCGCGCGGCGACAACATCCATGCGGACTTCGGACCGCTCGGCGGGATCAGCTTCCGTTTCGTCTGATCCGAAGCGATCTCGCGATCCAATCGAGCGGCACCTGTGCCAGGGCCACGACCATGAAGAATCCTACCGACGCCCGCGTCGTCGTCGTCACCGGAGGTGCCCGCGGCATCGGCCGGGCGATCGGCGCATGGTTCCTGGACCACGATTGCCGGGTCGCGCTGCTGGACCGGGACCGCGCGACGTTGGATGCCGCGGTCGCCGAGATCGCCCGCCCTGCCGACCTGCTCGGCGTCCACTGCGACGTGTCCGACGCGGCGCAGGTCGACCGGGCAGTTGCCGACGTGATCGCGCGGTTCGGCCGCGTGGACGCGCTGGTCAACAATGCCGGCGTGGCCGTGTTCAAACCGGTGCTCGAAACAAGCTTCGACGACTGGCGAATGGTCCTGGCGACGAATCTCGACGGCGCCTTCCTGTGCACGCAGGCGTTCGGCGCGCTGATGGTGAAACGCGGCCGCGGCGCCGTCGTCAACGTCGCGTCGATCTCCGGGCTGCGCGCGAGCACCCTGCGGCTGGCCTACGGGACCAGCAAGGCCGCGCTGATCCACATGACGAAGCAGCATGCGGTCGAGTTCGGCAGCGTCGGCGTGCGCGTCAACGCGATCGCGCCGGGCCCGGTCGACACCGAGATGGCCAAGCTCGTGCACAGCGCCGCGATCCGGTCGGACTACTACGACACGATTCCGCTCGGCCGGTACGGCACGCCCGAGGAGATGGCCGGCGCGGTCGGATTCCTCTGCAGCGACGAGGCGAGCTTCATCAACGGGCAGGTGCTGGCCGTCGACGGCGGCTTCGACGCTGCCGGTGTCGGCCTGCCGACGCTGAGGCGGCGCATCGCCGATCAAGGCAAGATGTCGGCTTGACCGCTTGACGGCCTGACGCCTCGGCGCGCGCCCGTGCTCAGCGCGCGGCGGACCAGTAGCCTTGCTGCAGGCTCGCTGCCTCGTCGGCGAGCAGCGGGCCGACGACTTCGGTGCCGCGCTGGCCCGCCGCGAAGACGACGCGGCAAGGCAGGTCCAGCGTCGGGTTCTCCTGGTGCGCGCCGGTGTCGGCCTTCAGGTCGGATTCGGACTGACCATAGACGACCCGTCCGATGCCGGCCCAGTAGATCGCGCCGGAACACATCGCGCACGGTTCGGCCGACGTGTACAGCGTGCATTGCGCGAGGACGTCGATGCCATAGGCCTTGGCCGCGCGCGACGCGAGCACGCGTTCCGCGTGCGCGGTGCGGTCGCAGCCCTCGCTTCGGTAAGCGTTGCCCTGTTGCATCAGGACCCGCCCGGCGCGGTCGGCGAGTATCGACCCGAACGGGTGATCCCCTGCCGCGCGCGCGCGGCGCGCGACCTCGAACGCCTTGCGCAGCAGCATTTCGTCTTCCGGGCGTATCGGTGGCGCAACCATGGGCATCCTGAACGGACCGTGCTGGGGTAATGTTCCGAGGATCGTGCCATGGGATGCGGAGGGCGTCCATTGGCACCGAAGCTGGCACAGGGCTTGCTCCATGCTGGAACACGCACCTGTGTTGCACAGCGCTGCCCCGAGAACTCGAACCAGATGACAGCAGCGGACCCCGCGCGACTTCAACTGACCGGCATTACCAAGCGTTTCCCCGCGGTCCTCGCGAACGACCGGGTCGACCTGTCGGTGCGGCCCGGCGAGATCCACGCCTTGCTGGGCGAGAACGGCGCCGGCAAATCGACGCTGGTCAAGATGATCTACGGGATCGTGGAGCCGGATGCCGGCCAGATGTCCTGGGATGGTGCGCCGGTGCGTATCCAGGGCGCGCGGGCTGCGCGCAAGCTGGGCATCGGCATGGTGTTCCAGCATTTTTCGCTGTTCGAGGCGTTGACGGTGCTGGAGAACATCGCGCTGGGCCTCGACCGGCATCTCGGGCCGCGCGAACTCGAGGCTGCGATCCGCGCCGTGCTCGCGAAATACGGCTTGAAGCTCGATCCTCATCGCGTCGTCTCGACGCTCAGCGTCGGCGAACGGCAGCGCATCGAGATCGTCCGCGCGCTGCTGCTCGATCCGCGCCTGCTGATCATGGACGAGCCGACGTCCGTGCTGACGCCCCAGGAGGTCGAGCAGCTGTTCGAAACGCTGCGCAAGCTCGCGGCCGGCGGCTGCTCGATCCTCTACATCTCGCACAAGCTCCACGAGATCGTCGCGCTGTGCGAGACCGCGACGATCCTGCGCGCGGGCAGGGTCGTCGCGACCTGCGATCCGCGCCGGAACAATCCGCGCAGCATGGCCGAGATGATGATCGGCGCGTCCCTGAAGGAAGTCTCGAAGGCCGCGGCCGGCGTTCCCGGACCGGTCAAGTTCGCGTTGCGCGGGCTCGCCGTTCCGAAGCGCGGCGACTTCGGCGTCGCGTTGACGGGCGTCTCGTTCGAGGTCAGGGCCGGCGAGATCCTCGGGATCGCCGGGGTCGCCGGCAACGGCCAGAACGAGCTGCTCGATGCGCTCAGCGGCGAGATCCGCGCGGCCGACGCGTCGGCGGTGGTCCTCGACGGGCGCGCGATCGGCACGGACGGACCGAGCGCGCGCCGCGCGCTCGGGCTGTGCGCGGTGCCCGAGGAGCGCCTCGGCCACGCCGCCGTGCCGGAGTTCTCGCTGACCGACAACGCGGTGCTGACCGCGCGCGACCGGATGGGCTTCGTGCGCAGGGGGGTGATCGATGCCGCGAAGGCGCGCGCGTATGCGGCCGGCGTCATCGAGACTTTCCAGGTGCGCACGCCGGGGCCGTCGGCGAGCGGCGGTTCGCTGTCGGGCGGCAATCTGCAGAAATTCATCATGGGCCGCGAGATCCTGCAGCGACCCGCGGTGCTGGTCGTCAGCCAGCCGACCTGGGGCGTCGATGCCGGCGCTGCCGCGGCGATCCACCAGGCGATCGTCGATCTGGCCGCCAGCGGGTCGGCCGTCGTCGTCATCTCGCAAGACCTCGACGAACTGCTGACGCTTGGCGACCGGCTGGCGGTGATCAATCTGGGCAGGCTTTCGCCGGCACATCCGGTCGGCGAGATGACGATCGAGCAGATCGGCCTGCTGATGGGTGGCGTCCATGGCGATCCGGAAGCGACCGTGCAGATGACGGAGGCCCTGCATGCGCATCCGATTTGAGAAGCGGCCCGAGCCCAGCCGGACGATGCAGCTGCTGACCCCGATCGCGTCGGTCCTGCTGACGATGCTGCTGGGCATCGCGATCTTCGACCTCCTCGACTTCGATGGCCCCCGGGCGGTCAAGGAAATCTTCCTGACCCCGATCCTCGCGTCGTACAAGTGGCAGGACGTCGCGGCGAAGGCCGCACCCTTGATCCTGATCGCGCTCGGGCTGTCGCTGGCGAACCAGGCCAAGGTATGGAACATCGGCGCGGAGGGCCAGTACATCACCGGCGCGCTGGCAGGCGCCGCGGTCGCGTTCGCGACATCCGGTGCAAGCGGCAGCTGGGTCGTCGTGCTGATGCTGCTGGCCGGCGTCGCCGGCGGGGCGGCCTGGGCGGCGATCCCGGCATTGCTGAAGGTCCGTTTCAAGGTCAACGAGGTGCTGTCGACCTTGATGCTGGTCTACGTCGCGCTGCAACTGTTGAGCTACCTGATCACCGGACCCTGGAAAGACCCGAACGGGCACAATTTTCCGCAGACCGCGCCATTCACGGCCGCGCAGCAGCTGCCGCGCCTGCTGCCGGGCACGCCGATTCCTCCGGGACTGGCGATCGCGATCGTGCTGACGCTGGTCTTCTGGGGCGTCGCGAAGAAGTCGATCTACGGCTTCGAGGTGCGCGCAATCGGCGCGGCGCCCGACGCGGCGCGCTATGGCGGCTTCGACCTGGCGCGGACGACCTGGAGCACGCTGCTGATCAGCGGCGGCATGGCCGGCCTCGCGGGGATCCTCGAGGCCGCCAGCCAGCTCGGGCAGATCAACCTCGGCTTTCCTTCCGGCTACGGCTTCACCGCGATCATCGTGTCCTTCCTCGGCCGCCTGCACCCGGTCGGCGTGTTCGTTGCCGGGATCGTCCTCGCGGTCACCTATGTCGGAGGCCAGGTCGCGCAGACCGTCGTGCACGTTCCCAACGCGACCGGCGGGATCTTTCAGGCGCTGATGCTGTTCCTGATCCTCGCGAGCGACATCCTCGTGCGCTACCGGATCCGCTTCGCGCGCGGTGGCGGCGCCGATCCGGAAGCGGTGCGATGAGCGCCGATTTCGTCATCTCGGCGCTCGTGACCATCGTCGGCGTGTCCACGCCGATCCTGCTCGCTGCGACCGGCGAGCTGGTCGTCGAGAAGGCCGGCGTGCTGAACCTCGGCGTCGAGGGGATGATGCTGATCGGCGCCGTCACGGCGTTCGCGGTGACGCTGTCGACGTTCAACCCATGGCTCGGCGTTGCGTGCGCGGCGGCGGCGGGACTGGGGTCGTCGCTGCTGTTCGGCCTGCTGGTGCTGTGGCTGGGCTCCAATCAGGTCGCCACGGGGCTTGCGCTCGCGATCTTCGGCATCGGCCTGTCGTCGCTGGTCGGCACCAGCTACGTCGGGATGATCATTCCGCGGTTCACGTCGATCTTCCCGGACGCGCTCGCGCGCGATCCCTTCTGGCGCGTCGTGTTCGGATACAGCCCGCTCGTCTACTTCGCGCTCGCGACGATCTTCGGCGTCGGATGGTTACTGAAGCGCACGCGGCCGGGCCTCGTGCTGCGCGCGGTCGGCGAGAACGACCTGTCGGCGCATTCGATCGGCTACCCGGTCCTGCCGATCCGGCTCGCGGCGGTCGCCTTCGGCGGCGCGATGTCCGGCATAGCCGGCAGCTACTTCTCGATGGTGATCACGCCGCTATGGGCCGAGCAGATGACCGCCGGACGCGGATGGATCGCGCTCGCGCTGGTCGTCTTCGGCGGCTGGCGCGCCGCGCGATTGCTGTCGGGCGCCTATTTCTTCGGGATCCTGATGACCCTCGAGCTCTACGCGAAGGCGTCGGGATTCTCGTTGCTGCCGTCGCAATTCTGGGCGGCGATGCCCTATCTCGCGGCGGTCGCCGTGCTGGCCGTCATTTCATCGCGCGAAGGCCGAGGCGGCGAAGCGCCGGCCTGCCTGGGCAGGCCCTTCCTGCCGAATGGCTAGCAGTCAGCGGGTCGTTTTCCATCGAAGAGGAGCATTCCATGAATCATCGGATCACACGTCGTCGACTCATGCAGGGCGCGGGCGCCTCGCTCGCGCTTTCGGCGCTGGGCGGCCGCGCCTTCGCGGACGAGCCGCTGAAGGTCGGCTACATCTACCTGGGCCCGGTCGGGGATTTCGGCTGGACCTGGGCGCACGACAAGGGGCGCAAGGAAATGGTCGCGGCGCTCGGCGGCAAGGTCGTCGCCGACTACGTCGAGAACGTCAAGGAGGACGCGAGCGCGCTGCCGGTGCTGCGCGACCTCGCGCAGCAGGGCCACAGGCTGATCTTCACGACCTCCTACGGCTACATGGAGCAGAGCGTGCAGCTGGCCACCGAGTTCCCGAACGTCATCGTCGAGCACTGCACCGGGTACAAGCGCGCCAAGAACCTCGGTACCTACAACTCGCGCTTCCACGAAGGGCGCGCGGTGCTCGGCACGATCGCCGGCATGATGTCGAAGTCCGGCACCATCGGCTACCTGGGCTCCTACAAGGTGCCGGAGGTGGTCCTCGGCGTCAACGCGTTCACGCTGGCGGCGCAGGCCAAGAATCCGAACATCAAGGTCAAGCTCGTGATGATCGATTCATGGTTCGATCCGGCGAAGGAGTCGGCCGCCGCCGAGACGCTGGCCAACCTCGGGTGCGACGTCATCACGACCCACACCGACAGTCCGGCGCCGCTGCAACTGTGCGAGCAGAAGGGCATCTTCGGCTTCGGCCAGGGCGCCGACATGAGCCGCTTCGCGCCGCACGCGCACCTGACCGCGATCGAGGACATCTGGGGCCCGTACTACACGGCGCGCGCCAAGGCGGTGCTCGACGGCAGCTGGAAGCCCGACGACACCTGGTGGGGATTCAAGGACGGTACGGTCAAGATCTCTCCGTACAACCCGAGGATGCCGAAGGAAGTCCAGGCCGAGGCCGACAAGATCCAGGCGGGCTGGAAGAGCGGCAGCTACGACGTATTTGCCGGTCCGATCGTCGACCAGGCCGGCAAGCAGCGTGTCGCGAAGGGCGAAAAGATGAAGGACGCCGACCTCGCGGTGATCGACTGGTACGTCAAGGGCGTGCAAAGCTGAACGGCGCGGGCGTCGTCCGCGCAGGCGGTGTTCCCGGGGCCTCGCCAGGCCCCGGCACCGATGCGCGGTGAAGATGACCGCCTGCGCGCGAGCGTTCGAAGGCGCCATTCGCCGGCGACACGGAGGCGCGCCGGATCGTCGTTCAGGCCGCGTCGCCGAGCTTCAGCAGGCGCATCGCGTTGTGCTTCAGGATCAGCGGCTTGACCTCGTCCTTGAAGCCGGCCTCCTCGAAATCCTTCAGCCAGCGGTCCGGCTTGATCAGCGGGAAATCGCTGCCGAACAGGATGCGGTCCTTCAGCAGCGTGTTCGCGTATTGGACGAGCTGCGGCGGGAAGTACTTGGGGCTCCAGCCGGACAGGTCGATCCAGATATTGGGCTTGTGCATCGCCAGCGAGATCGCCTCGTCCTGCCAGGGCCAGGACGGGTGGGCGACGACGATCTGCATGTCCGGGAAGGCGATCGCGACATCCTCGAGCAGCATCGGGTTCGAGTTCTGCAGCCGCAGGCCGCCGCCGCAGCGCATGCCGCTGCCGATGCCCGAGTGGCCGCTGTGGAACACGGCCGGCAACTGGTGTTCGCCGATGACCTCGTAGATCGGCCAGGCCATCCGGTCCGCAGGTTCGAAGCCTTGCACGGTCGGATGGAACTTGAAGCCCTTGACGCCGTACTCCTCGACCAGCTTGCGGGCCTCGCGCGCGCCCATCCTGCCCTTGTGCGGGTCGATGCTGCCGAACGCGATCATGATGTCGGGGTTGGCCATCGCGGCCTCGGCGATCTCCTCGTTGGGAATGCGCCGTCGTCCCAGTTGCGTCTCGGCATCGACCGTGAAATTGACGAAGCCGATCTTCCTCTCGCGGTAGTAGTCGATCGTCTCCTGCATCGTCGGCCGGCTGCTGGACCGGAAGTACCTGTCGGCCGCGCGGTCGTACTCCTCGCCGTATTTGTCGAAAGGATTGCGGCACGACACCTCGAGGTGCGTGTGCGTATCGATCGCAAGCAGGTTCTTGGTATCCATGCCGGGCTCCAGGGGGCTGCGGTGGCTGCGGCGACTGCGGTGGCATCGCCGGCGCCGGCAGGCGCTCCGCGAGCCGCCGTCGATCGGCAGGATTTGACCAGAAATCGATCGGGCCGCGGGAAGACCGCGCCGCGCGATGTCGCCGCCCGGACTGCGATCGACGATCCCGACGTGATCGGCAAGCTCATGGCACAAGACTTGCGTGGCACTCTGCAAACCAAGGTCGACCGCCGATACGGCCGCAGGATCAGGATGCGCGCTTTGCTCCGACAAGGGGACACTCGGATGATTCGAAACACGCGTAAGCCGCCGCGATGAGCGGACTTCCCGAGTTGCCCTTGAATCCGGTCGCCGTCGAGGACCATCGCACGGGGCTGGGCAAGGACGCGCTGAAGCGGGCGTTTCTCGACAATCTCTGCTATGTGCAGGGCAAGTTCGCTGCCCTTGCGAGCAAGCACGACTACTACATGGCGCTCGCGTACACGGTACGCGATCGGCTGCTGCAGCGCTGGATCAGCACGGCGGCCGACTACACGCGCCATGGTTCGCGCACGGTCGCCTACCTCTCGGCCGAGTTCCTTCTCGGGCCGCACCTCGGCAACAACCTGATCAACCTGGACATCGAGGATGCGGTCCGGGAGGCCTTGCACGAATTGGGACTGAGCTACGAGGAACTGGTGGGTCAGGAGGTCGAACCCGGGCTCGGCAACGGCGGATTGGGGCGGCTTGCTGCGTGCTACCTGGATTCGATGGCCTGCCTCGAGATTCCGTCGATCGGCTATGGCATTCGCTACGAATTCGGCATCTTCGCGCAGCGCATCGTCGATGGCTGGCAGGTCGAGCAGACCGACAAATGGCTGCGCAACGGCAATCCCTGGGAAATCGCCCGGCCCGAATGGGCCGTCAAGGTCAAGCTCGGCGGATATACCGAGCACTACCACGACAAAGGCGGGCGGCTGCACGTGCGCTGGGTGCCGGCGCGCACGGTTCTGGGCACGCCATTCGATACGCCGATCCTCAGCTACCGGAGCAACACCGCGAACACGCTGAGGCTCTGGCGCGCGGAGGCACCCGAATCGTTCGATCTAGGCGTCTTCAATCGCGGCGACTACTACGGCGCGGTGCAGCAAAAAGTCGTCTCGGAAAACATCAGCAAGGTGCTCTACCCGAACGACGAGCAGGTGCAGGGCAAGGAACTGCGCCTCGAACAGCAGTATTTCTTCGTGTCGTGCTCGCTGCAGGACATGCTGCGCATCATGCGCGTGCAGAACGTCCCGCTCGAGCGATTCCACGAGAAGTTCGCCGTGCAGTTGAACGATACCCATCCGGCGGTCGCGATCGCCGAGTTGATGCGCCTGCTGGTCGACGACTACGGCATGATCTGGGAAAGCGCCTGGTCGGTGACCCGGAAGAGCTACGGCTACACGAACCACACGCTGCTGCCCGAGGCGCTCGAGCGCTGGCCGCTGGCCTTGTTCGGCCGCGTACTGCCGCGTCATCTCGAAATCATCTTCGAGATCAACGCGCGTTTCCTCGACGACGTCCGCATGCGTTTTCCGGGAGACGCCGAGCGCGTCGCGCGCATGTCGCTGATCGACGAATCCGGCGAGCGCTATGTCCGGATGGCCAATCTGGCGTGCGTCGGCAGCCACACGATCAACGGCGTCGCGGAACTGCACAGCGAACTGCTGAAGCAGGACGTGCTGGCCGACTTCCATGCGCTGTGGCCGGAAAAATTCACGAACGTCACGAACGGCGTCACGCCCCGCCGCTGGATCGCGCTGGCCAATCCGAGGCTCACGCGGCTGCTGAGCGACTCGATCGGTACCGACTGGATCCGCGACCTGGGCCAGCTGCGCCGCATCGAGCCCCATGCTGCCGACGCGGCGTTCCGGCGGGAATGGCGTTTCGTCAAGCGCTCGGTCAAGGAGGATTTCGCGCGTCACGCGCGGCGCGCAACCGGTGTCGTCATCGATCCGGAGTCGCTGTTCGACGTCCAGGTCAAGCGCATCCACGAGTACAAGCGCCAGCACCTGAATGCACTGCACATCATCGCGCTGTATCACCGGATCAAGTCCGACCCCGACATCGCGATCCAGCCGCGCACGTTCGTCTTCGGGGGCAAGGCGGCGCCCGGCTACCACTTTGCCAAGCTGATGATCAAGCTGATCACGTCGGTCGGCGACGTGATCAACAAGGATCCCGCGCTGCACGATCGCCTCAAGGTCGTGTTCCTGCCCAACTACAACGTGACCAACGGTCAGCGCGTCTATCCGTCGGCGGACCTGTCGGAGCAGATATCGACGGCGGGCAAGGAGGCGTCGGGGACCGGCAACATGAAGTTCTCGATGAACGGCGCGTTGACGATCGGCACGCTCGACGGCGCCAACGTCGAGATACGCTCGGAAGTCGGCGCCGAGAATTTCTTCCTGTTCGGCCTGACCGCCGAGGAAGTGCAGGCCACCTGGAAGGGCGGCTATGATCCGATGGCGATCTATCGTGGC
>Ga0213853_10326057_pt1 | contig 16965 bp, 14 predicted proteins | sample ABR_2016_MetaT_FD_164456 | JGI IMG/M metagenome (GOLD analysis project Ga0213853, IMG submission 164456) | Metatranscriptome of freshwater sediment microbial communities from post-fracked creek in Pennsylvania, United States - ABR_2016... | ecosystem: Environmental > Aquatic > Freshwater >...
CTGGGCGCCGTCCGCCGGCTTCATTATTTCGGATGCGCGGCAGGAACGGATCGGCACCAAGGAAGTCGGGCTTATCGCTTCCAGCCCGACAGTTTCGAGGTCCGCCACGTCAAGGCGCCGGGCGAGGTCGGCGCCGATCTGGACGAGCTTCTCACGAAGACACCGGCCAAATAGGCCGATCGCGCCCGCTCACATGCGGGCGGCGTCTTTTAATTCCCGCTTGATGGAAGCCAGCAGCGATTGCAACGCCTCTGCGTTGGCCGGCGGCTTTGCAGGCGGCGGCACTGCTGCGGGTTCGGAAGCCGCTTCAGCCAGCGGCTCAGCCTGCACGAATTGGCCATGCAGCACGTCTTCGCGGCGACCCGCGGTAAAGAGGGTTACCCAATAGCCGACGGCCAGCAGGATTATGCAAAAAATACCGATCTCAAACATTGCTACACCTGAAATTGGTGCAATTTTTCGATGTCTTGAGATGGCGGTCAAGCAACGGCCAAAGGCCAATGGCGCGAATTTCGCGCCATTGTGACAATTCGGATACGCCCCAGCCTGAAGTTCAGGGCGCGAAGGTCGGGCCGCTCAGGCCTTGTCCGGCCCGACCCGGACCAATTGCTTGCCGAAATTGGCGCCTTTCAGAAGCCCCATGAACGCCACCGGCGCGCTGTCGAGGCCCTCTGTGACGAACTCCTTGTACTTGATCTTGCCCTCGCGCACCCAGCCCGACATGTCGCGCAGGAAGTCGGCGTGGCGCGCGGCGAAGTCGCTGACGATGAAGCCCCGAATGGTCAGGCGCTTGGTCAGCACCGCGCGCATCATCGACGCCGCCCATTTCGGCGGCTTCGCTTCGGTGTCGTTGTAATGCGCGATCAGCCCGCACACCGGCACCCGCGCGAACGCGTTGAGTAGCGGGAACACCGCTTCGAATACCGCGCCGCCGACATTCTCGAAATAGACGTCGATCCCTTTCGGACAGGCGTCTTTCAATCTTGAAGCGAGATCGGGATCGCGATGGTCGAGGCAATCGTCGAAGCCGAGTTCGCGTTTGACGTAGTCGCACTTGTCCTTGCCGCCGGCGATGCCGACGGCGCGCGCGCCCTTGATCTTCGCGATTTGCCCGACCGCCGAGCCGACAGCGCCGGAGGCGGCCGCCACGACCACGGTCTCGCCTGGCTGAGGTTTGCCGATATCGAGCAGGCCGGAATACGCCGTCATGCCGGGCATGCCGAGCACGCCGAGCACGGTCGAGATCGGCGCGATTTTAGAGTCAATCTTGGTCAGGCCCTTGCCGTCGGACAGCGCGTGCGTTTGCCAGCCGGCGCGCGACAGCACGATGTCGCTCTTGGCGAAGTCCGCATGGTTGGAGGCGATCACTTCGGAAACAGTGCCGCCCTCCATCACGCCGCCGATCGGGACCGGCGCGGCATAGGACGGGCCGTCGCTCATGCGGCCGCGCATATAGGGATCGAGCGACAGCCAGATCGTGCGCAGCAGCAGCTGGCCTGGACCGGGCGTCGGCGGCGCATATTCCTCGATCCGGAAATCGGACGGTTTTGGTTCGCCCACGGGACGGGAGACGAGAACGACGCGCTTTCCTTGGGGCATGGTTGCTTCCTCCAGCTTTGTCTGATGATCGACATGTAGCGAGGAAGCCGCCGCAGAGAAAGTGGGCTCCCTCTCCCATGGGGTGAGGGGTTACCGTCCATCTTTGGCCCGTATCCCCTCACCCGGATCGCATCTTAAGATGCGATCCGACCTCTCCCCATGGGGGAGGTGACGAACCAGCCATCGCCTCAAACCCCGCCCGGATAGTTCGGGCTTTCGCGCGTGATGGTGACGTCGTGGACGTGGCTCTCGCGCAGGCCCGCGCCGGTGATGCGCACGAACTGCGCTTTTTCATGAAACTCAGCGATGTCTTTCGCGCCGACATAGCCCATCGCGGCGCGCAAGCCCCCGGCAAGCTGGTGCATGACGTTGGCGACCGGGCCCTTGTACGGCACCTGGCCCTCGATGCCTTCCGGCACCAGTTTCAGCGTGTCCTTGATGTCCTGCTGGAAATAGCGGTCGGCCGAGCCGCGCGCCATCGCGCCGACCGAGCCCATGCCGCGATAGGCCTTGTAGGAACGGCCCTGCCACAGAAACACTTCGCCCGGCGTCTCGTCGGTGCCGGCCAGCAGCGAGCCGACCATGGCGATATCGGCGCCGGCGGCGAGCGCTTTTGCGAGATCGCCGGAATATTTGATGCCGCCATCGGCGATCACGGACACCTTGGCTTTCTTGGCCGCTTCCACCGCATCCATGATCGCGGTGAGCTGCGGCACGCCGACGCCGGCGACGATCCGCGTGGTGCAGATCGAACCCGGGCCGATGCCGACCTTGATCGCATCCGCTCCGGCATCGATCAGCGCCTGCGCGCCTTCCCTGGTCGCGATGTTGCCGGCGATCACCTGCACCGCATTGGAGAGCCGCTTGATGCGGTTGACGGCCTCCAGCACGCGCGAGGAATGGCCGTGCGCCGTATCCACCACAATGAGATCGACGCCGGCATCGATCAGCCGCTCGGTGCGCTCGTGACCGTCCGCGCCGACCGTGGTCGCCGCCGCCACCCGCAGGCGCCCTTGCGCATCCTTGCAGGCGAGCGGATGGGCGACCGCCTTTTCCATGTCCTTGACCGTGATCAGTCCGACGCAGCGATATTGATCGTCGACCACAAGCAATTTTTCGATGCGATGCTTGTGCAGCATCCGCTTGGCCTCATCCTGGCTGACGCCTTCGCGCACCGTGACGAGATTTTCATGCGTCATCAGCTCGGAGATTTTCTGCTTGGGATCGGTCGCAAACCGCACGTCGCGGTTGGTGAGGATGCCGACCAGCTTGCCCGGCTTGCCGTTGCCACCGCCGGTGACGACCGGAATGCCGGAGAACCCGTGAGCGCTCATCAGCGCCAGCGCGTCCGACAGCATCGCGTCGGGGCCGATGGTCAAAGGGTTGACCACCATGCCGGACTCGTACTTCTTGACCTGCCGCACTTGTGCGGCCTGGCCGTCGGGATCGAAATTGCGGTGGATGACGCCGACGCCGCCGGACTGCGCCATGGCGATCGCCATGCGCGCCTCGGTGACGGTATCCATCGCGGACGCAATGATCGGAATGTTGAGCGGGATGGCGCGGGTGACGTGGGAGCGGATGTCCACCTCGGAGGGCAGCACATCCGAAAGGCCTGGTTTTAAAAGCACGTCGTCGAACGTGTAGGCTTCGCGGATCTCGTGGAATCCCTGCACGGTCGCCATTGCCAACTCCTGAAATCAGCGGCGGTGCGCCGCAATACCAATTACGGATGAACGTCGCCTTCGGCGAAGCTGTCGGCGTCGCCGTCGAATCGAAGCCCATCGGTGGGGTTGACGCCGGTCGATAGCATGGCGGGCGGCCGAATCAAAGCGCCATGCACAGGCTTTTTCGCAGGGGCCGGCCTGCAATCCCGGCTCAGCGCGGATAACCCGGCGGCGGACCGTGCTGGCGGATCGCCTCCACCACTTCCCGACGCCAGCGCTCTTCCCGTTTCATGTGCACCGCGATGATCGCATGCGCCGACGGCACCAGCAGCAGGATGTGAAAAACCAGCCCGAAAATCACGCAAAACACGATCAGGATCAGGTTGAAAATCGCCGAAAACGGCTGGCCGTTCAAGAGCAGGCCGAGCGGCGGCAACAATGCGGCAAGGACGTAGATCATCTTAAGAGATCTCCGGCGGTGCAGTGGATACCAGCGTTGCGCAGGATTTAGGCGGTTTATCGGGTTCCGCAATAGCCTGTGTGACAATGGGGTGATACAGCCCAGTCTACGCACGCCTTTCGCCCCGCTGTCCCCAAAGCGAGATGAACAAGCAACGCCTGATCCCGCTCATCGTGGCCACGGCCCTGTTCATGGAAAACATGGACTCGACCGTGATTGCAACCTCATTGCCGGCGATCGCCGCCGACATCGGCACCAGCCCGCTGACGCTGAAGCTTGCGATCACCTCGTATCTGCTCTCGCTTGCGGTATTCATTCCGGCAAGCGGATGGACCGCGGATCGCTTCGGCGCGCGCATGGTGTTTGCGATTGCGGTCGGCGTCTTCATGCTGGGATCGATCGGTTGCGCGCTGTCTTCTTCCGTGACCGATTTTGTGATCGCGCGCATTGTGCAGGGCATGGGCGGCGCGATGATGACGCCGGTAGGGCGGCTCGTGCTACTGCGCTCCATCGACAAGAGCGCGCTGGTCAATGCGATGGCATGGGTCACGGTGCCGGCGCTGGTCGGACCGGTGATCGGGCCGCCGCTCGGCGGCTTCATCACGACGTTCTTCTCCTGGCACTGGATTTTCCTGATCAACATTCCGATTGGCCTGCTCGGCATCTTCATGGCGATGAAATACATCGACCCGATCAGGAGCGAGGACCCCGAGCGCTTCGACCTCTACGGGCTGCTGCTCGCAGGCATTGGCCTTGGCGGCATCGCGTTCGGGCTTTCGGTGGCGGGCCTCAATCTGTTGCCGTGGAGCGTGGTCGCGGCCCTTATCGGGATCGGCACCATTTCGATGACGCTTTATCTCATCCACGCCAGGCGAACCGCTTCGCCGGTGCTGGATTTCTCGCTGCTGCGATTGGCGACGATGCGCGCGAGCATTTTCGGCGGCTTTCTGTTCCGTCTCGGCATCGGCGCGCTGCCGTTCCTGCTGCCGCTGTTGATGCAGGTCGGCTTCGGGCTGTCGCCGTTCCAGTCGGGCCTCGTCACCTTCGCCTCCGCCGTCGGCGCGATGGGGATGAAGACGCTCGCCGCGCGCATCATCCGCACCTTCGGCTTCCGCAACCTGATGACCGTCAACGCGGTCGTCAGTTCCTTCTTCCTCGCGGCCTGCGGGCTGTTCACCGTGACGACGCCGCTGCTTCTGATTATGATCATTCTGGTGGTCGGCGGCTTCTTCCGCTCACTGCAATTCACCGCCATCAACACGGTGGCCTATGCCGAAGTCGAGCCCGCGCAGATGAGCCGCGCCACCACGCTCGTCAGCGTCAACCAGCAATTGGCGCTGTCGGCGGGCGTCGCGGTCGGCGCATTTTCGGTGGAGACCACGTTGTGGGTGCACCACGAGAGCGAATTGAGCGCAACCGTGTTCGCGCCGGCCTTCCTCGTGGTCGCCGTGATCTCGGCGGTCTCGGCCTGGTTCTTCTGGCAGATGCCGGATGATGCCGGCCATGAAATTTCGGGGCGCAAGGCGCTGGCCATTTCCAGCCGCAAGGGAGCCGCGAAGGAGGCAGCACTTGCAGCGAGCGAAACCACCGAGGACGCGCGGGATCAGCGGCTCGGGTGACCTCTGAACCCCGTCGCCAGCACGTAGCGCTCGGAGGAATCCTGACGGCTCGAGGCCGGCTTTACATGGCGGACGCTTGAAAAATCGCGCTTCAACTGCGCCAATAATTCCGCATCGGCGCCGCTCTGAAACACCTTTGCCAGAAACGTGCCGCCGGGATTGAGCACTTCGGAAGCGAACGCCGCCGCGCTTTCGACGAGACCGAGAAGGCGCAACTGATCGGTCTTGCGATGGCCGGTGGTATTGGCGGCCATGTCCGACAGCACCGCGTCGGCGCGGCCGCCCAGCATCGCGGTCAGCTTTGCCGGCGCATCCGGCTCAAGGAAATCGAGCTGCGCGAAGGTGACGCCCGCAATCTCCGGCATCTCCAGAACATCGATCGCGACAACCTTGCCTTTGCCGTCAGCCGCGCCGACGCGCCGGGCCGCAATCTGGCTCCAGCCGCCAGGCGCGGCGCCGAGATCGACCACCGACATGCCGGGCTTTAAAATGCGATACTTGTCGTCGATCTCAATCAGCTTGTAGGCCGCGCGCGAGCGGTAGCCCTCGCGCTTGGCCTGCGCCACATAGGGATCGTTGAGCTGGCGCTCCAGCCAGAGCTTTGACGACAGCTTGCGCTTGCCGCCGGTCTTGACCGTGACATGCAGCCGGCCGGTGGTGTCTTTCGCCATGTCGGTTCTTGCTGTCCCGCCGTGCTCTTCTCCCTCTCCCCGCAAGCGGGGCGAGGTAGGCCAACTCTCTAACACGCCTTCAGCGCGCCGTCCTCGCGCATCATTTCGACCAGCATGCCCTCGCGCAAGCCGCGGTCGGCGACACGCAGCCGCGGCAGCGGAAACGCGTTGCGGATCGCATCGAGAATGGCGCAGCCCGCCAGCACCAGATCGGCGCGCTCGACGCTGATACAATTGTTGTTGGCGCGCTCGGAATAGCTCATGCCGAGCAGTTTGGCGATGGTCGCGGTGATGTCGGCGTCGTTCATCCAGATGCCGTCGACCCGGCGGCGGTCGTACCTGGCAAGATTGAGATGGATCCCGCCGAGCGTCGTCACCGTCCCCGATGTGCCGAGCAAATGCATGTCGCGCAAGTCGCCGGCGTGCTCGGCTGCGAACGGCGCGACGAACTGCGCGACCTCCTCGACCATCCCCGCATAGGACTGCTGCGTCACGTCCTTGCCGCCGAAATGTTCGGCCAGCGAGACCACGCCGAGCGGGATCGACATCCACGCCTTGATGCGCGGCTCGGCATTCGGCTCTTCCGGATCGCGTTCGATCCGGACCAGCTCGGTCGAGCCGCCGCCGATGTCGAACAGGATGGCACCGCGCCCTTTTGGATCGAGCAGCGGCGAGCACCCGATCACCGCCAGTGCTGCTTCGGTCTCGCGATCGATGACCTCGAGCCGGATGCCGGTCTCGGCCGCCACCCGATCGCGAAAGCCGTCGGCGTTCGAGGCCGCGCGGCAGGCTTCGGTCGCGATCAGCCGCAGCCGCCTGGCCTTTCGCGATTCGATCTTGTCGCGGCAGATGCTGAGTGCTGCGATCGCGCGCTCGATCGCGGCCTCGCTGATGCAGCCGGTTGCGGAAATTCCCTCGCCGAGCCGGATGATCCGCGAGAAGGAATCGACGACACGAAAGCCGGCGCCGGAGGGACAAGCGATCAGGAGGCGGCAATTATTGGTGCCGAGGTCCAGCGCCGCATAGACGCCGGTTCCTTGGGCATGTCGTTGGGCATGCGGAGGGCCCGCACCCGCCTCTGCCGCCGGCAGGTCGTGACGCGGCCCCTTGCCGTCGTCTCCGCATGGCCCAAGGCCATCGCGAAGCCGGGTGTCATCATTCATTCAAAATGTCTTTCCGCGGCCGTCGCCGGCCGACCTGGAATTCCGTTTTCACGGAAACTTTAGCAGCGAAGGGGGCCCGCGCAACAACCCATCACATAGGACTATGCCCAATCAGGCGTTGTCGTAGGGATATCGGTGGGTTATTTGAGCGGAAGCCGCAAAATCGCGCAAAATCAGGCATTTCAGATGCAAGATCATTCGTCTCCGCCATCGCTCGAAAACGCTATCGCACTGCAAAAATATGGTGTCGGACAGCCGGTCCGCCGCAAGGAGGACGACCGGCTTGTGCGCGGCAAGGGCAAGTACACCGACGATTTCACTCTCCCGAACCAGGCCTATGCCTGGATGGTGCGCTCCAGCCATGCCCACGGCATCATCAAGGGCATCGAGACCTCGGCCGCCAAGGCGATGCCGGGCGTGCTCGGGGTGTGGACCGGGGCCGACCTGGCCGCCGCGAGCTACAACCCCTTCACCTGCGGCCTGCCGCTCAAAAATCGCGACGGCTCACCGCTGTTGCAGACCAACCGCTTGGCACTTGCGACCGACAAGGTGCGCTTTGTCGGCGATCCCATCGCTTTTGTCGTCGCCGAGACGCTGGCGCAGGCCAAGGACGCCGCCGAAGCGGTCGAACTCGACATCGAGCCGCTGCCCGCCGTGACCAATGCCGCGGAAGCTGCGAAGCCCGGCGCGCCGCTGCTCTACGATCATATCCCCAACAATGTCGCGCTCGACTATCACTATGGCGACACCGCCAAGATCGATGCGGCCTTTGCAGGCGCCGCGCATGTGACGAAGCTCGACATCGTCAACAACCGCGTCGCCGTGGTGTCGATGGAGCCGCGCACAGCGCTTGCCGCTTTCGACAAGGCGGCCGAGCGATACACGCTGCAGGTTCCCACCCAGGGCGTATCGGGCAACCGGGCGACCCTGGCGAAAATTCTCAACGTGCCTTCCGAAAAGGTCCGCATCCTCACCGCCAATGTCGGCGGCTCGTTCGGGATGAAGAACGTCAACTATCCCGAATATATCTGCATCCTGCATGCGGCGAAGGCGCTGGGACGTCCGGTGAAGTGGACGGATGAGCGCTCGACCAGCTTCCTGTCCGACAGCCAGGGCCGCTCGCAACTGATCCACGCCGAACTCGCGCTCGATGCCGAGGGCAAATTTCTCGCGGTCCGGCTCTCCGGCTACGGCAATCTCGGCGCCTACATCACGGGCGTCGCACCGATTCCGTTGTCCGTCAACGTCGGCAAGAACCTCGCGAGTGTCTACCGCACGCCGCTGCTCGGCGTCGACATCAAGACCGTGCTGACCAACATCACGCTGATGGGCGCTTATCGCGGCGCCGGCCGGCCCGAAGCCAATTACTACATGGAACGGCTGATCGATCGCGCCGCCGACGAGATGGGCATCAACCGCCTCACCTTGCGCAGGCGCAACTTCATCAAGCCCGCGCAACTGCCGTTCGCGGCGGCAAGCGGCGTCACCTATGACAGCGGCGATTTCGCCGGCGTCTTCAACAGGGCGCTCGAGATCTCCGATCACGCCAACTTCGCCAGGCGCAGGAAGGAAAGCCGCAAGAACGGCAAGCTGCGCGGCATCGCGGTCGGCTCCTATCTTGAAGTCACCGCGCCGCCGAGCGGCGAACTCGGCAAGATCACCTTTGAGGCGGACGGCACGGTCAGGCTCACCACCGGCACGCTGGATTACGGCCAGGGCCATGCCACGCCGTTTGCGCAGGTGCTGTCGGCGCAATTAGGGGTGCCGTTCGAGAAGATCACGCTGGAGCAGAACGACAGCGATCTCGTGCGCTTCGGCAACGGCACCGGCGGCTCGCGCTCGATCACCGCGACCGGCACAGCGATCGTCGAGTCCGCAGCGCTTGTCGTCGCCAAGGGCAAGCAGGCGGCGGCGCACTTCCTGGAAGCCTCCGAGGCCGACATCGAATTCGAAGGCGGCCGCTTCACCATCGCTGGCACCGACCGCGGCGTCGGCATCATGGACCTTGCCAAGTGGATGCGCGAAATGAGGATGCCGGAGGGCACGCCCTCCTCGCTCGACGTCGATCACGCCACCAAGGATACGCCCTCGACCTTCCCCAATGGCTGCCATGTCGCCGAAGTCGAGATCGATCCGGAGACCGGCGTGGTGCAGGTCGTGCGCTATACCGGCGTCAACGATTTCGGCACCATCGTCAATCCGATGCTTGTCGCCGGCCAGCTCCACGGCGGCGTCGCGCAGGGCATCGGCCAGGCATTGATGGAAGAGGTCAGCTATGACGCCAGCGGCCAACCGATCACGGGCTCCTTCATGGACTACGCGCTGCCGCGCGCAGGCGACGTTCCGCTGATGGAGGTCGGCGATCATCCCTCGCCGGCCAAATCCAATACGCTCGGCACCAAGGGCTGCGGCGAAGCCGGCTGCGCCGGCGGCCTGGTCTGCATCGTCAATGCCGTGCTCGACGCGCTCTCGGAATACGGGATTACGCTGATTGACATGCCGCTGACCCCGGAGCGGGTCTGGCGCGCGATCCAGGATGCTAAGACGAAGACGGCGTGAGATTTAGACGAAGCGCGCCACTACTCGTCATACGCGGGCTTGACCCGCCTATCCATCAAACTTCGTGAGGATGTTGCGAAGAGGATGGATGGCCGGGTCAAGCCCGGCCATGACCAATTATTGTGACGTCAACTGCTACGCCGCGGCCTGTTCGCGCGGCTGGTAGATCGCGATGTGCCAGCAACGCGCGAGCGGTGTCTTGCCATTGGCGACGACCAGCGCGTCGAGCTCGACGAATCGATGCCCCTTCTTTTCGTAGTTGCCGGTCACCCGCGCGCGCGCCGTCAGCTCATCGCTGCTCTTCCCGGCGCTTAAGAGCTGCATCCGGCTGCCGACATGAATCCAGGGGCCCAAAATGGCGTTGTCGACCAAAACCTTGTTCATCACCCGCTGCAGCAGGCCGGGATGGCCAAGGCCTTCGCGCGTGTAAATCCCGTCGTGCTCCCTGATGTCGCGCAGATATTCCCTGGCCGCCTCGCCCGCCCAGTCGCGCGGCAAAGTGCCCAGCCATCTGCCGACTTCGTAGGAATTTAGGCTCACCGGCTTGCGCTCGGTGACCGCGGCAACTTCGGTGAAGTCATTCAGCGCGAAAGATGGCGCGGACGAAGGCAACGAGGCGCTGCCGGTGGCGCAGAGCTCGCCGCGGCTTTCCACCTCGATCGAAAGCGCGCCGTCACTCTCGCTAGCCATGACATCGGCGATCTCGCCGTCATAGACGGGCTTGAGGAAGCGCGCCTCGATCAGGCCGCGCTCGAGAAAGGCCCGTCCCCATCTCGCCACCGGAAGGTGCAGCATATAGGCCAGAACGTCGACGCCGGGGACGAGCCCGCCGGAAAATCCGAACCGGCGCGCCACCGCATCGTCGTGGATCTTGTTCTCGGAATGCTTTGAGGTGTTGTAGGCCGAGACGCGGTAGGGTTCTAGCCGGCTGGTCATGTCTCACGTTTCCTTCATGTCAGGCCATGATCGTACGCGACGGAACCAGCTTGGCAAGCCGCGTTTTGCTCGCATTTTTGGGCCGAATAGAGTACCACCCGCGCACGATGACATCTGCTTCCCGGACCACCCGCATCTATGTCGATGCCGACGCCTGCCCGGTCAAGGACGAGATCTATCGCGTCGCGATCCGGCACGGCCTGCCGGTGAGCGTGGTTGCCGGAAATTTCATCCGGGTGCCGCAGGATCCCTTGATCGAACGCGTCGCGGCGGGTTCGGGGATGGATGCGGCCGACGACTGGATCGTAGGTCGCGCGGGTAAGGGCGATATCGTCATCACCTCGGATATTCCGCTGGCGAGCCGCTGCGTGAAATCGGGCGCCCAAGTGATCGCGCCGAACGGCAAGCCGTTCACCGAAGCCTCGATCGGGATGACATTGGCGGTGCGCAATCTGATGACCGATTTGCGCTCATCGGGCGAAATCACCGGCGGTCCAAAGTCGTTCGCGCCGCGCGAGCGTTCGACTTTCCTGTCCGCACTCGACCAGACCATCCGCCGCATCCAGCGGCAGCGATCGCAGCAGCCTGCGCCACATCAGGATTAAAACGATGGCGCCGCCGCTGATCCAGTTAAAGGACATCAGGCTGACATTCGGCGGCACGCCGCTGTTGTCCGGCGTGGAGCTTTCGGTGTCGCCTGCCGAGCGCGTCTGCCTGATCGGGCGCAACGGCTCCGGCAAATCGACGCTGTTGAAACTCGCGGCGGGCCTGGTCGAACCGGACAGCGGTAGCCGCTTCGTGCAACCCGGCGCGACCATCCGCTATCTGCCGCAGGAGCCGGATTTTGCCGGCTTTGCGACAACGCTCGCCTATGTCGAAGCAGGCCTTGGCCCCGGCGACGATCGCTATCAGGCGCGCTATCTCTTGGAACAGCTCGCGCTGCGCGGTGACGAAGACCCTGCGCAGCTCTCCGGCGGCGAAGCCCGCCGCGCAGCGCTGGCGCGGGTGCTGGCGCCCTCGCCCGATATTCTGCTGCTGGACGAGCCGACCAACCATCTCGATCTCCCGACCATCGAATGGCTGGAGAGCGAGCTCGACGGCCGCCGCAGCGCGCTGGTGCTGATCAGCCACGACCGCCGCTTCCTCGCCAATTTGTCGCGCTCGACCGCCTGGCTCGACCGCGGCCAGATCCGGCAGATCGACCGCGGCTTTGGCGCGTTCGAAGCCTGGCGCGACGAAGTGCTGGCCGAAGAGGAACGCGAGCAGCACAAGCTCGACCGCAAGATCGTCAATGAAGAGCACTGGCTGCGCTACGGCGTCTCCGGCCGCCGCAAGCGCAATGTCAAGCGGCTCGGCAATCTCCACGCGCTGCGCCGGCAGCGGCGGGATTGTCGCGGCACCGCCGACAATGCTAACCTTGCCGCCGCCGAAGCGGAAAAATCCGGACGGCTCGTGATCGAGGCCAAAAACATCGGCAAGTCCTTTGGCGATCGCAAGATCGTCGACGGCTTCTCGATCCGAATCCAGCGCGGCGACCGCATCGGCGTCGTCGGGCCAAACGGCGCCGGCAAGACCACGCTGGTCAATCTATTGAGCGGCGCGGATGCACCCGACAGCGGCACGATGAGGTTAGGTGCCAATATCGAAATGGCGACGCTCGACCAGCACCGCGAAAGCCTCGATCCGAAATCGACGCTTACCGACGCGCTGACCGGCGGCCGCGGCGATCACGTGATCGTCGGCGGCAGGCCGAAGCATGTGGTCAGCTACATGAAGGATTTTCTGTTCGCCGAGGTGCAGATGCGCACGCCGCTCGAGGTGCTCTCCGGCGGCGAGCGCGGCCGGCTGATGCTGGCGCGGGCGCTGGCAAAGCCGTCGAACCTGCTGGTGCTGGACGAGCCGACCAACGATCTCGACCTCGAAACCCTCGACGTGCTGGAAGAGATGCTGGGCGACTATGAAGGCACGCTGATCCTGATCAGCCACGACCGCGATTTCCTCGACCGCGTCGTCACCTCGGTGATCGCGCCCGAAGGCAACGGCAAGTGGATCGAATATGCCGGCGGCTATACCGACATGCTGTCTCAGCGCGGCGCCGATTTAAGGCGCGAGGTGGCAAAACCTGCTGCCGCAGCCGAAGACAAGAAGGAAAACAAGGCTGTTGCGCCTGCGGCGGCGGCAAAGCGGCGGCTCAATTTCAACGAAAAGCACGCGCTGGAGACGCTGCCAAAGACGATCGCCAAATTGCAGGCCGAGATCGCCGGGCAGCAGCGCATCCTTGACGATCCCGATCTCTATGCAAAGGATCGCAAGAAGTTTGACGAGGCTTCCGCTGCGATCGCGACCGCGCAGCAGGAGCTTGCCGCCGCCGAAGACCGCTGGCTGGAGCTTGAAGTGCTGCGCGAAGAGATTGAACAGGCCTAACCCATGACCACGCCCCTCGCCGCCAAGATCGCCCGCGAATATGGCACGCCGTGTGCCGTCATCGACATGGACAGGGTCGAGCGCAACATCGCGCGCATTCAAAAGGTTTGCGACGCGGCCGGCGTCGCCAATCGCCCGCACATCAAGACCCACAAGAGCCCGCTATTGGCAAAAATGCAGATCGAGGCGGGCGCCAGGGGCATCACCTGCCAGAAACTCGGCGAAGCCGAAGTGATGGCGGATGCCGGAATCGACGACATCCTGATCAGCTACAATCTGTTCGGCGAAGAGAAGATGGCCCGGTTGGCTAAGTTGCAGGCCGAGGCCAGCATCACGGTTGCCGCCGACAATTTGACCGTGATCGCAGGCCTGCCGCAGGCCGCTCGCGCTTCAGGCCGGCCGCTCTCGGTGGTTGTCGAATGCGACACCGGGCGCAAGCGCGCGGGCGTCGAAACCCCGGCCGAGGCGATTGCGCTGGCGCGCGAGATCGCAGGCTCGAAGGGGCTTAAGTTCGCGGGCTTCATGCTCTACCCGACCGAGACCGGCTGGGCCGAGGCGCAGAAGTTTTACCACGAGGCGCTGGCCGGCGTCCGCGCGCACGGGCTCGATGCCAAGATGGTTTCGACCGGCGGCACGCCGAATCTGAAAAATGTCGGCAAGCTCAAGGGCGCGACCGAGCATCGGCCCGGCACCTATATCTATAACGACCGGATGCAGGTCGCGGCGGGGGTCGCGAGCCGCGACGATTGCGCGCTGAACATCTACTCGACGGTGGTCAGCCGCGCCGGCCCGGATCGCGGCATACTCGATGCGGGCTCCAAGACGCTGACGTCGGATACCGGCGGCGGGCTCGACGGACACGGCCTGATCCTCGAACATCCCGAAGCCAGGATCGCCCGCTTTGCCGAGGAGCACGGCTTCCTCGACCTCGCGCGCAGCAACACCCGCCCCAATGTCGGCGACGTCGTGCGGATCGTGCCCAATCACGTCTGCGTCGTCGTCAACATGATGGACGAGGTGGTGATGGTTCGCGGCGAGGAGATTGTCGGCACACTGCCGGTCGCGGCGCGGGGGAAATTGAGATAGGCGAATAGTGAGTAGCGAGTAGCGAGTAGAATTTTTGCTCTATTCGCCATTCGCTATTCGCTTCTCCAGCCACTTCAACGCCCCTCGCCCCGCCGCAGCGCCGGTCGCGAACGAGGCTTGCAAGAGATAGCCACCGGTCGGCGCTTCCCAGTCGAGCATCTCGCCGGCTGCGAACACGCCGGGCAGACGGCGGATCATATAGTCCGCATCAAGCTCATCGAACGAAATCCCGCCCGCCGACGAGATCGCGCGCGCGATTGGGGCAACGCCATCGAGCTTGATCGGCACGGCGTTGACCAGTTCGCCGAGGCTCTCAGGCGACAATGACGGCAGCGACAGGCCCGCCATTTTGGCGGCCTCCTGCAACAGGCCGATCGCAACCGGGGACAATTGCGCGGCCTTGCGCAGCCAGTTGGAGAACGTCTGCTTGCCTCGCGGCGCCGACAGCCGCGCGACCAGATCGACGGTTGCGAGATCAGGCCGTAAGGCGATGTGCAAGGTCGCCTCGCCCGAACCGAGGACGGCTTCGCGCAGTTCGGCAGAGAGTGCATAGATCGCGCCGCCCTCGATGCCTTTCCGGGTGATCACGGCCTCGCCGCGAATACGGTGCGCACCGAACGACAGGGCGATCCCCTTCAGCGGTTCGCCTTCGAAGCGATCGCGGAAAATGTCCGTCCACGCGACCGTGAATCCGCAATTGGCGGGCCGCAACGGCGATATCGCGACGCCCTTCGCCGCGAGCGTTTCGGTCCAGGCGACGTCAGAGCCCAGCCGCGGCCAGCTCGCGCCGCCGAGTGCCAGCACGGTCGCGGCGGCCTCGATCGCGCACGGCCCATCCGGCGTCAGAAACAACAGACGGCCGTGCGCATCCCAGCCGCTCCAGCGGCGGCGAAAGAGAAATTGCACGCCGGCGGCGTCAATCCGCCGCAACCAGGCGCGCAGCAGTGGCGAGGCTTTGAAGGCCTTTGGAAACACCCTCCCGCTGGAACCCACAAAGGTCGGCTGCCCCAGCGCGTCGCTCCACTCGCGCAGGCGATCCGGTGGAAACGCTTCGATCGCGGCTTTGAGCTTTGGCTCGGCTTCGCGATAGCGCGCGAGAAATGCGGGCAACGCCTCGCTGTGCGTCAGGTTAAGCCCGCCGCGCCCGGCCAAGAGAAATTTGCGCCCCGCCGACGGCATGGCGTCGAAGACGGTGACGCGCGCGCCACCCTGCACCAGCACTTCCGCCGCCATCAGCCCGGCCGGACCAGTGCCGATGATGGCGGCGTCCATTTAGAGCTTCACGCCCGCCCTCGCCGCGGCCTGGGCGACATACTTTTGCGTTTGCTGGAACGCGCCTTCCAGCGCCTTGGCCGTGGACATATCCGCGATCTCGGCAAAATGCGCGGCGACGGCATCGGGCGTCCATTCGGACGGCGGCAGATTGATGCCCTCGGTTTCCATGATCTTGATCACCGCGAACGAACCCGCGCCCGCGCCCATGATGGTGCGCGTCGGCGCGTCCTCATGAAGCAGATACTCCACCGCAGGCGTAATCGCCTCGGGGCGCATCAGGGCGAGGGCCTGCGGCGGCAGCAATTCTTTCGTCATGCGGGTTGCCGCGGTCGGCGAGATGATGTTGACACGGACGTTGTTCTCGCGGCCCTCCTCGGCCAGCACGTTCATCAGGCCGACCAAGCCGGATTTCGCCGCGCCATAATTGGCCTGTCCGAAATTGCCATAGAGGCCCGAGGACGAAGTGGTCAGCACGATGCGGCCGTAATTGCGCTCACGCATGCCGTCCCACACCGCCTTGCAGCAATAGAAGGTGCCGACCAGATGCACGTCCAGCACCTTCGCGAAATCCATCACTTCCATCTTGCCGAAGGATTTGTCGCGCAGGATACCGGCATTGGCGCAGAGCAGATCGACGCTGCCCCATTCCTTGGTGGCGCGCTCGACCATCGCCTTGACCTGCGTGAAATTCGAGACGTCGGCGCCGTCGGCCATCGCCACCCCGCCGGCCTTTCGGATTTCCTCGACCACGGCTTCGGCCGGGATCAGCGAGCCGCCGGTACCGTCGCGCGCGCCGCCGAAATCGTTGACCACGACCTTGGCGCCGCGGCTCGCCAGCCCCAGCGCGTGCGCCCGTCCAAGGCCATTGCCCGCGCCGGTGATGATGGCGACGCGTCCGTCAAATCTGATTGTCATGATTGCAGTTCCTGGGTTCTTCTTTCGTCATGCCCGGGCTTGACCCGGGCATCCACGTCCTTTTCCTTGTTACATCAAACAGGACGTGGATGGCCGGGACAAACCCGGCCACGACGGCCGATACTAAGCGAAATAAATGAGGCCGATCCAGTCGGCGACCAGGGCAGGCTTGTCCTCGCCCTCGATCTCGACCGTGACATTGGTGCGCGATTGCAGCTCCTTTGGCTTGCGCAATTTCGCCTCTGCCAAGGTGAAGCGGCCGCGGACGCGCGAGCCCGCGCGCACCGGCGAGATGAAGCGCAGCTTGTCAAAGCCGTAATTGACGCCCATCGTGGTGCCCTCGATCACCGGCATCACTTCATAGGACATGATGCTCATCAGCGACATCGTCAGAAAACCGTGCGCCACGGTGGTGCCGAACGCGGTTTCCTTCCGGGCGCGCTCGGGGTCGATGTGGATGAACTGATGATCCTCGATCACGTCGGCATAGACATTGATGCGGTTCTGATCGACCAGATGCCATGACGACACCCCGACCTCATGGCCGACCATCTTCTGATAGGTCTCCAGCGAGACCGGCGGCTTCTTCCA
>Ga0213853_10302040_pt1 | contig 16939 bp, 18 predicted proteins | sample ABR_2016_MetaT_FD_164456 | JGI IMG/M metagenome (GOLD analysis project Ga0213853, IMG submission 164456) | Metatranscriptome of freshwater sediment microbial communities from post-fracked creek in Pennsylvania, United States - ABR_2016... | ecosystem: Environmental > Aquatic > Freshwater >...
GAGCACATGAGCCGCGCCACCGAGGCCGCGGCGCGCGCCGGCGTCGCGCGGCTGAGCGCCGCGATCGAACTGCTGCAGCCGACCGGTTCGCGCACCTACGCGACGTTTCGCCTCGGCAACACGCCGGTGGTTGCCGAACTGCAGGCGCACGACGTCTCCGCGATCGGCGAGACGATCGACATCGGCATCGACATGAACCGGGCCGTGCTGTTCGACCCGGAAACCGACAAGGTCATCTAGCGGCATACGGGGTGCGCGATGGTGTTCAAGGTCGTCAAGCCGAACGCGGGAGCGAACGCGGCATCGCATGCAGGATCGAATTCAGGAACCATGGAGCGCAAGGAGGGCATCGTGAGCGAACATGCATTGTGGGTGGATTTCGAGATCAAGCCGGAACATGTCGAGACCTTCCGCGTCGCGGTGCTGCGCAATGCGCGCGCGTCGGTCGCCGACGAGCCCGGCTGCCTGCGCTTCGACGTGCTCGACGCGCTGCCGCGCGCGCCGCGCTTCTTCCTCTACGAGATCTACGTCGACGAGGCGGCCTTCCAGGCCCACCTGGCGACGCCGCATTTCAAGATCTTCGACACGGCCAGCGCGCCGTGGATCGCGCGCAAGGCCGTGCAGTTCGCATCGGTCACGCAGATCGCGAAGCCCGCGTGAGCTCAAGCACAGGAGATGCAATGACCAGCACTAGCCTCAAGCAGCGCGTGCTCGCCGCGGAGCGGTTGTTCGGCACGATGATCCTGGAATTCTTCGTCCCCGGGCTGCCGCAGCTGTGCAAGGCGGCCGGCGCCGACTTCCTGTTCCTTGACATGGAGCACACCGGCGTCGACATGGAAACGCTGAAGTACCAGATCGCGGCCTGCCGCGGCATCGGGCTCGCGCCGATCGTCCGGGTGCCGGCGACCGAATACCATTTCATCGCGCGCGTGCTGGACCTCGGCGCGCATGGCGTGATGGTGCCGATCGTCGAGACCCGCGAGCAGGCCGAGTTCATCGTCTCGTGCACGCGCTATCCGCCGCGCGGGCGGCGCGGCGCCGCGTTCGGCGTGGCCCACGACGACTACAAGGCCGGCACGCCGGCCGAGAAGATCGCCGCGGCGCACGAGCGCACGCTGGTCATCACGCAGATCGAGACCCCGAAGGGCGTCGAGAACTGCGAGGCGATCGCGTCGATTCCGGAGGTCGACGTGCTGTGGGTCGGGCACTTCGACCTGACGAACTTCATGGGCATCCCCGGGCAGTTCGAGAATCCCGCCTACCTCGCGGCGATCGCGCGCGTGGTCGCCGCGGCGCGTGCCCAGCGCAAGGGCACCGGTTTCATGGCGCTCGACGAGCGCTGGGGCAGGGAGTACATCGCCCACGGCTTCCAGATGATCGCCTACGGCATGGATTCGAACCTGTTCCAGCGCGCGCTGGCGCAGGGCATCGCAAACCTCAGGAACGCGTGAGCGCGACGATGACGATGACGAACAAACCCTTCAAGGTGGGACTGAGCCGCGACCTGTTGACGTCGTCCGGCAAGCCGTCGTTCGGCGAGGCGCCGCTCGAGGTGCTGGACGCCGCGCGCGACGTGCTCGAATGGGAATACGTCAAGGAAGCGGTCGGCGAGATCACGCCCGACCAGGCCGCGCGCTACGACGCGCTGTACGTCAATTCGCCGAAGGTCACCGCGGCGACGGTCGCGCGCGCCGATTGCCGCGTGCGCCTGGTCGCCCGCCATGGCGTGGGCTACGACTCGGTCGATGTCGCCGCGATGACGCGCGCCGGCATCGTCGTGACGAACACGCCGCTCGCGGTGCGGCGGCCGGTCGCGACGATGGCGATGACCTACGTGCTGGCGCTTGCGCAGAAGATGCTGATCAAGGATCGGCTCACGCGCACGGGCCGCTGGAACCAGCGCAACGAGCACATGGGGATGGGATTGACCGGGCGCACGCTGGGCATCGTCGGCGCCGGCGGCACGGGCCAGGAGACGCTGCACGTGGCGCGCGCCTTCGACATGCGGATGCTTGCTGCCGATCCCTACGCCGACGCGGCCCGGATCGGCGCGCTCGGCGCGACGCTCGTGCCGCTTGACACGCTGCTTGCGGAGTCGGACTTCGTCGTCCTGACCTGCCTGCTGAACGACGAGACGCGTCATCTGATCGATGACAAGACCCTGGCGCGGATGAAGCCGACTGCCTACCTGATCAACGTCGCGCGCGGCCCGGTCGTCGACGAGCCGGCGCTGATCCGCGCGCTGCAGGAGCATCGCATCGCCGGCGCCGGCATCGACGTGTTCGAGCAGGAGCCGATCGCCGACGACAATCCGCTGCTGGCGATGGACCACGTGATCGTCAGTCCGCACGCGCTGTGCTGGACCGACGAATGCTTCCACGGCATCGCGATGGAGGGCCTGGCGAGCGTCGTCGACGTCGCGCGCTCGCGCCGGCCGGCGCATCCGGTCAATCGTCAGGTGCTTGAAACACCGCGCTGGAAGGATGCGCGCTGACATGAAGATCCCCAAGCCTCCTCGCCTGATCGTGCTGTGCGGCACCGAGCAGCCGGACGTGCCCGGCCGCGTGCTGCGCGCCGGTCCGCTGACCGTCGAGTTCGACAAGGGCCAGCTGCGCTACCTCAAAGTCAACGGCATCGAGGTGCTGCGTGTCGTCGCCTTCCTGGTGCGCGACGAGAACTGGGGCACCTACGCGCCGCAGCTCGACGGCCTGGCGATCGACCAGCGCGCGGATGGCTTCACGATCGCGTACGAGGCCGTGTGCCGCCGCGCCGACCAGGCGATCGCCTACGCCGCGCGGATCGAAGCCGACGCGAACGGCAACCTGAGCTTCACCGGCAAGGCGCTGCCGCGCACCGACTTCCTGACGGCGCGGACCGGCTTCGTCGTGCAGCATCCGCTGCGCGGCGTCGCGGGGCATCCGGTGCGCATCGAGCACGTCGACGGACGCATCGTCGAGAGCCGCTTTCCGGAGCTCGTCGATCCCGTGCAGCCGGTGCTCGACATCCGCGAGCTGCGCCATCAGGTCGCGCCCGGCCTGCACGCGACGGTGCGCATGGAGGGCGACAGCTTCGAGATGGAGGACCACCGCAACTGGAGCGACGCGTCGTTCAAGACCTACGTGCGGCCCCTGAGCCGACCGTGGCCCTATGTGCTGAAGGCCGGCGAGCCGGTCGAGCAGGCGATCCGGCTCACGCTGTCCGGCAGCGCCGGGGCCGGGGCGGGGGCGTCGGCGGCGGCGCGGCACGGCATCGGCGTCACGATCGGCGCGCCGGCGCATGGCCATCTTCCGCCGCTCGGCATGGCGCTGCCGGCCGAGGAGATCGAGGCGGCAACGGCGCGGGGCGACCTGCTCGCGCTCGCCGCACCGAGCTACCTGCTGTGCCAGTTCGATCCACGCCTGAAGCACGGGGTCGGCGAACTGCGCGCGTACAAGGCGCTGTGCCGCAAGGCGGGCGCGTTGGCGGTGCTCGAGGTCGTCGTCGCGAGCGTCGATGCTTTTGGCGCCGAGCTGCGGCGGCTCGCGGGACTGGTCGGGGAAGCCGGCCTGACGCTCAGCGGCGTCGCGGTGTGCCCGGTCGGCGACCTGAAGTCGGTGCTGCCGGGCGGACCGCGGCCGCCGGCGCCGCCGCTCGAGGCGCTGTATGCGGCGGCGCGCGCGGCGTTTCCGGGCATACCGATCGGCGGCGGCATGTTCTCGTTCTTCACCGAGCTGAATCGCAAGCGCGTGCCGGCCCAGCTGCTGGACTTCGTGCACAACGGCACCTGCCCGATCGTCCATGCGGCCGACGATCGCTCGGTCATGGAGACGCTCGAGGCGCTGCCCTACCAGGTCACGACGGCGCGCTCGTTCATCGGCGACACCGCCTACCGGATCGGCCCCAGCGGCATCGGCTGCCGCGACAATCCGCACGGCGCGAGCTGGACGCCGAACCCGAACAACCTGCGCGTCTGCCTGACGAAGCTCGACCCGCGCCAGCGCGCGCTGTTCGGCGCCGCATGGACCGTCGGCTATGTCGCGACGCTGGCCCGCTGCGGCATCGACCGGCTCGCGCTGGGCACGCCGACCGGACCGCTGGGCATCATCTATCGCCAGGGTGCACACCGCCAGCCGTGGTTCGACGCGCTCGGCGGCACGCCGGTGTTCCCGGCCTTCCATGTGTTCTGCGGCCTCGCGCGCGGCGCCGGCCGGGCGCTGCTGAAGGCCGATTCCTCCGACGCGCAGAAGGTGCAAAGCCTGGCGTACCGCTCGGGCGATGGCACGACGCTGTGGCTCGCCAACCTGACGGCCGACAACCAGGTCGTCGAGTTGTCCGGCAGCGTCGGCGCCGGGTCGATCGGCGTGCTCGACGAATCGAGCTTCGTGCAGGCCTGCACCGATCCGCGCGGCTTCCAGGCCGAGTGGCGGCCTTATTCGGGCGGCGCGATCACGCTGGGCGCCTACGCGGTGGCGTTCGTCGCGATGTCGGCGGGGTAGCGGATCACGGCGCGCGGCTCGCGGCGAGGCGCTGCGGACGGAGGGTGCGGAAGGGGGGTGCGGAGGCGGTCGCGCCTGCGAGGCCTGCCGCGACGCCCCTCTCCCGCGGGCGGAACTGCCGGCCTACTTCTGCTTGGCGATGATCTGGTCCTGAATCTTGTCGTAGACGGCCTGCGGGATGATGTTCTTCGAGACCAGATCGTCCTTGCCCTTGTAGGGGCGGCCCTTGATGATGGCCTTGGCGCGCGCATCGCCGATGCCGTCGAGCTTCATCAGCTGGTCGGCCTTCGCGTGGTTGATGTCGATCTTGCCGTCCGCCATCGCGGCGGCGGGCGCGGCCTTGTCGGCGGCGGCGGCGTACAGCGGGGCGGCCAGGCCGATCAGGGCCGTCAGCAGGGCGATGAGAATGCGCTTCATGGTGTCGTCCTTATCGTGGGAGTGTCGTGGGTCCAGCGGGATGCGGCGCGATTATCGCTCAGTCGCGCCGGCGATCTCGTCGATCTTGCGCCGCAGCGCGGGCGCTGCGCGGCTGCGCTGCGCGACGCCGACGTCGTGCCGAAGTCTTCAAGATCGCTACCCATGCAGCGCCCGCTGGACCCGGGTTGTCGACCGGACGAGAACAAGGCCAAGCGCCGCGGTCCGTGAAGCGGCGAATCGGCAGTCAGGCCATCAGCCGCCGGATGGAAGCGCATACCGAAAGCAACTGCCGCTTGTCCATCCGTCCGATGATCGTGCGGATCACCGAGGCCATCACCTGCTGCGTTCCGGTCACGGCGAGACTCGCCGATTGCAGCACGATGAAGCCCACCTTCGCGAGTTCGAGCGGCCGCAGGAAGCTGTAGTCCAGGCCCCAGGCCGTCAACTCCACCGTGATGTCGGCCAGCGCGTCACGGTGCGCGGTCGGGTCCGACGCCTGCTCGCAACGGTCGAGCACCGAAATCGCCCGCTCGAGGAGCGGATGCGGCGGGCGAAAGCGCAGGAACGGCGCAGCCGGCCGCGTGGGCGACTCTTCAGGCGATTCAGCAAGCCGCACGCGCTTCGCAGGCGCACCGCGCTTCGAGGCAGCAGTCATTTCAACGGCCGGCGTCGCGGGGTCAGGCCGCGCAAGGTCGCGGGGCCAGGCCGCGCAATGTCACACTGATACCGCATTGCGCTGGATCCGGACCCGGCGTCATTGTGCGGTCGCGCGATGCCTGACGGGGCGGGCGCATAGCGCCACCGCGGCGCGGCCGAGTCGGATGCGACATTGCGCGGCCTGACCCCACGACTCTTAGCGGCCGAGGCGGACGATATAGGCGATCAGGTCGTCGGCCTCGGTGCCCGACAGCGGGATCTGCGGCATGGCGGCGTGCTGCTTGCCGAGCAGGGTGCGCAGGTGTTCCGGCGTATTGGCGGCGTTGCGCGCGAGCACGGCAAAGGGTGGCGCGGCGTCGGTGGCCTTGCTGGCGCCGCCGATCAGATGGCACTGGCTGCACCAGCGCTTGGCGAGCGCTTCGCCGACGGCGGCATCGCCGCGCGCGGTTTGGTCGGGTCGATGCGCCGGCTCGTCGGCCGATGCGGTCCCGCCCGCAAGCGCGGCAGCGAGCAGCGCGGTGGCGGCAATCATTCGGTTCATGGTGCTACGCCTCGCTTTCGCGGACGAGCTCATGGCCGCCGCGCCAACTTTCGCGGCGGCGCTCACGGCGGCCGCCGCGTTCTTCGCAGCCGGGCTCACGGCCGCCGCTCCATCGCCAGCTTGACGCCGAGGCCGAGCAGAACGGCCCCGCTCGCCCGATAGATCCAGACCAGGACCAGCGGCCGCGACCGCAGCCAGCCCGACAGCATGCCCGCGGAGAGCCCAACCGGGCCCTTGACGACGAAGGTCAGCGCGGCGAACAGCAGCCCGAGCACGAAGATGCAGAGCGTCGGGTTGGCCGCGCCGGGCTGGACGAACTGCGGTATGAAGGCGAAAAAGAAGACCGCTATCTTCGGATTGGACACGTTGGAGAACGCACCGTCGAAGAACAGGCGCGGCATCCTGCGGACGGTCGACGGGCCGACCGCGAGCGCTGCGCTGCGTGACCTGAGCAGCCCGATGCCGAGGTAGACCAGGTAGATCGCGCCGACCACCTTGAGCGCCAGGAACAGCCACGCCGACGTGCGGATGATCGCGCCGAGGCCCAGCGTCGCGAGTACCGTGTGACCGACCAGTCCGGTGCTGACACCCGCGGCCGTCACGACGCCGGCGAGTGGCCCCTGCGCCAACGACCGCGACATGACCAGCAGCATGTCCTGCCCCGGCGTCGCGATCAACACCATCGACGTCACGACGAACGCAAGCCAGGAGATTTCGAGCATGATCAACTCGCTGGGGTCAGGCCGCGCATTGTCGCACCCGGGCGACTGCCAGTGCCGGTGGATGCGCCAAGGTCTGGTACACGACGCAGTAGCGCTCGGTCAGTTGCAGCAGCTTGGCCAGCTGGTCCTCGCTCGCATCGGTGTCGAGCGTGAACTTCAGCCGGATGTTCTCGAATCCCACGGGAACCTCCTTGGACACGGCCAGCGTCCCGCGGAAATCGAGATCGCCTTCGGCCGTGACCAAGGCATCGCGCAGCACGATGCCGAGCGCGGTCGCCACCGAATTCATCGTCACGCCGGCGCAAGCCGCGAGCGCTTCGAGCAGCATGTCGCCGGAGCACGCGGCCTGGCCGCTGCCGCCCGTCGCCGCGTGCAGGCCGGCGGTGACCAGCCCCTTGCCGGTCTCGACCCGGCAACTGACACCCTCGCCAAGCCGACCCTCGGCGCGCAGCGTGATCCGCGCGGCTTCGGGGGCTTGCCGATAGCGCTCCTTGAAGGGCGCCTGCAGCGCGCGCAGTTCTTCAGGATTCATGGCAAGACCTCCGGGGGACGGCGCTGCGGCCCGATTGGCGATAGCGCATCGGATCCGTTTTCATTCTACGACCGCGAGTCCGACCGCAAGTCGGGGTCAGGTCGCGCTTTGCCGCATCGGCGGTTCTGGCATGGCAGTCTCGACAGGATGGCGCGACAATTCCAAGTCGGGGTCAGGTCGCGCTTTGCTGCATCGGCGGTTCTGGCATGGCAGTCTCGATAGGATGGCGCGACAATTCGAGGAAGGCAAGCAGTGGCCATGGCCTCGCTCGTCGAACCGAGCCTCACGCGCGTACGCCTGATGCACGCATGAGCGCTGTTCCACTTCCAATCGGCAACGAAGGAGACGATGCGATGTCCTCCAACCAGGTGTATGCGTATCGCTGGGTGCCGCCGCTCGCCCAGGGTCTCGTGCGCGACCTGCGCGTGCGCTGGGCTCTCGAAGAAGCGGGCCTGCCCTATGAGAAGCGGCTGATCGGCCACGCCGAGCAAGGGTCCGCCGAATACCGCGCGCTGCAGCCGTTCGGGCAGGTACCGGCCTTCGTCGACAACGAGGTCGAGATGTTCGAATCGGGCGCGATCGTGCTGCACATCGCCGAGCGCTCCGAGGCGCTGATGCCGCGGGACATTCGTGGACGGTCGCGCGCCATCACGTGGATATTCGCTGCGCTCAATTCGATCGAGCCGCGCCTGCAGAACCTGACCGAACTCGACCTGTTCCACGCGGGCGAGGCGTGGACAGTGGAGCGCCGGCCGATGTTGCTGGAGCGGGCGAATGCGCGTCTCGCCGACCTGGAAAAGGCGCTCGACGGCCGCGACTATCTCGAGGACCGCTTCACGGCCGGCGACCTGATGATGGTGACGGTACTGCGCGTGCCTCGCCATATGCCGCTGCTGGCCGGATTCCCGGCCTTGGCCGCGTACGTCGCCCGCTGCGAGGAGCGCCCGGCATTCGGGCGTGCGCTCGCGGCACAGCTTGCGCCCTTCGCGCGCAATGCGCCGCAGGCGGCCTGAGCCGGGGGCCTATCGGCGCGTCACGATTGGCACACGCCCGCCAAGGCCGGCAGCCAACGCATCAGGCGGTGGGGCCAGGTCGCGCAATGTCGCATGACCTTGTCCAAGCTCTTGGCCGTGGAGGCACGCAATGGACCTATGAATCGCCGACCCGACGCGCGCTTTCGAGGTACACCACCGCGCGCGCAACGGTCGACCGGTGGACGCCGAAATGCACCCCGATCGCCTTCATGCTATAGCCGCCGGCAGCGTAGGCCTGCGCCATGCCTTCGCGTTGATCCGGGTAGGTCGATGCATAGTGACTCAGCGGCAGGCCAGGCGGCTGGCGATAGGCGCGCGGAATCTCCGTCGAATCGGCGGCCCGGACCGCTTGAACTGCCAAGCCGTGAATGCGCTCCGCAAAGTCCGCCCCGCCCAACACAAGTCGACTTGCTTTGTTCGTCCAGATACTGGGCCGGCCCACTCCGGCACGGACGAAGTCCTTGTATCGCGCAATCGCCTCGCAGCGATTGCCGTCGAACTGCGTGAGGGTCCAATCGGCATCGAGCCAAGGTGGAACCGCTGCGCTACCGATGGTCGATCGATAGTTGCTCCAGGGCCAGTGTGCCGCGTCGCGCACCATTGCCGCCCGAACCGGGTTTAGTACTACGTAGCGCACCAGTTCCAGAAGATGGGACTGTCGCTCGACAAGAGCCGCGTGGAAGCGGCCCTGGAAGAGATGACCGGTGTTGCCGTGGACGAAATTGAACCGCTGCGCGTACAGCCCATTGAGGAACCCAACACCGCGGGACAGGCTTTCGTCGGCTGTCTCCACGACCAAGTGGTAGTGGTTGTTCATCTGGCACCAGGCGTGAACGCGCCACGCAAAACGACCGCAGACCCGCGCCAGCGCTGAAAGCCATTGCCGCCGATCGCGATCGTCGTGGTAGATCGCCTCGCGATGATTGCCCCGCGAAGTGACGTGATAGAGGCCACCGGCCACGAGAACACGCAATGGTCGAGACATTCGACGAACAGTAGTCGCCCGAACGCACCGCGAAACTGCCATCGACAGGAGTCGGCGCGAAGCCGCGCGGCCTGACACCGGAGGTGAAATGCGACATTGCGCGACCTGGCCCCACCAGATTGGAACGCGACGCGGGCGGCTGAGGCCGGGACGGCCTTACGCCACGCTACGATTCGAACAGCTTCGCCGAGGCCGGCAGTCGGAGGGCTCCGAACTCCTGCGGCAGTGATTGCGCGGCCCAGTTTCCGCGATGGCCCGTTCGCGTGCGGGGGGGCAGGGCGCACGGTCGATCGAGACCGGCCGCTTCGTCCTGTTTCCGGATTGCCGCGGTCGCGTCGAGCGCCGCGAAGATGCTGAACCCATGACCGCCGCCACGGCCATGCCAAAGCGCGGAAAGCCGATGATCAGCCACTTGTGCTCGGCCATCGACTGCGTGCCCTACGCGGTATAGAGCAGGCGCTGCGACAGGATCAGCCACATCAAGCGATGATCGACGAGGTTGTCCTCGTGGGTCCATTGCTCGCGCAGCGCGCGATGACGCTCCCAGTCCGGCAGGCTCGACGTGGTCGAATTCTCGGTCATCGTAGGACATTCACTGCGCATCGGTGAACGACGTCACGCCGATCGGGCGGCGGCGGATTGTAAGGTCCATTTCCGGGTCGGGAGCGCGGCGCGCGTTGCGGCGCCGCACCGGCGGCGAGATTCACGTCCGGATCTTCGCCGCCGCCTTCGCCGATGCGATCGATGCGGGACCTTGGGGGTCGATGCCCGGCGCCTGCTGCTCCGCGCTGCGCGTGAAGCGCAGGTGGGTCACGTCGGGCGGGAAGAACATGCCCCAGGTCCATTCGCCGAAGATCCGCAACTTGCGGCGCAACGTGGGCATCTGCGACAGGTAGTAGGCGCGCCACAGCAGCCACGCGGGCAGCCCGGTCAGGCGGATGCCGAAGACCTCGGCCACGCCGCGTAGGTAGCCGATCGACGCCATCGAGCCCAGCGAGCGATGGGCGAATGGCGTGGTCGGCGCGGAGCGGATCGCGGCGAGAAGATTGGCGGCCAGATGGCGCGCTTCGCGGACCGCGAACTGGGCGGTCGGCGGCGCGGGCTTGCCATCGTAGGCGTTGGGCACGAGCGCGCAATCGCCGAGCGCCCACATCCCGGGGCGCGCGGTCACCGCGAGATCCGGCCCGACGACGATGCGGCCGCGCTCGGCCGGCACGTCCAACGCGTCGAGCAGTGGGTTCGCGCGCGTGCCGATCGACGCGATCACCGATCCCGCGGCGATCGATTCGCCGCTCGCGAGCTCGACCGTGGCGCCGTCGATCGTGCTCGCGCGACTCTCCAGCCGCACGTCGACGCCGCGCTGCCGCAGCGAGGCCAGCGCAGCGGCGCCGAGAGGACGCGGCAGTTCGGGCAGCAGGTGCGGCAGGTCCTGCAGCACCGTGACCTTGAGCTCGTCCGCCTCGACGCGCGGGTAGTAGCGGCGTATTCCGCGCAGGCAATCGACCAGTTCCCCGGCGACCTCCACGCCCGAGAAACCGCCGCCGATCACGACGAAGGAGCCCAGCCGGCGCCGCACCGCCTGATCGGATTCGAGCTCGATCTGCGCCAGGCGCCGCAGCACGATGTTGCGGATATGCATCGCGTCGCCGACCGTCTTCAGCGGCAGCGCGTGTTCGGCCATGCCGGGAATCAGGTCGAGGCGCGCGCGGTTGCCGAACGCGAAGACCAGGTGGCGATAATCGATGCGGCGTTCGCCGGCCAGTGTGCTGCAGATGACGGCGCCTCGCGCGGCGTCGACGGCGGTCACGCTGCCCATCACGAAGCGCGCGCGGCGTCCGGCGGCGAACATCTCGCGGATCGGCGCGATGACCTGCTCGGGGAAGATCGACGCGCCGACCGCCTCGGGCAGCATCGGATTGAAGGTCGTGTAGCTCTCCTCGGAGAGCAGCACGACCTCCCACCCGTCGGGCATGCGCGGCGCGAGCGCGCGCAGCAGCGTGCAGCCGGCGAAGCCGCCGCCGACGATGACGATCGATTCAGGGGCTGGCATGGTCGATGGCCTGGAATGGGGAATCGACGGCTTCGCGGCGCCGAGCGGGCAGCGAGCCGATCCGACGGATTGGTCGCGCTGCCCGCGCGATGCCTAACACGCGACCGCGCCTGCGCGTGCCGGCATTGTGGATGCAAAGGCCGGCGGCCGTGCGGCGGCCTCGCCACGTGCCGCGCCGCCGACGCATCCGCGCGTCGCGGCGTTGCGGTTGTAATGGCCGGACGGCGCGGCGCGACTACCCACGACACCGCGCCGCAAGCCGCGCCGCGCCCGCCGAATCCGAAGCCGCACGTGAATGCGCCGGTGGTCGGCCTGCCGGTCCGGCGCGTCGTCGGCGGCTTTCATTTCATCGCCGACCTGAGACGCTGCCCTAGGGCCGCGTGTTGCAGGACTATCGCCCCCGTTGAACGCCCGCCCAGCCAGGAAGCCGCCATGATCGAAGTCCCAGCCTTGTCGCCACAGGAGCGCCCCCCGGTCCAGGGCCAGATCGTGCTGGTGCTGCAGGGAGGCGGCGCGCTCGGCGCCTACCAGGCCGGCGTCTACCAGGCGCTGCACGAATGCGGCGTCGAACCCGACTGGGTCATCGGCACGTCGATCGGCGCGATCAACGGCGCGCTGATTGCCGGCAATCCGGTCGAGCGCCGGCTCGAGCGCTTGAGCGCCTTCTGGAACCGCGTCAGCGGCAGGCGGGGGCTCGAGGCGGCCGTCTGGCCGGGATTCGGGAGGATGTTCTCGAACCTCTCGATTGTCGCCAGCGGCGTGCCGGGATTCTTCGCGCCGCGGCCGCTGGACTGGCAGGGCGTGCACGCGCAGACCGGCGTCGATCGCGCCTCGTACTACGCGACCGAAGCGCTCGGCGAGACGCTGTCGGAATTGATCGATTGCGGGGTGCTCAATGCGGGCCGACCGCGCCTGACGGTGGGCGCCGTGAACGTGCGCTCGGGCGAGATGCGGTATTTCGACAGCCGCGGCGAGACGCTGACGATCGACCACATCCGCGCATCGGGCGCATTGCCGCCGGCGTTTCCCGCGGTGCGCATCGACGGCGAGCCATACTGGGACGGCGGCATCTACTCGAACACGCCGATCGAGGCGGTGCTTGACGACCGGCCGCGGCGCGACTCGCTGATCTTCGCGGTGCACGTGTGGCCGCCGAAAGGTGACGAGCCGGCGTCGATCTGGCAGGTGATCGGCCGCCAGAAGGACATCCAATACGCCAGCCGCAGCGCAAGCCACCTGATGCGCCAGCGCCAGATCCACCGCTTGCGGCACGTCATTCGCGAACTGGGCAAGGAGCTGACGCCGCAGCAGCTCGAACGGCCCGAGTTGCGCGAACTGGTGTCCTACGGCTGCGGCACGACGATGCACGTCGTGCACCTGCAGGCGCCGAGCCTGGAATCCGAGGATCACACGAAGGACATCGACTTCACCGAAGAGGGCGTCGAGGCGCGCTGGCAGGCGGGCCACGCCGCCACGCGAGACGCGCTGCAGCGCCGGGCCTGGCTCGAGCGCAGCGATCCGATCGAAGGGGTCGTCGAGCACTGAGGCCCGCCGACTAGTCCGGCGCGGCTTCGTCCGTCGGGCGTCCGGACGGACGCAGACCGCAGGCGGCGGCGCTGACCGCCGACCCGGTCGTGCCATGGGCCGGGCCGCCTGCACCGCTCAGTCATTTGCCGCGGACGTCGCGGTCGATGCGACAATGCGCGACCTGGCCCCACAATTTGAAAGGAGTCGTCGATGACTACGCCTGTCAGAGCTTCCAATACTCCGTATGCCGTGCCGGTGGAACAGGGCAAGGAATACTGGTGGTGTGCCTGCGGCCAGAGCAAGAGCCAGCCGTTCTGCGACGGATCGCACAAGGCGGGCGGGGTGTTCGTGCCGGTCAAGTACACGGCGACGGCGACCGACACGGTCTATTTCTGCGGGTGCAAGGCCAGCGGAAACAAGCCGCTATGCGACGGGTCGCACAAGAAGACGGCATAGACGGACGCAGGCCTCGCGTCCCGCCTACTCGAGGCGGCGCGAGTACTCGTCGATCAGCAGCGAATCGGTGGCGTGCACGAGATCCTCGTATTTCATTGACCCATCGTGCGACCCGGCGCGCGCGAGCAGCGCTCGCAGGTCGCGCAGCACGATACGGTGCCGGTGCGGGCGATCGTGGGTTCGGGGGTCGGCGGGCTGGACGACGGCCAATGAGGACTCGAGCGCAAACAAGCGTTCCGCGACGTCGGCGATCAGCGCGACGCGCATCAGCGCGTCCTCGACGGACGGCAGCCCGTTGCCGGCCTCGTGCAGATCCCTCACCAGCCGGAACAGTCGCACGCGGTGACGATCGATTTCGATCTCGACGGCGCGGCTCGGCAGCGGCGTCAGCGGACGGGCGCGCGCGGCTACGGGCGCTCGAACGCGGAAGGTCCGCTTCGCGCTTATCACAATCCTGATCCTTTGCTCAGATACGCCCATTGGATGATGGCCGGTCCGCAGCGCCGCAGTAAAAAGACGCACCGCCGCCCATCGTGACTAGGTAATTGTGAGTCCCAGCAGAAACCTAAAGGCTGTGATGCAGTGAGTCAATGGGGAGTATTCCCACGAATCGAGGTGGACTACCTGCTTCGGGTGATGTCTTCGCTCGCCATTGTCGCGCTCGCCGCAATTGCCGAGATCGCCGAAGTTGCCGAATTCGTGGAATTCGACGCCATCGCGGCGGCCGGCACCGTCGGGAGGTGGCCGGCCGTGCCTCCGGCTCGCTCGGCGTAGGATATCGGCCAAGGGGGCAAGTCGAATCGGACGGAGCAGCAGATGGCACGCCTGATCATCAATGGCAAGGCGGTCGACCTCGATGTCGATCCCGCCACACCGCTGTTATGGGCAATTCGCGAACAGGCCGGCCTGACCGGGACGAAATACGGCTGTGGCATTGCGCAATGTGGTGCGTGCACGGTGCACATCGACGGCGCCGCGGTGCGCTCGTGCGTGATACCGGTCAGCGCGGTGCAGGGCAGGCACATCACGACGATCGAAGGCCTGGCCGCCGGGCATGGGCTCAGCCGCGTGCAGCAGGCATGGCTCGACCACGACGTGCCGCAGTGCGGCTACTGCCAGTCCGGAATGATCATGGCGGTCGCCGCGCTGCTGAAGGAAAAGCCGCGGCCCACCGACGCCGATATCGACGCCGCGATCACCAACATCTGCCGCTGCGGCACCTACCCGCAGGTGCGCGAGGCGATCCATGCTGCGGCGCGGGCCTGAGGCGCGGCGGACCATGTTCATCGACTCCGAAAAGATCGACCGTCGCCGCTTCCTGATCCGCACCGCCGCGGCCGGCAGCGGGCTGGCGCTGGGATTGCGGATTCCGTTCGGTGGGCTGAACGACGCGCAGGCCGCGGCGCCGGGCGACGAGGTCAACGCCTGGGTCGTCATCCGGCCCGACGACACGGTCGTCGTGCGCATCGCCCGTTCCGAGATGGGGCAGGGAACGCTGACCGGCCTCGCCCAGATGGTCGCCGAGGAACTCGAGTGCGACTGGGCCAAGGTGGTGACCGAATTCCCGACGCCGGGCCAGAACGTCGCGCGCAAGCGCGTCTGGGGCGAGTTCGGCACCGGCGGCAGCCGCGGCATCCGCACGTCGCAGGACTACGTTCGAAAGGGCGGCGCGGCGGCGCGAATCATGCTCGTGCAGGCGGCTGCCGAGCGATGGAAGGTGCCGGTCGCCGAGTGCAGCGTCGCCAGGGGCGTCATTTCGCACGGACCGTCGAAACGCCATACGAGCTACGGCAAGGTCGCCGCCGCCGCGGCGAGGCTCGCGCCGCCGGCCGACGTTCCGCTGAAGGATCCGTCGCAGTGGACGATCATCGGCAAGCCGCTCAAGCGCCTGGATACCGCCGACAAGCTCACCGGCAAGCAGATCTATGGCGCCGACCTGCGCCTGCCCGGGATGCTGAACGCCGCGATCCGCGATTGTCCGGTCTTCGGCGGCAAGGTCAGGTCCTTCGACGCCGCGAAGGCCGCGGCCATGCCCGGCGTAAGAAAGGTCGTGCGCGTCGGCGACTCGGCGATCGCCGTGGTCGCCGATACCTGGTGGCGCGCGAAGACGGCGCTCGACGCGATCGCGATCGAATGGGATGGCGGCGACGACGCGAAGGTCTCGAGCGCATCGATCGCCGAACTGCTCGCGGCCGGCCTCGACGCCGAGCAGGCGTTCACCCACAACCAGGCCGGCGACGTGAACGCCGCGATCGCCGGTGCCGCGAAGAGGATCGAGGCGGTTTACGGCTACCCCTACCAGAACCACGCGACGATGGAGCCGATGAACGCGACGGCGCTGGTCAAGCCCGATCGCTGCGAGGTCTGGTGCCCGACGCAGAATGGCGAAGCCGCGCTGGCCGCGGCGGCGGAAGCCTCCGGCCTGCCGGTGGGCCAGTGCGACGTCTACAAGCTGCTGCTCGGCGGCGGATTCGGTCGGCGCGGCGCGACCGACTACGTGCGCCAGGCGGTGCTGATCGCCAGGCAGATGCCCGGCACGCCGATCAAGCTGCTGTGGTCGCGCGAAGAAGACATGACGCACGGCCGCTACCATCCGATCATGCAGGCGCGGCTCGTCGGCGCGCTCGACGCCGACGGCAAGTTGAACGGCCTGCACATCCGCCTGTCCGGCCAGTCGATCCTCGCCTACGCGCGCCCCGACGCGCTCGTCGACGGCAAGGATCCGATCACGTTCCAGGGCTACTGGCCGACGGGCGAGCACTCGCTCGAATACTCGATCCCGAACCTGCTGATCGACCACGCGATGCGCAACACGCACGTGCCGCCGGGGTTCTGGCGCGGCGTCAACATCAACCACAACGCGATCTTTCTCGAGTGCTTCGTCGACGAACTGGCCGAGGCCGCCGGCAGCGACGCGCTGGCGTTCCGGCGCCGGATGATGACCGAACATCCGAAGTCGCTCGCGGTGCTCGATGCGGTGGCCGACAAGGGCGACTGGGGCAAGCCGGCGCCCGCCGGCGTCTACCGCGGACTTGCGCACTTCCGGGCCTTCGGCAGCTACGTGGCCGCGTGCGCCGAGATCTCGGTCACCGACGGCACGAAGGTCAAGATCCACCGGATCGTCGCGGCGACCGACCCCGGCTACGCGGTGAATCCGGCGCAGATCGAGCGCCAGGTCGCCGGTTCCTTCGTCTATGGACTGTCGGCGCTGTTCATGCAGGAATGCACCGTCAAGGACGGCGCCATCGAGCAGCGCAACTTCGATACCTATAACGCGATGCGGCTGGCGCAGATGCCGAAGGTCGAATCGATCATCATGCCTTCGGGCGGGTTCTGGGGCGGCGTCGGCGAGCCGACCATCTGCGTCGCGGCGCCGGCCGTGCTCAACGCGTTCTACCGGGCCACCGGCAAGCGCATCCGCAGTTTCCCGCTGAGCAGGCAAGGCATCGAGCTCGTCTGACGATGCGAGTCGCTTGCACACTGTTGCCGGCGATGGCGATCGCGACGGCCCTGGCCGCGGGCGCGGCCGGCGCCGCGCCGCCC
>Ga0213853_11552160_pt1 | contig 16584 bp, 15 predicted proteins | sample ABR_2016_MetaT_FD_164456 | JGI IMG/M metagenome (GOLD analysis project Ga0213853, IMG submission 164456) | Metatranscriptome of freshwater sediment microbial communities from post-fracked creek in Pennsylvania, United States - ABR_2016... | ecosystem: Environmental > Aquatic > Freshwater >...
GCTCGGTAGGCATGGAGGGGTCCCTCGTACTCCGGCTTCCCCTTGTTCGCAGTCTTCACCTTGAACAGGTCGATCAGCTTGTCGCTCTCCTGACCGGCGCGCCTCATGATCCGTTCGCCGTCGACCTCGGCGCCATTGAATGGCCAGAGCGCATTGAAGACGGCGGCCTGACCGTCCGTGCAACGGATCGATCCGTGCGGCCAGTCATCCAGCGTCTCCCACCTGAAGTCCGCTGAGAACGGCCCGTGCACGGGCGTCCAAGGATCGGCCACGACCGCTGGTTCCGGAGTCGCGCCCGGCCGGATGTGGGCGATGCCGCCGCCGTAGAAAGTGAAGCGCTCCAGCGGTAGCCACTCGATCCCACCGGTAAACGGAGCCCCACGCATCTGGGCCGTCCTGGGCGCGATGACCCGGATGCCGGCGCCAGGCACGCGGATCCGGTCAAAGACCGATGGCTCGGCCCAAAGGCGGGCATGTCGTACCAGAGCGTGAACAGCAGCGCACCCTTGAGCAGAAATCGATCGGCGTGCTGCGATCGGGTCATGCGGTAGAGGATGCGCTCCAGCGCGAATCGCACCAGCACCTGATTGAAATCGACACCCTGCGCTTTGGCAACATTGAGCAGGCGCCCACGGACGGACGCGGCGACGTTTGGATTGGCGGGGCTCCTCATCCGATGCTCTCCAGGTAGGGCCGCATCACGTTGGCCACGCGGCAGACCTTGGCGAAGCGCCAGATGTCATCGACGGATGCCTTGTTGCGGGCTCGGGCGTCCTTCAGGGCCTCCAGCGCCACGTCCAGGCCGATCTTGTTGCGGTGCTTGAAGCAGTCCGCCACGGTCTTGGCCACGCCGTAGACCCGGAGCCTGACGCCATCGCGTTCAACTTCCTCGACGCCTGCCGTGTAGGCTTCACCGGTGAACTGCACCATCTTGATCGGCGGATAGTCGAACCGTGGGGCATGGCTGCCGCGCGGCATGGCAATCCAGACCTGGCGCGGCAGTTGGGTGGTCGGCTCGTGGAACTGCAGCGCAGTGAGGAGGCAGATCACGGCTTGCGGCACCTTGGTGGCGACGGTGACCAGACTCTCGTGTTCGGATCCCTGGGAGTCCGGCAGGCGATACAGGCCATGCCCAATCCGCTCCAGCAGGCCGGCGGCGGTCAGGCGCGTCAGGACGACCCGGGGCGCATCGATGGCGACCAGATCGCTGGCGCGCAGCAGCCCCTTCTGGCCGACCAGATCGAGGACGCGCTTGGTGTGGGTGTTGGCGAGCATGGCGTGAGTATGCATAGCGTGACGAATCTTGGGATGCGTGAGCAGGTACATCGGCAAGTTGATGGCCGCAGCAGCCTCTCTTGCCGACACCAGTTTCGCATCGACAGAATCGCGGGCAGTGCGCCGTTCCGAGGTCGACTCGTACATACAGCGCCCCGTTCTCAAAGGCCAAGATCTGGTCGAGGGGGTAGCAGACTCGCTTCGAGAGCTTGAAGTACCTGGGGCCTCGACCCTCGCTTTGCCACCGCTGGAGTGTCTTGGGGCTGATCCCCCAGCGTTGGGCGAGTTCGATTTCGTTGGTGGCAATCTTCTGCATGACAGTGCTCCTGGTTGTGACCCGCTGCGCGCGGTATTGGGACCCGATGGGCGACGCGATGCGGCAAATGTCTTCCACGGAACGCCGCTGCTGGCGGCGCTGGCCCCGTTGGGCATCCCCGACGTTGACCTGGCCGCGTTCGAAGCCATGGTGCGCGAGGAGCTGACGCAGCTCGAGGTCTTCAACTGCGCGCGCTACCGCTTGCCGATTTCCAAGACGCAGGCCTGGATAGAAGCGGGTCGACCCGTCCGATAGGGCGTTGGGTGGGAGTCTTGCGGCGGCCGCAATCCTCGTTCGAAATCCTTGACCTTGTCGGCGGTCTCGGGCAATGTTGGCGCTAGGGAGCGTCGGCGAAAAAGACTTCCTGGGATTCAAGATCATTCTGCAGATCCTGGCGGGCCGCATGGGCAAACCCGAGAAGGTTGCGGGCTCAATCATCGATCTGGCCTCGCAGGAAGTGGCGTTTGTCATCGGCGCGTACATTGCCGTCGATGGCGGCCAGCCCATGCAGTGAAATGGCCATCCCGCGGTAGACCACACATATCCGGAGAGACAAATGTTCAAGTCAGGCATCGATCAGGACGCCATCGTCCAGTTGTTTTCTCAGGCGAGCACCCAGCAAGGCGAGGCCTTGCGCAAGGCGGTGAGCGATGCCACGCTGAGAGCATTGCAAGGCCGTGCGCTGACGCTGGCAAATGTCCGAAAGGTGCTCGCGACAGTGACCATGGCGGCATCCGCGGGAGCAGCGCAGAACAAATTGCCGGCGGTCGACATGGCGGATCTACTCGGCAAGGCATTCGCCGGGATGGACGCGGCCCTGCTGCAGGCCGTACAGGCGCAACGCACCGCATTGCAGCAGTTCGTCGACCAAGGCCTCGCGTTGCAGGAAGAACACATGAAAAACGCGCTGGCGAACATCGAACAAATGGAGGACGTCTTCTTCGCTACGGTCGGCAAGGCCGCACACCAGGCGAGCGGCGCCATGCAACCTGCCTGGGAGCAGGTGCTCACGGCATGGAAGGTCAAAGGCACCGCCACGGGCACGCAGGCCACGTCAAGCGTCGAGCAGCTGATGGCGCAGGCGCAAAGAGCGTTGCGCGAGGGCCGCAGAGCCGGCTTGCGCAGCGCGCAGGTCATGATGGAAAGCTATGCCACGTTGGTCAGCGGTGTGTTGATTGGAATGTCCGAAGCGATGCAGTCGGAAAAATCCAAGGTGCCACCGAATAAGGATTAGGAATCCTCCCACCCAATTCGGGTGGCGTGCGCGCGACGGACCAAGGGGGTATGGAACGCAAAGGTCACAATGGGGAACGTCGGCGTCGCCATCGGTAGCCGACCGTAGGCGAGGTCGCGGGATCAGGCTACCGGCCGCGCCGCAAGCTCCTCGCGGACCGCTTGGCGCGAGTGAATGTATCTGTCGAGGTCAGATAGTCCCTCTTCGTTCCGGTCCGCTCCGACCTAGCGACGGACGGCCAACCCCCGCCTTGGGCGCCGGTGAATTTCGGCAAGGCGCCTTGCCCAAATTCGGATGGACGCGAACCGGCGGCGCTTCGAGAATGCTGCCCATTCGTTCAAATCGGGGAGAGGCAGATGTCGCGTCGGATCGCCAAACGTTCGCTCGTGCCATGCCTGGCGATGTTGACCCTGGGTCTCGGGTCGACCCAGGCGGCGCTCGGGTTCGAGAACGCCAAGGAGCTCATCGAGAGCGCCAAGACCGGACTGGTCGCCAGCAAGGACGCGAAGAAGCCCGAGTTGGAGCTTACGATCGGCGACTTCGCGCCGATGAAGGACTGGCCGGGACCGAAGGCGGTGGTCAAGGCGCCGGAGCACAAGAAGGTCGTCGCGATCGCCTGCGCGACCGTCGCGCCGTTCTGCGCCAACGTGACCAATGGCTCGGTCGAGGCGGCGAAGGCGCTGGGATGGGACGCCACGTACGCCGACGGCAAAGGGTCGGTGCAGGGCTTCGTCCAGGCATTCGAGTCCGCAATCAACCAGAAGCCCGACGCGATCGTCGCGATGGCGATTCCGGAGAGCCTCGTCGCGACCTACATCGCGAAGGCGCACGCCGCCGGCATCAAGGTCATCGCGGCGTCCTCGACGCCGGAGAAGGTCTCGGTCGAGAACGGCCACTACGACGCCTACGTCTCGGTCAACGAGGACAAGAACGCGCTGCTTCAAGCCTGGTTCACGATCGCCGATTCCGGCGGCAAAGGCAAAGTGACCTGGATGTGGGATCCGGGTTACCCGTTCCTGACCGCCGAGCTCGAGCAGCAGAAGAAGATCTTCGGCAGCCTATGCCCCGGCTGCAAGATGGAAGAGGTCGGACTTCGCGAACTCGAGGCGGCGGCGAACCCGGTGCGGATGCAACAGCTCGGCTCCGGCCTGCTGTCGCGCAACCCCGACGCCCAGTACATCCTGACGGCGTACGGCCTGAACTCGCATTCGCTGTTCATCGCGGCGCAGACGGCCGGGCGGCAGGTCAAGGTCGTCTCGAAGAACAACGACACGAACAACGTCGCTTTCGTCTCACAGGGACAGCTCTACGCCGAGATGGGTACCTCCCCGAACTGGGGCGGCTGGGCGACGATGGATCAGACGGTTCGGGTGCTGTTGGGGATGCCGCCGCTGGCCCCAACCGAAGAGAACATGCCGGAGCACGTGTTCATGAAGGACAACGCGCCTGCCAACGGCGACCTCGACTGGACCAAGCTGTACGACTACAAGACCAAGTACCTGCAGCTCTGGGGCCGCAAGTAGCAGCGCGGCACGAAGGCGGTGGGCCGGGAGGACGCGCGATGCTGCTCGAAGCTCGGGAAGTCCGCAAGGCCTACGGTGGCGCCGTCGCGCTCGCAGACGCGTCGCTCGCGGTCGAGGCCGGCGAGATCCATGCGCTGCTGGGCCAGAACGGCGCCGGCAAGTCGACGCTGATCAAGTGCCTGGCCGGCACGCCGCCGCCCGACGCGGGCACGATCCTGGTCGAAGGACGGGCGCTGCCGCCCCAGCATGGACCGGACGACGCGACGGCGGCGGGGCTTGCGTTCATCCACCAGGAAAGCACGTTGATCGAGCAGCTGACGGTCGAGGAGAACATCGCGATCGTCGAGGGATTCCCGCGCCGATTCGGGCTGATCGACTGGCCGGCCGTCCGGCGTCGCGCGACCGAGGCGCTCGACCTGCTCGGCGTCGCGATCGATCCTCGGACCTCGGTCGCCGAGCTGCCGATCGCCAGCCGGACCGTGGTCGCCATCGCGCGGGCGCTCGCGCTGTCGGCAAAGCTGCTCGTGCTCGACGAGCCGACCGCGAGCCTGGGTGCGAAGGACGTCGCCAGGCTGTTCGCGCTGCTGCGCCGGATCAGTGCGCAGGGCGGCGCGGTCGTCTTCGTCAGCCACCGTCTCGACGAGGTCTACGACCTGTGCGACCGGATCACGGTGCTGCGCGACGGCGCCAACGTCGGCACGGCGCGCCCGCGGGACCTGTCGCGCCGCGAAATGGTGGCGATGATCTGCGGCCATGAGGTCGCGTTCGGCGCGAAGGCGATGCCGGCGAGAGTCCACGAGCCGCTGCTGCAGGCCAACGCGCTCGAGGGCGAAGTGATCGCGCCGATCCGCTTTTCCGTCGGTGCCGGCGAGATCGTCGGCTTCACCGGCCTGTCGGACGCCGGCCACTACGAGCTCGGCGCAATGCTGTTCGGCCTGGCCCCGATCGTCGGCGGCGAGGCCGTGCTGTCCGGCCAGCGCCTGGCGCCGCGCTCGCCGTCGGACGCGATGGCGCAAGGGGTCGCCTACCTGCCTCCGGATCGCAACGTCGACGGCCTGGCGCGCGACATGACGCTGACCGAGAATCTGTTCCTGAACCCGTACCGCGGCTCACTGGCGAGGGGCGACTCGGCCTGGGTTCGCAAGAAGCGGGAGCACGCGGCGGCAGCGACGCTGCTGCGCCGCTTCACCGTGCAGCCGCCGATCCCCGACGCACGGATCGCGACGCTGAGCGGCGGCAATGCGAAGAAGGTGCTGCTCGCCCGCTGGCTGTCGTCCGGCGCGCGGCTGCTCGTGATCAACGACGTCAGCGTCGGGGTCGACATCGGCGCGCGCGAGGATATCTACGCGGCGATCCGCGACGTCGCCGCGGCCGGTGCCGCGATCATGATCGTGACGTCCGACTTCGAGGAGATCGAGAATCTCTGCTCGCGCGCTTTCGTGTTCGTCCGCGGCGTGCTGCGCGCGGAGCTCAGCGGTGCGGACGTGACGATCGCGGCGATTGCCGGATCGCTGGCGGGTGCGGGTTCCGGCGCCGCAGCGGCGCCAGCTGACGGAGCGATCCAATGAGCGAGCTGACATCCAATCTCGAAACCCCGACGATCAGGCCCCTGTTCACGGTCGCCCTCGGGCTCCTCGGGCGTTACTTCCTGGTCGTCTTCTTCTTCGCGCTGATCGTCGTGTTCTCGGCGGTCAGGCCGGATTCGTTCCTGACCCTGAACAACTTCTCCGGCCTGTTCGTGAACCAGATCGTGGTCGTGTTCGCCGCGGTCGCGCTGATCGGGCCGCTGATCGTCGGCGAGCTCGACATGTCGGTCGGCTACGTGGTCGGCTTCGGCCAGGCGGTCGCGGTCGCGCTGATGACGATGCTCCATCTGCCCGTCGTTGCCGCGCTCGCGCTGACGCTGCTCGCGTGCGGGCTGGTCGGCGTCCTGAACGGGATCCTCGTCGTCCGCTTCGAGATCAATTCGCTGATCGCGACGCTGGCGGTCGGCAACGTGCTCTACGGCATCGTGCTGTGGTTCACCGGCGGGACGATCCTGTTCCAGAACGTGCCTGCGTTGTTCCTGGCGATCTCCGGCCAGAGCTTTCTCAGCGTGCCGATGCCGATCTGGTACGGCGTGGCGCTGGTCGTCGCCGTCGAGGTCGCCACGGAGTTCCTGCCGGTCGGCCGGCGCATGTACGCGATCGGCGGCAACCGGCGCGCCGCGCTGCTGACCGGCATCCGCGTCCCGCACCTGATCGTCGCCTCGTTCGCGATGTCGGCGCTGCTGTGCGGGGTCGCCGGCATCATCATCGCCTCGCGCCTGGGTTCGGCGCAGCCGGAGCTCGGACCGTCGTTCCTGATGCCGGCCTTCGCCTCCGCCTTCCTCGGGGCGACGACGATCCGACCCGGCCGGTACAACGCGCTAGGCACCGCGGTCGCGGTCTACACGGTCGCGGTCATCGTCACCGGCCTGCAGCAGCTCGGCGTGCCGTTCTGGGTCGAGAACATCGTCTACGGAACGGCGCTCGCGACCGGCGTCGGCCTCTCGCGGCGCCTGACCCGGATGCGCGAGGACGAAGCGCGACGCCAGCAGCTGCGGGCGTTGAAGGAGGGTCGAGCCTAGGGCGCCGCCGCGGCCTCGCGCCGCGCGAAACGTCCCATGCAGGGAGCATTGCCAATGAAGCTGATGATCAACACCACTTCGCCGTACACACGGATCGTTCGCATCGCCCTGGCGGAAAAGGGGCTTGCCGGCGTCGAGTCGCGGCTCGTCGATCCGTGGGGCGACACCCCGGAACTTCTCGCCGCGAACTCGGCCGGGCGCGTGCCGACCCTCGTCACCGACGACGGCCGGGCCCTGACCGAAAGCCTGCTGATCGTGCTCTGGCTGGAGCGAACGCGGCCGGAGCCTTCGCTGCTGAAGGCCGATCCGACGGCCGAAATCGCGCTGACCGGCGTCGCGATGGGCGTCATCGATGCTGCGGTGCACATCCTGATCGGACGCAAGATCGCCGGGCCGTCGTTCGACGATTCGCCGGTCGGTTTGCGCCGTCGCCGCAGCATCGTCGAAGGCTTGAAGCGGATCGACTCGGCGATCCCGGCCGACGCGGACCCTGCGCCTGGACTGGCGACGATCGCCTCGGTCGTCGCGTTGGACTACGTGCGGTTTCGTTTTCCCGATGCGCCCTGGGCGCCTGACGTGCCGGTTCTGGCGCGACGCGCCGAGCGGTTCGCTGCCCGGCCCTCGTTCGCCCAGACTCAACCTTGCTGAGCCTCGAGATGGGATCGATCGCGCCGCAGCACGAGGCCGCCGCGCCGGGTGGAATAATGCGTCGCAGATGCTTCCCGACATCGACTCCCTGGCGCTCTTCGTGCGGGCCGCCGAGCTGCGCAGCCTGACCAAGGCTGCCGAGGCATCCCATATCGGCCTCGCCGCGGCCAGCCGGCGCATCGCCTTGCTCGAGCACCGGTTCAAGGCGACGCTGCTGGAACGCTCATCGCGCGGCGTCGACCTGACGCCGGCCGGCGCTTCGCTGCTGGGTCACGCGAAGGCCTTGCTGCTGCAACTGAATCAGATGCAAGTTGAGATGAGCGACCATGCAGCCGGCCGGAAGGGCGCGCTGCGGATCCTGGCCAACACCTCCGCGATGACGCAGTACCTGCCGGGCGACCTCGCGCGGTTCTCGAAGGCCCATCCCGACGTCCGGCTGGTGGTCCAGGAGCGATGGAGTCCGGAGATCCAGCGCGCGGTCATCGCCGCGGACGCCGACATCGGGATCGTCATGGAGGGCAACCTCCTCGAAGGGCTCGAGGCCTTTCCGTACCGGACCGACCACCTGTCGGTGGTCGCGCCGGGCGGGCACCCGATCGTGCGCGTCGAGCGGCCAACGCTCGAAGAAGTGCTCGATCACGACCTGATCGGGCTCGAAAGCGGATCGTCGATGATGCGCCTGCTGGCCGAGCAGGCGGTCGTGCTGCAGAAGTCGATGCGCCTGCGAATGCAGGTGCGCAGCTTCGAGGTCGTGTGCCGGATGGTGCAGTCCGGCATGGGCGTCGGCGTGCTGCCGCTGCAGGCGGTCAGCGCGCTGGCCGAGGGGATGGGCCTCGTGATCCAGCCGCTCGCCGAACCGTGGGCGGAGCGGCACATCCTGCTCTGCGTCAAGAAGGACCGGGCGACGAACCCGGCGTTGACGCTGTTGCTCGATCATCTGCGGACCTGAGCCGCCGGCCCGCCACCGCTGGAAACCCAGATGGCCGTCCCGCCGCGCACCTATCTCTTCGTTCCCGGCAATCGCCCCGACCGGTTCGACAAGGCGCTGGCGAGCGGCGCCGATGCGGTGATCCTCGATCTCGAGGACGCGGTCGCCCCGGACGACAAGTCGAGTGCGCGCGATGCCGTCGCGGCGCGCTTGCGAGCCGCCGGCCCCGAGGAGCGCCGGCGCCTGCTGGTCCGGATCAACGACGAGGCGACACCGTGGTTCGACGCCGACCTCGCCTTCGTTGCCGGGTCGCCATTGGCGACGGTGATGCTGCCCAAGGCCGAGAAGCCGGAGACGATCGACCGGCTGCGCGCCGCGAACCCCGGCGTCGATGTGCTGGCGCTGGTCGAGACGGCGCGCGGCGTGCTCGCGGTCGAGGCGCTGGCGGCGACCCGCAGCGTATCGCGTCTCGCCTTTGGCACGCTCGATTTCGCGCTCGACCTCGGCTTGTCCGGCGATCCGATCGGCTTCGATCCCGCGGCGAGCCGGATCGCGCTCGCCTCCCGCGCCGCGGACCTGCCTGCGCCGGTCGCCGGCGTCACGCCGGCACTCGACGACGAGGCACAGCTCGGCGCCGACCTCGCGCGGGCACGCGCCCACGGCTTCGGCGCGAAGCTGTGCATCCATCCGCGCCAGGTCGAACCGGTGCACCGGGCGCTGCGGGCGACCGATCAGGAGCTTGCTTGGGCGCGCCGTGTGATCGAGGCGGCGGCGGCGGGCGGTTCCGGGGCGGTCCAGCTCGATGGCCGGATGGTCGACCGGCCGGTGCTGGAGCGCGCCCGGGCCCTGCTGGCGCGCGGCGGATAGGTCGGGCGGGGGCAGACCACGCTTTCAGCAGGCCGAAACCGTGGTCTGCCCCCGGGCTGCTCGTTCCCCGATTGCTACGGAGCCCCGCGGATCAGGTCGATGACGGTTCCGTCGCGGTACTCGACGATGCCGACGATGCCGGCTGCGCCGCGGTCCGGCGAGGCCGTACCCGACGCACGCTGCCGCTCGCGCCCGCACAGGTCCTCGATCGCGACCAGCGGAACGCCCGCCGCCCGCAGGCGCTCGGCGAGCTCGCCTCGGCGTGGATTGACGGCGACGCCGCGTTCGGTGACGACCGCGTCGACGGTCTCGCCGGGCGTCGTCACGGTCGTGACGCGCTCGACGAGTTTGGGATGCGCGCCGGCGGCAAGGCGCGTCGTGACGATCGCGAGCTCGGCGCCGGCAGCGCAGTCGGCGTGGCCGCCGGATCCGCCGAGGATCGCGCCGTCGGCGCCGGTCGACACGTTGACGTTGAAGTCCAGGTCGACCTCCGCCGCGCCCAGGATCACCGCGTCGAGCTGATTGACGACCGCGCCGCGCGTATGCGGGTTCGCGTACATCGAGGCCGACATCGGCTGGTGCGCCGGATTGCGGCGATAGGAGTCGACTGCCTTCAGGTCGAAGCACTGGACGTCGAACAGCGCGCGGAACAGGCCGGACTCCAGCATCTCGACCAGGTAGCCGGTGATGCCGCCCGACGCGAAGCTGCCGCGCGTGCCGCTGCGCTGCATGACCGCCTTCAATGCGTCGGCGACCGCGAGCGAGATGCCACCGGCGCCGGTCTGGAACGAGAATCCGTCGCGCAGCAGACCCGAGGCCTCGATGACGCGCGCCGCGGTCTGCGCGATCTGCAGCCCGACGGGATCGCTGGTCGCCCGCGTGGTTCCGGAGACGATGCCTTCCCGCTCCCCGATCGAAGGCACTTCGACGACAAAGTCGACGTGGTCCTGCGTGATGTCGATCGGACACGCCGGATAGCGGACCAGGTTGTCGGTGATCGCGACGACCGTGTCGGCGTAGCGGACATCGACCATCGCGTAGCCGAGCGTGCCGCACGCCGACTTGCCGTCGACGCCATTCGCGTTTCCATAGGGATCCGCGGTCGGCGCGGCGACGAACGCGGCGTCGATGTGCAGGTCGCCCGATTCAATCGCGCGCGCCCGACCGCCGTGCGTCACCATCACCGCCGGCTTCCTCAGCAGGCCGGCGGAAACGGCGCGGGCGACCGGCCCGGCGATGTATGCGGTATGGATGCCGGTGACGACACCACGCCGGATGTGCTCCACCAGCGGCGCATGGACCGGGAAGATCGAGCTCGCGGCGACCGTCACGCCGCCCACTCCCATCGCCGCGATCTCGTCCAGCACCATGTTGAGCACCTGGTCGCCGTTGCGCAGATGGTGATGGAACGAGACGACGGCGCCGTCCTTCACGCCGGCGGCCCCGAGCGCGGCCCGGATCCCCGGCAGCAGCTTGGATCGTCCGGGCACCGCGCTGCGGAAGCGCACCGGCGCCGTCGTGACCTCGCCGAGGTGGTCGAAGGCGCCGGTGTAGGCCTTGACGGCGCCGTGGCCCGCGACGTGCGCGGGAAGATCGCGGCCGAGCGGACGGTTCACGGCAGGCTCCGCGTCAGGCCGCCTCAACCGTGGAACTGGACCAGGGTCTTCGTCGAGCTCATTTCCTCGAGCGCCAGCAGCCCCTTCTCCCGGCCGTGGCCGCTGCGCTTCGTGCCGCCGAACGGCAGCTCGACGCCGCCGCCGGCGCCATAGCAGTTGATGAAGACCTGGCCGGCGCGGACCGCCTTGGCGACCCGCTGCTGCCGGCCGCCATTTTCGGTCCAGACTGCGGCGAGCAGCCCGTAGTCGGTGCCGTTCGCGAGCGCGATCGCATCGGCTTCGTCGGAAAACGGCATCGCGGCGAGCACGGGTCCGAACACCTCTTCCCGCGCCAGCACGTTGTCGCGCGGCACCGGGCCGAACAGCGCCGGGCGGACGTAGAACCCTCCCTTGGGCGCACCGTCGGCAACCTGGCCCTCGGCGAGCAGCGGCACGCCGTCGCGTCGGGCGTTCTCGACGTAGCGCTTGACACGAGCGAATTGGGCCTGGTTCATCACCGGGCCGCAGTCCAGGTCCATCTCCGGCGTGCCGGCGCGTACGGCGCGGAATCGCTCGGCGACGCGCGCGACGAATGACTCGAAGATGTCCCGCTGCACCAGCAGCCGGCTGCCCGCGGTGCACGTCTGCCCGGCGTTCTGGACGATGGCCCGGACGATCGTCGGCACCGCGCGCTCGACGTCCGCATCGGCGAAGACGATCTGCGGCGACTTGCCGCCCAGCTCCAGCACGCACTTGACCGCGTTGCGGGCGGCGGCCTGCTGCACGAGCGTGCCGACCTCGTTCGAGCCGGTAAAGGTGATGAAGTCGATGCCGGGATGCGCGGCCAGCGCCGCGCCCGCCTCCTCGCCGGTCCCGGTGACGATGTTCAGCGCGCCGTCGGGGACGCCGGCGGCCGCCGCGATCTCGGCGAACCGCAGCGCCGACAGGCTGGTGTCCTCCGCCGGCTTGAGCACCGTCGCGTTACCCATCGCGAGCGCCGGCGCGAGCGTCCGCCCGAGCATCTGCGCCGGATAGTTCCACGGGATGATGTGGGCGGTGACGCCGAGGGGCTCCCGCAGCATCGTCACCGAGTAGCCGTCCAGGAAAGGTATGACCTGCCCGTGGACCTTGTCGGCCGCGCCGCCGTAGAACTCGAAATAGCGCGCGAGCACGTTGATGTCGTTGCGCGCCGTCGTCATCGGCTTCCCGGTGTCGCGCGCCTCGAGCTTCGCGAGTTCTTCGGCGTGATCGAGCACCGCCTGGCCGAGCTTTTGCAGGACGCGGCCCCGGTCGGTCGCCGCCATCCGGCCCCAGGCACCGCCGAGCGCCTCCCGCGCGGCCTTGACGGCCAGGTCCACGTCGCGACCGGTGCCGCGGGCGATGCTGTCGAACGCCTTGCCGTCGGCCGGCGCCACGACCGGTATCGTCCGTCCGTCCTCCGCGGCGACCCACCGGCCGCCGATCCACATTGTCTTCATCGTCACTCCTCCTGATGGGGCGGCGAGCGTCGGAACACGCCGGATCCCCGCCACCGCCGACCGACCGAACGGTAGACCGGCAGGGCTAGAGCCGGAATTAGAAAGCGGTCAACGGCGCCTTCGCAGAAACGCAAGGGGCCGGCCGCTCCCCGCAGAATGCGACGGCGATCTAAGAGAACGATCCCGTGCTGGGGATCACGCTCTCCAGTGATCCGGGATCGCGGTGGCGGCGGGAAGGCGTGCGGCGCCTTCCATTTTTGCGAAGGCGCCGTTGACCGCTTTAAGATTCCGCTGCCGACCGCGCCGCTCTACCGTACGGGGGCTGCAGCGTCCGCCGCGATGCGCGCCGGATCGCGGACGCGGACGAACGACAAGGAACGAAGGAGAGACCGAGATGCCCGCCCACGACCTTCTCACCGACCGTACCGTCATCGTGACCGGCGCCGCGACCGGCATCGGCCAGGCGTTCGCCATCGGCTGCGCCGCCCAGGGAGCGAACGTCGTCGCCGCCGACATGAACGACGCCGAAGAAACCGTCTCCGCGATCAAGCAGGCCGGCGGCAGGGCCATTGCGGTGCGCGTCGACGTGTCCGACGACGCATCGACCCGCGCGATGGCGCAGGCCGCGCTCGACCGTTTCGGCCGCATCGACGGCCTGATCAACAACGCCGCGTACTTCCGCGAGGTCAAGCTAACGCCGTTCGAGGATTTGGACGCGGCGCAGTGGGAGCGCATCTTCGCCGTCAACGTCAAGGGCGTCTGGCAGTGCTGCAAGGCGGTCATGCCGGCGATGCGCGCCCGCGGCAGCGGCGCGATCGTCAACATCGCATCGGTCGTCGCGGTCGCCGGCCAACCGGGCTACCTGCACTACGTCGCGACGAAGGGCGCGGTGCTGTCGATGACCAAGGGTCTCGCGAAGGAATGCGGCCCGCACGGCGTGCGCGTCAACGTCATCGCGCCCGGCTTCGTGATCACCGATGCGACCAAGAATCGTCCGCTCGAGTGGCAGCAAAGCTTCTTGAAGGCGCGCGCGATTTCGCGCGAGCAGAAGCCCGACGACCTGGTCGGCACCGCGCTGTATCTGCTGTCCGATCTGGCCGGGTTCGTCTCCGGCCAGACGATCGTCGTCGACGGCGGCCACATCATGTACTGATCGAACGGGAACCAGGGGACATCCGCCGTGAACGACATCATCCTGCACCACTATGCGTTTTCGACCTTCTCCGAGAAGGTGCGCGTCGCGCTCGGGCTGAAGGGCCTGGCGTACCGCTCGGTCGACATCGCGGGCCTGCCGCCGCGGCCGCTGCTCGAGCCGCTGACTGGCGGTTACCGGCGCGCACCGGTGCTGCAGGTGGGCGCCGACATCTACTGCGACACGAACATCATCCTGCCGACACTCGAGCGCCTGTTCCCGACGCCGACGTTCTATCCGGCCGGAAGCGAAGGCGTCGCCCGTGGCCTGTCGTTCGCATGGGAACGTGCATTGTGGATTCCGTCGATCGGCGTCCTGACGCACTTCATCGGCGAGCACATCCCGCCCGAGTTCATCAAGGACCGCAAGGAAGGCTACCTGTACATCGACATCAGCAAGGACGCGATGGCGCCCGAGCTGCCGCAATATCGCCAGCGCCTCACGGCGCAGTACGCGTGGCTGAAGGCCGCGCTGGCCGATGGCCGAAAGTTCGTCTTCGGCGAACGGCCGGGCGCGCTCGACCTGACTTGTTACCAGACGATCTACCTGCTGCGGAAGAACTGCCCGCCCGAGGTCGACGCGATGCTCGGCATCGACGGCGCGCTGCCCGCCTGGTACGAGCGCATCACCGCGATCGGCCACGGCACACCGACCCCGATGGCGCCGGAGCAGGCGTTGGCCGCCGCGCGCGACGCGCGCCCGGCGACGGTCACCCATCTGAGCCCCGATGGCGACCCAGGCGGCCTGAGGGCCGGCGCCCAGGTCGTCGTGACGCCGGACGACAACGCCCGCGTTCCGGTGTCCGGGACGCTGGTTGCCGCGAGCGACAGCGAGATCGTGATCCGCCGCCGCGACGCGCAGGCCGGCGACCTGCAGATCCACTTCCCGCGGCTCGGCTTCGACGTGCTGCCGGCCTGAGCCCACCAACGACCTCCGGAGACCGATCATGAGCCTCGAATCCAACAAGCAACTCTGCCGCGACTACTTCAAGGCCTTCCTGGCGCGCGACACCGGCTGGATGGCGAAGCACATCGCGCCGAGCTTCGTGCGCCACGATCCGGGGCTGCCGTTCGAGGTCCGAGGCCCGGAAGGCGTCGCGAAGCTGCACGACGCGCTGCTGCCCGCATTCCCGGACATGCAGCTGCCGCTCGAGGACTTCGTCGCCGAAGGCGAGAAGGTGCTGGTGCGGCTGCGTGTGAAGGCGACGCACACCGGCCCATTCGGCGCCATGGCGGCGACCGGCCGCAAGATCGACATCGGCGTGCTGGACCTGTTCCAGATCCGCGACGGCGTGCTGATCGAGCACTGGGCGCTGCTCGACAACCTCGGAATGCTCAAGCAGCTCGGCGCACTGCCGGCCTGAACGGTTGCCTGCCGCTATGCTGCTCTACTTCAGCACGACGTCGCCGTACGCACGGATCGCCCGCGTTGCGTTGGCCGAGAAAGGCATCAGCGACGTCGAACGCGCGCTGACCGATCCTTGGCACGACGACCCCGGGCTGCTCGCCGCCAACCCGAGCGCACGCGTGCCCGCGCTGCTGGTCGCCAGCGGTGTGCCGCTGACCGAGACCCTGCTGATCGTGCTCTGGCTCGAGACGCAGCGCCCGTCGCCATCGCTGCTCGGCACCGACGCGAGCCGCGTGATCTCGAAGGCCGGCGTCGCGATGGGCGCGATCGACGCCGCCGCGGCGATCATCATCAGCCGGCGCATCGACGCCAAGTTCGACGACTCGCCGGTCGGGCTGCGGCGGCGCCGCTCGGTCATCAAGGCGCTCGAGCGGCTCGAGGCCGATCCGCCGGCGCTCGGCGACGGCACCGCCGATCTCGCGGCGATCACGGCGGTCACGCTGCTCGACTACATCCGCTTCCGGTTCGCGGCGGCGCCGTGGGTGCCGGCCGTGCCGCGGCTCGATGCGCTCGCCGCGCGGGCGCACGATCGGCCGTCGTTTGCCGCCACGATGCCGCGCGACATGCCCAAGGCCTGACTTGCGCCCACCCGGCGAAGGGGAGGATCCGATCGCTGCAACGATCGAGGTCCGATCGCCGTGCGACGGCACGCGGGCCGTACGGCGTCTCGCGCAGGCCTCGTCCGCAAGGGCGGGCTCGGCGCTCGGCGCGATCGCGCGAGCACCGCTCAGTCGACGATCTCGCATTGCACGCCGGCTTCCGCGAGCAGTGCGGGGAAGGGCGGCGGCGGCGGCGCGTCGGTGAACAGCACGTCCAGCTGGTCGATGCGTGCAAGCTCGACCATCGCCGGGCGGTTGAACTTCGTCCGGTCCGCGACGAGCCACAGCTGGCGCGACTGCTCGACGATCGCGCGCGCGACATTGACCTCGCGGACATCGAAATCGCGCAGCGTGCCGTCCGGTTCGATGCCCGAGATCCCGATCAAGCCGATGTCGACGCGGAACTGCCGGATGAATTCGACGGTGGCCTCGCCGATGACGCCGCGGTCGGCCGGGCGCACGACGCCGCCCGCGATGATCACCTCGCAGTCCCGGCTGTCGCTCAGGATCGCCGCGACGTTCAGGTTGTTCGTGATCACGCGCAGGCCCCTGTGGTGCAGCAAGGCGTGCGCGACCGCCTCGGTCGTCGTGCCGATGTTGATCAGCAAGGAGCTGCCGTGCGGAACCGCGTGCGCCACCGCGCGCGCGATGCGCTGCTTCGCGTCGGCCTGCAGCGCCTGGCGCTGCCGATAGGCGATGTTCTCGGTCGTCGAGTTGGCGACGCGCACGCCGCCATGGAAGCGCGCGAGCAACCCGGCTTGCGCGAGCAGCTTCACGTCGCGGCGCACCGTCTGCAGCGTCACGCCGAATTTTTCGGCGAGCGCCTCGAGGCTCACGGCGCCGCGCACCCGCACGTCGTCGAGCAGCCCGGCCTGACGAGGGTTGGGCGTCATGCGCAATTCTCGCGTCGCGAA
>Ga0213853_10017162_pt1 | contig 16394 bp, 16 predicted proteins | sample ABR_2016_MetaT_FD_164456 | JGI IMG/M metagenome (GOLD analysis project Ga0213853, IMG submission 164456) | Metatranscriptome of freshwater sediment microbial communities from post-fracked creek in Pennsylvania, United States - ABR_2016... | ecosystem: Environmental > Aquatic > Freshwater >...
GGCGGCCAGGCCGTCGGCCATCGCGCGGGCGCGCTGCAGGCGGCCGCCGCGCACGGCCGCCAGCCCGGCGACGAGGGCCGGATCGTCCGGGTCGATGCCCAGCCCGACGACATGCAGGGTCTTGCCCCCGAAAGCCACCGAGACCTCGACGCCGGCGACGAAAGGCAATTGCTCGGCCGACGCCGCGGCGCGAGCCGCGGCCAGTCCGCCGATGGCGTCATGGTCGGTCAGCGCGAACAATTCGACGCCCTGCGCGCGGGCGCGCCGGACCAGGTCTGCCGGGTCGAGGCGACCGTCCGAAACCGTCGAATGCGCGTGCAGGTCGGCGTTGATCTGGTGCAGGGCTACGCTCACGGCGCAAGTCTAGTCGACGCGCTCACCGGATCACCGCAGCGGCGCCACGAATGCTTCGAGCGCCGCGGCGACCGCCCGCGGCTGGTCGTGATGCAGCATATGTCCCGCGTCGGCGATCGCGGCGTGCGTCGCGTGCGGCAGATGGGCACGCCGGCGTGCGACTTCCTCGGGTCCGCCGGCGTGGCGCCGCGCGTCGGTCTGGTCGGCCTCGACCCACAGCAGCGGGCAGGCAATGCGGTCCCAGCATGCGGCCACCTCGGCCCAACGGTAGGGCACCGGATTGACGAGCCGGTGCGCCGGATCCGCGGCGATCTCGAGGCGGCCGCCGGCCGCCGGCCGCGACCAGTGCGGCGCGAGCAAGGCGGCACGTTCGGGACTCAAGCGCGGGTTGTTCCGCCGCAGCCGATCGGCCACCTCGTCGAGCGAACCGTAGTCGCGCAGACGCGGCGGGTCCTTCAGCTCGTCCAACCAGCGTGCATAGCGCTCGGGCGCGCGCGCGGCCGGGACGTCCTGCAGGCCGAAGCCTTCGAGGTTGACGAGTCCGCGCACGCGCGCCGGGCGCACGCCGGCGTAGAGCATCGCGACGTTGCCGCCCATGCTGTGTCCGACGACCAGTTCCGCCGCCGGCGCCGGCGCCAACGCGTCCAGCAGCAGGTCGAGGTCGCCGAGGTAGTCGGGAAACCAGTAGCAATCGACCGGTGCGCGACCCGACAGCCCGAATCCGCGCCAATCCGGTGCGAGGATGTGCCATTCGAGTGCGAGTTCGTCGACTACGAACTGGAACGACGCCGACACGTCCATCCAGCCGTGCAGCATCCAGAGCCGCGGCGCGCCGTCGGGGCCCCATTCACGGACGTGGTAGTCGAGGCCTCGAATGGCCACGAAGCGGGAGCGCGGCGTTTTCATCGCCGCACTGTACGACAGCCTGCGCCGTGGCGCCGATCATCCACGTTTTCGTGGCCGACGCGGCGGCGCCTCGGGCTCGAACGCGTCCGAGGCAAGCGCGGCTAGCGACGGTATTGCATCGAATGCAGCGCGGAGCCGGATAGCGTCGGGCGCCAGGACGCGCTGTCGATCGCGTCCATCAGCACCTGCAGGCGATCATTGTGATCGCAGTCGATCAGCCGCATCACGTTGCCGGCGGGAACCTCGCGATAGCGGCGCCGCTCGGGGCGGAAGGTGATTTCGCGCCAGTTGTGGTCCTGCAGCCACATCCACAGATCGTCGGTCATGCCGGCGAGCACCGTCATGCGCACGTCGCCGCGGAAGATCGCCGCGCCGATGCGTGGTTTGGGGCCGCGCACCGGCACGCGCCGCATGCGCCGCATGCGCAACAGCGTACGAACCTGATCCCTCATGGCGTCCCCAAGATTGTTCATCAGCCCCCCTTGCCGCTCCGTTCGTCCCCCGGGGATACCGAAGGTTAGAACCGAAGTGCATTGCAAATTCGGGTCCTGGATCGGCTTTTGGCCGATGCGGACCGCATCATGTTCGAACAGCATCGCGGGCGCCAACGATCGTCGCTACCGCCGGGTCACTGTAACCCCTGCGCGCGCCGCACCGAATCGCTCATTCTGACTACGCGTAGTACGCGGGTGGGCGATGGGGCCATCCCTATGGACTATTCGACGGACGGGATTGCGATTCCCCGCTCCGAAAGCACGGCTCGCGCGGCGCCGCGGACCGCCTGCACACGCTGCGGATACAATCGACGCATGGCGATCTACCAGCTTGGCGACCGGGTCCCGGCGATCGATCCCGACGCGTTCGTGGCCGGCGAGGCGGTCGTGATCGGGCGCGTTCGACTTGGAGCCGGCGCGAGCGTGTGGCCCTGCGCGACGCTGCGCGGCGACAATGACCTGATCGTCGTCGGCGCCGGCAGCAACGTGCAGGACGGCGCGGTGCTGCACACCGACGACGGTTGCCCGCTGACGATCGGCGCCAACGTGACGATCGGTCACCAGGCGATGTTGCATGGCTGCACGGTCGGCGATGGCAGCCTTATCGGCATCCAGGCCGTGATCCTCAACAATGCCGTCATCGGACGCAACTGCCTGATCGCCGCCGGCGCGCTCGTCACCGAGAGCAAGGTGATCCCCGACAACTCGCTGGTGCTCGGCGCGCCGGCCAAGGTCGTGCGCACCCTGAGCCCGGACGAGATCGCCGGCATGCACGCCAATACCGCGAGCTACGTGGCGCGCGGCTGCCAGTTCCGAACCACGCTCAAGCGACTGCGATGAGCGTGCGCGCCCGCCCCAGGCGGACGCCGCGGACCCGCGCCGGCGCCGCAAGGTCCAGTCACAGATGACATCGCCGTCCGACGACAGCCTGCTGAAATTCATCTTTCGCGAGGGTCCGGTGCGCGGCGAGATCGTGCGCCTCGGCACCAGCTGGCGCGCGATCGCCGCGCGCCACGGCTTCCCGGCGCCGGTCACGCGCCTTCTCGGCGAAGCGACCGCCGCGGCCGCGCTGCTGTCGACGACGATCAAGTTCAACGGCACGCTGATCCTGCAGATCCACGGCGACGGGCCGGTCCGCCTGCTGGTCGTCGAATGCCAGCCCGACCTGTCGCTGCGCGCGACCGCGAAGATCCGCGACGGCGCGTCGATCGATCCGACCGCCGGACTGCGGCTGCTGGTCAACGTCAACGGCGGCGGCCGCTGCGCGATCACGCTCGATCCGCGCGACCGCCAGCCGGGCCAGCAGCCCTACCAGGGCATCGTGCCCCTCGAAGGCGAATCGATCGCCGAAGCGCTGCAGGCCTACCTGCGCCAGTCCGAGCAGCTCGACACCCGCTTGTGGCTGGCCGCCGACGACAGCCTCGCATCCGGCTTGCTGCTGCAGAAGCTGCCGCGCGACGGCGGGCGCGGCGGCGCGCCGATTCGCCTCGGCGAGGACGAGGACCTGTGGGATCGCGCGATTGCGCTGGCGGGCACGGTCACCGAAGGCGAACTGCTCGCGATACCGCCCGAGCAGCTGGCGCACCGGCTCTTCTGGCAGGAACAGACCGACCGCTTCGCGCCGCTGTCGCCGCGCTTCGCGTGCAGCTGCTCGCGCGCGCGCATCGGCCGCATGCTGCTCGCGCTGGGCCGCGACGAGGCCGACGACATCATCGCCGAGCAGGGACGCATCAGCGTGACCTGCGATTTCTGCAACGCGACCTACGCCTTCGACGCGGTCGACGCGCACCAGCTGTTCGTGTCGGGATCGACCGAGCCGGCGTCCGGACCGACGCACTGATCAGCGCGCCGGCACGGCCGCCGCGGCGCTTGCCGGAACGAACTGGAAAAAGGTTTCATCGGCCCGCATCATGTGCAGCTCGTAGCGCGCGCGCTCCTCGACCGCCTCGCGCCCCTGGCGCAGGCTGTCGAGCTCGGTGGCCAGCGCCTCGTTGCGCGCCGCCGCGGCGGCATTGCTGTCGCGCTGCGCCGCGAGCTGGCGTTGCAGGTCCCAGACGCGCAACCAGCCGCCGTGACCGACCCACAGCGACCATTGCGCGACGATCAGCAGCACCGCCAGGCCGGCGACGATCACGCGCATCGGCGCATCCGGGGCCAGGCCCGGGCCCGGGCCTTCATCGCGGCCGGGCCAATCACTTCAGGCAGTAGAACGCCCCGCGGCCGGCATACTCGGCGACCTCGCCGAGGTCTTCCTCGATGCGCAGCAGCTGGTTGTACTTCGCGATCCGATCCGAGCGCGACAGCGAGCCGGTCTTGATCTGCAGCGCGTTCGTGCCGACCGCGATGTCGGCGATGGTCGAATCCTCGGTCTCGCCGGAGCGATGGCTGACGATCGCCGTGTAGCCGGCGCGCTTGGCCATCTCGATCGCCGCGAAGGTCTCGGTCAGCGTGCCGATCTGGTTGATCTTGATCAGGATCGAATTCGCGATGCCGCGCCGGATGCCCTCGGCGAGGATGCGCGTGTTCGTCACGAAGATGTCGTCGCCGACGAGTTGCACCTTGGAGCCGAGCGCCTTCGTGAGCCCGACCCAGCCGTCCCAGTCGTTCTCGGCCATGGCATCCTCGATCGACAGGATCGGGTACTTGTCGCACCACGAGGACAGCAGGTTCGTGAAGTCGGCCGACGCGAGCTTCATGCCCTCGCCGCCGAGCACGTACTTGCCGTCCTTGTAGAACTCGGATGCGGCGCAGTCGAGGCCCAGCGCGATCTGCGCGCCGGGCTCGTAGCCGGCCTTCGCGATCGCCTCGAGGATCAGCTGGATCGCGGCCTCGTGGTTCTTGACGCTCGGCGCGAATCCGCCCTCGTCGCCGACCGCGGTGCTCATGCCGCGATCGCCGATCAACTTCTTCAGCGCGTGGAACACCTCGGCGCCATAGCGCAGCGCCTCGGAGAAGCTCGGCGCGCCGACCGGGATGATCATGAATTCCTGGATGTCCAGCGTGTTGTTCGCGTGCGCGCCGCCGTTGATCACGTTCATCATCGGCACCGGCATCTGCATCGACGCGCTGCCGCCGAAGTATCGGTACAGCGGCAGCCCGGCTTCCTCGGCCGCGGCACGCGCGACCGCCATCGATACCGCGAGCAGCGCATTGGCGCCCAGGCGCGCCTTGTTCTCGGTGCCGTCGAGCTCGATCAGCGTGTGGTCGAGGAAGGCCTGCTCGTTGGCCTCCAGGCCCATGATGGCTTCGGAGATCTCGGTATTGATGTGCTCGACCGCGTTGCGCACGCCCTTGCCGCCGTAGCGCGACTTGTCGCCGTCGCGAAGCTCGATCGCCTCGCGCGATCCGGTCGACGCGCCGCTGGGCACCGCCGCCCGCCCCATGACGCTGCTTTCGAGCAGCACGTCGCATTCGACGGTCGGATTGCCGCGCGAATCGAGGATCTCGCGGCCGATGATGTCAACAATGGCGCTCACGTCGCCTCCTTCGCTTGCAGGTGATCCGACCGGCCGAGCCGGCACGGGGGGGGCGCGGCCCTGCGGCCGGCGCGCGATTTTCCGGCGGTCACTGGAAATCCGCCTCGATGAACCCGCGCCGCTTGACGACGCGGTCGATCTCGACCAGCGTCGCGAGCAGATCCTCGAGGCGGCCGAGCGGAACGGCATTGGGCCCATCCGACTTGGCCCGCGCCGGATCCGGATGGGTCTCCATGAACACGCCGGCGACGCCGGCGGCCACCGCCGCGCGCGCCAGCACCGGTACGAACTCGCGCTGGCCGCCGCTGGCGGTGCCCTGCCCGCCCGGCAGCTGCACCGAGTGGGTCGCATCGAAGACGACCGGGCACGCCGTCGCGCGCATGATCGCCAGCGAACGCATGTCGGCAACGAGATTGTTGTAGCCGAATGTGACGCCCCGTTCACAGGACAGGAAGCGGTCGGCATCGAGGCCGGCCTCGCGCGCCGCCTGGCGCGCCTTCTCGACGACGTTGACCATGTCGCCGGGCGCCAGGAACTGACCCTTCTTGATGTTGACCGGCCGACCGCTGCGCGCGCAGGCGCGGATGAAGTCGGTCTGGCGGCACAGGAAGGCCGGCGTCTGGATCACATCGACGACCGCCGCGGCGGCCTCGATCTCGCCGGCCTCGTGCACGTCGGTCAGCACCGGGACGCCGACCTGGCGCTTGACCTCCGACAGGATGCGCAGGCCTTCGTCGATGCCGAAGCCGCGAAACGAACTGCCGGACGTGCGGTTGGCCTTGTCGTAGCTGGATTTGTAGATGAACGGCACGCCAAGGCGTGCGGTGATGTCCTTCAGGCGCGCGGCAGTCTGCAGCGCCATCGCCTCGCTTTCGATGACGCAGGGCCCGGCGATCAGGAACAGCGGCCGGTCCAGGCCGGCGTCGAACCCGCACAGCTTCATCGATCGCGCGCGCCGACCGATCGGCCGCCCTCGCCGCAGGCCGACATCAGGCCGCCACCCGCTCGAGCGACGGCGCCGACGACTTGCCGGCGCGATGCGCGCGGGCCGCCTCGACGAAGGCCATGAACAGCGGATGCCCGGCGCGCGGCGTCGATGTGAATTCGGGGTGGAACTGGACGCCGACGAAAAACGGGTGCCCCGGAAGCTCCATCATCTCGGGCAGGTTTTCGCTCGGCGTGCGCGCCGAGATCCGCATCCCGCGCGCCTCGAATTGCGGCACGTAGGCATTGTTGACTTCATACCGGTGACGATGGCGCTCGTTGACCTGGGATCCGTAGATGCGCGCGGCGGTCGTACCCGGCTCGACCGGGCAGGCCTGGCTGCCCAGGCGCATCGTGCCGCCGAGGTCGGAGCGGTCGTCGCGGCGCTCGATGCGCCCGGTACGGTCGACCCATTCGGTGATCAGCGCGACGACCGGGTGCGGCGTATCGGGGTCGAATTCGGTCGAGTTCGCGCCCGCCAGCCCGCAGACGTCGCGCGCGAATTCGATCGTCGCCAGCTGCATGCCGAGACAGATGCCGAGGTAGGGAACGCCGTGCTCGCGCGCAAAGCGGATCGCCTTGATCTTGCCTTCGGTGCCGCGCTTGCCGAAGCCGCCCGGCACGAGGATCGCATCGAGCTGGTCCAGCGGCAGCGCGCCGGCGGACTCGAAAAGCTCGGCGTCGACGTACTCGATCCGGACCTTGGTGCGGGTGTGGATCCCGGCGTGCATCAGGGCCTCGACGAGCGACTTGTAGGAGTCGGACGCCTCGACATACTTGCCGACCATGCCGATCGTGACCTCGCCGGTCGGGCGCTCGAGCGCCTCGACGAGACGGTTCCACGGCGTCAGCTCGGCGGGCTTGGCGACGATCCCGAGCTTGAAGCAGACGATCTCGTCGAGCCCCTGGCGATGCAGCATCGACGGGATCTTGTAGATCGAATCGACGTCCCAGACCGAGATCACCGCGTCCAGCGGCACGTTGGAGAACAGCGAGATCTTGGCGCGCTCGTCCTCGGGCACCTCGCGGTCCGCGCGGCACAGCAGGACGTCGGGATAGACGCCGATCTCGCGCAGCTTCTGCACGCTGTGCTGCGTGGGCTTGGTCTTCAGTTCGCCGGCGGACGCGATGAACGGAACCAGCGTCAGGTGAACGAAGCAGCACGAGCCGCGCCCGAGCCGCAGGCTCATCTGGCGCGCCGCCTCGACGAAGGGCAGCGATTCGATGTCGCCGACCGTTCCGCCGATCTCGACGATCGCGATGTCGGTGCGTCCGTCCCAGGCGGCCGCGGCACCGCGCTCGATGAAGTCCTGGATCTCGTTGGTGATGTGCGGGATGACCTGGACGGTCTTGCCGAGGTATTCGCCGCGCCGCTCCTTGCGCAGCACCGATTCGTAGATCTGGCCGGTCGTGAAGTTGTTGACCTTGCGCATCTTCGCCGAGATGAAGCGCTCGTAGTGGCCGAGGTCCAGGTCGGTCTCGGCGCCGTCTTCGGTGACGAAGACCTCGCCGTGCTGGAACGGGCTCATCGTGCCCGGATCGACGTTGATGTAGGGGTCCAGCTTGACCAGCGTGACCTTCAGTCCGCGCGACTCGAGGATCGCGGCGAGGGACGCCGCGGCGATGCCTTTCCCGAGTGACGACACGACGCCGCCGGTGACGAAGACGAATTTGGTCATGGTCTCGCGCCCGCCATTTTCTCGCGCGTCACTTTTCCGCGCGCCTGTCCGTGCGATGCCGGTAAAGTGACAGTATACCGATGGTCGACGCCGGCCACGACGCCCGGCGCATCGTCTCGACCCGACAGCGCGCCCTTCCGACCACATCATGAAATTCCGACCGCACCGGCGATGACGAGCAGGACGGGCAGCCCGCGGCTGGCATTCATCGACGCGCTGCGCGGCGCCGCGGTCGCGCAGATGATCGTCTATCACTTCTGCTATGACCTGAGCTACTACGGTTGGCTGCACCAGCTCATGACGCAGGTGCCGGGCTGGGTCGCGTGGCGCACCGCGATCGTCACGCAATTCCTGCTGCTCGTCGGCGTCGGCAGCGTGCTGCGCGCGAGCCTGCAGCCGGCTCGGGCCCGGTTCTGGCGCCGCTGGGCGCAGATCGCCGGCGCGGCGCTGCTGGTCTCGTTCGGGAGCCATCTGCTCTTCGGGCCGCGCCTGATCTGGTTCGGGATCCTGCATTTCGTCGCGCTGGCGCTGCTGCTGACCTTGCCGCTGGCGCGCCTCGGGCGCTGGCTCTGGCTGCTGGCCGCGCTGGCGGCCGTCGCCGGCGTGACGCTGCACGATGCGCACTTCGACTCCGACGCCGTCGGCTGGATCGGCTTCGCGACGCGGCGGCCCGCCACCGAGGATTTCGTTCCGCTGTTCCCGTGGATCGCCGCGGTGATTGCCGGCATCGCAGCCGGCCAGGCCTGGCGCGCCCACGGCTTCGTCGTCGTCGCACCGCTGCGCCGACTCGCCCAGCGTCCACCGCGCGTGCTGGTGCTGCTGGGGCGCAGGGCCCTGACCGTCTACCTGGTTCACCAACCGCTGATGATGGGCGCGCTGTGGCTGGTCAAGCGCGCGATCGCCTGAAGCCGCCCGCCGCGACGACGGCGGCCGGCAAGGCTCACCGCAGGCGGCGGATCGGGATCGCGCGCCGCGGCGCATCGCGGCGCAGCCATTCCGGCTGCAGCGTGATGTGGTCGATCGCGAATTCGCGCCGCAGCGTCGCGCGCGCCTGGCGCAGGATCGCCGGCCAGCGCGCGATGTCGTCGACCAGCACGTGCGCCGACAGCGCGCTGCGCCCCGGCACCATGACCCAGACATGAAGGTCGTGGACCGCCACGACGCCGCCCAGTTGCGCGAGCGCCGCACCGACGCGCGCATAGTCGACTCCCGACGGCACGCTGTTCAGCAGCACGAGCGTGGTCTCGCGCAGCACGCCGATCGTCGAACGCAGGATCAGACCGCCGACCAGCACCGACAGCAGCGGATCGATCGGCGTGAAACCCGTGAAGTAGATCACCGCGCCGGCGATGATGGCGGCGACCGATCCGAGCAGGTCGCCGATCACGTGCACCAGCGCCGCCCGCGTATTCAGGTTATCGCGGTCGCGCGTCAGCGCCCAGGCGACGACGACGTTGACGACGAGGCCGACCACTGCGATCAGGAAGACGCTGCCGCCCTTGACCGCGACGGGATTCATGATCCGCTGCAGCGCCTCGAACAGCAGCCAGACCACGACCGCGAGCATGGCCAGCCCGTTGACGAATGCGGCGACGACCTCGACGCGCGCCAGGCCGAAGGAATGGCGCTCGGAGACCGGGCGCCTCGCGACGACGTTGGCGGCCAGTGCGAACAGCAGTGCAGCGGCGTCGGTGGCCATGTGCCCGGCGTCGGCGAGCAGCGCGAGGGACCCCGACCAGAACCCGCCGAGCGCCTCGACGACGCCGTAGCCGAGCGTCAGGACGACCGCGATCCCCAGCGCCCGGGTGCCCGCGCGCGCCGCGTGGTGCGTGTGCGCGCTGTCGCCGTGATGATGGGCCGCGTACTCGCTCGGGTCCTGTCCGGCACGGACCGCGCGCCGCGGTCCCGGAAGCTCGCCGTGCGCATCGACGTGCGGATGATCGTGCGCGTGCGCGGCGACGCCGGCGTGGCGGTGCGGCGGCCCCATCGCGCCGGCGCGCCCGCTCAGGCCGCGAACTGGTGCGTCAGGTGCACCGGGCAGCCGGTCTTGACGCGCAGTTCCTCGGCGGCGACGCCGTCGGCGAGTTCGACGGCATTGAGACCATCGCCGCCGATGTCGAACACGCCCAGTTCCGTGATGACGCGGTTGACGACGCCGACGCCCGTCAGCGGCAGCGTGCAGCGCTGCAGGATCTTGTGCTCGCCGCTCTTCGCGCAATGCTCCATCAGCACGACGACGCGGCCGACCCCGGCGACAAGGTCCATCGCACCGCCCATGCCCTTGATCAGCTTGCCGGGAATCATCCAGTTGGCCAGGTCGCCGCTCGCGCTGACCTGCATCGCACCGAGGATGGCGAGGTTGATGTGTCCGCCGCGGATCATCGCGAACGAATCGGCGCTGCTGAAGAAGCTCGATCCGGGCAGCGCGGTGACCAGTTGCTTGCCGGCGTTGATCAGGTCGGCGTCGATCTCGTCCTCGGTCGGGAACGGTCCGATGCCGAGCAGGCCGTTTTCGGACTGCAGCATGACGTCCATCCCGGCCGGGATGTAGTTGGCCACCAGCGTCGGCAGGCCGATGCCGAGATTGACGTAGTAGCCATCCTGCAATTCCCGAGCGGCGCGCTGCGCCATCTGTTCGCGGGTCCAGGCCATCGCGGCGGTCTCCTAGGCTTTATTGCGCACGGTGCGCTGCTCGATGCGTTTGTCGGGCGACGCATTGACGACGATGCGCTGCACGAAGATGCCGGGGGTATGGACGTTGTCGGGATCGATCGACCCGGTTGCGACGAGCTCCTCGACCTCGGCGACCGTGACCCGCCCGCACATCGCGACCACCGGATTGAAATTGCGCGCGGTCTTGCGGTAGATCAGATTGCCCTGCCGATCGGCCTTCCAGGCCTTGACCAGCGCGACGTCGGCGCGCAGGGACGGCTCGAGGATGTAGTTGTGGCCGTCGAAACGGCGCACCTCCTTGCCTTCGGCGACGATGGTGCCGTAGCCGGTCTTGGTGAAGAACGCCGGGATCCCCGCGCCGCCGGCGCGCATCTTCTCGGCCAGCGTGCCCTGCGGCGTGAATTCGAGCTCGAGTTCGCCCGACAGGTACTGGCGCTCGAACTCCTTGTTCTCGCCGACATAGGAGGCGATCATCTTGCGGATCTGGCGCGTCGCAAGCAGTTGGCCGAGACCGAAACCGTCGACGCCCGCGTTGTTGCTGATGCAGGTCAGCTCGCGCACGCCGCTTTCGCGCAATGCCACGATCAGCGCCTCGGGAATGCCGCACAGGCCGAAACCGCCGACCGCGAGCATCTGGCCGTCCGCGACCAGTCCCTCGAGCGCCGCCGCCGCCGACGGATAAACCTTGTTCATCGTCCGTATCCTCGCCTCGACGGCCGCCCGATGCAACCGAATCGCGGAACCATTCTAGCCAGCAGGCTGTTGACTATCCACTGCACGGGCCCAGTTGAGCCCTGCGGTGCTCAACGTACCACGCGTACGCTTGCGCTCCTCGGGCGGGCTCAAGCCGGCCCGCGCGCGACGATTTTCAACGGCCGGCTAGCCGACGCTGAACCCGTCGTCCGCTGTGATCACCGCACCATTGATGAACTGCGCGTCGTCGGCGGCGAGCAGCAGCAGCAGGCCGTCGAGGTCCTCGGGCGTGCCGAGCCGGCGCCGCGGCATCGAGTGCAGCAGTTTCTGGCCGGCCTCGGTGTCCCAGAGATCGTCGTTGATGCCGGTGCGGATATAGCCCGGGCAGATCGCGTTGACGTTGATCCCGTAGCGGCCCCATTCGAGCGCCTGAGCGCGGGTCATTTGGATCACCGCGGCCTTGCTCATGCAGTACACGCCGATCTGGCCCATCACGCGCAGCCCGGCGACCGACGCGATGTTGATGATGCGTCCGCGGAAGCCGGCGTTGTTGCGCGCATGGGCGATCATCCGCCGGCCGACGTCCTGCGACACGAAGAAGGCGCCCTTGACGTTGGTGTCGAAGACGAAGTCGAAATCCTCGGGCGTGACGTCGACGAGGCGCTGGGTGTTCGAGACGCCCGAATTGTTGACGAGTATGTCGAGCGGGCCGACGTGGCGCTCGGCGTCGTCGATCGCGCCGCGCACGCTGTCGATGTCGGTCACGTCCATCGCGACGACGTAGGCGGCCCCGCCGGCGGCCTCGATCTCGGCGCGCAGTTCCTTGAGCCGGTCGACGCGGCGCGCCGCGACGACGACGGTGGCGCCCGCCGCGGCGAGCGCGCGCGCGAACTGCGCCCCCAGACCGCTCGACGCGCCCGTGACAAGCGCGATTTTTTCCTTGAGGTCGACTTGAATCGCCATTCTGCCGCCCTTCCTGGCATCGACGCATCGGCGCCGCAGGAGGCGATGATCGCACACTAGAATGAAGGATCGGCACCCGCACCGGCCACGATCGGACCGGGCCGGGCCGGCGGGGAGGCGGCGTGGGCGATTCCGGTAATCTCGAACGCGAGTCGATGGAATACGACGTGGTCGTCGTCGGCGGCGGACCGGCGGGTCTGGCGGCGGCGATCCGGATCCGCCAGCGCGCGGCGGCGCTGGGCCGCGAGATCACGGTCTGCGTCATCGAAAAAGGCTCCGAGATCGGCGCCCACATCCTCTCCGGCGCGGTGATGGACCCGATCGCGCTGACCGAGCTGATTCCGGACTGGCGCGAACGCGGCGCGCCGCTGACCACGCCGGTCGGCGGGGACCGGATGCATTTCCTGACCTCGGCCGGCGGCAGCGTCAAGATCCCTCACGCGCTGCTGCCGCAGCCCCTGCGCAATGACGGCTGCTACGTGGTCAGCCTGGGCAACGTCTGCCGCTGGCTCGGCCAGCAGGCCGAGGCGCTCGGCGTCGAGATCTTTCCGGGCTTCGCTGCCGCCGAGATCCTGTTCGACGCGCAGGGTGCCGTGCGCGGCGTCGCAACCGGCGACCTCGGCATCGTCAAGGACGGCCGGCCGACCGGCAACTACCAGCGCGGCGTCGAACTGCTCGGCCGCTACACGCTGTTTGCCGAGGGCGCGCGCGGCCACCTCGGCAAGCGCCTGATCGCGCGCTTCCAGCTCGCGGCGGACCGCGACCCGCCGACCTGGGGCATCGGCCTGAAGGAGATCTGGGAGCTGGATGCGGCGCGCCACGTGCCGGGGCTCGTCGTGCATACGGCCGGCTGGCCGCTGGATCGCACGACCTACGGCGGCGGATTCGCCTACCACCTCGAGAACCGGCAGCTTTCGATCGGCCTCGTCGTCGGCCTCGGCTACCGCAATCCCTACCTGGAGCCGTTCCAGGAGTTCCAGCGCTACAAGACGCATCCACTGCTCGGCGCCTTCCTCGAGGGCGGGCGGCGCATCGCCTACGGCGCGCGCGCGATCAATGCCGGCGGCCTGCAGGCGCTGCCGAAGCTCGTGTTTCCGGGCGGCGCCCTGCTCGGCTGCGATGCCGGTTTCCTCAACGCCGCGCGCATCAAGGGTTCGCACGCGGCGATCAAGAGCGGCCTGCTGGCGGCCGACGCGGTCTGCGAAGCCGTCGCGGCCGATCGCCGCGGCGACGTGCTGGAGGCCTATCCGCAGGCCTTCGCGGCGTCGTGGCTGTACGACGAGCTTTTGCGCGCGCGCAACTTCAAGCCGTGGATCGACAAGGGCCTGCTGTTCGGCTCGGCGATGTTCGGCGTCGACCAGATCGTGTTCCGCGGGCGCGCGCCGTGGACGCTGCACCGGACGCAGGCCGATCACGAGAAGCTGCTGGCGGCCGACCAGTGCACGCCGATCGCCTACCCGAAGCCGGACGGCAAGCTGAGCTTCGACAAGCTGTCCTCGGTCTTCCTGTCGAATACCAACCACGAGGAAAACCAGCCGGCGCACCTGCGCCTGAAGGACGCGTCGGTGCCGGTCGCGCTGAATCTCGCGCGCTTCGCCGGACCCGAAGCGCGCTACTGCCCGGCCGGCGTCTACGAGTTCGTCCGCGGCGAGTCCGGCACCGAGCGGCTGCAGATCAATTTCCAGAACTGCGTCCACTGCAAGACCTGCGACATCAAGGATCCGTCGCAGAACATCGAATGGGTCGTGCCCGAGGGCGGCGGCGGGCCGAACTACCCGAACATGTAGCGGCCCCGCCGCGGACGCATCCGGATGATTCGCACCCGTCACGATTCGACCCCGCCGTGGCTCGACTGGGCCCGGCGCCTGCAGACGATGGCCCAGACCGGCCTGACGTATACGCACGACGACTACGACATCGCGCGCTACCGCGAGATCCAGCGGATCGCGTTCGAGATGATGTCCGCGGGTAGCGGGGTCGAACTGGACCGGGTGTCGGCGATCTTCGACCACGAGTCCGGCCACGCGACGCCGAAGGTCGACGTGCGCGTCGCGGTGTTTCGCCCCGGCCGCCAGGGTATCGAGGTGCTGCTGGTGCGCGAGCGTCGCGACGGCTGCTGGACCTTGCCGGGTGGCTGGGCAGACGTCGGCGAGAGCCCGAGCGAGGCGGCGGTGCGCGAGGTGCGCGAGGAATCGGGCTATGCGGTGCGTGTCGACCGGCTGCTCGCGGTCTGGGACAAGCGCAAGCACCCGCACCCCCCGCAGGCGTTCTACGTCTACAAGCTGTTCTTCGGCGCCGAGATCGTCGTCGCAGGGACCGACGGCGGCGATGGAATCGAGACCGATGGCGTCGATTTTTTCGCGCGCGACGCGCTGCCCCCGCTGTCGCTCGACCGCGTGCTGCCAAGCCAACTCGAGCGCCTGTTCGCGCAACACGCCGGCGGGCGCAGCGGGCCGGCGCTGTTCGATTGACACGGCAAGTCGGAGACCAAGGCGGGCGACAGAAGCTGCGCCCGGCCGGCAATTTCGTCCGTCCGGACTAACGGTCATTCCTGCCGCCGACGGCGGCGCCGGAATACGATCGCGGCGCGGAGGCGGCGCTCACGCCGTATCGAATCGACGGGCGCGCGCATCGCGTCATCCGCCTCTTTGGGGCAATCGAGGTGCAGCGGTCCGACGACAGGTCTTCGCGGGAAAACGGCGCGACGCCCGTCCGGGCGGTCGTCCGCCGGGTGCTGGCGGCGCTGCTGTGCCTGGTCGTCGCGCTGGGGCTCGCGTCGTCGGGCGCGGCGGCGACGCTATCGGCGACCTGTCTGGCGCAGCGCTGCGACATCTTCCTCTCGGGCCGCATCGAGCACGGCGACGCGGACCGCCTGGCTGCCTTGTTGCGCCAACGACAGGCTGGCGCCGCGATCTGGGATAGCGTTCACCTCGACTCGCCGGGCGGCGACGTCGAGGAGGCATTGCGCCTCGGTACGCTGGTCCGCGATGCGCTGCTCTACACGCAGAACGCCCCGGACGCGCTGCATCGCGCGCCGCCGGTCCCGCGGCATCCCGCGTCGTATACCTGCGCCAGCGCCTGTTTCCTGGTGCTGGTCGCCGGAGCCAACCGATTCATGCGCGTCGACGACGCCGGCGGCCGCATCGGCTGTCACCGTCCGCGCTTCGAGGCGCAGGCGGACGGCGCCGCGACCGCCGAGCTTCAGCCGCAGCTGGGGGTGCTCGTCGGGCGGATGCGCGCCTACCTCGCCGCGCAGGGCGTGTCGGCGCGGCTGATCGATACGCTGATGCAGCGCCCGAACGACGAGATGTACTGGCTCAGCCGCGACGAGGTGCTGCACGAGATCGGCCTCGCGCCGGCCTGGTTCGACCGGATCGTCGCGGCGCGCTGTCCGGTCAGCAGGCCGGCGGCGGGATCGACGTCCGACGAGGCGCGCCGGGGCGCCGCGCTCGGACTCGGGCACGCACTGATGGAACAGTCCGATTGCCTCGAGCGGCTGCGCGCCGCGGCGCAGGCGCGGCTCAAGGGCGGCCTCGCGCCGCCGGGCTGAGCCGGACGGAATCAGGCGAATGCCGTCGAATGCGGACGCGCTCGAAGACATCCGGACGTTTCACGAGCCCGCGGTCTGGCCGCGCCATTCGCCGGAGAGGTACAACTCCAGCCACTGCGCCCCGATCATCGTCTTGACGTCGCTCACCGTGCCGTCGCGCACGCGCGCGGCCAGCTCGGCGCGCGACCACGTGAACACCTGCAGCACCTCGCCGGCCTCCCCGGCGCTGCCGACGTGGACCAGGCCGCGCGCGAGGAAGACGTCGATGCGCTCGTCGGAGTAGCCGATCGCATTGTGAAAGCCGCCGAGGTGGTCCCAATGCGACGCGCGGTAGCCGGTTTCCTCGAACAGCTCGCGCTCGGCGCAGCCGCGCAAGGTCTCGCCCGGATCGATCTTGCCGGCCGGGAACTCGACGAAGGACCGGCCGAGCGGATAGCGGTACTGGCGTTCGAGCACGACGCGGCCGTCGTCGCACAGCGGGATCACCATCACCGCACCGGGGTGCCGCAGGTACTCCCGCACGCCGAGATGGCCGTCGGCGCTGCGCACGCGGTCGCGATGGACGGTCAGGAATGCGCCACGGAACGCGAGCTCGGAATCGATCCGCTCGTCGGCGAGGGGA
>Ga0213853_10712812_pt1 | contig 16388 bp, 13 predicted proteins | sample ABR_2016_MetaT_FD_164456 | JGI IMG/M metagenome (GOLD analysis project Ga0213853, IMG submission 164456) | Metatranscriptome of freshwater sediment microbial communities from post-fracked creek in Pennsylvania, United States - ABR_2016... | ecosystem: Environmental > Aquatic > Freshwater >...
CGAGCGCTGATTGTCAGCGCATATGATGGGCATTGGCGGCACCTGGCGCCGGGACTGCACCATGGAAGACGTCGCCGAGACCGGCGCGAAGCTCACCATCGAGGGCTCGGTCGAAGGGCTGCACCTGAAGGAATTTTTTCTGCTGCTGTCGTCGACCGGGCTTGCCTATCGCCGCTGTGAGCTCGCCTGGGTCAATGGCGACCAGATCGGCGTCAATTTCCTTAAAATGGGCGACAAGAAGAAGAAAGTGATGCGGCGCACGGCGGCAGATGCCTGAGCTTTCGGCCCGAGATGCCGTCGTACAAACGTCATGTCCGATGCCTATGGCCTCCAGGGTCCTGTATCGGCGGAATCGCCGTGATATGATCGACCGAACCAATTCGAGAATCTCCTAGAGGAATGCCCGTCCATCCCACCAAAGCCATGGTCCTCGCCGCCGGTCTCGGCGTGCGCATGCGTCCCCTCACCGACAACATACCGAAGCCGCTGGTACGGGTCGCCGGCCAGCCATTGCTCGACCACGTGCTCGACAAGCTTGGCAGCGCCGGCGTCACCGAGGCCGTGGTCAACGTGCATTACCTGCCCGACCAGATCATCGAGCATACCAAGGGGCGGACGCGGCCGCGCGTGATCATCTCGGATGAGCGCGACCAGGTGCTCGGCACCGGCGGCGGCGTGGTCAAGGCGCTGCCGCTGCTTGGCGGTAAGCCATTCTTCCATATCAATTCCGACACCATGTGGATCGACGGTGTGCGATCCAACCTGGCGCGGCTGGCAGAGACCTTCGATGCCGAACGCATGGATATCCTGCTGTTGATGGCGCCGACCACGAGCAGCATCGGCTATGGCGGCCGCGGCGACTACGCCATGCTGCCGGACGGCGCGCTGCGCAAGCGCAAGGAGCATCAGGTGGTGCCATTCGTCTATGCCGGCGCCGCGATCATGTCACCCGCGTTGTTCGAAGGTGCGCCCCAAGGCGAGTTTTCGCTGACCAAGATGTTCGACCGTGCCAACGAGCGGGAAAGGCTGTTTGGCCTGCGGCTCGACGGCGTGTGGATGCATGTCGGAACCCCCGACGCGATTGAGGCGGCGGAAGAGGCGTTTCTCGAAAGCGTCGCGTAAGTTACCGCGCCGGATTTTCCCCCGCGACTCCTCATCTTCACCCATGCCATGATGCAACCTGATTTGCGAATCAGGAAATCCCATGCGCGTCTTGAGCGTTCCCCTGTCCATGCCGTTGCTGCGCAGCGTCATCACTGCGCTTGTCGACGGCCGCCTGGTCGAGGGTTTCGAGGCGCGCGGGGAGCCGGCAAAGCTCGCCCAGGCAACGCTCTATCTGCCGACCCGGCGCGCGCTTCGCCTCGCGCGTGAAGTCTTCCTCGACGAGCTCAAGACCGATGCCGTGGTGCTGCCGCGCATTGTCGCGCTCGGCGACATCGACGAAGACGAGCTGGCGTTTGCGGAAGAAGCCGAACAGCTCAGCGGCGCCGCGTCACTCGACATCCCGCCAAAACTCGGCGAACTCGAGCGCCGGCTGACCTTGGCAAGACTGGTCGCGGCGTGGGCCAAGTCTGCCGTCTCGGCCCCGCTGGTGGTCGGCGGACCGGCCTCGACACTGGCGCTGGCCTCTGATCTCGCGCGGCTGATGGACGACATGGTGACGCGCGGTGTCGACTGGGACGGGCTCGACGGACTGGTCCCCGATCATCTCGACCAATATTGGCAGTATTCGCTCGAATTCTTGAGCATCGCGCGAAAACTCTGGCCGGATCATCTTCGCGAGATCGGCAAGATCGAACCGGCAGCCAGGCGCGACCTGTTGATCGCGGCGGAAGCTGCGCGCCTCACCGCGCATCATGACGGACCGGTGATCGCCGCCGGCTCGACCGGTTCGATGCCGGCGACCGCGAAATTCCTCCACGCGGTGGCGGCGCTGCCGCGTGGCGCGGTGGTGTTGCCGGGGCTCGATACCGATCTCGACGACGAGGCATGGCCGGGAATCGGCGGCATCAGGGACGCCCAGGGCAAATTCACCACCGAGCCCGCCTCGAACCATCCGCAATTCGCCATGCATGCGCTGTTGCAGCGTTTCGGCATCAAGCGCAGCGACGTCGAAATTCTCGTTCCCCCGCCGCCGCATGGCCGCGACGTGCTGGTCTCCGAAGCCATGCGGCCGTCGGGTGCGACCGCGCAATGGCACGACAGGCTGAAGCAGCCCGAGATCGCCGAGAAGATTTCACACGGCATGAAGGATCTAGCCGTCGTCGAGGCGCCCAATCCCGAAATGGAGGCGCTCGCCATTGCGATTGCGATGCGGGAGGCGCGGCATCTGAACAAATCGGCGGCGCTGGTGACGCCGGATCGCGCGCTGGCGCGGCGGGTGATGGCGGCGCTGACCCGCTGGAATCTCGACTTCGACGATTCCGGCGGCGACGCGCTGATGGATACGCCTGCCGGCGTTTTCGCGCGGCTCGCGGCGGAGGCAGTGGCCAGAGGACTGGAGCCACCGACGCTGCTGGCGCTCCTGAAACATCCGTTCTGCCGTCTCGGCGGCGCGGACGGTGATTGGCGCGACGCGATCGAGACGCTTGAGCTCGCGCTCTTCCGCGGCACTCGCCCGCAAGCGGGAAGCACGGGCCTTGCCCGCGATTTCTTGCGCTTCCGCAGCGAGCTTGAGAAGCTTCGGAATGGCGAAGCATCCTCGCTCCACCATGGCGAGCCGCGCACCCGCCTGAGAAACAGAGAACTCGATCGTGCCGGGCAGTTGATTGCAGCGTTACAGAAAGCCCTGGCGCCGCAGGAAAGCCTTAAGCCTTCGCAGCCACATGATTTTGCCGAGCTGGCGCATCGCCATCGCGAAGTCCTGATCGGGCTTTCGCGTGACCAGCACGGCGTGGCGCTCGCATTCGAGCCGCGCGAGGGGATGGCGCTCGCTTCCGCCTTCGACGATCTGCTCGGCAACCAAAAGCCGAGCGGGCTGATGGTCCAGCTCAGTGACTATCCGGAAGTGTTCCAGACCGCGTTCGCCGACCGCGCGGTGCGGCGGGTCGAGAAATCAGGCGCGCAACTTCATCTTTATGGCCCGCTGGAATCGCGGCTGATGCAGGCCGACCGCATCATCATCGGCGGGCTGATCGAAGGCGTGTGGCCGCCGGCGCCGCGGATCGACCCGTGGCTGAGCCGGCCGATGCGGCACGAACTCGGGCTCGATCTGCCGGAGCGGCGCATCGGCCTGTCCGCCCACGATTTCGCGCAATTGCTCGGCGCCCAGGATGTCATCCTCAGCCACTCGGCGAAAGCCGGCGGTGCGCCGGCCGTGGCCTCGCGCTTCCTGCATCGGCTGGAAGCGGTCGCGGGCGAGGAGCGCTGGAGGGAAGCGAAGCTGTCAGGCGAAAAATACATCCGCTTCGCCCATGAGCTCGACCGGCCGACCAAAGTCGAACCGATCCCGCAGCCTGCGCCAACGCCGCCGCGCGCAACGAGGCCGCTAAAGTTGTCGGTGACCGCGATCGAGGACTGGCTGCGCGATCCCTATACGATCTACGCACGGCACATCCTGAAGCTCGATGCGCTCGATCCCGTCGACATGCCGCTCTCGGCCGCCGATCGCGGCTCCGCGATCCACGATGCGCTCGGCGAATTCACCCAAAACTTTGCAGGCGCGCTGCCACAAGATCCGGTGCGCGCCCTGCGCGGCATCGGCGAAAAATACTTCTTGCCGCTGATGGAACGTCCCGAGGCACGGGCGCTGTGGTGGCCAAGGTTCCAGCGTATCGCGCAATGGTTTGCGGCGTGGGAGAGCGCCCGGCGCGGCAATATCCAGGCAATTGACGCCGAGATCCGGGGCGAAATCGGAATTCCGCTCGACAACGCGCGCACCTTCATCCTGTCGGCCCGCGCCGACCGGATCGAGCGGCGCCGCGACGGCAGTTTTGCCATCCTCGATTACAAGACCGGACAACCGCCGACCGGCAAGCAGGTGCGGATGGGATTGTCGCCGCAGCTGACGCTGGAGGCGGCGATCCTGCGCGAGGGCGGCTTTGCCAAAATACCGGCGGGCTCCTCCGTCGGCGAACTCGCCTATGTCAGGCTCAGCGGCAACAATCCGCCGGGCGAACACAAATCGCTGGAATTGAAGATCAAGCCGAGCGATCCGCCGCAGCATCCCGATGCCGCCGCCGCCTACGCACGGCAGCAGCTGGAAACGCTGATCCGAAAATTCGAGAACGGGAGCCAGGCCTACATCTCGCTCAATCTGCCGATGTGGACCAATCGCTACGGCAGCTATGACGATCTCGCCCGGATCAAGGAGTGGTCCGCGGCCGGCGGCTTGGGGATCGAGGAATGGTAAAGGCGCCGCGCCCCATCCCCGACGCCGTGCGCGCCACGCAGGCGCGCGCGTCCGATCCCGGCTCATCGTCCTTCGTTTCGGCGAATGCCGGCTCGGGCAAGACTCACGTTCTGGTTCAACGGGTGATCCGGCTCTTGCTCGCCGACGTGCCGCCGGAAAAAATTCTCTGCATCACTTTTACCAAGGCGGCCGCGGCCAACATGGCGGAACGGGTGTTTTCTACCCTCGGCCATTGGGTCACGCTCGACGACGTAAAGCTTGATGCGGCGATCCGCGACGTCGGCATTCCGCACCCCAACGCAAGACTGCGAGCTTCGGCGCGCAAATTATTCGCCTGCGCGCTGGAAACGCCCGGCGGATTGAAGGTGCAGACCATTCACGCGCTGTGCACGCGGCTGTTGCAGCAATTTCCCTTTGAAGCAAATGTGCCGGCGCGCTTTGCCGTGCTCGACGAGCGCGACCAGAACGAGATGATGGAGCGTGCCAACCTCGCCGTGCTGCTGGAGGCCTCCCGCGATCTGCACAGCCTGACCGGCCGCGCGCTCATGACCGCGATGGCGAGCGCTGCCGACGTCACCTTCAAGGATGTCGTGCGCGAGGCTTGCCTCAGCCGCAATCATTTCATGGCATGGACCGATACGGCCGGCAGCACTGATGCCGCGGTGGCGCAGATGGCCGCCGCACTTGGCGTCGATGCCGGCGATCGGATCGAAGACGTCGAGCGCGAGATTGTCGATGGGCCATACCTGCCGCGATCGCGATGGGAGGCGATCGCCTCGGTCCTCGATACAGGTACAAGATCGGACCAAAAGCAGGCGGCGCGGCTGCGCGAGGCGCTGGCGCTCACCGGCGTTGCGCAAGTAGACGAGTATCTATCGGTATTTCTTACCGACGACCGTACGCCGCGGGCCACGGTGGTGACGAACAACTTCCTTACCAACAATCCTTCACCCGGACGATTGTTCGAAGCTGAAACCCTTCGCCTCACGCCGCTGATCGAGCGGCGGCGGGCGGTGACGATCCGTGACCGCACCGAGGCGCTGTTGCATATCGCGACCGCGGCGGCGGCGAATTATCGCCGCGACAAGCAAGAGCGCGGCCTGCTCGACTATGACGATCTGATCGACAAGACGCTTGTCATGCTGGATCGCATCTCTTCCGGCTGGGTGCATTACAAGCTCGACCGCGGCGTCGATCACGTGCTGATCGACGAGGCGCAGGATATGAGCCCCCGGCAATGGGACATTGTCGACCACATCATCTCCGAATTCACCACCGGCGAAGGCGCGCGCGATGGCGTCACCCGCACGATCTTTGCGGTCGGCGACGAAAAGCAGTCGATCTTTTCGTTTCAGGGCGCGGCCCCTCACGAATTCGACCTGCGCCGCAGGGCGCTGAAGAAGAAGTTCGAGGATGCCGGATTGAAATTCGATCCGGTGTCGTTCACCTATTCGTTCCGCTCGGGCCCCGCGATACTGCAATCCGTCGACTACGTGTTCCGCGACCAGGCGATCTATCGCAGTATCCACGCAGAAAATACTTATCCGGTGCACGAGACATTGGCCGACGCCGGCCCGAGCCTGATCGATCTGTGGAACTTGTCGGAAGCCGCCGACAAGCAGGAGATCGAGGGCTGGCGCGCACCGTTCGACGGCGTATCGATAACCAGCCCGGAAGTGAAACTTGCGAGGCGCATCCAGGCCGAGATCAAGCGGCTGGTCGCAAGCGGAACGATGACCGGCCACACCGGCGACCGGCGCCGCTTAAGCTATGGCGACATGCTGGTGCTGGTGCGACGGCGCGGCAACGCATTCGACGCGGTGATCCAGGCGCTGAAGCACGCCAACATTCCGGTCGCCGGCGCCGACCGCCTAAAGCTCACCGAGCATATCGCGATCATCGACCTGATGAACCTTTCCGACGCGCTGCTATTGCCGCAGGACGATCTGGCGCTCGCGGTGGCGCTCAAAAGCCCGCTGTTCGGGCTCACCGAGGACGATCTGTTCAAGCTCGCCTGGCAGCGCGAGGGATCGCTGCGGCAGGCGCTGAGCCGGCATGCCGCTGCGGACGGCCGGATCAAGGCTGCGCTTGAGCGCTTCGAGCAATGCGAGCGGCGTTTTGTGAACGAGACGCCGTTCGCCTTCTACGCCTGGCTGCTCGGTGGCGACGGCGGCCGCGCCCGTATTCTGAGAAGGCTCGGACACGAGGCCAATGACGCGCTCGACGAGTTTCTCGAGCTCGCGCTGAACTATGAACGCAAGGCGCCAGCCTCGCTGCAAGGCTTCACGGCGTGGCTGCGCGCCGCCGACACCGAAGTGAAGCGCGACATGGAAATCTCGCGCGATGAGGTCCGCGTCATGACCGTGCACGGCGCCAAGGGACTGGAAGCATCCGTGGGGTTTCTGGTCGATACGACCTCATCGCCGACCGATCTGCAACGGTTGAAGCTCATCCATCTGCCGCAGGGCAATGGCGCCGAGCTGGTAGTATGGGCCGGCAAGAAGGCCGACGATCCGGCCGTGGTCTCGGCAGCGCGCGCGGCGATGCTCGCCGCGATCGAGGACGAATATCGCCGCCTGCTCTATGTGGCGATGACGCGCGCGGCCGACCGCCTGATCGTCGCCGGGTGCATGCCCGGCAACATGAACAGCGTGCGCAAGCTGTGCTGGTACGATCTGATCGGCAAGGGGCTCGCCAGTTCCGGACTGCAGGAAGAGACCATCGAGACACCGGATGGTCCGGTCAAACGCTATTCGCGGATTGAGGATATTGCTGTTCGCGAAGGCGCCGCAGCCGCTTCCGCCGCAAGCCCGCCGGCCGAATTGCCGTCATGGTTGCGGCGGCCGGTGGCGGCCGGACCGTACGCCGTTCAGTTGCCGCGTCCGTCCGATCCCGGAGACGACGACGGCCGCAATGTCAGATCGGGGGAATCGCTGGCCTCACGCGCGCTTGCCCTTCAGCGCGGCACGCTGGTGCACCGCCTGTTGCAATCGCTGCCCGATCTGTCACCCGATCGCCGCCGCGATGCCGCGCAAGACTATCTCGCCCGCAATGCTGCCGGCTGGAGCGATGGCGACCGCGCACAACTGGCAGATCGGGTGCTGGCGCTGATCGCCGATCCCCGGTTTGCACCGGTGTTCAAATCCCCTGGCCGCGCCGAGGTCTCGATCGTCGGACGGCTGGCGCAGCCGGGGCGGCCTTTAGCCCTGGTCTCCGGCCAGATCGACCGCCTGGTGGTCACGGCAAGCGAGGTCCTGATCGTCGATTTCAAGACCAACCACGCCCCGCCGACCGCCGCGGCCGACGCGCCGACCGCCTATGTCCGCCAGCTCGCGCTTTATCGTGCGGTGCTGAGGAAGCTTTATCCCCAATTGCCGGTCCGGGCAGCGCTGCTTTGGACCGAAACGCCTGAATTGATGGAGATTTTCGCTCCCGCTTTGGACCAAGCGCTGCTATCCCGTCATGGCGGGGATGACCAAGCTTGACCCGGCAAGGTCGCGTTCATAGGTTTGCCGCAAGATCCCGGGCGCGATTCTCGCGCGCCCTTCTTCCAACCGAACGAGGTATCCCATGGCCGTTGGCAAGGTTTCTGACGCCAATTTCGAATCCGAGGTGCTTAAAGCGCAAGGCCCGGTGGTGGTCGATTTCTGGGCCGAATGGTGCGGCCCGTGCCGCATGATCGCACCTGCGCTGGACGAGATTTCCGGCGCGATGGGCGACAAGGTCAAGATCGTGAAGCTCAACGTCGACGAGAGCCCGAAGACGGCGTCGAAATACGGCGTGATGTCGATCCCGACCCTGATGATCTTCAAGGGCGGCGAGATGGCCTCCCGCCAGGTCGGCGCCGCACCGAAGCAGAAGCTGCAGCAGTGGATTACGGCTGCGGTCTGATTTGCTTCGAAACGACGATCTGAAAGCGGCCGGCGAGCAGCCGGCCGTGTTGTTTTGGTAGTGGCCCTATTTCGGCGGCGTGCCGTTGAGGCTGAGCACGTGGCCGGCAAGATAGAGCGACCCCGTGATCAGGATGCGCGGCGGCACTTCGTAAGCAAGGCGCGTCAGCGCGCGCAGCGCCGCTTCGACACTTTCAGAGATTTCGACGCGCATGCCGAGCGAGCGGGCGGCATCCGCCAGCCGGTCCGGCGGCATCGCATTGTCCTGGTGCGGAATCTCCACCGCAATGATGTGCCGCGTCAGGCCGGCGAAATTGGCGAGAAACGCGCCGGCGTCCTTGCTCGCCATCATGCCAACAACAATGACGAGCGGGCGCGATACCCGCTCCTCGAGATCGCCCAGCGCTGCCGCGACGACCCGCCCGCCTTCGGCATTGTGCCCGCCGTCGAGCCAGATCTCGCAACCGGACGGCCCCTGCTCCGGCAGCGCGCCCGATGACAGACGCTGCATCCGCGCCGGCCATTCGGCATTGACGATGCCGGCCTCGAACGCCGCGCTCGGAACCTTAAGTGTTTCGACCGCACGCAACGTCGCAATCGCAAGCCCTGCATTGTCGAACTGATGCCGGCCAAACAGTTTTGGCGCGGCCAGGTCCATCAAGCCGCGATCGTCCTGATAGACCAGCCGTCCGCGCTCGACGGCGACATGCCATCCTTCGCCTGCCGCATGCAGCGGCGCGCGCAAACGATGCGCCCGCGCTTCGATCACGGCCATCGCTTCCACCGGCTGCTCTGCGCAGATCACCGGCACGTTGCGCCTGATGATCGCGGCCTTCTCGCCGGCAATCGATGTCAGGGTGTCACCCAGGAATTCGGTGTGATCCATGCTGATCGGCGCGATCACGGTCGCGAGCGGCGTCTCGATGACATTGGTCGAATCGAGGCGCCCGCCGAGCCCGACCTCCAATAGCAGCACGTCGGCCGGATGCTGCGCGAACAGGCAAAACGCCGCCGCGGTCTTTGCCTCGAAAAATGTCAGCGCCGCGCCGGCATTGATCCGCTCGCAATGCGCGAGCGCGGCTTGCAGATCGTCATCACCAACCAGCACGCCGCCGCCAACGCGGCCGAGGCGGAAGCATTCGTTGACGCGGACCAGATAGGGCGAGGTATAGGCGTGGACGCGCAGGCCGGCCGCTTCCAGGATCGCGCGCAGGTAAGCGAGCGTCGATCCCTTGCCATTGGTGCCGGCAACATGGATCACCGGCGGCAGCCTGCGTTCGGGATGATCGAGCCGCTGCAACAGGAACTGCATGCGGTCGAGGCCAAGATCGATCCGCTTCGGGTGCAGCGCCGATAGCCGCGCGATCAACCCGTCGAGCGGGGACGGTGTGGCGGCGGGGGCGTTCACGCGTGGGGTGCCGCCGGCACCGAATCCGGCGCCGGGACAGTCTGGGCGGGCTCGTAAACCGGCGGCGCAGGTTTCGACGCGGCTTCAGGCGCCGGCGACTTGGTCAAGAGACGGCACAGCCGCGCCAAGGTCGGCCGTAATTCATGGCGATGCACGACCATGTCGACCATGCCGTGATCGCGCAGATATTCGGCGCGCTGGAAGCCTTCCGGCAATTTCTCGCGGATGGTCTGCTCGATGACGCGCGCGCCGGCGAATCCAATGAGCGCACCGGGCTCGGCGATCTGCACGTCGCCCAGCATGGCGTAGGAGGCGGTGACGCCGCCGGTGGTCGGATTGGTCAGCACGACGATATAGGGCTGTTTTACCTCACGCAGCATCTGGATGCCGACGGTGGTGCGCGGCATCTGCATCAGCGACAAAATGCCTTCCTGCATCCGCGCGCCGCCGGAAGCCGCGAACACGATGAAGGGCGACTTCTTCTCGACCGCAAGCTCGAGCCCGCGCACGATCGCTTCACCGGCGGCCATGCCGAGCGAGCCGCCCATGAAATCGAAATCCTGCACCGCGATCACCACGGCTGCGCCCTCAAGCTTGCCATAGCCGACCTTGACGGCGTCGTTCAGCCCGGTGCGGGCGCGCGCGTCCTTGATGCGGTCGGCATATTTCCGTTCGTCGCGGAATTTCAGGGGATCGGCGGCGACCTCGGGCAGCGCGATGTCGTACCAGGTTTCGTTGTCGAAGATCGACTTCAGCCGCGCCACCGCCCCCATGCGCATGTGATAGTTCGACCCGGGAATGACGAACTGGTTGGCCTCGACGTCCTTGTAGAACACGAGCTGTCCTGAATCGGGGCACTTGATCCACAAATTCTCCGGCGTCTCGCGACGCAGGATGTTGCGGATTTTCGGCCGGACCACATTGGTGAGCCAATTCATGCTTCGCTCCGAATGACGATCATATCGCCATCGCTCTGTTATTTTGACGCGTTTTCTTCACGCGAACCGGTACCCACTTCGCTCGAAAACGCTCCCCTCAATATATGGCGGCCCGGACCAAACCCGGCAAGCCGCGATTCGTCGGCTGTCTCGCCCGCAATTGTGGCTTATTCCGCAGCCTGCTTGGCTCCCCGCACCCCCTGCGCCAGCGAAGCCACGAGATCGGCCACCGCCGCCACCGTCTTGCTGGTGGCCTGCCCCGCCGTATCGAGGCTGTCGCGCAAGGCATCGACCAGCGCGGTACCGACCACGGCGCCATTGGCGTTCTCGGCAATGGCACGCGCGGCCTGTGGTGTCCGGATGCCGAACCCGACACAGACCGGCAATTTGGTATGGCGCTTGATGCGGGCGACCGCCTCGCCGACGACTTTGGAATCGGCGGCCGCACTGCCGGTGATGCCGGTGATCGAAACGTAGTAGACAAAGCCCGAGGTGTTGGCGAGCACCGCCGGCAAGCGCTTGTCGTCGGTGGTCGGCGTCGCGAGCCGGATGAAGTTCAGCCCGGCCTTCAGCGCCGGCAGGCACAGCTCGGCATCTTCCTCCGGCGGCAGGTCGACGATGATCAACCCGTCGACGCCGGCGGTCCTGGCATCGGAGAGAAACTTGTCGACGCCATAGATGTAGATCGGATTGTAGTAACCCATCAGCACCAGCGGCGTGGTGTCGTCGGCCTTGCGAAAGCCGCGCACCATCTCGAGCGTCTTCCTGAGCGTCATGCCGGCTTTGAGCGCGCGCAGGCCAGCCGCCTGGATCGACGGGCCGTCCGCCATCGGATCGGTAAAGGGCATGCCGATCTCGATGATGTCGGCGCCCGACTTCGGCAGCGCCTTGATGATGTCAAGCGAGCTTTTCGGATCGGGATCGCCGGCCATCAGAAACGTGACGAGCGCCGCGCGGCCTTCGCGCTTGAGTTCGGCAAACCGTGCGTCGATGCGGGTGGTCACTTCTTCTTCCTGCTCTTCAAGATTTCCGTGATCTGCGGAATGTCCTTGTCGCCGCGGCCGGAGAGATTGACGACCATCAGGTGATCCCTCGGCCGCTTTGGCGCGAGCTCCATCACCTTGGCAATCGCATGCGCGGGTTCGAGCGCCGGCGGAATGCCTTCCAGTCGTGACAGCAGAAGAAACGCCGCCAGCGCTTCGTCGTCGGTCGCCGAGAGATACTTGACGCGGCCGGTTTCGTGCAGCCAGGAATGTTCCGGACCGATGCCGGGATAATCCAGTCCCGCCGAGATCGAATGCGCGTCCTGGATCTGGCCGTCATCGTCCATCAGCAAATAGGTGCGGTTGCCGTGCAGCACGCCGGGCCGCCCGCCCGCGATCGAGGCCGCGTGCAATTGCGTCAGCCCGTGGCCCGCCGCCTCGACCCCGAAAATCTCGACTGAGGGATCGTCGAGGAACGGATGAAACAGGCCCATCGCGTTGGAGCCGCCGCCGATGCAGGCGATCAGCGAGTCCGGAAGACGGCCTTCGGCCTCCTGCATTTGCTTGCGGGTCTCGATGCCGATGATCGACTGGAAATCGCGCACCATCATCGGATAGGGATGGGGACCTGCGACGGTGCCGATGCAATAGAACGTGTTATGCACGTTGGTGACCCAGTCGCGCAGCGCCTCGTTCATCGCGTCCTTCAGGGTGCGCGATCCCGACTGCACCGGAAAAACCTTGGCGCCCAGCATCTCCATGCGGATCACATTGGGCTGCTGCCGCTCGACATCGACCGCGCCCATATAGACCACGCATTCGAGCCCGAAGCGGGCGCACAGCGTGGCGGTGGCGACGCCATGCTGGCCGGCGCCAGTTTCGGCGATGATGCGCTTCTTGCCCATGCGCCGCGCCACCATGATCTGGCCCAGCACGTTGTTGACCTTGTGCGAGCCGGTGTGGTTCAGCTCCTCGCGCTTGAAATAGATCCTTGCGCCGCCGAGGTGGTCGGTGAGGCGCTCGGCAAAATAAAGCGGCGACGGCCGGCCGACATAGTGCTTGAGATAACCGTTCATCTCCGCCTGGAACGCCGGGTCGGCCTTGGCGTCGGCATAGGCCTTTTCCAGATCGAGGATCAGCGGCATCAGCGTTTCGGCGACAAAACGGCCACCGAAAATGCCGAAATGGCCGTGCTCGTCCGGACCGCTGCGGAAGGAATTGGGCAAATTTCGGTTCATCGTACGCTCAGTTCTTCGCTGGCCCGCGCGGCGCGAATGAAGGCGCGGATCATCTCGCCGTCCTTGACGCCGGGGGCGCGCTCGACGCCGGAGGACACATCGACGCCGTCGGCGCACGTGACGCGCCGCGCCCGCGCGACATTGTCGGCATTGAGGCCGCCGGAGACCATGAACGGCAGTTTCAAATCGAGATGTTCAAGCAGATGCCAGTCAAACACCGCGCCAAGCCCGCCCGGACGCGTGGCGCCTTTCGGCGGACGGGCATCGAACAGGATGCGATCGGCCACGGCCGCATAGCCCGGCAGCGAAGCGAGGTCGGCCGTGCCTTCGACCGCAATCGCCTTCATCACCTCAAGCCCGAATTTCTGCTTGATGTCGCGCAGCCGTGCCACCGTCTCCTTGCCGTGCAGTTGCAAGATGTCCGGCTGCAGCGCCTCGACAATGTTGGAGAGCGTGGCGTCGTCGGCATCGACCGTCAGCGCCACTTTGATCGCGCGGCGCCTGGCCTGTTGGCCGAGCTCGCGCGCCGTCCCCAGAGAGAGATGCCGCGGCGATGGCGGAAAGAACACGAACCCCACCATGTCGGCGCCGGCGTCGAGCGCTATGGCGAGCGTCTCGCGCGTGGACAGGCCGCAAATCTTGACGAGCAGGGACATGGCTTCTTTGGGTTTATGGTTTCGGACGGCCGGAACAGATTGAAACGGCCCTCAGCGGGGCGGGTTCTACAACGTCGCGCTTTGCTTGTCTCGCCCAGAAGCCCCATAAGCCCCCCCCTGCGAGGGGGCCGGGAGCCGCTCCCGGTCGTAGCGCGAGGCCGCCGCCGCAGCGCGCAGATCCGCGACTTCGGAGCGCGCCGCCCTCGCATCGGCCTCATGTTGCCGCGCCGCGCGGCGCCAGCGGCGCTGCCGGAACCAGGTTGCCGAGCCGCCCGCCACCACGCCGACGATCGCGACCAGGATGATGACGATAAACAGCGGAAGCCTAATGGCGACCGAGAGATCGGCGGAATTGAACGGGTCGAACGACACCGTGACGAAATGCCGGTTGGCCACCGCGAAGACGATGAAGATCAGACCGAGCGGAATGACGATCAGGGCCGTGAAGAATTTTCGCATCACCATCGCTCGTGTTGGTGGAGATCGGCGGGCACCTCCCGCAACCACGCTCACTCGTTGGGCGAGCCAATGAGGCGCCGTCCGGAAACCTTACGCGCCCGCTTCCGGATTCTCGCGGTTCAGCCGCTCGCGCATTTCCTTGCCCGTCTTGAAGAACGGGACGCTCTTCTGGTCGACCGGCACATGGGCGCCGGTGCGCGGATTGCGCCCGGCACGTGCGGGGCGGTGCTTCACCGAAAAGGCGCCGAAGCCGCGCAGCTCGACCCGGTCGCCCCGCGCCAGCGCAGCGACGATTTCGTCAAGGATCGCGTTCACAATGTTCTCGACATCCCGCTGGTAAAGGTGCGGGTTGTGCTCGGCGATGCGCTGAACAAGTTCGGATTTGATCATCGAGAATGAGACCCAGGGCGTGTGACTATGCATTTCCGTGAAAATGCCTTGAACTGTCAAGACGCTAAATCAATTTTGCGCGGCGCGAAATGGCGTGACAAAGGCCCGCGAGGCGGATTGTGACAACACCCGCAATGCGGCAGAAGCGGGTCGCGACGCTTTTTGGCGGTTCAATTGGTCCCGGCCGGATGCCATAGCGCCAGCATCCCGTCGAGGTCGAGGCGATCGACCGCCTGCGCCATGCCGGCCTGCTCAATGTGACGCGCGATCGCGCTCAGGCCGAGCGCATCCAGGGTAATGGAAGCCGCCGTTCGCAGGAACGTCAGGTCACCGAAGCGCGGGTTGAGCTTGTAATCGCGCACCGGCAGGTCGCTCTTGACGTTCTTGTTGGCGACCAGCCAGGCCAGCGCGGTTTTCTCGTCGCCGAGCTGATCGATCAGCTTGAGGTCGACCGCCTGGCGGCCGGTAAAGACCCGCCCGTCGGCGACTTTCTCGAGCAATGCGTCATCCATGCCGCGCCGCTCTTTGACCAGTCCGCGGAACCAGGCGTAGGAATCCTTCACCAGCGCGTCCAGCGCGGCGCGCGCCTCCGGACTGGTCGGCTCGAAGCCATTGGGCGCTGCCTTGAGCGGCGAGGACTTCACTTCCTCGACCTGGACGCCGACGGTTTTCAAGAGCTCGGTGAAATTCGGATATTGAAACAAGACACCGATCGAGCCGACCAGCGAGCTTTGCTGGGCGACGATATGGTCGGCCGCGATCGCGGTGATATAGCCGCCGGAGGCCGCCAGTCCCTCGACCACCACGACCAGCGGCTTCTTCGCCTTGAGCCGCACCAGCGCGTCATAGAGCTGCTCGGAGCCGGCGGTGGTGCCGCCCGGGGAGTTGATATGGACGATGACGGCGGCGGCCTTCGACTTCTCCAGCCGCTCCAGTGCCTCGACACGCTCCTGATTGCTGCGGATCAGGCCCTCGATGTTGATGCGCGCGATCGAGCCGGAGGTCGTCAGCGCGCCGCGCCCGCCCGGGGTCACCAAGACGCCCACGATGGCGATTGCGGCGATCGCGACGAGGGCCGCGGTCACGCGCCAGAAGGTCAGTTTGCGGCGAATCCTGCGGCGATCGACGATCACATCCGAATCAAGCGACATCGAAATTCTCCTGAAATAAACCGCCCGCGCGTTTTGCATTCACAGCGTGAGTATCGGGTTATCTGATTACATCAATTGCGATGCAATATGAAGAAAACAAGGCTCCGGTTTCCTTCTCCCCTCGTGGGAGAGGGGAAGGGAAGAAAAAAGGCCCCGGTCGAAACCGGGGCCTCAATGGAGGTAGACGAGCGAGCGAAGGCTTACTTGTCGCCGCCGCGGTTCTTCAGCGCGGTGCCGAGAATATCGCCCAGCGTCGCCCCCGAATCGGAGGAGCCGTACTGCGCGATGGCCTCCTTCTCTTCGGCAACTTCCAGCGCCTTGATCGAGACCTGCACCTTGCGGGCCTTCTTGTCGAACTGGATCACCCGCGCATCGACCTTCTCGCCGACGGCGAAGCGGTCGGCGCGCTGGTCGTTGCGGTCGCGCGCCAGTTCCGAGCGCTTGATGAAGGTCGTGAAGTCGGTGCCCGAAATCTTCACCTCGATGCCGCTTTCCTTGACCTCGAGCACTTCGCAGGTCACGACCGCGCCCTTCTTGACGTCGCCGGGTTCTGCGAAGGGGTCGCCTTCGAGCTGCTTGACGCCGAGCGAAATGCGCTCCTTCTCGACATCGACATCGAGCACCACGGCTTTGACCATGTCGCCCTTCTTGTAGTTGTCGATCACCTGCTCGCCCGGCAGCTTCCAGTCGAGGTCGGACAGATGCACCATGCCGTCGACGTCGCCCTCGAGCCCAAGGAACAGGCCGAACTCGGTCTTGTTCTTGACCTCGCCCTCGACGACCGAACCGACCGGGAATTTCTCGATAAACACTTCCCACGGGTTACGCATGGTCTGCTTGAGGCCGAGCGAAATCCGGCGCTTGACCGAATCGACTTCGAGCACCTGCACTTCGACTTCCTGCGAGGTCGAGACGATCTTGCCG
>Ga0213853_10966707_pt1 | contig 16317 bp, 13 predicted proteins | sample ABR_2016_MetaT_FD_164456 | JGI IMG/M metagenome (GOLD analysis project Ga0213853, IMG submission 164456) | Metatranscriptome of freshwater sediment microbial communities from post-fracked creek in Pennsylvania, United States - ABR_2016... | ecosystem: Environmental > Aquatic > Freshwater >...
CGCGAGAGCCGGGTCTTGGCAGCCTGCAAAACAAAAACGGGGCCGCAAGGCCCCGTCGCAGTCAGTAGTGTCCCGCGATTGTTACTTGATCCAATTCTTATTTAATTTTGGACTCGCGGAATTCGACGTGCTTGCGCGCGACCGGGTCGTACTTTTTCTTGACCAGCTTGTCGGTCATGGTGCGCGAATTCTTCTTGGCGACGTAATAGAAGCCGGTATCCGCCGAGGAAACGAGCTTAACCTTGATGGTGACCGCTTTGGCCATGTCAGAACCTCAAAATACTTCGGAAATCTGGCGCCGGCCAAACGGCCCGCATTTGCGGCGCAACCTAGCGTCGCTCAGCCCAATGTCAAGTTTCTTACGTGACGGAAGGCGCGTATTTTCCGTCAATTAGCTGCTCGAAACAGCCCTTTTTCGGGGCGCGGCCGGCGGGAGCGGATGGCGCGAGCTATTCCGCCCGCCGCCCAATTCGCCTGAGCGCGTTGCCTCAGAGTGCCCGCGCAGGGCCGGCTATGGGAGGGCAAGAGGCAGAGAAGAGGATCGAGGGGCGCGCGATCCTGGCGCAGAAGCGGATCTCGATCGGTTACGCCCGAAGGCGGGGTTACGCCCGATTGCGCAAGCGCCGAAAGCGTTGCCAACCGCCACGCAACAAACTTGGGCCGTCAACGTTCAAAGAACCGGTTTTTCGGCCGCGGCAGTCCGAGATTGTCCCGCAAGGTCTTGCCCTCATATTCCTTGCGAAAAATCCCGCGCTTCTGCAGTTGCGGCACCACCTTGTCGACGAAATCATCAAGCCCCGCGGGCAGGAACGGGAACATGATGTTGAACCCGTCGCAGCCGTTACTCATCAGCCATTCCTCCATCTGGTCGGCGATGGTAGTGGGCGTGCCGACAAAGGCGAGCCCGCCATAGCCGCCGACGCGCTGCGCGAGCTGGCGCACCGTGAGCTTGTCGCGCGCGGCAACATCGACAATGCGCTGGCGGCCGCTCTTGCTCGCATTGGTCTCGGGAATCGGCGGCAATTGCCCGTCGGGATCAAAGCCGGACGCGTCGGTGCCGAGGATGACCGAGAGCGAGGCGATCGCGCTGTCGTAATGCACCCGGCTGTCGAGCAGCGCGCGTTTCTCCTTGGCTTCCTCGACGCTGTTGCCAACCACGACAAATGCGCCGGGCAGGATCTTTAGATGCTCCGGGTCGCGGCCGACCTTCGCCATGCGGCCCTTGATGTCGGCATAGAGCTTTTGCCCATCCGCGAGGCTGCCGCCGCCGGTGAACACGGCCTCCGCCGTTTCTGCCGCGAGCTGCCTGCCGTCGTCCGACGCGCCGGCCTGCACGATCACCGGCCAGCCCTGCACCGGGCGGGCGATGTTGAGCGGACCGCGCACTTTCAGATATTTGCCCTTGTGGTCGAGCACGTGCATTTTCGCGGGATCGAAATAGAGGCCCGCTTCGACGTCGCGCACAAAGGCGTCATCGGCGAAGGAATCCCACAGACCGGTCACCACGTCATAGAACTCGCGTGCGCGACGATAGCGCTCGGCGTGCTCCATATGGTCTTCCAGCCCGAAATTGAGCGCGGCATCCGGATTGGAGGTGGTGACGATGTTCCAGCCGGCGCGTCCGCCCGAGATGTGATCGAGCGAGGCAAAGCGGCGGGCGACATGATAGGGCTCGTCGAAGGTGGTCGAGCCGGTCGCGATCAGGCCGATATGTTCGGTCGCGCCCGCCAGCGCCGACAACAGCGTGAACGGCTCGAACGACGTCACGGTGTGGCTGCGCTTCAAGGCATTGATCGGCATGTTCAGCACGGCCAGATGATCGGCCATGAAGAAGGCGTCGAACTTGCCGGCCTCGAGCTTTCTGATCAGCTGTCTGATGTGCAGAAAGTTGAAATTGGCGTCCGGCCAGGCGCCCGGATAGCGCCAGGCGCCGGTGTGAATGCTGACCGGGCGCATGAAGGCGCCGAGCTTGAGTTGACGTGGTGCCATCGCCCGATTCCGTGCTGTTGTTATTGGGAAAGACATAGGCATGAAGCGCGGTCCCGCCATCAGGACCGGCCGGAAGAATTTTGCAATTTGAGCAACTCCGGGAGGACAATTTCAGGTCATTGCGACCCGTTGGCTCGCAATGACGTGGACGGTGAGGGCCCTACGCCCCCAGCACGTCCTTCTGCATCTTGCCGCCGTAGAAATGGAAAAACGGCACCGCGGCGTCGTGGCGCAGCGGTCCGCTGGCAAGGCGGCGTTCGAGCTCGCCCAGAACGTTCTTGGTCATCGGATGCAGATCTGCCAACGGCTTTGATCCGATCTCGACCCAGACCAGCTCGACGAGCTCGGCATCGGGATGGATCACGCCCTCGACCCGGTGGGTGATGGCCGATGCGTCGGCGGTGAAGAAGCGGGTATCGAAGCGGCGCACACGGCCCGGCGGGGTGATCGCGCGCGCGATCAAAAACAGTCCGGACGGATCGGGCAGGAGGCCCGCATCCGAGAACGGCTTCCACGCGCCTTCGAATTTTGGCGCGGCGCCATTGGCCTTGCGGCCGAGGCAGAGCCCGGTTTCCTCGCAGGCCTCGCGGATTGCGGCGACCGCAAGCGATTGCGCGCGCGACGCCGTGATCTTCGGGCTGCCCTTGAGGAGATTGGCTTCGAGCTCTTTCGGGATTGCGGCTGCCACCGGCACACGGTTGTCGGATTTGTCGACGCGGCCGCCGGGAAAGACGAATTTGCCGGGCATGAACACCACCTTGTCGTGGCGTTTGCCGACCAGAACTTTCGGGATGGCGGGGCTGCGGTCGACCAGGATCAGGGTGGCCGCATCCTTGGGCCGGTAGTAGGGATGGTGATCGGCCTCCTTTTCTTCCGGCTTTTCTTCAGTCGCGGCTTTGGCGGCTTCCGTCATTCCTTCCCATCCTGTTTTTTCTTGGCGTCAATCTAGACCGGCGGAATGTCGCCGAATGCATTGTCGTCGAACCCGTGCATGCGCAGCGCCCATTGAATTCCGACCACGGCGCCCTTCACCGGCTGCAGCAAGGCGAGCGACAAAACAAGCGTGAGCGGCAGATAGATCGCAAGCTGCAGCCACACCGGCGGTGAATAGTCGGTCTCGATGAAGAGCGCCGTCGGCACCACCATATGGCCGACGATGACGATGACGAGATAGGCGGGCAGGTCGTCGGCACGGTGGGGCGTGAAGTCGAGACCGCATACCGAGCAATGGTTGTCGACCTTCAGGAAGGCGCGAAACAATTTACCTTCGCCGCAGCGCGGACAACGGCCGCGAAAGCCGCGTTTCACCGCCAACCAGGCGTCGCGCTTTTCGCCAACGGCGGTCTCGCGGGTCCATGTCTTCGGCACAGTGCTCTTGGGGACGGGGCTCATCGCTTCCATGATTTGCCTCTCTTGGCTTTGCCGGCCTTGAGGTTGCCAGGATTGCCCTTGTCCCGCTTGCGATGCTCCTCGCGCGGGGCACGGCCCGGATGTGCGTTTGGCGGTTGCCTGCGCTCCGCTCTCGAAGCCTCGCGCTTCCGGCCGCGAGGCACAAGTTGACCTTCCGACAATAGTTCGAAACGCAGCGCGCCGGCCACTGGAGCCGCTTCTACCAGACGGACGTCGACGACGTCACCCAGCCGGTGCATGGCACCGCTGCGCGAGCCGACCAGCGCGTGGCGGGTCTCGTCATAGTTGTAATATTCCGATCCGAGCGTGCGGATCGGGATCAGCCCGTCGGCGCCGGTATCCTCGAGCTTGACGAACAGCCCGGCGCGGGTGACCCCGGAGATGCGGCCCTGGAAGGTCGCGCCGATACGGTCGGCGAGATGATGGGCGATCAGCCGGTCGGCGGTCTCGCGCTCGGCCTTCATTGCTCTCCGTTCGGTGACGGAAATCTGTGCCGCGACTTCGCTCAGGGATTCCGGCGTCTCGGTTTCCGGCAGGGCGCCTTCGCCAAGGCCAAGGGCGCGGATCAGCGCGCGGTGCACGACCAGATCGGCGTATCGCCTGATCGGGGAAGTGAAATGCGCATAGCGGCGCAGATTGAGGCCGAAATGGCCGTAATTCTCGGCGGAATATTCGGCCTGGGCTTGCGAACGCAGCACCACTTCATTCACGAGTGTTTCGTAGTCCCGGCCCGCGACCAGCGTCAGCACGCGATTGAACAAAGACGGGCGTAGCGCGCCGCTCTTTGCGAATGGTACGTCCAGCGTCTTCAAAAACTCCTGCAAGGCGTTGACCTTCTCCAGTGTCGGCTCGTCGTGCACCCGGTAGATCAGCGGCAGCGCCTTCTTTTCCAGCGTTTCGGCGGCGGCCACATTGGCGAGGATCATGAATTCTTCGATCAATTTGTGCGCGTCGAGCCGCTCCGGCACGATCACGCGATCCACGGTGCCGTCGCCCTTGAGCAGGATCTTGCGTTCGGGAATGTCGAGGTCGAGCGGGTCGCGTTCGTCGCGCGCGCGCTTCGCCACGGCGTAAGCCGCATAAAGCGGCTTCAGGATCGCCTCGAGCAGGGGGCCTGAGGTGTCGTCGGGCCGTCCGTCGATCGCGGCCTGCGCCTGCGCATAATTCAGCTTCGCCGCCGAGCGCATCAACACACGGTGAAAAGAGTGCGAGCGCTTGCGGCCGTCGGAGCCGATCACCATGCGCACCGCGAGCGCGCCGCGCGGCTCGCCCGGCACCAGCGAACAGAGATCGTTGGAGATGCGCTCTGGCAGCATCGGCACCACGCGATCCGGGAAGTAGACCGAATTGCCGCGGGTCAGCGCGTCGCGGTCGAGCGCCGACCCCGGCCGCACATAGAAGGCGACGTCCGCAATCGCGACGTTGACGATATAGCCGCCCTTGTTGGCGGGATCGGGATCGGCTTCCGCGTGCACCGCGTCGTCGTGGTCCTTGGCGTCGGGCGGATCGATGGTGACGAGCGGGATGGCGCGCCAGTCTTCGCGGCCCTTCAATGTCGCAGGCTGCGCCGCTTCGGCTTCGCGCCGCGCCGCGGGCGAAAACGCTTGCGGGATCTCATGGGCGTGGATCGCGATCAGGCTGACCGCCTTTTCGCTCACGAGCGAGCCGAGCCGTTCCTTTACCTTGCCGGAGGCGAGCCCAAAGCCGCGGCTACGGATCAGGTCGACGCTGACGAGATCGCCGTCGGCGGCGCCGAGGCTGTCGGCCTTGGCAATGTTGAGTTCGCGCCCGGCCTGCTTCTTGTCGACGGGAATGAGCCGTCCGCCGCCAGCGGGCAGCGCGCGGAATATGCCGAGCACGCGGGTCTTGGCGTGATCGATGACCTTGATGACGCGTCCGCTGTAGACGGCGCCTGCGCTGTCTTCCAGCTTCTCGATCCGCAGCAACGCCCGGTCGCCGAGACCTGCCGCGGTGCCCGGTTGCGGACGGCGCGGAACATGGATGCGGATTTTTGGCGGCTCGCCGCTTTCGACCTCGTCCCATTCGGCCGGAGTGGCGATCAACTCGCCGTCGCTGTCGCGTCCGGTGATGTCGGCCATCACGGTCGCCGGCAGTACCGCAGGTTCGCTTATCTTCTTGCCGCGCTTCTCAATGGCGCCTTCGTCGGCAAGCTCGCGCAAGATTCGCTTCAATTCCGCGCGGTCGGCATTCTTCAAGCCGAATTCGCGCGCGATCTCCTTCGTTCCGACTTTTCCGGGATTGGCTCGGATAAAGGCGACAATGGCATCCCGGGCCGGAAAGCCATTGTCATGTTTTCTCTTCACTTACCCTCGGGCCTTTCCTGCGCTTTTCTTGGCGGCCGTCTTGGAGGCGGGCGCAGCCTTCGCCGCGGAAGTCTTCGCAGCCGCAGGGACCGGCGCCCGCGCCTTGCTGACGGCATCGGATTTCGGCTTGCTGGCGGTCTTGTTCACCGCGGCCTTTTTCGCGACCTTCGGCGCGTCCGTTGCGCCGGCTGCCGGTTTTGCCGCCGCGGTCTTGGCCGGCGTCGTTTTGACCGGCTTGGCTTTCTTAGCTCTAGCCTTGCCGCCGCCCTTGGCGGCGCGTTCGTCGATCAGCGCGATGGCTTCCGCAAGCGTGATCGTATCCTTGTCCTTGTCGCTCGGGATCGTGGCATTGACGCCGCCGGCGGTGACGTAGGCGCCATAGCGGCCGTTCTTCATCGCGACCGCGCCAAGGGCCGGGTGATCGCCGAGCGGCTTGCCCGGATCGGCGCCGAAGCGGCGGCCGCTCGGACCCTTCGCGACTTTTTCCGCGATCAGCGTGACCGCGCGGTTCAGCCCGATGTCAAAAACCTCGTCGCCGACCTCCAGGCTCGCATAGGTTTTCTCGTGGCGCACGAACGGACCGAAGCGGCCGATGCCGGCCGTGATCGGCTCGCCGGTCTCTGGATGCCTGCCAATCTCGCGCGGCAGCGACAGCAATTTGAGCGCAAGATCCGGTTCGATATCGGCAGGTGAGGTGTTCTTGGGAATTCCTGCGCGTTTCGGTTTCCTGCCTTCGGCATAATCCTTGGCGTCGCCGAGCTGGATATAGGGTCCGAACCGTCCGGCCTTCACCGTGACGTCGAGACCGGTCTCGGGATCCTGGCCCAGGACGCGGTCGGCGCTGGCCTCGCTATCGGCGGCGAGCGGACGGGTGTAACGGCATTCCGGATAATTCGAGCAGCCGACGAAAGCGCCGAACTTTCCGGCCTTGAGGTTGAGCTTGCCGGTGCCGCAGGTCGGGCACTGCCTGACATCGCCGCCGTCGCTGCGGGCGGGGTAGATATGCGGGCCCAGCATCTCGTCGAGCACGTCAAGTACTTGGGCTACGCGCAGATCCTTGATGTCGTCGACCGCGCCGATGAAATCGCGCCAAAACTCCCTCAGCACTTGCTGCCAGGAGATCTCGTTGTTGGAGATGCGGTCGAGCTGCTCTTCCAAGTCGGCGGTGAAATCATACTCGACATAGCGACGGAAGAAGTTCTCCAGGAACGCGATGACGACGCGGCCCTTGTCCTCGCCATGCAGGCGCTTCTTCTCGAGCTTGACGTAGCCGCGGTCTTTGAGGACTTGCAGGATCGAGGCGTAGGTCGAGGGTCGGCCGATGCCGAGCTCCTCCATGCGCTTGACCAGCGATGCTTCCGAAAAGCGCGGCGGCGGTTCGGTGAAATGCTGGGTAACGGCCAGCGCCTGCCGCTTCAAGGCTTCGCCCTCGGTCATGGCGGGGAGGCGGCGGCTATCCTCGTCCTCCTCGTCGTCGCGGCCTTCCTGATAGAGCGCGAGAAAACCGTCGAATTTGATGACTTGGCCGGTGGCGCGCAGCTCCAGCACGCGGGAGCCGGCCTTGGCCGCGATGTCGACGGTGGTGCGCTCGAGCTCAGCCGATTCCATCTGGCTTGCGATGGTGCGGGTCCAGATCAATTCATAAAGCCGGGCCTGATCGGTATCGAGCCTGCGGCGCATGTCGGCAGGCCGCCGCGACAGGTCGGTCGGGCGGATCGCCTCATGCGCTTCCTGCGCGTTCTTGGCCTTGGCCTGATACTGGCGCGGCACATCCGGCACATAGGCGTTGCCGTAATCTTCGCCGATCACCTTGCGTGCCTGCGTAATCGCCGAAGGGTCGATCTGCACGCCGTCGGTACGCATATAGGTAATGAGGCCGGTGGTCTCGCCGCCGATATCGATGCCTTCATAGAGCCGCTGCGCGATCCGCATGGTGTGCGCCGGGGCAAAGCCGAGCTTGCGGCTCGCTTCCTGCTGCAGGGTTGAAGTGGTGAAGGGCGCCTGCGGATTGCGGCGCGCCGGTTTGGCCTCGACGGTCGAAACCGTGAAGTGCGCTGCCTCGATCGCCTTCTTGAAGTCTTCGGCTTCCGCACCGGAGCCGATGTCGAGCCTCTGAATCTTCTTGCCGTCGGCGCCGACCAGGCGCGCCTCGAAAGCTTCGCCGCGCGGCGTCGTCAGGGTCGCAACCAGCGACCAGTATTCGCGGGGGACGAATTTCTCGATCTCAAGCTCGCGGTCGCAGACCAGCCGCAGCGCGACCGATTGCACGCGGCCGGCCGAGCGCGCGCCCGGCAGTTTGCGCCACAACACCGGCGAGAGCGTGAAGCCGACCAGATAATCCAGTGCCCGGCGCGCCATATAGGCGTCGACCAGCGCGCCATCGATCTGGCGCGGATGCTTCATCGCGTCGGTGACCGCCTGTTTTGTGATCGCGTTGAACACCACGCGCTCGATCTTCTGGTCCTTGAGCGCGCGCTTTTCCTTCAGCACCTCGAGAACGTGCCAGGAGATTGCCTCGCCCTCGCGATCGGGGTCGGTCGCGAGAATCAGCCGGTCGGCGCCCTTCAGCGACCTGGCGATATCGTTCAGCCGGCCGTTGGCCTTGGGATCGACCTCCCAGATCATTTTGAAATTAGAGTCCGGATCGACCGATCCGTTCTTGGCGGGGAGGTCCCGGACATGGCCGAACGAGGCCAGGACTTCATAAGACGAGCCTAGATATTTGTTGATCGTCTTGGCTTTCGCCGGAGACTCCACAATGACGATATTCATGTCATTCCAAGGGTTTACGGAAAAAATAAAGGCCGGTTCCGCGAGACTCGCGCGAGCCGTGCCGTCCCGAACATGGGTGCGCAGGCCGCCCCTGTCAAATCGACAGATGTTCAAAACGGGCAAAACTCGGCCGGCTTAGTAACCGGCAAGTTGTAAAATATGTATCAATGGTTGTATTTGCAAGGGGCTCTCAGGCGGAGGCGATCCGCGTTCGTTTCGCCGGACGCGGCTTCAGCATCGTGTCATCGGCGCTGAGCAGCCGCCCATCCTGCGAATGCAGTTCGAGCTTCCGCACCGGCCGGCCCTTGTCGCGGTCGACCAGGATGGTCGCGATTTGCTCCGGGTGCTCGTCAAATGCCTCGCTCCATTGCCTGAGCGCGACCAGGATCGGGAATACCCCGCGGCCCTTCGGCGTCAGCACGTATTCCTGATAGGCGCTTCCGTCGGAGGCCGCTGTCATCTTGAGGATGCCCTGATCCACCAGCGTGCGCAGCCGCACGGCGAGGATATTTTTGGCAAGGCCCAGGCTTCTCTGGAATTCGCTGAAGCGGCGGGTGCCGAACAGGGCGTCGCGGATGATCAGGAGCGACCACCAGTCGCCGATCGCATCCAGCGATCGCGCGATCGGGCACTCGTCGCATTCAAAGCTTGTTCGTTTCACCATTGGCAATCTCCCGGCGGCTTCATCTTCGCGGGCGTCTTAAATCACGGCCTTGTGTAGTTGCATTATAAAACCAGATGCCCTAGTTAGCAATCTAGTTTAATAATGCAACCACTGGAGGCGATCGTGAGACTTGCGGACAAGACGGCGTTGATTACGGGGGGCAACAGCGGCATCGGGCTGGCGACGGCGCGCGTGTTCGTGGCCGAGGGCGCGCGGGTCGTGATTACCGGGCGCAACCAGGCGACGCTGGCGGCGGCCGCGAAGGAACTTGGGCCGAGTGCATTGGCGTTTGCGGCTGATGCGACCGACATCGCCGCGACCGAAGCCGCGATCAAGAAGGGCGTCGAAAAGTTCGGCAAGCTCGACATCGTGTTCGCCAACGCAGGGATTGCCGGCGGCACGCCGCTCGGCAGTGCCAGCCCCGAGACCTTCGAAAACGTCATCCGGACCAACGTCACCGCGGTGTTTTTCACCGTTCAGGCGGCGCTCCCGTATCTCAACGACGGCGCCTCGATCATCCTGAACGGCTCGGTGATTTCCGTGCTCGGCAATCCCGGCTACGCCGCCTACGCCGCCAGCAAAGCCGGCGTGCGCGCCATGGCGCGGGTGATGGCATCGGAATTGTCGCCGCGCGGAATTCGCGTCAATGTGGTTGCGCCCGGCGCGATCCGTACGCCGATCTGGGGTGCGGCGACTGCCACGCCGGAAGCCGAGAAGGCTTTTGAAGCGCGGATTGGACGGACCACGCCGCTCGGGCGGATCGGCGAACCCGATCATGTCGCAAAGACGGTGCTGTTCCTGGCTAGCGATGATTCGGCGCATGTGCAGGGACAGGAACTGTTCGTCGACGGCGGCTCGACCAGTTCGCCGGCCGGCGCGCCGATCTATCGCTGATGATAAGTGGAACCTGCCGCCGCCGGTAGGCGGAACTCGAAAGGAATCCGACCAGCACGATTGGATGTGTAAGCCAGATCACAATTTTGCTGTTCGGTTGCCATTTTCACGGAAGTATTTCTAATTCCGCGCGGCTGCTTTGAACCCGGATCGCAGCCGCCTCGACAATCTCCACCGCAGGGCTTTGATCCCCAGCGATTGGAGAACTTGATATGTCCAGAGCCATTCACATTTTCGCGCCCATATCGGCATTCACATCCTCGTTGAAGAAATCCGACAGCACGCTTGATCCGATCGTGTTGTTTGGTGGAATTGGCTTCCTCGCGTTCCTGATTGCGATCTTCACGGGCGTGCAAGGCGTTTGGTATTGATCGTTTCCGGGAGGAACCATCGAATCCGGTCAGCGCGTTCGGACGAGATTTTCGTCGATCGGTTGTGCTGACCGGTTCCCTCGTCTCCCGGAGGTATTTTGAGGAGACGTTGAACCTTCACCGCAGTCGCGAAGACTCTTGGAAGGGCAGGGGTTTTTCGAACTTGTATTTATCGGAGCCTGACATGCCAAATGGTGCTCGCATTTCGATTTCGGCGTCTAAGATTTCATCGCAAAGGTCCGACAGTCACCCGCTCGTTACGATCGCGCTGTTTTCCGGCGTAGGCCTCCTGGCATCTCTCACTGCAATTCTGTGCGGCGTGCAGGTCGCCTGGTTTTAGTTTTCGTCGACCAGGCTTCAAATCAGCCGAACCGGCCTGCCGCCCGCGCAGCGGCGAGTGCCGTTTCTGCTCAAGCCGCGAAGATTTCTAGATCAGCGACACCAGCCCGCCGCCGTGACGCTCGAGCCTGCCGGCGAGTTCAAGTTCGAGCAGCACGGTGCGCACAATGGCAGGCGATGTGCCGGCCATCCGGATCAGGTCGTCTATCGATACCGGGCTTGGCCCCGAGCAGGCTGGTAATACGCGCGCGATCACCCGCGTCGGGATCGGACGCCAGCCGTTTGCTGTCGGGCTCGCGCAAGGGGAATGCGACCGGGCGCTCCATGATCGGCTCGACCGCGTGGATGATGTCGGCAGCTTCGGTGACCAGCGTCGCGCCCTGCTTGATCAGATCGTTGGCGCCGGCGGCGCGCGGATCGAGCGGCGAGCCCGGCACGGCAAAAACCTCGCGGCCCTGTTCGGCCGCCATCCGCGCCGTGATCGGCGAGCCCGAGCGATGCGCGGCCTCGACCACGACGACGCCAAGCGCGCAGCCCGAGATCAGGCGATTGCGCCGTGGCAAATCCCGCGCGCGCGGCGCGTGGCCGAGCGGCATTTCGGAAATCGCAGCGCCACCGTTCTCGATGATATCTGCCAGCAGGTCCTCATGCTCGGGCGGATAGATCTTGTCGTGGCCGCCGGCGAGCACGGCGAGCGTGCCGCTTTGGACCGTGGCGCGGTGCGCTGCCTGATCGATGCCGCGCGCGAGGCCGGAGATGATGACAAAGCCGGCTTCGCCGAGATCGCGCGCCAGTTGGCCGGCGAATTTCAATCCTGCGCCCGACGCGTTGCGCGAGCCGACGATTGCGATCATCGGCCGCATCGCTGCCTCCAGCGCGCCGCGCATGCCGAGCAAGGGAGACGCGTCGTCCAGCATTGCGAGCCGCGGCGGATAGCCGGCCTCACCGGGCGCGAGCAGGCTGACGCCGAGCCGATTGCACGCAGCGAGTTCGGCGCGGGCGTCCTCCTCGCTGCAAATTCGCCCCGAACCTGCCGCGCCGCCGCGCCGTGCCGGATCAGGCAGCCGCTCCAGCGCCGCGCGCGCGTTGCCGAAATGCTGCAGCAGGGAATTGAAGGTCCGCGGCCCGACATTGTCGGAGCGGATCAGCCGCAGCCGGTCGAGCCGTTCGGTGTCGGGGGAGGGCAATTTGTTTGTTGATGGCGTCCACACCGATATCATGATGCAACCTGAGGACGCAGGCAACGGGTTCGGTCACTTGCCCCGTGCTGGCGCGCTTCGTAAAAGCACGGGAGCCGTCACCAGGAGTAGACCGATGATTTCGCTCGCCGACCTCCAGCGCCGCATCGAGCAAGGTGAGCTTTCGGCAGATCAAGCGATTGCGCAGTCGTCTTCGGCAATCGATGCGCAGGAGAAGGTCATCGGCGCCTTCGTCCGTCGCGCCGAAAATCCGCGCGCCGCGAGCCAAGGTCCGCTGCGCGGTATCGCCGTCGGCGTCAAGGACATTATCGACACCGCAGAGCTTCCGACCGAGATGGGCTCGCCGATCTACAAAAACTATCGGCCGCGCGCGGATGCGCCGGTCGTGATGATGCTGAAGCGGGCGGGCGCGACCATCATCGGCAAGACCACGACGACGGCGTTTGCGGCGAACGATCCGACCGCGACGCTTAATCCGCGCAACCATGCCCACACGCCGGGCGGATCGTCATCGGGTTCGGCGGCAGCGGTTGCCGCCGGCATGGTCCCGCTCGCACTGGGAACCCAGACCGGCGGTTCGGTGATCCGGCCGGCCTCGTTCTGCGGCGTCGCCGCGATCAAGCCTTCCTACCGGCTGCTGCCGACGGTCGGCGTGAAATGCTTTTCGTGGACGCTCGACACCGTCGGGCTGTTTGCGGCGGGCGTGAAGGATCTCGCGCATGGACTTGCGGCGATGACCAACCGGCCCGAATTGTTGCCTGCCGCTACCGTCAAGGCGCCACGTATCGGGCTGGTCGGCCAGGAATTTGCCGGTGCGCCGGAAGCGGCAGGTGAAGAGGCGCTTAAGATCGCGGCCGCCGCCGCAGAACGGGCACGGGCGTCGGTGCGTGTGGTAAAGCTGCCCGAGATCGTCGCGGAGGCCTGGCGCATCCATCCCGTGATCCAGCAATTCGAGGCGCATCAGGCGTTCGCCTGGGAATATCGCGAAAATTACGACGCCATGCCGCCGAAGTTGCGCGGCAGACTCGATGAAAGCTTGGGCCTGACGCCCGCCGCTTACGACGAGGCGCGCGGGATTGCGAAGCGGGCTCGCAGGGCATTGGCCGAGACGTTTGGCGAGATCGACGTATTACTCACGCTCTCGGCGCCAGGCGCGGCTCCGAAGGGACTGGCCTCGACCGGCGATCCCCGCTTCAACCGGCTCTGGACCTTGATGGGCACCCCTTGCGTCAATATTCCCGCCACTATCGCTGGCGGCGGATTGCCGGTCGGTGTGCAGGTCATCGCGGGATATGGCGACGACGCCGGCGCGCTCGCGGTGGGGTGTTTTGTCGAAGAGGCACTTAAGCGGGCTTAACTGCTCGCTACTTCGCCCCGATCCGGCCCTCGGTGCCCTCCTGCAACCGCTTGATGTTCTCGCGGTGCATGTAGAACAGCAACAGCGTCAGCACCGCAAACAGCGAGGCGAGTGCGAGGTGGCCGAACCACCACAGGAAGATCGGCGTGACGAAGCTTGCAACCAGCGCCGACAGCGACGAATAGCGCGAGCTCACGGCGGTGGCGAGCCAGATCAGGCAAAACACCAGCGCCGCCGGCCAGAACAGGCCGAGCAGCACGCCGATATAGACCGCGACGCCCTTGCCGCCCTTAAATTTCAGCCAGACCGGGAACAGATGGCCGAGGAAGGCGCCGAGCGCCGCCAGCATCGCCGCGTTCGGTCCGCCAAAATAGCCTGATACCACCACCGCAACCGTACCCTTGAGCATGTCGAGCAGCAGCGTTGCCGCAGCAAGACCTTTGCGCCCGGTGCGCAGCACGTTGGTGGCGCCGATATTGCCGGAGCCGATCGAGCGCAGATCCTGCGTGCCGGCGAATTTTGTCAGGACCAGCCCGAACGGGATCGAGCCCAGCAAATAGCCGAGCAGGAACGCCACCACGAGGAAGCCATCACCGGTCACGGCGGTTGCTCCCGCGTTTGCCGTCTGCACAAACTTGCCGCGCATCAGACATGCTCGTAAACCGTCCGCCCGCCGACGATAGTACGGACGACGCGGCCGGAGAAGCGGGCCTCGTCGAACGGCGTGTTCTTGCATTGCGATTTGAGATCGGCGGGATCGAGCACCCACGGCGTATCGGGATCGATCACGATCACGTCAGCCGGCGAGCCGGCGCGCAGTGAGCCGCCGGGCAGGCCGAGCAATTCCGCAGGCCGCGTCGACATCGCGCGGATCAGGCTCTTGAAATCCATCTCGCCATTGTGGACCAGCCGCAGTGCCGCCGGCAGCATGGTCTGCAAACCGACCGCGCCGGAAGCGGCTTCCGCGAACGGCAGCCGCTTCACCTCGACGTCCTGCGGATTGTGATCGGACATGATGACGTCGATCAGTCCGGAGGTGACCGCCTCGACCAGCGCCCTGCGATCTTCCTCGGTGCGCAGTGGCGGCGACAATTTCAGGAACGTGCGGTAGGGGCCGATGTCATTCTCGTTCAGCGTCACGTGATTGATCGAGACCGAGGCCGAGACTTGCAATCCCGCATCGCGCGCGCGCTTCAAGATTTCCAGCGACTCGATGCAGCTTAGCGAGGCCGCGTGATAACGCCCGCCGGAGAGCGCGACAAGACGCATGTCGCGCTCCAGCATCACGGCTTCGGCGGCATCGGGGATGCCGAACAGGCCCAGCCGTGTGGCGAACTCGCCTTCGTTCATGACGCCTTCGCCGACGAGGTTCGGATCCTCGGTGTGGTGCACGATCAGCGCGTCGAAATCGCGCGCATAAGTGAGCGCCCGCCGCATCACAAGCGCATTGGTGACGCTTCTGTCGCCGTCGGAAAACGCCACGGCGCCGGCGGCCTTCAACAGCCCGATCTCGGTCATCTCCTGGCCGAGCAGGCCTTTTGTGAGCGCCGCCATCGGATGGATGTTGACGATCGCGGTGTCGCGGGCGCGGCGCAGGACAAAATCCACCGTCGCCGAATTGTCGATCACGGGCGAGGTATCCGGCTGGCAGACGATGGTGGTGATGCCGCCGGCGGCCGCGGTCTGGCTTGCGGACGCAAACGTCTCGCGGTGGCTGGCGCCGGGCTCGCCGACAAAGGCGCGCATGTCGACGAGCCCAGGGGCAATGATCATGCCGGTGCAATTGACGATGTCGGTGCCTTCGGGCACGCCGGCAGCACCAATGCCGCGCCTGGCATCGCGGATCACGCCGTCGGCGATCAGGACATCGCCGGGTCCGTCGAAATCCCTGTAAGGGTCGACCACGCGGGCGTTGGCGAGCAGGATCGGGCGGCGGTCGGTCAGCATCTCAGGCGTTCGGCAGGTTGCGGGCGAGCGCTTCCAGCACCGCCATCCGCACCGCCACTCCCATTTCGACCTGTTCGCGGATCAGCGACTGCGCGCCGTCGGCGACGATCGAGTCGATCTCGACACCGCGATTCATCGGTCCCGGATGCATCACCAGCGCATCGGGTTTGGCGTAGGCGAGCTTCTTCTGGTCGAGGCCGAAATAGTGAAAATACTCGCCTGACGACGGCACGAACGAGCCGTTCATGCGCTCGCGCTGCAGCCGCAGCATCATTACAATATCCGCGCCGCTGAGACCCTCGCGCATGTCGCGTGCGACCTCGACGCCCATCCGCTCGATGCCTGATGGCAGCAGCGTGGAGGGCGCCACTACGCGCACCCGCGCGCCCATCAGGTTGAGCAACAGGATATTGGAGCGGGCTACCCGCGAATGCAGCACGTCGCCGCAGATCGCGATCACCAGTCCCTCGAGCCGGCCCTTGTTGCGGCGGATGGTCAGCGCATCCAAGAGCGCCTGGGTCGGATGTTCGTGGGAACCGTCGCCGGCATTGATCACGGAACCGTCGACCTTGCGCGCCAGAAGTTCCACCGCGCCGGAGGCGTGATGGCGCATCACCAGGATGTCCGGATGCATGGCGTTCAAGGTCACGGCGGTGTCGATCAGCGTCTCGCCCTTGCGCATCGACGAGGAGGACACCGACATGTTCATGACGTCGGCGCCGAGCCGTTTTCCCGCGATTTCAAACGAGGATTGCGTGCGGGTCGAGGCCTCGAAGAACAGGTTGATCTGGGTACGGCCGCGCAAGGAGGCGCGCTTCTTGTCGACCTGGCGGTTGAGCTCGACATATTCTTCCGAGAGGTCGAGCAGGCCGGTAATATCGGCAGCGGAAAGCCCCTCGATTCCCAGCAGGTGCCGGTGACCGAGGACGAAGGTCGATTTCGATGCAGGGGTCATTAAAACGAGAGCTATAGGCAGAGATCAAACGGGGGGCAAGGGCGAATAGGGCGGTTGAGAGTTATCCCCGGGTCTGTCCCATCCCCGTCATGTCCG
>Ga0213853_10635691_pt1 | contig 16230 bp, 13 predicted proteins | sample ABR_2016_MetaT_FD_164456 | JGI IMG/M metagenome (GOLD analysis project Ga0213853, IMG submission 164456) | Metatranscriptome of freshwater sediment microbial communities from post-fracked creek in Pennsylvania, United States - ABR_2016... | ecosystem: Environmental > Aquatic > Freshwater >...
CGAGACCGAAGCCCAGAAGGGACTCGCGCCACCGTCCGGTCCGCCGACCGGCTCATCCGATGCCGAACTCGCGGCCTTGATCAAGAAGATCAAGCTGCCGCCGGGCTTCAAGATCTATGTCTATGCCTCGAACGTGCTGCAGGCGCGCCAGATGGCCTGGGGCGACAAGGGTACGCTCTTCGTCGGCTCGTTCGACCTCGGCAACGTCTACGCCATCACCGACAATGGCGGCAAGAAAGAGGTCAAGACCATTCTCAAGGGGCTCAACTTTCCCACCGGTCTGGCGTTCCGCAACGGTGCGCTCTACGTCATCGCCGTCAACAAGCTGATCAAATATGACAACGCCGAGGCCAATCTCGATCATCTCGGCGACGGCAAGGTGGTCTATGACGACATGCCGTCTTACGCGGCGCACGGCTGGAAATACCTCGCCGCCGACAAGGAGGGCTGGTTCTATGTGCCGTTCGGGCCTCCCTTCAACATCGGCATTCCGCCGACCAGCGTGTCGCAGATTCGCCGCGTCGATCCCCAGACCGGCAACGCCGAAATCTGGGCGCTCGGGGTCCGCAACAGTGTCGGCGGCGACGTCGATCCGCGCACCGGCAAATACTGGTTCACCGAAAACGCCCGCGACTGGATCAGCGACGATCTGCCCTCTGACAAGCTGAACATGATCAACAAAATGGGCGAGCATTTCGGCTATCCCTATTGCCACCAAGGCGACCTGCCGGATCCGAAATTCGCGATGGGTCACAAATGCTCGGAGTTCACGCCGCCGGTGCTCAACCTCGGCGCCCACGTCGCTCCGCTCGGCATGAAGTTCTATACCGGCGACCAATTCCCCGCCGACTACAAGAACTCGATCCTGATCGCCGAACACGGCTCCTGGAACCGGCATAAATATCAGGGCGCGCGCATCGTGCGCGTCACCGCCGGTCCGGACGGCAAGAACGCCAAGCAGGAGGTGTTCGCCTCCGGCTGGATCGAGGGCGATCAGGGTTATCTCGGCCGTCCCGCCGATATCATCCTGGCCAAGGACGGCTCGATCCTGGTTGCCGACGATTGGGCCGGGGCGATCTATCGCATCAGCTATAGCAAGAAGTGAGCGCCGAACGATCGGAGGCGGCGGTTGCTCGGAAACGAACGGCCGCGGCCTCTTTGTTTCAGGAAGCGTGCGATGGAACGGGCTCGTCATGCCCGGACTTGCCGCCTTCGCTAGAAGCTACAGCGGCTTTGCACCGAAAAGCCCGGCGAAGCCTTGGCGAAGACGGGATCCGGGTATCTATCAGGACGGATGGCGAGAAGGAAATTGAAATGCGGATTGCGTTGCTAGCGCCGATATTCGCTGCGATGATCGGCTGCGGGTCACTTGCCCAGGCCGCCGACATCGCCGCGGGCAAGGAGAAGGCCGAAATCTGCGCCGGGTGTCACGGCGAAGGCGGCATCTCGCAAACCGAAAACATTCCCTCGCTCGCCGGACAGCCCGATCAGTTCATTCAATGGCAACTGGTGTATTTTCGCGCCGGCGCGCGCAAGAACGAGCAGATGCAGCCGATCGCCGAGCAGGTCACCAATGACGATGTGCGCAATCTCGGCGCTTATTTCGCCTCGCTGACGCCGCCAAAGTCGCCGCCGGACGACGATCCCGATCTGTCGAAGAAGGGCGCACAGGCAGCCGTCGGCCGCCGCTGCGCCTCCTGCCACACCGATAATTTCGCCGGCACCAAGGCGGTCGCGCGTATCGCGGGCCAGCGCGAGGAATATCTCATAAAGGCCCTGCACGACTACAAATCGGGGGTGCGGTCCGGCGGCGGCCAGGCCGCGATGGCCGATGTCGCCTATCCCTTGAGCGAGGAAGAAATCACCGCGCTCGCGCATTATCTCGCGCATTTGTAGCCGTCGTCCCGGCCAAGCGAAGCGCAAGGCGGGACGACGGGGAAATTACCCCCGCTGCCTCTCATAGGCCTTCAGATGCGTGTAGGCGGTTCGCAGTTTCGGCACCGGAATCTTGGCGGCATCGCCGCGCGCGACGAGATCGCCGATCACGTGATCGGCTTCAACCTTCGCGCCGGCCTTGATGTCGCGGAACATCGACGCCGTCAGTGGCGAGCCTTCGGTGGTAAGCATCCCCTGGGTGCGCTCGAGGAACGGCGCGCGAGGCGCGTGACCTGCGGCCTTTGCGATCGCGCTGCATTCGTCGAGAATGCCGAGCAGGAAATCGCGGCCGCCGGGCGCGGCCAGGATGTGGCCGATCGGGCTGCGCATCAGGCTGGTCGAGGCCGCGAGCGAGGCCAGGAACACCCACTTCTCCCACATCTCCTGCATGATGGTTTCGCTGGCGACCGAGCCGAACTTGCCTGAGGCAAACACCTCGGCGATGGCGCGAACCCGATCCGTCATCTTGCCGTCGCGCTCGCCAAAAGTGAGCGACTGCATCGGCTGCAGCTGGACCACCTCGCGCGCTTCGTTGAGCGTCACCGCGATCGCGCAGAGACCGCCGAGCACGCGACCCTGTCCGAATTTCTCGTCGAGCGCGTTGAGGTGCAGCATGCCGTTGAGCAGCGGGATGATCGAGGTATTCGGCCCGACCGCCGGCGCAAACGATCTGATCGCGTCATCGAGATCGAACGCCTTGCAGCTCAACAGCACGACGTCGAATTTCTCTTTCAGCGCCTCCGCCTGCACGGCGTGCGGATTTTTCAGCTTCACGTCGCCGTTCGGGCTTTTGATGACAAGGCCCGCGCTTGCAAGCTCGGAGGCGCGGCGGGGGCGGACCAGGAACGTGATATCCCGCCCTGCCTGCAACATCCTGCCGCCGAAATATCCGCCAATGGCGCCGGCGCCGACCACGAGAACTCGCATTGTTCAGTTCCCTGTTGTTGTTCTTAAGGAGCAAATAGCGAGTAGATTTCCATTGGCTACTCCCTATTCGCTATTGGCCGCCACCTGTTCCTCGACCTCGCGCAATTGCTCCTTGCCGAAAAACATTTCGTTGCCGACAAAGAAGGTCGGTGAGCCGAACGCGCCGCGCTCGACCGCGGCTTGGGTGTTCTCGATTAGCTTGGCCTTGACGTCGGCATCCTGCGCGCGCGCGAGCAGCTTGGCGCCGTCGAGGCCGGACGCGGACAGCGCCTTGGCCGCCACTTCCGGATCGTCCATCTTCTTCGGCTCGCGCCACATGTGGTGGAAAGCGGCTTCGACATATTTTTCGAACACGCCCTCGAATTGGGCTGCGATGGCGGCGCGCATCAAATTGAGGGTGTTGACGGGAAAAAACGGATTCCAGACATAGGGCTCGACCTTGAAGCGCTTGATGAAGCGCTCGGTCTCCAACGCGTTGAACTCGGGCTTGTTCTTGACGCCGGCCAGCGTCTCGGCCGGCGATTTGTTGTTGGTGGCCTTGAAGATGCCGCCGAGCAGGATCGGCACATATTCGAATTTCACGCCGATGCGCTTTTCGATCGCCGGAATGGCCTCATGGCTGAGGAACGCGTTGGGGCTGCCGAAATCGAACAAGAATTGCGGGCGTGGGCTCACGGCGGTCTCCCTGAAATCGTGGATTCTTATATGATCTCTATCATTCCAACCAGCCTAGCGGGTCGGCTTGACGGGATCAACCGGCGCGCGCCTGCGGATCGCCTTTGAATGCCCGCTCGGCGAGCGTGAGTGCGTGCTTGCGAATATCCGCGGGCCAATCGGCGGTCAATTTTGCGAAGCGCGCGGGCTCATCGGCGAACAGCGCGCGGATCGCGGCTTCGTAGTTCGCCCGGTTGCCCGCGGTCGCCGACAGGAAGCGATAGGCCGCCTCCTGGGCATGGCGGATGCGGTCGTTGTCTTCATGGCTGCGCCGCGCCTCGTCGACCAGCCTGCGCAAGGCGACCGAAGCGCCGCCGCGTTGCTGCGCCAGCCAATCCCAATGCCGCGGCAACAGCGTGACTTCGCGCGCGACCACGCCGAGTTTCGGCCGGCCGGGACCGCGCGACGCGGGCGCCGCCGCTTCGTCCGTTACGGCCGGTGTTTCCGCGGTCTCGGGCAACCGCGCCAGCACATCGGCGAGGCTGCCGCGAAAATCGACATCGATCGGCGCGCTGGTCTCGGCGTCGAAGATCTGGATCGCGGCCTCCTTGCGCCGGTCGAGCCGCTCTTTGGCCGCGACCGCGACCTCGCGCAGATCGCCTGACGCGATGGCGCGATCGCCGTCGAAGGCGATGCAGGCGGTGGCTTCGGGATTCATCGCGGGCTCTCCTTGAATTCAGTCCACATATTACCCGGGTAATTTAGGCCTGTCCATAACACCCGGGTAAAATATACCACGCGCCTGTCATCTCGACATTGCCGCGCCCGGCTGGCACCAAGCACCGCGCTGACGCGCGATTTCCGGGGGGACGCCAATGCTGACGGTTCATCATCTCAACAATTCGCGCTCGCAGCGGGTGCTGTGGCTGCTCGAAGAATTGGGCATTCCTTACCAGATCGTGCGCTATCAGCGGCAGCCCGACATGCGCGCGCCAAAGGAGCTGCGCGCAATCCATCCGCTCGGCAAATCGCCCGTCATCACCGACAATGGCAACACCATCGCGGAGTCGGGCGCGATCGTCGAATATCTCGTCGGCGCTTACGGCAACGGCCGGTTGATCCCGCCGCCGAATACGCCGGAACGGCTGCGCTACACCTATTGGCTGCATTATGCCGAGGGCTCGGCGATGCCGCCGCTGCTCCTGAAACTATTGTTCACCCTGATGCCGAAGCGCGCGCCGGCGCTGCTGCGTCCCCTGGTGCGCAAGGTCTCCAATCAGGCGCTGACCACGCTGGTCAATCCGCAGCTCAAGCAGCACATGACGTTCTGGGAAGATGAGCTCGGCAAAAGCCCATGGTTCGCAGGCCAGGATTTCACCGCCGCCGACATCCAGATGAGTTTTCCGCTGGAGGCCGCGGCGGCACGGGGCGGCCTCGAACAGGGCCATCCCAAGGCGATGGCGTTGCTTGAGCGCATCCATGCCCGCCCGGCCTATGTGCGCGCTTTGGAAAAAGGCGGCCCCTACACGGTGGGACGCTGAGTTTTTTCACCTCGCCCCGCGAAGTGCGGGGCGAGGGAGAGAATTCACTTCCGCGTCGCCGCGATCGCCTCTTTCACCAGCCGCCCGAGGCCTTTGATGTCGCCGGTCGGATCGGTGGCGTCGCCGAGGCGAACCACCACCATCTGCTGCGATGGGATGATGACGACCCGCTGGCCGAGATCGCCGGAGGCAAAGAAGGCATCGCGCGGAATGCCGAGCCGCACCCGGCCCCTGGCATTTTGGTTCTCGCTGCGATTGGTCCAGAAGCCGGCGCCATAGTCCGTATCGAGCGTCGCGGCGGCGGAAAAATCCACCCAGTCCTCGTGCAGGATGCGCTTTCCCGCCAGCACGCCGTCGTTGAGATAGAGCAAGCCGAAGCGCGCCCAGTCGCGCGCGCTTGCCAGCATGTAGGTCGAGGCCTGCAACGTGCCGCCGCCGTCGAATTCCAGCGTGACATCGCGCATCCCCAACGGGTTGAACAGCTCGTGCCAGGCGTAGGCCAGCGTTTGTTCGGGTCCGCCGACGGCATCGCGAACGATCCGCGCCAACAGCTGCGTGGTCGGGCTGGAATAGGCGAAGCGCGTGCCTGGCGGCGCGATCAGCGGCGCCTTCACCGCGAAACCGGCCATATCATTGTGCAGATAGAGCATCTGGCTCGAAAGATCGAAACCGCTATTGGTCTCGTCGAGCGCTAGCCCCGTGGTCATCCGCAAGAGATGCTCGACCTCGATCGCATGGCGCGGATCGGACATGGTCCGCCATTCCGGGATCGGCGCCGGGATCGAGGGGCTGAGGTAGCCCTGCTGGGTCATGATGCCGATCAGCGCGTTGACCACGGACTTGGTCATGGAAAATGACAGCAGCGGCGTGTCGATGGAGGCGCCGCCGGCATAGCGCTCGGCAATGACGCGGCCGTCGCGTACCACGACCACCGCCTTGGTCCTGCGCAACGGCGGCGCCTCCGGCTCTTCAAAGGCGTGATCGAGCGCCGCCTTCAATCCGGGATCGGCCGGCTCGACCACCGCAGGTCCGGCGATCTCGGGCAATAGCGGCGGCACCTTCGGCGCCTTCAACGCCTCGATGTCGCTTCGGAGCAGATAGGGTTGCTGGGAGCCAAGCAGCATGACGCAGCCAAATCCCTCGTGAAACGCCGCGCGGCTTGCGAACAGCCCCGCCACCGATGCATCGACGATTTTTGCCGCGCGATCGAGATGATAGCGGAGCAGCAAGCGCAGGCGACGAATGCCGTCGCGCTCGATGGTCTCGGCAAACACGGCTTGCGGATCAAAACCGGAGACAAAAGTTTTTGAGCAGATGTTGTGGGCGACATAGCCGGTCGCGACGCGAAGGGCGCGCTCGGGCCGGAAGATGATGGCCGAGGGCGCCAGGGCCGCCAGGACGACCCCGACAGCAATCCATTTTCGCAAGACCCAAAGCCCCCCTGTGAACCGATCTACGGCCCCGCCGCCTCCGCGCCGCGGGTGCGGGGATCCGGCGCCCCGAGCAATCCGTTCGGCGTCACGAAAATCGAGTTTGCCGAGGAATAACCCATCGATTCCACGATACGATGACCCTTGGCTTTCAGTTCGGCAAGCACTTCGTCGCTGAAGCCGCGCTCGACCTTGACCTCATCCGGCAGCCACTGCTGATGCAGCCGCGGCGCCGCCACTGCGGCTGCGACATCCATGTCGTAGTCGAGCACATTGACGATCACCTGCAACACCGTTGAGATGATCCGGCTGCCGCCGGGCGAGCCCGTCACCAGCACAGGCCTGCCATCTTTCAGCACGATGGTCGGCGACATCGACGACAATGGCCGTTTTCCTGGACCGGGCAGATTGGCCTCGAAGCCGACCAGGCCAAAGGCATTCGACGCGCCGGGCGCCGCAGTGAAATCGTCGAGCTCATTGTTGAGCAGCACGCCGGTGCCCTCGGCGACCAGCCCGACGCCATAGCTGAAATTCAGCGTATAGGTGTTGCTGATCGCGTTGCCGAAGCCGTCGACCACCGAAAAATGCGTGGTGTTGCTGCCTTCGTGCGGCGGCGTCGCCGACAACGCGTCGGTCCACGGCGTGGCGCGGTCAAGGTCGATGCTGGCGCGCTGTTTCGCCGCGTAATCCTTCGAGATCAGGGTTGCGATCGGCGCGTTGACGAAAGCGGGATCGCCGAGATAGCGCGCGCGATCGGCGTAGCCGCGCTTCAGTGCTTCGATCATCACATGCAGCGCAGCGGCCGAGCCCTGCCCCATGTCACGCAACGGAAAACCCTCGAGGATGTTCAATGTTTCGAGCAGCACCACGCCTCCGGAAGACGGCTGCGGCATCGAGACGATGTCATAACCGCGATAGCTGCCACGCATCGGCGTGCGGATGACGGCGGAATAGGATTTAAGATCGTCACCGGTCATGATGCCGCCGGCATCGCGGATCGCCTTGGCGAGTTTCTCCGCGACCGCGCCCTCATAGAAGCCGCGCGGACCCTGATTTGCGATTGCCGACAGGGTTGCCGCAAGATCCGTCTGCACCAGCCGGTCGCCCGCCCGCAGCGACGTACCATCGGGGCGAGAGAAGATTTTCGCCGAGGCTGGCCATTTTGCCAGCCGGCGGTGCCAGTCCGGCAACGTGTCGGCCATGTCGTCGGCGAGATCGAAACCGTCATGCGCAAGCTCGATTGCGGGCTTGAGCAATTCGGCCAGCGTGAATTTGCCGGAGCCATATTTTTCCAGCGCCAGCGCCAGGCCGGCAACGGTGCCGGGTACGCCGATGCCGAGCGCAGAATCCCGCGACTTCGCATTGTCGGGCTTGCCGTCCGTCCCCAGGAACATGTCGCGCGTGGAGGCGGCCGGCGCGCCTTCACGATAGTCGATGGCGATATCCTCGCTGTGATCCTTCAAATGGATCACCATGAAACCGCCGCCGCCGACATTGCCGGCGCGCGGATAGGTCACCGCCATTGCGAAGCCGGTGGCGACCGCGGCATCGATGGCGTTGCCGCCGCGCCTCAAGACGTCGGCGCCGATACGCGCGGCGACCTTTTCCTGCGCGACCACCAGGCCGTGCTCGGCCACGATGGAATGGAGGGTGCTGGCCGCAGGCGGCGTGTAGAAGCCGCGATGCTGCTGTTGGGCGGCAGCGGCCGCGACAAGGGCGACAGCCAACGCGATTGCCGCCAGTAGTTTGCGCCGGAGCGCCGTCAAAGGGATCATCAAATTTCCGCCGCGGGTTCGGGTCAATTCAGGGTCGTCGCGATGCTATATCGGTTCCAATGCGGCGGGCAAAACGCCTGTTCGTGAATTGATTGGCGACTCTGGCAGGATATTTTTTCATGGCGGTCATAACTTCCGAGGCAGGCGATATTGATACGCCGAAGATTTATCCTTCCCGTGCTGCCGTTGTTAGCTGGATTTTCTTCGCTTGGGCGGCACAGCCCTATTTCACGCTGATCACGACCTTCGTGTTCGCGCCCTATTTCGCGACCCATATCGCGCCGGATCCGGCGACGGGCCAGTCGCTGTGGGGCTTTGCCACAGCCGCTGCCGGCATGACGATCGCGCTGCTTTCGCCGGTCTTGGGCGCGATCGCCGATGCCAGCGGCCGCCGCAAGCCGTGGATCGCCGGCTTCGGTGCGCTGCTGGTGATCGGGTCCTGCCTGATGTGGATCGGCAGGCCCGGCGACGTCGGCGTCATTCCGCCCTTGTTGCTGGCGTTTTCGATTGCAACCATCGGCGCCGAATTCGCCACCGTCTTCAACAATGCGATGATGCCGACTTTGGTGCCGCCGGACCGGATCGGGCGATTGTCCGGCACAGGCTGGGCGACCGGCTATGTCGGCGGCATTCTCAGTCTTGTGTTGGTGCTTGGTTTTCTCGCGGCAAATCCCGAAAGCGGGCGCACGCTGTTCGGATTGAAGCCGCTGTTCGGGCTCGATCCCGTCACCCATCAGGGCGACCGCATTTCAGGTCCCCTGACCGGCATCTGGTTCATCGTCTTCGTGCTGCCGATGTTCCTGCTGACGCCGGATCATCCGGCCAAGCGCCCGCTGCGCGAAGCGATGCACCAGGGCTTGATCGAACTGAAGCAGACGCTGACCGAATTGCCGGAACAAAAATCGCTTGCCGCATTTCTGCTCGCCAACATGATCTATAGCGACGGCCTTGCGTCGCTGTTCGCTTTCGGCGGCATCTATGCCGCCGGCACATTCGGCTGGGACACGATCCGGATCGGCACTTTCGGGATCATCCTGGCGATCGCCGGCACGTTCGGCGCCTGGCTCGGCGGCAAGCTCGACGACAAGCTCGGGCCGAGGCGCGTGATATCAGGCAGCATGACGATCCTGCTCGCATCGATCGTTGCGATACTGCTGGTGGACAAGGAGCACGTGCTGTTGATCAAGGTCGCGCCGCCCGAGCCGAACGGGCCGCTATTCGCCGCGGCGGCCGAACGCGCCTATCTGTTTCTCGGCTGCCTGATCGGCGCGGCCGGCGCACCGCTGCAGGCGGCCTCGCGCACGCTTCTCATTCGTATGGCGCCAAAGGAACGTATCACGCAATATTTCGGCCTGTTCGCGCTGACCGGAAAGGTTACTTCCTTCGTCGGCCCGTTGCTGATCGGCATCGTCACCGCCGCAACCGACAGCCAGAAGGCCGGCATGGCCACCATCGTGCTGTTCTTCGTCGCGGGATTGGCACTATTGGCGCGCGTTAGCCGGGATCATCCGATGCCGGCCACGCGTTAGAGCATGATCCGGAAAAATCATGCCCTCGGGGCCCGCGACCCGATGGGTGGGTACCGGTTTTCCCTCGCGACAAACGCGGAACGCGTTTGCGCGCAGATCATGCTCAAACAAAAATAGAGCGGGGCGACGATTCGAAGAAAGGTCATCACGCTCTGGCCTACGATTCGCTGATCGCAGCAGCTTGGGCCAATGCGTTCTTCGTAGCCGAGTTGTTTCGCCATGATCGCTTCTTTCGCGGCGATGATGACGTCTGCTGAGGAGCCCCGCCGGGCGTCTTAATGCCGGAAATGCCTGACGCCGGTGAACACCATGGCAACACCGTGGTCGTCGGCGGCCTTGATCACTTCATCGTCGCGCATCGAGCCGCCGGGCTGGATCACCGCGGTGGCGCCGGCCTCGATGCAGGCCAGCATGCCGTCGGCGAACGGAAAGTACGCGTCGGACGCGACGACGGAGCCTTTCGTGAGCGGCTCGGCGAGCTTCAATTCGACGGCAGCGTCCTGCGCCTTGCGCGCGGCAATGCGTGCGGAGTCGACCCGGCTCATCTGTCCCGCGCCAATGCCGACGGTCGCAAGATCTCTTGCATAGATGATGGTGTTGGACTTGACATGCTTGGCAACACGGAACGCGAATTTGAGGTCGCGCAACTCGGCTTCGGTGGGCGCGCGCCTGGTCGCGACCTTCAGCGTCATGTCCTCGACCACGGCATTGTCGCGGCTCTGCACCAGAAGGCCGCCGGCAACAGTCTTCGCGGTCAGGCCCGCCGCGCCCGGATCGGGCAGGCTGCCGGCGAGCAGCAGGCGCAAGTTTCGCCGCTTTGCGACGATGGCGATGGCTTCGTCGGTCGCATCGGGCGCGATGATCACCTCGGTAAAGATTTCGGTGACGGCGCGCGCGGCCTCCGCATCGAGCCTGCGGTTGAGCGCGACGATGCCGCCATAGGCCGAGGTCGAATCGCAGGCGAGCGCCTTGCGGTAGGCCGTGACGAGGTCGGCGCCCTCGGCGACGCCGCAGGGGTTGGCATGCTTGACGATGACGCAAGCGGCGGTGCGCTTGGGATCGAACTCGGCGATGCACTCATAGGCCGCGTCGGTGTCGTTGATGTTGTTGTAGGACAGTTCGCGGCCTTGTACTTGCCGCGCGGTGGCAACACCCGGACGCTTGTCGGGCGTCGAATAAAACGCCGCGTTCTGATGCGGGTTCTCGCCGTAGCGCAGCGGCTGGATCAAGCGCCCGCCGAAGGCGCGGAAATCCGGCGCGTCTAGCTTGAGTTCTCTTGCAAACCAGTTCGAGATTGCGGCGTCGTAGGCGGCGGTGCGGGCGTAGGCCTTGGCGGCGAGCCGGCGGCGCAGGCCAAGCGTCGTTGCGCCCTTGTTGGCGGCGAGTTCGTCGAGCACGGCCTGATAGTCCTGCGCTTCAACGACGACCGCGACATCGTCATGGTTCTTCGCCGCAGCCCGGATCATCGCGGGGCCGCCGATGTCGATGTTCTCGATGCACTCCTCAAAACCGGCGCCTCTGTCGACGGTTGCCTCGAACGGATAGAGATTGACAACCAACAGATCGATCGGCGCGATGCCGTGCGCCTTCATCGCTTGCGCATGGTCCTTGTTGTCGCGGATCGCAAGCAGGCCGCCATGCACCTTCGGATGTAGCGTCTTGACCCGCCCGTCCATCATCTCGGCAAAGCCGGTCAGCTCCGAAACATCCCTGACCTTCAGGCCCGCATCCGCGATCGCTTTCGCGGTGCCGCCGGTCGAGACCAGCTCGACGCCGCGTTCGGCCAGTGCCCGGGCGAATTCTACCAATCCGGTCTTGTCGGAAACGGACAACAATGCGCGGGTAATGCGGCGAAGATGATCGGTCATAGGCGATCCTGGCTGATAAGCCAGCCGGGTAGCACGGTTTTGCCGGCTGCGGAACCGGGGCCGGCCGCCAGGCTGGCATTGGCCACAATTTTACAACGGCAGTTCCGGCTCGCGCCGCGCGTTGCGCCCTGCCGTGGTTGCGGCCGCCGATGCCGTCGAGCGCACAAAGCTCCATCGGATCGAGGGGGCATGGCGCGCATCCTGGCGGATCACGATCTGGGCGGTGCGCCGGGGTCCGTCGTTGCCGGCGAGGAACACACTGTCCTCAAGCTCGACCTTGTCGTCGAGCGCCTCGAAGCTCCAGACGTCGCGGTTCGGCAGCACCAGCATGACGCCGCGGGCGTCGGAAAGCCGGCTCGCCTTCACCGCGGGATGCAGGTGAAACCGCACCGCATAGTCGGTCTCGCCGCCCTTGATACGCCCGCCCGGCGCCGGCGATACGGTGTCTTCGCCGTCAAGCCGCGAGCCGTCGGGGGCGATCATCAGCACCCGGCGATGCACCACGCCGAACCGCGCCACATAGCCGTCGTGCGAGGTGGTCAGCAGCACGCCGTTCGCGACTGCCTCGCGGTAGGCTTCGACGGTGGTCGGCCCGCTGACGATCGGCGCGCCCTGCAACAGCCGCTTCATCGCCGAAAGCTCGACAAACTGGCACGACGAGGTATCGTGATAGGTCAGCGTCGAATGCGCCGCGGTGCCGCGCGCAAAGCTGCGCCAGTTGTCGCGCCCGGTTGCGGGCATCCCGCAATTGATGACGATGCGGCTTGCCCCCGCGGACAATTCGAACGACAGGCAGCCGGCATGGGCGTCCTGGCTGACACTCGGCGGCGGCGGCGGACCAGTATCCATGATCACCGCCAACGTGCCGGCGTCGAGGCGCTGGAAGCCGGTGTGCGGCATGCTCGCCATCGGCGCGCCGTGGGCGTCGTCATAGGCAAGCAACGTCGCCAGCAAGTCGGACGGCGTGCTGCTCATGCCGTTGAACATCGCAAAGCTGCCGTCGCCGTGGCGAAAGAAGCGCAGCATCGGCATCATGCGGTCGATCGCGTTCAGCAGCGCCGGCGGCGGCGCGATATTGCGCGCGGCAAATGTCTGCCGCAGCGGCAACAGGTCGATCAGGAGCTCGATCAGCGCGCCCGGATTGCGCGAGATGTGGCCGCCGTCAGGGAGAATCTGGCGCTGCAATTCGTCGGAGAGTTTTCGCGTCGCGCCGCGGATATGCCGCGCCTGGTTGGCGAGGCAGAGCGAGGCATAGCACAGCGCGACCAGCACCTGCAGCCGCGGCACGCCGTCGGCGATGTCGACCATGGTGTAGCGCAGATAGCGAATTTCGCGCGCCAGGCCGCGCAAATAGCGGCGGTAGAATTTGCCGTCGGTGTCGCCGAGCACCAGCGGCGCCTGCGACAACAGCGAGATCACGCGGCGCGCCAGCACGTCGGCGCGGCGCGCGACCGGGCGCTTGCGGCTCGGATTGGAAAGCCAGTCGTCGAGCAGCGAGCGCGCATTGGCGCGGGTCAGCGCGGTGTCGGCGGCGCGCAAATGCCGCAGCCAGCCGAAACCGAGCAGCGCCACTTCCCAATCCTCCGACGGCGGCTCGAGATCGAAGATCGAGCGGCCGTGGCAGGTCACGATCTTGCCGGCGAACACGAAGCGGCCGGCGTAGATTTCGGCGGCGCGGGTGGCATCGGCGGTACGCAAATCATGCGGGGCGATGATCAGCCGATCGGTCCGGCCCGGCCACAGCCGCGACAACGCCACCGAGCTGCCGCTTGCGCGGGCGATCATGTTCCGCGCGAAGCGGCCCATGATCAGCGTCGAAATGCGTCTGCGTTGAGCGACCGACACGCCTTGCCTTGAGAAGGGGGAGAGGATTTCTAGCGAATCCTTTTAATCCGGAAAACGCCGTCAAAATACCATCTTGAAAGCGCGCGAATCAGCGCGGGAAAGCCAAAATCCGCAGCCAAATCAGGATTTAAGCCAGTATCGGGGTTCTAACATTCGCGTCCGGTCGCCGCGAGTGTTTTGTCAAATCCGCCGCACCAGCCTGGCGGCGTAAAAGCCGTCGAGCCCGCTCAAGCGCGGGTCCCGGTGCGGCAGGTGGCAGGGCAGGGTGCGCAGATCACCCTCTTTGGTGACGATCTCGGCGAGCCCTGAAACCTCGTTCGCGCCGATCGGGGCGCGCGCGAGCGAGGTCTCGGCAGCAAGCAGCGCCGCCACCGCCTGTTCACCCTCTTCCGGCTCCAGCGAACAGGTGCAATAGACCAGCGTCCCGCCGGGCTTGAGCAGCGTCACCGCCTTCTGCAGCAGGCGATGCTGCAGGGACGTCAGCGCCTTCAGATCGGATTCCTGCCGCAGCCAGGCGATATCCGGGTGACGGCGTATGGTGCCGGTCGAGGTGCAGGGGGCATCGACCAGGATGCCATCGAAACCTCCGCGTTGATTGCCGCCGTGCCACTCGATGGCGTCGGCGACGATCGTCTCCGCATCCAGCGCAAGCCGCGCCAGGTTGTCGCGAAGCCGCGCCACGCGGACGGGCGACCGGTCGACGGCCACAACACGCGCACCGGCGTGCACGAGTTGCGCGGTCTTGCCGCCAGGTGCGGCGCAGAGATCGGCAATGGTCTTGCCGGCGAGATCGCCGAACAGGCGCGCAGGCAGCGCGGCGGCGGCGTCCTGCACCCACCATTGGCCCTCATTGAAGCCCGGCAGCATGGTCACCGAACCCTGCAGCAGCGTGCGGACGGTTCCGCTCGCCAGCATCTCGCCGTGCAAGCGGTTCGCCCACTGTGCGGGATCGGATTTGGCGGTGATATCGAGCGACGGTTCATGGCTGATCGCGAGCGCGATCGCTCTTGCACTAGCCTCGCCGTAATGCGCGATCCAGCGATGCAGCAGCCATGGCGGAATGTCGAGCGTCTGCGATTTCACCTCTTCGATCAGGGCGGCGCCCTCGCGCGCGCAATGGCGCAACACCGCGTTGACGAGGCCCGCATATTTCGCGGCCCGCCGGTCCGACTGCACCAGCCGCACCGACAGATCGACCGCGGCATGATCGGGCACGTCCATCCACAGAATTTGTGCCGCCCCAATCAGAAGCGCGCTTTGCGCACGCGGCGCGTCGGTCGGAATGCCGCGATCGAGCAGCCGCGACAGCACATGGCCGAGCGTGCCGAGCCGCCGCAGGATCGTTGCGACCAGCCGCCGCATCAGCGCGCGGTCGCGATCGGCCAGCGTCTTCAGCGCGGGATGGGCGGCGGGGCCGTCAAGCTGGTCGTCGAGCGTGCGATGCTTGTGCAGGACGCCGTCGAGAATGTCCGCCGCGATCCGCCGCGCTGCGAGACCGGGCACCTCGGATGGCAGGGCAAATCGTCGAGCTGGCATGGAGCGGGAACATCTCGGAAAGATCGGATAACGCAGCGGTTGGCGCTCATGCCATCGGCACGGAAAAGCACCTTTGGCACGGGAATATGCCAAATATAAGAATCGCACCCTTCCGATTCCAGCTTCGCGCTACGATCTTATGGCAAAGCCTCGGTTGACGCATGGGAGACTTGGCATGGCGGAAGAAGTTTTGCGCCCGGCAGCGGTTTCATCCGAGGGCGAGCGCAGGCAGCTTTCGCCGGCGGCACAGCGCGCGCTCGCCGAGGCCCAAGCGCGCCGGAAAGCTATGGATGCCGGTGCCAAGCCGATGGCAAAGGAATTTCAGGGTCCTAAGGGTCCCGAACCCACGCGCTACGGCGATTGGGAGAACAAGGGCATCGCCTCGGATTTCTGAGCGGCATCTGCGCGAGAAGCGAGAAAGCCGCTACCTGCAGCGCGGCTTTTTGATTCCCTGCATGTCATTCCAGGTGACGTCAGCGCGTCACCACCACGGTGGTGCCGACCGAAACACGCTGGTAGAGGTCGGAAATATCGGCGTTCAGCATGCGGATGCAGCCATAGGAGACGAAGCCGCCGACCGATCCCGGCATATTGGTGCCGTGGATGGCGTATTCGCCGCCGGCCAAGGTCATCGCCGCAACACCCATCGGATTGCGCGGCGAGCCGCCGGGAATGACATCCGGCATGTTCGGCTTGTCGTGCTTGACTTCGCTCGGCGGCGACCAGGCCGGATTGAGGTATTTGCCGTCGATCCGGGTGGTGCCTGCCCATTGCTTGCCGGCCTTGCCGACGCCGACCGGGTAGCGCATGGCATGGTCTTGGTCGAGAATGAGATAGAGGTGGCGCTCGTTGGTCCGTACCACGATCGTTCCCGGCGAATATTCGCCGCGCACGCCGACCATTTCCGGCCGGGCCTGGGCCGCGTCAGTCATCAGCAATCCGGCCCCGATGGTGGCAGCCAGCGCCACCGCAATCCTCATCGCCATCCGTCTCTCCGCCTTCTTTCCGCTGTCGCCTCGCTCGCCCCGGCCGGGGCAAATGGCAACAAAACCGGCCAAAAGCCGGCCTGCCCACCTGGGTTTTAACGGCGTGCGCTAACCGGATGGTTTCCGCACAGCCGGCCGGACTCACTTGGTGGGGAGGGAGAAAAGAAAATGTCGGAAACAAAGTAAATGACTTGAAAACAACAC
>Ga0213853_10277788_pt1 | contig 16148 bp, 13 predicted proteins | sample ABR_2016_MetaT_FD_164456 | JGI IMG/M metagenome (GOLD analysis project Ga0213853, IMG submission 164456) | Metatranscriptome of freshwater sediment microbial communities from post-fracked creek in Pennsylvania, United States - ABR_2016... | ecosystem: Environmental > Aquatic > Freshwater >...
CGGCTTCCTGGCGGCGTCGGCGACCGGCGCGGTGCGGGACTTGGGCGCGGCGCGCGTCGGTTTCGACGGGGCCGGCGCCGCGGGTTCCGGCGGCTTCGGGCGATAGAGCACCAGCAATTTGCCGATCGCCTGGATCCGGGCGGCGCCGAGCTGGTCGGCGATGCGGGCCAGCATGTCGATGCGCAGTTCGCGATCGTCGCCCGGCACCCGGACCTTGATCAGTTCGTGCGCGGTCAGCGCGCGGTCGATCTCGCGCATCGCCGCGTCGGTCAGGCCCGCGGCGCCGAGCAGGACGACCGGGTCCAGATGGTGGGCGCGGGCGCGCAGGTCCAGGCGCTGGTCGCGCGCAAGCGTCAGTTCGGTCATCGGGTTTCGGGTGATCGGGTGCGATCGATGGACGGCGACCCGCGATCGTAGCCGCGTTGGCGCCACGTTGGTGCCCAATTGGAGCCGCCTCGGTGCCGCCCGGGCGCGGCCCGTGCGCCGCATCGGCGCCTCATTGAATGGAATGCACGGTACGCAACATGGCCACGCCGGCACGCAAGCATCGCTCGAATCCCGCATGGATCCAGCGCCACGTCAACGATCCCTACGTCAAGGCTGCAACCCAGGCCGGCTATCGCGCGCGTTCGGCCTACAAGCTGATCGAGATCGACGACCGCGACCGGCTGCTGCGCCCCGGCGCCGTGGTCATCGAGCTCGGCGCGGCGCCGGGCAGCTGGACCCAGGTCGTGCGCGAGCGCCTGACGGCGCGCGACGGCGCCTTGCATGGCACGATCATCGCGCTGGACCTGCTGCCGATCGCGCCGCTGCCGCAGGTCCGGATCATCCAGGGGGACTTTCGCGAGCAGCCGGTCGCCGACGAGCTCGCGCTGGCGCTCGCGGGCGCGCGGGCCGACCTGGTGCTGTCCGACATGGCGCCCAATCTGTCCGGCATCGCGGTCGTCGACGCCGCGGCCGGCGGCCTGCTCGCCGAACTGGCGCTCGAATTCGCGGTCCGACATCTGAAACCCTCGGGCAGCCTGCTCTTCAAAGCCTTCCAGGGGAGCGGGCATACCCAGCTGATCGAGGCGTGCAAGCGCGTCTTCCAATCGGTCGCCGTGCGCAAACCTGCCGCGTCGCGGCCCGAGTCGGCGGAAACCTACATCCTCGCGCGACGCCTTCGGCCGCAAGCCGGCGCCGCGGGGGCTTGAAAAGCCGCCGGTCCGTCTCATCTTCAGGCGATCTTCATGAGTTGCGGCGGGGCGATCGATGCAGCGCCGCCGGACTGCCGGTCATGGGCGGGCGCGAGGGTCTCGACGATCGGATAAATTGGGGTTCGATTCCGGCCGTTCGGCTGTCCCCGGGGCCCGCCGGAAACGCCTAGAATGACATGATGATGTTTCTTGGGTATTCCCCCGATCGCCATACGATCCGCGCCGCAGCGCCGCCCGGTCTGACAGGAGTTCCTTCTTGAACAACAACATGTTGGCGAAGGCCGCCGTCTGGTTGGTCATTGCGCTGGTGCTCTTCACGGTCTTCAAGCAGCTCGAAAAAGGCGGTGGGACCAACGCGCAGGGCATCCCGTATTCGGAGCTGATCACCGAGATCCGCGCCGGGCACATCAAGTCGGTCCGGATCCAGGACGCCGTCGGCGACATGACCGAGATCACCGCGACGACCCAGGAAGGCCGCCAGATCCGCACGACCGGGACGCATTCCGACCGGGGAATCTTCAAGGACCTGCTCGACGCCGGCGTCAAGGTCGAACTCGAGCAGCGCGAGGGCCAGTCCCCGGTCCTCGGGTTCCTCTATGCATTCGGCCCCGTGATCCTGCTGATCGGGGTCTGGGTGTTCTTCATGCGACAGATGCAGGGCGGCGGGCGCGGCGGAGCGTTCAGTTTCGGCAAGTCGCGCGCGCGCATGCTCGACGAATCGAACAACAACGTGACCTTCGTCGACGTCGCCGGTTGCGACGAGGCGAAGGACGAGGTCCAGGAACTGGTCGAATTCCTGCGCGATCCGAGCAAGTTCCAGAAGCTCGGCGGGCGCATTCCGCGCGGCGTGCTGATGGTCGGCTCGCCCGGAACCGGCAAGACGCTGCTTGCGAAGGCGATCGCCGGCGAGGCCAAGGTGCCGTTCTTCTCGATCTCCGGCTCCGATTTCGTCGAGATGTTTGTCGGCGTCGGCGCCGCGCGCGTGCGCGACATGTTCGAGACCGCGAAGAAGCACGCGCCGTGCATCATCTTCATCGACGAAATCGACGCGGTCGGACGCCAGCGCGGCGCCGGGCTCGGCGGCGGCAACGACGAGCGCGAGCAGACCTTGAACCAGATGCTCGTCGAGATGGACGGCTTCGAGACCGGCCAGGGCATCATCGTGATCGCCGCGACGAACCGCCCCGACGTGCTCGATCCGGCGCTGCTGCGTCCGGGACGCTTCGACCGCCAGGTCGTCGTGCCGCTGCCCGATATCCGCGGCCGCGAGCAGATCCTCGGCGTGCACATGCGCAAGGTCCCGATCGGCGCCGACGTGCGCGGCGACGTGCTCGCGCGTGGCACGCCCGGCTTCTCGGGCGCCGATCTCGCCAATCTCGTCAACGAGGCCGCGCTGTTCGCGGCCCGGCGCAGCGCGCGCGTCGTCGAGATGCAGGACTTCGAAAAGGCCAAGGACAAGATCATGATGGGCGCCGAGCGCAAATCGATGGTCATGTCCGAGGAGGAGCGCCGCAACACTGCCTATCACGAGTCGGGCCACGCGCTGGTCGCGCGCCTGCTGCCGAAGACCGATCCGGTGCACAAGGTCACGATCATCCCGCGCGGCCGCGCGCTCGGCGTCACGATGCAGCTGCCGGAGCAGGACCGCTACGCCTATGATCGCGGCTTCCTGCTGAGCCGCATCTCGGTGCTGTTCGGCGGCCGGATCGCCGAAGAGGTCTTCATGAACCAGATGACGACCGGCGCCGGCAACGATTTCGAGCGCGCCACGCAGCTGGCGCGCGACATGGTCACCCGCTTCGGGATGAGCGACCTGATGGGTCCGATGGTCTACGCCGAAAACGAGGGCGAGGTCTTCCTCGGCCGCGCGATCACGAAGACCGTGAACATGTCCGAAGAGACGATGCGCAAGGTCGACAGCGAGATCCGGCGCATCATCGACGAACAATACGCACTGGCGCGCCGGCTGATCGAGGACAATCGCGACAAGATCGAGGCGATGGCCAAGGCCTTGCTCGACTGGGAAACGATCGACGCCGACCAGATCGAGGACATCATCGCCGGCAAGCCGCCGCGTCCGCCGAAGTCGACCGGCGCGACGCCGCCGGCGGACCGTCCGAGTGCCGGGGGCGGCGTCGAGGGTGCCGCCCAGCCGGCCTGATTCGGATCCGTCCCGGGCCCGCCCTGCTGCCGACCGTCTTTTCATCGCCGCGCCGGACGTGCGATCCGGCGCGCTGCGGGTGCTAGCCGCCCGCGCCGCCGCCGCGCCGGGGTCCTGGCGCTGCGGTCGCTACACGCTGTCGCTCGAGCGTCCGCTGGTCATGGGGATCCTGAACCTGACCCCCGACTCCTTTTCCGATGGCGGCATCTGGTCCGATCCCGGCGTGGCGCAGCAGCGCGCCGAGGCGCTGATCGCCGAGGGCGCCGACATCCTCGACATCGGTGCCGAATCGACGCGCCCCGGGGCGCCGCCGGTCGCGCCCGAGGTCGAACTCGAGCGCCTGCAGCCGCTGTTGCGCGTGCTGCACCGCTTGCCGCTGCCGGTATCGATCGACACCAGCCAGCCGCTCGTGATGCAGGCCGCGCTGGAAGCCGGCGCCGCGATCATCAATGACGTACGGGCGCTCGGCGAAGCCGGCGCGGCCGAGCTGGTCGCCGGCGCCGCGGGCCGCGATTGCGGTGTCGTGCTGATGCACATGCAGGGCACGCCAGTGACGATGCAGGTCGCGCCGCACTACGACGATGTCGTCGGCGAGGTCGGCGCGTTCCTCGCACAGCGCGTGCGGCGCCTCGAGGCCGCCGGCGTCGCGCGCGAACGCATCGCCGTCGATCCCGGCTTCGGCTTCGGCAAATCGCGCGCGCACAACCTGGCGCTGCTGGCGCGCCTGCGCGAGCTCGCTGCGCTCGGCCTGCCGATCCTGGTCGGTCTTTCGCGCAAGTCCGTGCTCGGCATGAGCCAGCGGCCACCGGCGCAACGCACCGCGGCGTCGGTTGCCGCGGCGCTGGTGGCCGTCGAGCGCGGCGCGCGGATCGTGCGGGTGCACGACGTCGCCGCGACCCGCGACGCGCTGGCGGTCTGGCAGGCGGTCGATGCGGCGACCCCGGTCGTCGCCGCGTTTCCACCCTAATCGACGGACCGGCCGCGCGCGCCGGCCGGTCCTCCCTGATCGAGAACCGTGATGAGCAGTCGCAAATACTTCGGCACCGACGGCGTTCGCGGCACGGTCGGCACCGCGCCGATCACGCCGGATTTCGTTTTGAAACTCGGGCAGGCCGCCGGGCGCGTGCTGTCGCGCGCCGAGCGCGGCCGCCCGACCGTGCTGATCGGCAAGGACACGCGCATCTCGGGCTACATGCTCGAGGCCGCGCTCGAGGCGGGGTTCTCGAGCGCCGGCGTCGACACCGTGCTGTGCGGTCCCTTGCCGACGCCGGCCGTCGCCTACCTGACGCGCGCACAGCGCCTGACGGCGGGCGTCGTGATCAGCGCCTCGCACAATCCGTATCCCGACAACGGCATCAAGTTCTTCTCGTCGCACGGCACCAAGCTGGCCGACGAGGTCGAGCTGACGATCGAGCGCGAGATCGAGGCGCCGTTTTCCTGCGTCGAATCGCGCCAGCTCGGCAAAGCGCGCCGCCTCGACGATGCCGGCGGCCGCTACGTCGAATTCTGCAAGAGCACGTTTCCGTCGGCTTTCGACCTGCGCGGCGTCAAGCTGGTCGTCGACTGCGCGCACGGCGCGGCCTACCACGTCGCTCCCGAGGTCTTCCACGAACTCGGCGCCGAGGTCGTCGCGCTCGGCGCCCGGCCGGACGGCTTCAACATCAACGACGGCGTCGGTGCCGTGCATGCGGACGGCCTGGGTGCCCTGGTTCGGCAGCACGGCGCGGACCTCGGCATCGCGCTGGACGGCGACGCGGATCGCGTCGTGATCGCCGATGCGGCGGGCCGCGTCTACAACGGCGATGAGCTTCTCTACGTCATCGTGCGCGACCGGCTGGGGGCGGGCGCCGGCGCCGGGCGCGGCGTGGTCGGCACGCTGATGTCGAACTTCGCGCTCGAACGCCGTCTGTCCGAGATCGGCGTTCCGTTCGCGCGGGCGCGCGTCGGCGACCGCTACGTGCTCGAGGTGCTGCAGGAGCGCGGCTGGCTGTGGGGCGGGGAGGGATCGGGGCACATCCTGTGCCTGGACCGGCACACGACAGGCGACGGGATCATCTCGGCGCTGCAGGTGCTGGCCGCGATGCGCAGCGCCGGGCGGACGCTCGCCGAGCTCAGCGCCGACCTGACGCTGATGCCGCAGGTGCTGGTGAATGTGCGCGTTGCGCCGGGCTTCGACTGGCGCGGGCACGTCGCATTGACCCGCGAGACCGCCGCCGTCGAATCCGAGCTGGCCGGGCGCGGCCGGGTGCTGATCCGCGCGTCCGGCACCGAGCCGGTGTTGCGGCTGATGGTCGAAACCGTCGATGGCGGGCTCGCCGACCGGCTGGCCCAGCGTCTCGCGGCGACGATTCCTGCACTTTGATGCATCCCGGGGTGCGGTTGACGCACGCGCGCGATGCGTAACAATACCCGGGGCGTGTCACGATCCCGTCATCTGTGGGTCGGGATGGCGTCCGGCGTGTCACATGAACGTCATGTCGTGCCCATAGACTCCAGCGACTCGATTTTTCGCTGGATGAAAGGAACGCGCATGAAACCCAATACCAATACTTTCCGCACGCTGATCGGCGTGCTCGCGACAACGCTCGTGACGGCCGCGGCCGCCGAGAACGTGACCGGGGCCGGGGCCAGCTTCCCCGCGCCGCTGTACTCCAAGTGGGCCGACGCCTACAACAAGGCAACCAGCATCCAGGTCAACTACCAGTCGGTGGGTTCGGGCGCCGGCCTGAAGCAGATCCGCGGCAAGACTGTCGATTTCGGCGCGTCCGACATGCCGCTGAGCGATGAGGACCTCGCCAAGGATGGCCTGATGCAGTTCCCGACCGTCATCGGCGGCGTCGTCCCGGTCATCAACATCCCGGGCATCACGGCCAAGCAGATGCACCTGACCGGCGCGGTGCTCGCCGATATCTACCTCGGCAAGATCAAGAAGTGGAACGATCCCGCGATCGTCGCACTGAATTCGTCGCTGAAGCTGCCCGATGCCGACATCGCCGTGGTCCGCCGCGCCGATGGCTCCGGAACCTCGTTCATCTTCACGAACTACCTGTCGAAGGTCAGCCCCGAGTGGAAGGAAAAGGTCGGCGAGAACACGTCGCCGAACTGGCCGACCGGCGCGGGCGGCAAAGGCAACGAGGGCGTCTCGGCCTTCGTCGAGCGCCTGCCGAACTCGATCGGCTACGTCGAGTACGCGTACGCGAAGCAGAACAAGATGACCTACTTGATGCTGAAGAACGCGGCTGGCAACGTGGTCGAGCCGACCGAGACCACCTTCGCCGCGGCCGCCGCGTCGGCGAGCTGGGACAAGTCGTTCTACCAGATCCTGACGAACCAGCCCGGCAAGGACGCATGGCCCATCACCGGCGCCACGTTCATCATGATGCACCTGGCGTCGGACAAGCCGCAGCAGTCGGCCGCCTCGCTGAAGTTCTTCGACTGGGCCTACAAAAACGGCGACAAGATGGCCGAGGAACTGGACTACATCACGCTGCCCGATGCGGTCAAGGATCGCGTGCACAAGTCCTGGGCGAACATCAAGGATGCGTCGAACCAGCCGGTCTACAAGTAATCGCAGCCGGCAGTCGAGCCGCGTCACCATCGGCGCGCGACCCGCGCGGGCGGGGCCCGCGCCGTTGTGCAGGCCGACGAGCATGCTGATCGACCAGGACGCACGATGGCGGCATCGATCCAGACGGACGACGTGAATCAAGTCACCGCGCACACCGCACCGCAAGCGCCTTTTGCGCGTCGTGCAAGCCCCTTGGGCGACCTGGTCTTCGCGGGCATGGCCGGGGGCGCGGCACTGCTGACCTTGCTGATGCTTGCCGGGATCATCGTTTCGCTGATCGTCGGCGCATGGCCGGCGATCCAGAACAGCGGCCTGAGCTTCCTGACCACTGCCGAGTGGGATCCCGTCAAGGAGAAATTCGGCGGGCTCGCGATGATCTACGGCACGCTCGCCACATCGATCATCGCCCTGCTGATTGCCGTGCCGGTCAGCTTCGGCATCGCGATGTTCCTGACCGAACTGTCGCCCGCGTGGCTCAAGCGCCCGCTCGGCACGGCAATCGAACTGCTGGCCGCGGTGCCGTCGATCGTCTACGGCATGTGGGGCCTGCTGGTGTTCTCGCCGATCCTGGCGACCTACGTCCAGGTGCCGCTGCAGAAGCTGCTCAAGGGCGTCCCGGTGCTGGGCTCGCTGGTCAGCGGCGCGCCGGTCGGGATCGGCCTGCTGGCGGCCGGCATCATCCTCGCGATCATGATCATCCCGTTCATCGCCGCGGTGATGCGCGACGTCTTCGAAGTCACGCCGCCGATGCTGAAGGAGTCCGCCTACGGCCTCGGCGCGACGACCTGGGAAGTGGTCTGGGGCGTCGTGCTGCCGTACACGAAGGCCGGCGTGATCGGCGGCATCATGCTCGGCCTGGGCCGCGCGCTCGGCGAGACGATGGCGGTCACCTTCGTGATCGGCAACTTCAACCAACTGACCAGCCTGTCGCTGTTCGAGCCGGGCAACAGCATCACGTCGGCGCTCGCCAATGAATTCGGCGAGGCGAGTCCCGGCCTGCACCAGGCCTCGCTGATCTATCTCGGATTGATCCTGTTCTTCATCACCTTCATCGTGCTGGCCTTCTCGAAGCTGCTGCTGATGCGCCTGGCGCGCAACGAGGGGTCGCGGACATGAGCGCGGTCGCCTCGCCCGCGCAGGCGGTCGATCCGCGGCTGCCGCTGCACCGGCGCCGCAAGATCGTCAACACGATCGCGTTGACGCTGTCGCTGGCGGCGATGGCCTTCGGGCTGCTTTGGCTGATCTGGATCCTGGTCGAGACCATCGTGCTCGGCATCGGCGGAATCAGCCTCGCGACCTTCGTCGAATCGACGCCGGCGCCGAACGCGGACGGCGGCGGTCTCGCCAACGCGATCTTCGGATCCGCATTGATGGTCGGCCTGGCGACGCTGCTCGGCACGCCGCTGGGCATCCTCGCCGGCATCTACCTCGCGGAATACGGCCAGCGCGGCTGGCTGGCGCCGACGACGCGCTTCATCAACGACATCCTGCTGTCGGCGCCGTCGATCGTCATCGGCCTGTTCGTCTACACGCTGGTCGTCGCGCGCACCCAGACCTTCTCCGGCTGGGCCGGCGTGCTGGCGCTGGCGCTGATCGTGATTCCGGTCGTCGTGCGCACCTCCGAGAACATGCTGCGCCTGATCCCGAACGCGCTGCGCGAGGCGGCCTTCGCGCTCGGCACGCCCAAGTGGCGCGTGATCACGATGGTCACGCTGCGCGCCGCGCGCGCCGGCGTCGTGACCGGCGTGCTGCTGGCGCTGGCGCGCATCTCGGGCGAGACCGCACCGCTGCTGTTCACCGCGCTGTCGAACCAGTTCTTCAGCGCCGACCTGAAATCGCCGATGGCCAACCTGCCGATGACGATCTTCAAGTTCGCGATGAGCCCGTTCGCCAACTGGCAGCACCTGGCCTGGGCGGGCGTGTTCCTGATCACCATCGGCGTTCTGGCGCTCAATATCCTGGCGCGCGTGCTGTTCAGATCGAAGGATTGAGGGAGTGGCCATGGCATCCGAAGGGGCCGCCGCCGCGGCGGCGCGTACCAAGCTCAGCGTGCGCAACCTGAACTTCTACTACGGCAAGTTCCATGCGCTGAAGAACGTGAACCTGGACATCCCGGAGCGCAAGGTCACCGCGTTCATCGGACCGTCGGGCTGCGGCAAGTCGACGCTGCTGCGGGTGTTCAACCGGATGTACGCGCTCTATCCGGAGCAGCGGGCCGAGGGCGAAGTCAAGATCGAGGGCGAGAACCTGCTGACGACGAAGGACGACGTCGCGCTGATCCGCGCGCGCATCGGGATGATCTTCCAGAAGCCGACCCCGTTCCCGATCTCGATCTACGACAACATCGCGTTCGGCGTGAAGCTGTTCGAGCGCCTGCCGCGCGGCGCGATGGACGAGCGCGTCGAGTGGGCGCTGCGCAAGGCGGCGTTGTGGAACGAGGTCAAGAGCAAACTGGGCCAGAGCGGCACGAGCCTGTCCGGCGGCCAGCAGCAGCGACTGTGCATCGCGCGCGGCATCGCGATCCGCCCGGAGGTGATCCTGTTCGACGAGCCGTGCTCGGCGCTGGACCCGATCTCGACGGCGAAGATCGAGGAGCTGATCGAGGAACTGAAGGCCGACTACACGGTGGCGATCGTCACGCACAACATGCAGCAGGCCGCGCGGGTCAGCGATTTCACCGCCTACATGTACCTCGGCGAAATGATCGAATTCGGGGAGACGGACCAGATCTTCGTGAAGCCGCGCAAGAAGGAGACCGAGGACTACATCACGGGCCGCTTCGGCTGATCGGCGCCCGCGGCTGCTGGCTGGATCGGCATACGCGCATTCGGGCACTTACGGATTACGGGCATACGAGCATTCGGGTTAGGACGGAAACATGGCCACCGGCGACCACATTTCGAAGCAGTATGACCAGCAGCTCGAGGACATGCGCTCGCGCGTGCTCCAGATGGGCGGGCTGGTGGAGTCCCAGCTGCGCGCGGCACTCGACGCGTTCGAAAACGTCGACATCGAGGCGGCCCAGGCGGTGGTCGACGCCGACAAGCGCGTCAACGAGCAGGAGGTCGAGCTCGACCGGATGGTGAACCACCTGATCGCGCGCCGCCAGCCCACGGCGGGCGACCTGCGGATGATCACCGGCGTGTCGAAGGCGACCACGGACCTCGAGCGCGCCGGCGACGAGGCGACCAAGATCGCGCGCGCCGCGAAGTGGCTGCGCGACAAGGGCGGCGGCTACCGGATGAACCGGATCCCGGACATCCGCGGCAGCGGCAATATCGCGTCGAACATGCTGCGCGGCGCGCTCGACGCGTTCGCGCGGATGGATGTGCTGGCTGCGGCGTCGATCATCCGCGACGACCAGGGCGTCGACGACCGCTTCAAGGCGATCCTGCGCCAGCTGATCACCTTCATGATGGAAGACGCCCGGACGATCTCCGCGGCGATCGACACGATCTGGGTCGCCAAGGCGATCGAGCGCATCGGCGACCACGCGAAGAACATCGCCGAGACGGTCATCTTCATTGCCGAGGGCACCGACGTGCGCCATGTCTCGGTCGATGAATTGCCGCGGGCGCCGGACGGACAGGCCTGACCCGATGGCCGCCTCGATCCTGGTGGTCGAAGACGAACCTGCGATCCAGGAGCTGGTGTCGTTCTCGTGCTCGAACAACGGTTTCTCGGTGCGGCGCGCCGAGTCCGCCGACGCGGCGCACGAGGCGATCCGGCGCGAGTTGCCGGACCTCGTGATCCTCGACTGGATGCTGCCCGACCGTGCCGGCATCGACCTGCTGCGCGACCTGCGCGCCCAGGAGCGCACGCGACAGCTGCCGGTGATCATGCTGACCGCGCGCAGCAGCGAGGCCGATCGGATCAGCGGGCTCGATGCCGGCGCCGACGACTACGTGGTCAAACCGTTCTCGCCGCGCGAGCTGGTGTCGCGGGTGCGCGCCGTGTTCCGGCGTCGTGCGCCGCAACACAGCGGCGAGGCGCTCGACTACGGCCCGGTGCGGATCGACCCGGTGCGCCACGAGGTCGTCGTCGAAGGCCAGCCGGTCAAAATGGGCCTCGCGGAGTTCAAGCTGCTGAAGTTCCTGATGGGGCACCCCGAGCGCGTGTTCTCGCGCAGCCAGCTGCTCGACAGCGTCTGGGGCGACCATGTCTTCATCGAGGAGCGCACGGTCGACGTGCACGTGCTGCGCCTGCGCAAGGCGCTGACCCCCGTCAGCGCACAGCACCTGGTGCAGACCGTGCGCGGGCTCGGGTACCGCTTCTCGGTGCGTCCGGAAAGCTGAACCCCGAGGACGGCGCCGTCCCCGCCCATGCCGACGCGCGAACGCCTGCGATTGCGATTGCGGATCATCCGGCCCCCGCTGCTGCGCCTGCTGCTGCTCGGCCTGGTCGCGACCGCGCTGGGCAAGGTCTTCGGCCTGACCGCGGCGCTGTGGCTGAGCACGATCATGCTCGGGGCGCTGCTGTTGTTCCACGTCTACTACATCGGTGCCCTGGGCGCCTGGCTGGAGCGGCCGGCGCTCGAGGACATGCCCACCGGCATCGGCGCCTGGGAGCGCGTGTTTACGAGCCTGTACCGCGCCCAGCGCGCCAGCGATCGCGACCGCCACCGTCTGGTCGAGAACGAGGAGCGTTACCGGCGCACGATCAGCGCGCTGCCCGAGGGCATCGTGCTCGTCGATCCGGTGCTGCAGATCGAATGGTGCAATCCGGTCGCGGAACGCCACCTGGGCATCGCGCTGCATGCCGACCAGGGCTTGCGACTGACCAACCTGGTGCGCGACCCGGTCTTCGTCGCCTACCTGACCTCGGGCCATTTTTCCGAGCCGCTGACGTTCCGCCCGATGGCGCAGCCGGCGCTGGTGTTGTCCTTGCTGGTGGTCCAGTTCGAGCCGGCCCGCTCGATCGTGATCACGCGCGACATCACGCAGTCCGAGCGCGTCGACGCGATCCGGCGCGATTTCGTCGCCAATGTCTCGCACGAGATGCGCACGCCGCTGACCGTCGTGACCGGCTTCGTCGAGACGCTGCTCGACGCCCAGCCGCCGCTCGGCGCCCAGCAGCGCCACCACCTGTCGCTGATGCAGGAGCAGGCGCTGCGGATGATGCGGCTGATCGAGGATCTGCTGCTGCTGTCGGGCCTCGAGTCCGAGCAGCGGCCGCGGCTCGAGGAGCCGATCGATGCGGCCGCGCTGGTTCGCGAGATGGGCGACGAGGCGCGCGCGCTGTCCAAGGGCCGGCACCAGATCGTCGTCGAGGAGGGCGCCGGACGCGTGCGCGGCTGCCGCGACGAGCTGCGCAGCGCGTTCGGCAACCTGGTGTCGAACGCGGTGCGCTACACGCCGGGCGCTGGGCGGATCGTGATCCGCTGGCGGCGGCGCGGAAGCGGTGCGGCGTTCGAGGTCGAGGACACCGGCATCGGCGTCGCCGCCGATCACATCTCGCGCCTGACCGAGCGCTTCTACCGGGTCGACAAGAGCCGGTCGCGGGAGACCGGCGGCACCGGACTGGGCCTGGCAATCGCGAAGCACGTGATGCTGCGGCACCAGGGTGGGCTGGACATCCGTTCCCAGCTTGGCGTGGGGAGCACTTTTTCGGCCTGGCTGCCGGCCAACCGGGTGCTCGGCGACGACGAGCGCGCGGCAGGCGACGCCTCGCCGAAGGCGCAGGAACGCCAGGAGGCGTAGATCGGCCGCCTTGGGCTGTACCCGGCTCGCCGCAGTTTGCCGCTGAACCGCCCAGCCGGTATCATGATCGGCTTTCGGGGCGTAGCGCAGCCTGGTAGCGCACCTGCCTTGGGCGCAGGGGGTCGGAGGTTCGAATCCTCTCGCCCCGACCAGTAGAATCGAACTGCCGTAGAACCGAACTGTCGTAGAACCGAACTGCCCGTAGCTCAGTTGGATAGAGCATCAGCCTTCTAAGCTGAGGGTCACTGGTTCGAGTCCAGTCGGGCAGGCCAGTCCTCCCGATGGCGGGCTGGATGAATTTCGTGGTGCGGAATTGCGGGTCTGCGCCTGCGCTACATGCGGTTCCGCTTGTGTGTTCGTGGTGGCCGTAGCTCAACGGTAGAGTCCTGGATTGTGATTCCAGTTGTTGTGGGTTCGAATCCCATCGGCCACCCCATCTAAGTTTCCTGCCGGCTTCGTATCGCCCTCGCTTGCCTCGCCGGCGGCCCCTTCGACTGCGCCAAAGCTCTTCGATCCGACCACCGGTTCGCTGGTCGATGGCGCCGTCACGTTGCCCTTCCGAGTCGCAAGTCGCAAGTCGCAAGTCGCACGGCGCAAGTCGCACGGCGCACGATGCGAGTCGCACGGCGCGCCAGTCGCCAGTCATCGGCAAGGCGCGACCCGGCCTCCCGCTTGCCGATCGTGCAGTGCGACAATGCCGGATCTGAGAATCGCGACCGGCCCGGACACCGGGCCGGCCGCCGCCGGGAGCCTGCCGCATGAATGACTTGCCCGCCGCCTATACCCCGCCCAGGATCTGGACCTGGAACAAAGAGAGCGGCGGCCAGTTCGCCAACATCAACCGGCCGGTCGCCGGCCCGACCCACGACAAAGCGCTGCCCGTCGGACGGCATCCGCTGCAGCTGTATTCGCTGGCCACCCCGAATGGCGTCAAGGTCACCGTGATGCTCGAAGAGCTGCTCGCGCTGGGATGCGCCGGCGCGGAGTACGACGCATGGCTGATCCGGATCAACAATGGCGAACAGTTCGGCAGCGGCTTCGTCGAGGTGAATCCGAATTCGAAGATCCCTGCACTGCTGGATCACGGCGGGCCGACGCCGATCCGCGTGTTCGAATCCGGCGCGATCCTGATGCACCTGGCCGAGAAGTTCGGCGCCTTGCTGCCGGCCGAATCCGCGGCGCGCGCCGAGTGCCTTTCGTGGCTGTTCTGGCAGATGGGCAGCGCGCCTTTCCTCGGCGGCGGCTTCGGGCATTTCTATGTCTACGCGCCGTTCAAGATCGAATACGCGATCGACCGCTATGCGATGGAGGTCAAGCGCCAGATGGACGTGCTCGACCGGCGCCTCGCGCAGACGCCCTTCGTCGCGGGAAGCGAGTACACGATCGCCGACATCGCGATCTGGCCATGGTACGGCGCGCTCGCGAAGTGCCTGATCTACGAAGCCGGCGAATTCCTGCAGGTCCAGGACTACCGCAACGTGCTGCGCTGGGCCGACCAGATCGCCGAACGGCCCGCGGTCAAGCGCGGCCGCATGGTCAACCGCACCTGGGGCGAGCCGGCGAGCCAGCTCCACGAGCGCCACGAAGCGAGCGATTTCGAGACGAAAACCCAGGACAAACTGGCGCCGTCCACCTAATACCTACGCTGGACCCTACGCCGGGGCCAGGTCGCGCCTTGTCGCATTCGGTCCATTCGGTCCTCTCATCGCGCTGGCGAACGCCTGCCTGGTGCTCCATCGCGCGACCTGGCCCCAGCTCGGGGCCGGTGCGCCATTGCGCGACCTGGCCCCGGCTTGGGGCCTAGGCGGCCTTGAGGTCCTGCGGCTTGGCTGTGAACGCCGCGCCGAGCTTGCCCGACGCGTAGCCGAACAGGGCGCCGATCACCATCGACACGGCGACCGTGACGAAGGCGTTGCCGAAGTTCGGCGAGGTCAGCGCCGCGACGCTCAAGGCGTCCTTGGTTTGCAGCAGGTAGGCGAACACGCAGGCGTAGCCGTAGACGCTCGCCGGGATTACCGACAAGGCCTGGATGTTGGCCGCCATGCACAGCGCGATCACCGTGACGCCGACGACGATACCGGCCCACAGCGGCAAGCCGAGCGTGTCGCCCAGCGGAATCGACAGGATGATCATCGCGGCGATCGTCGCGACCAGTGCCCCGAAGATGTTGCCCACGATCGTGTTGCGCAGCGCGTCGGTGTTGCCGCCGCAGTGGAAGAAACAACCCCAGGCCACGAATGCGGCCCAGATCACGATGCCACCGAACTGCAGGAACAGGAAAGTGGCGACGGCGCCGAGCACGCCGATCGCGAGCGACAAAGCGGTCAGTTGCGACATAGGATGAACTCCCTCGTTGTTGATGTGCGCAAGAAGTCGTTCGCGGGGTGCAGCCGCGCGGTGGCTGGTGCCAATTCCCGTGTATTGCGCTGCTCCCATGTCTGGAGGCTCGCCGCTTTTCAGGCGGCCGGATCCAGCGATCCCGGCTCGGTTCTACGAAAGTTTTTGGTGCCGGGCGCGATCGTCGAAATGTCCAAACCGTTTGGATCGGCCGGACGCGCGCAGTATTTTCCCGGATGGCGAAACGGTCAATGGTTTTCGAAGTTGCGTTGCACCACGCTGGGGCATCGACACGCGCGCGTCGGATGCCCGGCGGCGGGCGGGCCGCGCGATGCTGCAATGCGGTTGTCAATCAAGGATAGATTTCGCCACGCGCCGTGGCCCGCGGCACGCCGCTGCAACGCGCGCGCCCAAGTCGAATTGGTGAGGAATTCAGCGATGGTGTTCGCCGTTTCACGGGCAGTGATGCCGGATCGCGTCATGGGCTTGGCGTGACCGCGGACGCGAGCGTCAGCGCAGGCGCCTCGCGCCGTGGCGCGCGACGCTGCGGCGGGCAGGCGCGACTGGCGGGCCTGCTGGCGCTCGTCGTCGTCGCGGCGGTCGCGGGCTTTGCCGCGGGTCATTTCTCGCGCGACACGGCCGGCGACCGCGCCGGGTCTGACGCACCGGCCAAGGGTGCACTGGCCAAGGACGCACCGGCCAAGGACGCACCGGCCAATGACGCACCGGCCAAGGACCCGCCGGTCATGGACCCACCGGCCAATGACGCATCGGACAAGGCGGCATCGGACAAGGCCGCGCCGGCCAAGGTCGACGCGCGCGATGCCGACGGCGGCCGAAAGGACCACGGCGACGACGACGCCCGCGCACCGAACGTCACGCTCGAGCCGCGCGCGCAGCAGCGCGCCGGTATCGCGACGGCCGCCGTGCCGGTGCGCACGGTGCCCGCGCTGTTGCGCGCCTACGCCGAGGTCGTCGATGTTCAGCCGCTGCTCGATGCGGCTGCGCAACTGGTCGCGGCGCGCACGCTGGTCACCACCGTCGAGGCGCGGCTCGCGGCATCGCGCGCGGCGTTCGAGCGCGCCGATGCGCTGCACGGGGCCGGCGAGATGGTCTCGACCGAGCACCTCCAGGCGGCCGAGGCCACGCTGCGCGCCGACCAGGCCGCGCTCGACGGCGCGCGGGCC
>Ga0213853_11084186_pt1 | contig 16148 bp, 12 predicted proteins | sample ABR_2016_MetaT_FD_164456 | JGI IMG/M metagenome (GOLD analysis project Ga0213853, IMG submission 164456) | Metatranscriptome of freshwater sediment microbial communities from post-fracked creek in Pennsylvania, United States - ABR_2016... | ecosystem: Environmental > Aquatic > Freshwater >...
GAGGTGGACCGTCAGCGCGCCAGTCGCGCGCGCCAATCCAGGCCGGACTCGGTGGTCCCGGCGGGCTTGTACTCGCAACCGACCCAGCCGCGGTAGCCGATGCGGTCAAGATGAGCAAGAAGAAAGGCGTAGTTGATCTCCCCGGTGCCCGGTTCATGGCGCCCCGGGTTGTCCGCCAGCTGAACGTGGCGAATGCGCGGCAGGTACTTCTCGATGGTGGCCGCCAGCTCTCCTTCGGTCCTCTGCGCGTGGTAGATGTCGTACTGGATGTACGCGTTGGCCGCGCCCGTCTCGGCCAGGATCGACGCCGCCTGCGCCGTGCGATTCAGGAAGAATCCCGGAATGTCAAAGGTGTTGATCGGCTCGATCAGAAGGTCGAGCTTCGATTTTCCCAGCTGCGCCGCCGCATAGCCGAGGTTCTCGACGAAAGTCTCGTGCAGCAATTCGGGCGCCACGTCATCACGAGCCTTGCCCGCCAGGCAGTTGAGTTGACCAACGCCGAGCGCCTCGGCATACGCCACGGCCTTGTCGACACCTTCCCGGAACTCGGCGACGCGATCCGGAAGGCAGGCGATGCCGCGCTCGCCGGCGTCCCAGTCGCCCGCGGGCAGGTTGTGGAGCACGAGCTTGAGGCCCGCGCCATCGAGCCGCTGCCGGATCTCGCGCGCGGCGTAGGCGTACGGGAACAGGAATTCCACCGCCTCGAAGCCGGCGCTGGCGGCACGCTCGAAGCGGTCGAGAAACGGCACCTCGGTGAACAGCATCGTCAGGTTGGCGGCGAAGCGGGGCATCGATCGTCTCCGTTGTCGATTCGAGGGCGGCTATTCGAGCAGCCCGGCCATCTCCAGCCCCTCGCGGCCGTCCGGATGTCGACAGTCGATCTCCTCGAACTCGTTGATCCTGTCGATCTCGGCGCCCATTGCAATGTTGGTCACCCGCTCGAGGATCACCTCGACGATCACCGGGACTCTGAACCGGCGCGCCATCGCCTGCGCCTCCGCCAGCGCCGCCTGGATCTTCTCCGGGTCCGTCACCCGGAGCGCCTTGCATCCCAGGCCCAGCACCACCGCCTGGTGATCCACGCCATAGCTGCGCAGGGCGCCCTCGCTTTCGGGGATGTTCTGGTTCTCGAACGCCAGCTGCACGCAGTAATCCATCTCGAAGCCGCGCTGCGACTGCCGGATCAGGCCGAGATAGCTGTTGTTCACGAGCACATGCACATACGGGAGGCGGAACTGTGCACCCACGGCGAGTTCCTCGATCAGGAACTGGAAGTCGTAGTCGCCGGACAGTCCCACGACCGTGCGGGTCGGGTCCGCCGCAACGACGCCCAGCGCGGCGGGTATCGTCCAACCGAGCGGCCCGGCCTGGCCGCAGTTGATCCACTGGCGCGGCCCATACACGTGCAGGAACTGCGCACCGGCGATCTGCGACAGACCGATGGTCGTGACGTAGATCGTGTCGCGCGGGAACGCGAGGTTCATCTCTTCGTAGACGCGCAGCGGCTTGATCGGCGTCTCGGTGTAATGGGTCTTGCGATGCATCAGCTTCTTGCGCTCGGCGCAGCGTCCCGCCCAATCGCCAAAATCCTTGAGTCGGCGCTCGGCCTGGCGCTCGCGTGCCACCTCGACGAAGAGCTGCAATGCGATCTTCGCATCGCTGACTATGCCGAAGTCGGGCATGAAGACGCGCCCGATCTGCGTCGGCTCGATGTCGACGTGCACGAACTTGCGGCCCTTGGTATAGACCTCGGTGGAACCCGTATGTCGGTTGGCCCAGCGATTGCCGATGCCGAGGACGAAATCACTCGCCAGCAGCGTCGCGTTGCCGTAGCGATGGCTGGTTTGCAGCCCGCACATCCCGGCCATCAGCGGGTGATCGTCGGGAATACTGCCCCAGCCCATCAGCGTAGGAATCACCGGCACGCCGGTGAGCTCGGCGAACTCGACCAGCAAACCGGCGGCGTCGGCGTTGATGATGCCGCCGCCGGCGACAATCAGCGGCTTATCCGCCGCCGCGAGCATGTCCAGTGCCTTTTCGACCTGCTTGCGGCTCGCTACCGGCTTGTACACCGGCAATGGCTCGTAGGTGTCGATGTCAAATTCGATTTCCGCCATCTGGACGTCGTACGGCAGGTCGATCAGCACCGGACCAGGGCGGCCCGAGCGCATCAGGTGGAACGCCTGCTGGAAGGCGCGCGGCACCTGGGCCGGCTCGCGCACCGTGACCGCCCACTTGGTCACCGGCTTGGCGATGCTCTCGATGTCGACCGCCTGGAAGTCCTCCTTGTAGAGCCGCGCTCGTGGCGCCTGCCCGGTGATGCAGAGGATCGGGATGCTGTCGGCGATCGCCGAGTACAGGCCGGTGATCATGTCGGTGCCGGCCGGCCCCGAGGTACCGATGCACACCCCAATGTTGCCCGCCTTGGCCCGGGTGTAGCCCTCAGCCATGTGCGAGGCCGCTTCGACGTGCCGCGCAAGGATGTGAGCGATCGACTGGCGCTCGCGCAGCGCCGCGTACAGCGGATTGATCGCCGCCCCGGGCACGCCGAACGCCTGGCCGACACCTTCCCTTTCCATCACCAGCACCGCTGCCATCGCCGCCTTCATCCGTGCCATTGCCGTCTCCCTGCGCGTTCATTGAACCCCTGGGCGAATGTTGGAGGCGTCGCGTCCAACGCGGAAGCCATGGCCGCTGAATAATGCAAATTCCGAATCGGAATACCATGTCCCTTTCCGCCCCAGCCACACCGCCGGCCATGGATCGCATTCAAGGCGTGCGCCTCTTCATCCGCGTCGTCGACCTCGGTTCGTTCAGCAAAGCGGCCATCGACCTGGGCATTGGTCAGCCATCGGCGACCAAGTTGGTGGCACAGCTTGAAAAACAACTCGGCTCGCGCTTGCTGCACCGCACGACGCACGGCGTTGCACCCACCGAAATCGGCCTGCTGTACTACGAGAAATGCAAGCTGATTGCCCACCACGTGGACGAAGCGGCGTCGGTCGCGACGCTGCTGCAGTCCCAGATCCAGGGTGCCTTGCGCATCAGTACCTCGGTGGCGTTCGGCCGCCGTGTGCTGGCACCGCTGGTGCTGCGCTTCATGAAAGTCAACCCCAAGCTCCAGGTCGATCTGAGTTTCGAGGATCGCTACGTGGATCTCGTCGAGCAGGGCATCGACGTGGCCATCCGCATGGGACGGCTGGCCGACTCGACATTGGGGTCACGCTACCTGGGCATCAATCCCTGGGTGGTCGTCGCCTCCCCCGAATATCTGCGCCAAAGGGGCGTGCCGAGAACACCAGCCGACCTGGCGAGCCACGACGCGCTGATCTACAGCACGGTACAGGGCGATGCCCGCTGGCTCTTCACCGCAGCCGATGGCCGCCTGTTGCCGACGACGGTGCGCGGACCGCTGCGCTCGAACAACCTTTCCGCGCTGCTGCTGGCCGCTCGCAATGGTTTGGGTGTTGCGGCCTTGCCATGGTACGTAGCGCACGAATCCGTAAGGACAGGCGCAGTGGAAGCGGTGCTCACCGACTGCGCGCTGCCATCGCAGGAGATCCACGCGGTCTACCCCTCGCCGCGTCTTCTGCCGGCCAAGGTCAACAGTTGCATTGATTGGCTGCAGCACGAGTTTGGCGAATCCTGGTGGTCCAGACTACGGCAGGAACAATCCCATGCCGTCTGACCCATCAAGCCTCCGCGCCATGCGCAGCCGCCGCAATCGCGTCGATGTCCGCGCCGCGCAGGCCGTTGAACAGCAGGTTCAGTAGCACCGCGGCGAGCGACGCGAGCAGGATGCCGCTTTGCAGCAGCGGACTGAGGCCCTTCGGCATCTGTTGCGTGAAGCGCTCGGCAACCAGTGGGATCATCCCGAAGCCGATCGATACGCCGACGATGAACAGGTTGTTGCGCGTCGTGCGGAAGTCCACTCCGGACAGGATGCGGATGCCGGTCGCGGCGACCATGCCGAACATTACGAGGCCGGCACCACCCAGCACGTACTGGGGAACCGCCTCGACGAGCTGCGCGAGTTTCGGCACCAGTCCGAGCGCGACCAGGATCAGGCCACCGGCGACGCAGACGAAGCGGCTGCGCACGCCGGTGACGCCGACCAGACCGACATTCTGCGAGAACGAGGTATAGGGGAACGTGTTGAACAGCCCGCCGATCACGGTGCCGAGCCCGTCGGCGCGCAGCCCGGCGGCCAGCGAGGCCTGATCGATGCGGCGGCCGGTCATCTCGCCGAGCGCCAGGAACATGCCGGTTGATTCGATCATCACGACGATCATCACCAGCACCATCGTCAGGATCGGTACGAACTCGAACACCGGCAGGCCGAACTGCAGCGGCATGACGATTGCGAACCACGGCGCGGCGGCGACCTTCGCAAAGGCCATCTTGCCGAACGCGGCGGCGACGACCGCACCGGCGACGATGCCGAGCAGCACGGCGACGTTCGAGACGAAGCCGCGTCCGAAGCGGGCGATCGCGAGGACCACGACGAGCACGAAGGCCGCGATCGCGATGTTGTCGATGGCCGCGTAGCCGGGACTCGGCATCGTCGCCGCCAGCTGCAGCCCATCCGGCACGGGCCCGGCCGCGGTGCGTGCCGCATCGAGCCAGTGCGCGTGATCCGGGTTGACCGACATCGCGAGATTCGGCGGCCCGTTCATAATCCAGTTGACGCCGACGCGCATCAGGCTGACGCCGATCACGGTGATGATCGTGCCGGTCACGACCGGCGGAAAGAACGCCAGCATCCGGCTCACCAGCGGCGCCAGCAATAGCGTGACGATGCCGGCGGCGATGATCGCGCCGAACAGCAGCTGCGCACCCGCGACGCCGCTGGCCGAATTGGCGAGCGCGACCATCGGGCCCACCGACGCGAACGTGACGCCCATCATGACCGGCAGCCGGATGCCCACCCATCGCGTCAGGCCGAGCGACTGGATCAGCGTGACCAGCCCGCAGCAGAATAGATCCGCCGAGATCAGCGCACCGATCTGCTCGGGCGGCAGCTTCAGCGCCCGCCCGACAATCAGCGGCACCACGACCGCGCCGGCGTACATCACGAGCACATGTTGCAGGCCAAGCGCGCCCAACCGCGGCAGGGGCAGTACCGCGTCGACAGGGTCGACAAGGGGCTTGCTCATGGAATTCCCTCCGTGGTTCAGGACCCTCGATAGGTCGAATAGGCCCAGGGGCTGACGAGCAGCGGAACGTGATAGTGCGCCGCCCGATCGGCGATTCCGAAGTCGAGTGGAACGACCTCCAGGAAGGCCGGCTCGGGCAGCGCCGCGCCACGGTCGCGGAAATACGCGCCAACCTCGAACAACAGCCGGTAGCGACCGACGCGCAACGCGTCGCCTTCGAGCAGCGGTACGTCGACGCGGCCATCGGCGTTGGTACGCACCGATTTCACCAGCCGATGCTCGCCCGCGTCGTCGACGTGCAGCAGCTGGATCGTCATGCCCGGCGCGGGTGCACCGGAACTCGTGTCGAGCACGTGCGTCGTCAGGCGGCCCATCCGGCGTTCCTGGCAAGGCGCCGTCAGAAATGGAGTTCGAGCTCGAGCTGCGGCACCTTCGCGAACGAGCCGCCGGTCGGGTCGGCGCCCGAATCGCTGCCGAACTTGTTCTTCCAGTACTGGTAGCCGACGCCGGCGAATACTGCACCCTTGCGGCCGGCGAGCGACCCGACGTCGAACATCACGGCCAGCTCGATCAAGGTCTCGGGCTTGGTCTGCGCGCCGACGCCATCGGTGCCCTTCTTGCCGGTGTAGGCCAAGAAGCCCTTGAACGCGGCGGGCACGCCGGCATTGAACGGAATGCCCCACGCGCCGGACAGCTGCCACGTGGCCTTGAAGTTGACGTCGGGCTCGCAGACGGTCGTCGCGCCTGCGACGCAGCCGGCAGTACCGAATCCCGGACCCGTCGCGAACCAGTTGTGGTTGTGCTCCTTGTAATACAGCAGCGACAGATCGAAGAACCCCGGCACGTCGAAGCTCAGCGTCGGGCCAATCAACTTCTTGAGCACCCGCGCCGAGAACTGGTCGTCCTTCGCGTTGTAGTCAAAGCCGCCGGTGATGCCGACATCGCGAATCGGGCCGAACTTCATCGGTGTACCGGAGATCTTGCCGAGGCTGAACGTCGTGCGATACGCGGTGTAGAGCTCGTGCGCGCCGCCGCCGCCGCCGCTCGCGGGGTCCTTGTGGTCCGACGACAGCATGTCGACGTTGAAGAAGTTCGAGCCGTAGGCGTAGCCGCTCGCGTGCGTCAGCGAGACGATGTTCTTCGTGATCTTCTGTGAATTGAACGGTTCGCGATATTCGGTGCCGTAGCGATAGCCGACGTAGGTGTCGCTCCATTCGGAAGCGCGCGCCGCCCCGACCGGTCCGCCGACCAGTCCGACACCCAGCGCCACGATCGCAACGGTCTTCAGACCTCGTACGGTCGACATCATTGCATTCCCCCTCAGGTTGTTAGGACCGGAGTGCGCACCGGCAATTGCCGCACCGGCGCGCGCTATGACTCCTCCGGTGGACCGCTCCGGCAGCGCCTCACGCGCGCTCCTGCCGTCGGTCCGGAGAACGATTCTGAAGTCTGGTGCGCGGGAAGGGGTTGGCCACGCGGAATACTGCCTATTCATCGCGCGATATATCCACGCCCGAACAGGCACTTACGGAATTCTCACCGGATTCGCTCGATTGACAGTCACCGGCGGCGACGACAACATCGCCAGGCATTCACCGAGGCGCAACGCGATCGCGTGCGCCGGACGCGGAGGACGCAGCGGTGCCTGAGGCGCAGAACCAGCGGCAGGATGCGGACGCGGTCCAGCAGCGCGGCGTGCGATTCGTGCTCGACGGACGCGTCGTCGAGTTGCACGACATCGATCCGACGCGCAGCGTGTTGAGCGTGCTGCGCGACGAGCTGCGCCGTCCTGGGACCAAGGAAGGCTGCGCCGAAGGCGATTGCGGCGCTTGCACGGTCGTTATCGGCGACCTGCGCGACGGCCGGATGCGCCTACAGGCGGTCAATTCCTGCATCTGCTTCGCCCCGACGCTAGACGGAAAGGCACTCTTCACGGTCGAGAGCCTCGCGATTCTAGCGGGCACTGGCGCCGCGCTGCATCCGGTCCAGCAGGCAATGGTCGACTGCCATGGTTCGCAGTGCGGCTTCTGCACGCCCGGATTCGTGATGTCGCTGTGGGCGCTCTACATGGAGCACGCGCCGCGCGGCACGCGTCCCGGCGGCCATGAGGTGCGCACGGCGCTGGCCGGCAATCTGTGCCGGTGCACCGGCTACCGTCCGATCCTGGAAGCCGCCGGAAGGATGTTCGAGCTGCCCACCGTCGGATTGGACACCGCCGCGCTTCAGGCGCGCCTGGACGAGATCCTCGCCCCGGCCGGGCTCGCGCACCGCAGCGCAGCCGGGCGCTTCTTCGCGCCGCGCAGCCTCGCCGAGCTCACGGCGCTGCGCACGCGGCATCCCGATGCGACGATCCTCGCCGGTGGCACGGACGTCGGCCTCTGGGTCACCAAACAACTGCGCGAGCTTCCGACCGTCATCTATGTCGGCCACGTCGCCGAACTGCTGCGCCTCGACGAATGCGACGGGCGCCTGCGGATCGGCGCAGCGGTCTCACTGACCGACGCGGCGCGGGCACTGATCCGCCACTATCCCGCGAGCGCCGAACTCTGGGAGCGCTTCGCATCGGTCCCGATCCGCAACGCCGGAACACTGGGCGGCAATGTCGCCAACGGGTCGCCGATCGGCGATTCGATGCCGGTGCTGATCGCGCTCGGCGCCGAAGTCGTGCTTGCGAGCACCACCGGCGAACGCCGGCTCGCGCTGGAAGACCTCTATCTCGGCTATCAGAAGAAGGCGATGCGCGCTGATGAAATCGTCGCATCGGTCGAGGTCCCGCTGCCGGATGCTGCGCTGCGCTTCCGGACCTACAAGAATTCGAAGCGCTACGACTCCGACATCTCGGCCGTCTGCTTCGCGGCGGCCCTGCGCGTCGACGGCGGCGGCGGGATCTCGTCGGTCCGAATCGCCTACGGCGGCATGGCGGCGATTCCGAAGCGCGCGCGGGCAGTCGAATCCGCACTGCTCGGTAAGCCGTGGTCGGAACAAGCGGTGCGCGCGGCGATGGGTGCGCTCGACGGCGAATTCGCGCCGCTGAGCGACATGCGCGCGACTGCCGGCTACCGAATGAACGTTGCACGCAACCTGCTCTACCGCTTTTTTCTTGAAACCCGCCCGGATGCGCCGCTGGCGGCGCACGAGCTGAGCGTCTTCGCCGCGGCGGAACGGATTTGAACGCGCTACGGGCGACCGGCGGCGACCCGGCGGATATCGCGATGGATCGACAAGACGCGGGCATGACAGTGACGGCCGATGCGGCACCCGCGTCGCATCGCCATGAGTCCGCGGAGTTGCATGTGCGTGGCGAGGCGACCTATGTCGACGACATTCCGGAGCTGGCCGGCACCATGCATGCCGCGCTCGGCCTCTCGGAGCGCGCGCACGCGACGATCCGCTCGATCGATCTGGCGGCCGTACACGCGGCACCCGGCGTCGTCGCGGTACTGACCGCGGCCGATATTCCGGGTGAGAACAACTGCGGTCCGATTCTGCACGATGACCCAATCCTTGCCGAAGGTCTGGTCCAGTACGTTGGGCAACCGATCTTCGCGGTGATTGCCGAGACCTACGATGCCGCGCGGCGTGCGGCGCGCCGCGCCCGTATTGAATACGAGGACCTACCGGCGGTGTTGTCGCATCGCGCGGCGCACGCCCAGAAGTCCTACGTCGTCGCACCGCTGCATCTTCGGCGCGGCGAACCGGCCGCGGCGATCGCCGCGGCGCCGTACCGCATCGGAGGTCACCTCGATGTCGGCGGCCAGGAGCAGTTCTATCTCGAAGGCCAGATCTCGTACGCGGTACCGCGCGAGGGCGACGCGATCCATCTGTACTGTTCGACGCAACATCCGACCGAGATGCAACGCCTCGTCTGCCATGCGCTGAAGCTGCGGTCGCACCAGGTCGTCTGCGAGATGCGCAGGATGGGTGGCGGCTTCGGCGGCAAGGAGTCGCAATCGGCGCTGTTCGCGTGCGTCGCATCGGTCGCCGCAAGCCTGCTGAAGCGGCCGGTCAAGCTGCGCCTGGACCGCGACGACGACATGATGATCACCGGCAAGCGCCACTGCTTCCACTATGAATACGAGGCCGGCTTCGACGCCGACGGGCGCATCCTCGGCGCACGCGTCGAGATGGTCTCGCGCGCGGGCTATTCGGCCGACCTGTCCGGCCCGGTCGCGACGCGCGCGCTGTGCCATTTCGACAACGCGTACTACCTGTCGGACGTCGAAATCAGCTCGGCCGCGGGCAGGACCAATACGCAGTCGAATACCGCGTTCCGCGGCTTCGGCGGACCGCAGGGCGCGATCGCAATCGAGTATATCGTCGATAGCATTGCGCGCGCGCTCGGCAAGGATCCGCTCGATGTCCGGCGCGTCAACTTCTACGGCGCGGCGCCGCGCGACACGACACCGTATGGGCAGAAGGTCGAGGACAGCATCATCGAGGTGCTGGTCGCCGATCTCGAGCGCGACAGCGAGTACCGCACGCGCCGCGCTGCGGCACGCGAATTCAACCGCACCAGCCCCGTGCTGAAGAAAGGCATCGCGCTGACGCCGGTCAAGTTCGGCATCTCCTTCAACGTCGTCCAGTACAACCAGGCCGGCGCGCTGGTGCTCGTCTATACCGACGGTTCGGCGCTGGTGAGCCATGGCGGAACTGAAATGGGCCAGGGGCTGAACACAAAGGTCGCCCAGGTCGTCGCCCATGAACTCGGCATCGGGCTCGACAAGGTCCGTGCCACGGCCGCCGACACGAGCAAGGTTCCGAACACTTCGGCGACGGCGGCATCGACCGGCGCCGACCTCAACGGCATGGCGGGGCAGGATGCCGCGCGCCAGATCCGACAGCGACTGGCGCAGTTCGCCGCGCGCGTGCACGGCGGTGCGCCCGAGGACGTCGTGTTCTCAGGCGGCATCGTGCGCGCCGGCGGCCAATCGATCGCCTTCGAGGCGCTGGTACGCGCGGCCTACGACGGACGCGTGCAACTGTGGTCGGACGGCTTCTATGCGACACCGAAGATCCATTGGAACCGCGAGACCCTGACCGGCCGCCCGTTCTACTACTTCGCCTACGGCGCGGCTGTCTCCGAGGTCGTCGTCGACACGCTAACCGGCGAATGGAAACTTCTGCGCGCCGACCTGCTGCACGACGCCGGACGCTCGATCAATCCGGCGATCGATCTCGGCCAGATCGAGGGCGCGTACATCCAGGGCGTCGGCTGGCTGACGACCGAGGAATTGTGGTGGAGCGATACCGGGAAGCTGATGACACATGCGCCGTCGACCTACAAGATTCCGGCGGTCAATGATTGCCCGCCGGTCTTCCGGGCGCGTCTGTACAACAACGACAATCGCGAGGAGACGATCCTGCGTTCGAAGGCGGTCGGCGAGCCGCCGCTGCTGCTCGCATTCTCGGCGCTGCTCGCGATCCGCGACGCGGTTTCGAGCGTCGGCGCCGATCGCATCGATCCGCCGCTCGGGGCTCCTGCGACCCCGGAGGCGATCCTCGCGGCGATCGATGAGGTTCGCGCCGCGGCGCTGCCAGCCTGAGCCGGGACCGGTCGTGGCGAACGACACGCAGTGGATCGAAACCGTCGCCGATGCCGCGGCCGCCGGCGAGCGCCTCGTCGTCGTGACCGTCGCCGGGGCAAGCGGATCGACGCCGCGCGAGCCCGGCGCGAAAATGATCGTGTGGGCGGCGTCGACCGAAGGCACGATTGGCGGCGGTCAGCTTGAACACCAGTCGATCGCGCTGGCCCGTTCGGTCATCGAAGCCGGCGGCGGCGCGATGCTGCGCCGGTTTCCACTCGCTGCCGCGCTGGGCCAGTGCTGCGGCGGCGTCATTGAACTCCTGTTCGAACCCGTCGATGGCGCGGCCACGTGGCCGGCCGCTGTGCGGTGCGCGCTGCGCGGTGGAACCCCGTTCGTCATAGCGACCGTGCTGCAAGCCGGCGTCAGCGAGGGCAAACTGATCGTCCGCGACGACGAGCGCATCGGCACGCTCGGAATTGCGGCAGTCGATGACATCGCGGCGGCGCACGCGGCGCGGATGATCGCGAAACGCGAGCCGGCGCGGCGCCTGAGTATCGAGGCGCGCGAGTGCCGCTGTGAAGTGCTGCTGGAACCCGTAGGAAGTGCGCAAGCGCCGCTGCTCCTGTTCGGCGCCGGCCATGTCGGCCGCGCGGTCGTCGCGACGCTCGCGCCGACCGGGCAAACGATCATCTGGGTCGACGAGCGCGCGGCAGAGTTCCCGGCGCAGGTCATGCCCAATGTCACCGTCGCCGTCAGCGATGCGCCGCTGGCCGAGATCGACGACGCGCCGGCCGGGGCGCTGTACCTCGTGATGACCCACAGTCACGCGCTCGATGAGCGCCTGGCCGAAGCGATCCTGCGGCGCGGCGACTTCGCGTATTTCGGGTTGATTGGTTCGCTGACGAAACGGCGGCGCTTCGAAACGCGCCTCGCCGCACGTGGCCTGGAGACGCGCGTGTTTGACAGGATGGCGTGTCCGATCGGCATCGATGGAATCGACGGGAAGCGGCCGCAGGAAATCGCGATCGCGGTCGCCGCGCAACTGCTGCGGTGCCGCGGACAGATCGAAGCGGCAAACGAAGAAGCGCGCAAGAAAGCGGACCCGGCGCGAGCGCTGAGGGCGACCGGCGCGCGGTGAGGCGCTCGAGGACGGAGGAGGGAAGATGACTACCAAGGCCGCAGCGCCACGGCTGCAGTTGCGCGGGATACGCAAAGTCTATCCATCGGTGGTCGCCAACGACGGCATCGACCTGACCGTGATGCCGGGCGAGATCCATGCGGTACTCGGCGAAAACGGCGCCGGCAAGTCGACGCTGATGAAGATCATCTACGGCGCGGCACATCCGACCGAAGGCGAGATCTTCTGGGAAGGCCAGCCGGTCAGGATTCTTAGTCCGACGCAGGCGCGCGCGCTCGGCATCGGCATGGTCTTCCAGCACTTCGCGCTATTCGAGACACTGACGGTCGTCGAGAACGTCGCGCTCGCACTGGCCGAATCCGGCAAACTGGCCGATCTGTCGACACGCATCGAAGAGGTCTCGCGGCGTTACGGGCTGCCGGTCGATCCACGCCGCCTGGTTCATTCCTTGTCGGTCGGGGAACGTCAGCGCGTCGAGATCACGCGCTGTCTGCTGCAGGCCCCGAAGCTGCTGATCATGGACGAGCCGACGTCGGTGTTGACTCCGCAGGCGGTCCGCAAGCTGTTCGAGACGCTGCGCCAGCTCGCCGCCGAGGGCTGCAGCGTGCTCTACATCAGCCACAAGCTCGACGAGATTCGCGACCTCTGCCACTCGGCGACCGTGCTGCGCGCCGGCAAGGTGACGGGCCAATGCACGCCGGCCAACGAGTCGCCGAAATCGATGGCACGAATGATGATCGGCAAGGACCTGACGGTTTGTCAGCACGGCGCACCGGCGGGTGGCGGCGAGGTGCGGTTGCGGCTGTCGGGGCTGTCGCACGCATCGGACGATCCGTTCGGAACCGACCTTCGCGACGTGCACCTCGACGTGCATGCCGGCGAGATCGTCGGCATCGCCGGCGTTTCCGGTAACGGCCAGGCCGAGTTGCTGTACGCGATCTCCGGCGAGGAGCCGCTCGCCGAGAAGTTCCCGGTGCAGGTCTGCGGCGTCGAGGCCGGACGCTTCGGGCCGGCGCCGCGCCGCGAACTCGGCATGGGCTTCGTCCCCGAGGAGCGTCTCGGACGCGGCGCGGTGCCGCGTTTCTCGCTTGCGGAAAACGCGCTTCTGACGACTCATCGCGCCGGAATGGTCAAGCACGGGTTCATCGATTTCGGCGCAATGCAAGCGTTCTCGAAGCGCTGCATCGAGCGCTTCGACGTACGCTGTGGCGGCACGCAGGCCGAGGCACGGTCCCTGTCCGGCGGCAACCTGCAGAAGTACATCGTCGGCCGCGAGGTGCTTCAGAATCCGAAGCTGCTCGTCGCGGCGCAACCGACCTGGGGTGTCGACGTCGGCGCCGCGGCGTTCATCCGCCAGTCGCTGATCGACCTGCGCAATGCCGGCACTGCGGTTCTCGTGATCTCCGAGGAGCTCGACGAGCTGTTCGAGATCTGCGACCGGATCGCCGTGATCGCCAAGGGCCGCTTGTCGATCGCCAAGCCGGTCGCCGAGACCAATGTCGAGGAGATCGGCGTTTGGATGAGCGGGCTGTGGCCCGGGGCCGACGTGACGCCGGAGGCCGCCCATGCTTAGCTTCGAGGCACGGGCCGAGCCGTCGGTCCGGATGCGCTATCTGGCGCCTCTGCTTGCGGTCGCATTGACGCTGCTCGGCGGCCTGGTCATTTTCGCCGCGCTCGGCAAGAACCCGGTGGAGGGCTTCCGAGTCTTCTTCGTCAGCCCGCTGAAGGACGGCTATGGCGTCGCCGAGCTCCTGCTGAAGGCGACGCCCTTGATGCTGATCGCCGTCGGGCTTGCCGTCGGCTTCCGCGCCAATGTCTGGAATATCGGCGCCGAGGGCCAGTACATCGCCGGCGCGATCGCGGCCAGCGGCGTCGCGCTGCATGTCGACGGCGCCAGCAGCTACACGCTGTTGCCCGCGATGGTCGTCGCCGGCGCGGTCGGCGGCGCACTGTGGGCCGCGATCGTCGCGGTGCTGAAGACCCACTTCAACGCGAACGAGATCCTCGTATCGCTGATGCTGGTCTATGTCGCGCAACTCGTCGTCTCGTGGATCGTCCACGGGCCGTGGCGGGATCCCGAGGGCTTCAATTTCCCGCAGACCAAGATGTTCGACGAAGCGGCGATCCTGCCATTGCTCGTCGCCGGGACGCGGCTGAACGCGGCACTCGTGATCGCCTTTGCGGCGCTCGTGGGCGGCTACCTGTTCCTGGAACGCAGTTTCGCCGGTTTCCGGATGAGGGTCGCCGGGCAGGCCGCGGCGGCGGCTCGCTACGCCGGCTTCTCGTCGGCACGTACGGTGTGGACCGGGTTGCTGGCCGGCGGCGCCCTGGCCGGGATTGCCGGCATGAGCGAAGTTGCCGGACCGATGGGGCAACTGACCGATCACGTCTCGAACAACTATGGCTTCGCGGCGATCATCGTCGCGTTCGTCGGTCGACTCAACGCGATCGGCATTCTGTTCGCGAGCCTGCTGATGGCCCTCCTGTATCTTGGCGGCGAGCAGGCGCAGCAGTACCTGAACCTGCCGTCGTCGATCTCCATGGTCTTCCAGGGCATGCTGCTGTTCTTCCTGCTGGGCGCCGATGTCTTCGTCTACTACCGCCTGCGCATCGGCGCAGGGAACTAAAGATGGACGCCACCTCGCTGATCACGTCGATCCTGTTTGCGACCATCGTCGCCGGCACCCCGCTGATCATCACCGCGCTCGGGGAGCTCGTCGTCGAGCGCTCGGGCGTGCTCAATCTCGGCGCCGAGGGAATTATGGCGGTCGGCGCAGTGGCCGGCTTTGCGGCGGCCCACCAGTCCGGCAGCCCGTGGCTCGGCGCGCTGGCGGGGATGGCCGCCGGCGCGGCGATGTCGCTGCTGTTCGCGGTACTGGTGCTCACGCTGACAGCCAATCAGGTCGCTTCCGGTCTTGCGCTGTCGATCTTCGGTGTCGGACTGTCGGCCTTCGTCGGCAAACCGTACGAATCGGTTGCCCTCCCGGCGGTGCCCGTGCTTCGAATTCCGCTGCTGGCCGACATCCCGCTGATCGGAGGCCCGCTCTTCGCCCAGCAGGCGCTCGTCTACTTCTCCTGGTTTCTGTTCGCAGCGATCGCCTGGTTCCTCTATCGCAGCCGTGCCGGCCTGGTGACGCGCGCCGTCGGCGAGTCGCCGTCATCGGCGCACGCGGTCGGCTATCGAGTGATCCGCATTCGCTACGCCGCGACGGTGTTCGGCGGCGCGATGGCCGGCATCGGCGGCGCGTTCCTGTCGGTGTTCTATACGCCGCTGTGGGTCGAGGGGATGGTCGCGGGGCGCGGCTGGATCGCGCTCGCCTTGGTCGTCTTCGCGACCTGGCGGCCGCTGCGCGTGCTGATCGGCGCCTACCTGTTCGGCGGCGTGATGATCGCGCAGTTGTTCGTGCAGGGTTCGGGACTGCAGATCGACGTGCCGGCGCAGTTCCTCTCGTCGCTGCCGTACCTCGCGACGATCATCGTGCTGGTCGCGATTTCGCGCAATCCGAACAAGATCCGCCTGAACTCGCCGATCTCGCTCGGCCAACCGTACCGGCCGGACGCGTGAGCGCGCCGGGCCGCCCGCAAGCGCTCACGGCCGTTCGAGCGCAGCGAGAAGGTGAACCAATCGACCGCAGGGCCGCTCCAGGGAAAGCGGCCCTGCGCTGCGAGGGACGAGGACGCCCGAGGAGACCCGTCGAATAGCGCGCTTCCGCGCACCGCCACAGCGCAGATCAGCGGCGCCGTCGCGCGGGCGCCGGCACCGTACCGCATCACACTGCACACGAGGAGATTCGAAAATGTCGACACGCAGAGAAACGCTCGGAAGCCTGGCCCGCCTTGCCTCTGCCGCGGCGCTGCCCGGCGCGTGGCTGGCACGCGCCGCCGCCGCCGATCCGATGAAGATCGGCTTCGTCTACGTCAGCCCGGTCGGTGACGCCGGATGGACCTTCCAGCACGACAGTGGCCGCCGCGAAATGGAGAAGAATCTCTCCGGCAAGGTTGTCACGAAGTTCGTCGAGAACGTTCCCGAGGGCTCCGATGCCGAGCGCGTGATCCGCGAGCTGGCGACCAGCGGCCACAAGCTGATCTTCACGACCAGTTTCGGCTATATGAACTACACCGAGAAGGTCTCGCGCGCCTTTCCGGATGCGGTCTTCATGCACGCGACCGGCTACAAGACCGGCAAGAATCTCGGCGTCTACAATGCGCGCTTCTACGAAGGGCGCTATCTGTGCGGCGTCATCGCCGGCGCGATGACGAAGACCAACATCCTTGGCTACGTCGCGGCGTTCCCGATTCCCGAAGTGCTGCAAGGCATCAATGCGTTCA
>Ga0213853_11350468_pt1 | contig 16148 bp, 16 predicted proteins | sample ABR_2016_MetaT_FD_164456 | JGI IMG/M metagenome (GOLD analysis project Ga0213853, IMG submission 164456) | Metatranscriptome of freshwater sediment microbial communities from post-fracked creek in Pennsylvania, United States - ABR_2016... | ecosystem: Environmental > Aquatic > Freshwater >...
CGACGAGATCCTGGCGCGCTGGCTGAAGCTGCTGGAGGTGGTCGCCGGGCGCAGCACCTACGTGGCGCTGCTCGACGAATATCCTCTGGCGCTGGCGCGCGTGCTGCGCCTGCTGGGCGCGGGCCGCTGGCCCAGCGAATACCTGGCGCGGCATCCGGTCCTGCTCGACGAGCTGCTCGACGAGCGTCTCGAGCAGCAGAGCTTCGACGAGGCGGGCCTGGGCGAGTGGACGCGGCGGCTGGATCAGGACCTTCGCCAGGCCGGCGAGGACACCGAGCGCGCGATGAACCTGCTGCGCGAGGCCCACCACGCGCAGGTCTTCCGCGTGCTGCTGGCGGGCCTGGACGGTCGGCTGGGCCTGGAGGAGCAGGCCGACCAGCTCTCGGCCCTGGCCGATGCCACGCTTGACCTGAGCCTGACGGCAGTGTGGCGCCTGCAAAGCGGATCCCAGGCCAGGCCGCCGCGTCTGGCGGTGGTCGGCTACGGCAAGCTGGGCGGCAGGGAGCTGGGCTATGCCTCCGACCTGGACCTGATCTTCGTCTTCGATGACCCCGATCCCGAGGCCGCCGCCGTCTACGCGCGGCTGGTGCGGCGCTGGGTCGGCTGGCTATCGACTCCGACCTCCAGCGGCGTGCTCTTCGACATCGACCTGCGGCTTCGTCCGAACGGCAACGCAGGCCTGCTCGTGACCTCGATCGAGGCCTTCGAGCGCTATCAGCTGGCCCAGGATGGGCAGGGTGCGTGGACCTGGGAGCACCAGGCGCTCACGCGCGCGCGCGCCTGCGCCGGCGACCGCGCGCTCGGCCGCCGTATCGAGGAGCTGCGATGCCGGGTGCTGTCGCGCCCGCGCGACGGGCAAGCGCTCGCGGCCGATGTGCTGGCGATGCGGGCCAGGCTGTTGCAGGGGCATCCGAATGCCAGCGGAATGTTCGACCTGAAGCACGACCGCGGCGGCATGATCGATATCGAGTTTGTCGTGCAGTTTCTCGTGCTTGCGCATTCGCATCGGTATCCGCCGCTGATGCGCAACCTCGGCAACATCGCGCTGTTGCGCCTGGCCGCCGATCTGGGCCTGATCGACACCGGGCTGGCTGAGCGCGTGATCGAAGCCTACCGCCGCTACCGCACGCTCCAACACGGCATGCGCCTGAACGCGGAGCCTTACGCGCGCATCGAACGCGAAGAGGCGTCGGCGCAGATCGAGGCCGTGCTGGCGCTCTGGCGCCAGGTGTTCGGGACTGCCGCGCCGTAGGCAGCACGCCAAACCGAACCGTCGCAAGCCGACGCCTGACGAAGCGGCGCGCAAGACGCCGACCGGGACAGGGACTCTCGCGGGCCCGGGCTCAGGCGAGCCAGCGCAGCAGCAGAAAGACCGCCATTCCGGCGCTCATCGACGCCAGCATGTCGCCGCGCTTGAACATCACGGCCGCGGCGACAGCGGCTCCCCAGAGGCGCGGATTGGCGATCGAGAGCTGCAGGACGCCGCCCGTCTCGAGCACCTGGGGCACGATCAGTGCGATCAGCGCGCAGACCGGGGCATATCGCAGCGAGCTTTGAACCTGCGAGGGCAGCGCCAGCCTGGCGCCGAAGGCGAGGAAGAATGAACGCGTCCCCAGCGTCACCGCAGCCAGGCCGGCGATCGCAAGGTCCAGGTCGAGCTCGCTCATGCCCCGGATCCGGCGGGCCGGCGTGCCGCTTCGGTGGCGCTTGCGGCGGCGACCCCCGCCACGACCGCGGCCAGCACCGACAGCTTCAAGGGCAGCGCGTCCGCGGCCACCGCCACGCCTGCCGCCACGATCGCACCGACGAGCGAGGCCTCTTCCGCGATCGAGGGCAGCACCACCGTGATCAGCGCCAGGACGCCGGCGAACTCCAGCCCCCACCCCTGGGGCACGCGATCGGCCAGCAGGATGCCCAGGGCCGACAGCAGCTGCCACACGAGCCAGTTGCCGGCCGACATGCCGAGGAAATACCAGGTCCGCGCGGTCGATGTCGAGCTTGCGGCGGGAACCCCGGACCACTTGCGCATCGCCAGCAGGTAGGCCATGTCCGTGTTCAGGTATCCGAGCAGCAGTCGACGCCGCAGACTCAGGTGCCCGAGATAGGGATACAGGCCGGCCGAGAAGACCGTAAAGCGCAGGTTGACGATGAGGGCGGTCGCCAGGATTAGCCAGACCGGCGCACCTGCGACGATCAGCGGCAAGGCCGCCAGCTGCGCGCTGCCGGCATAGACGGTCGCGCTCATCGCCAGCGCGTGCGGCAGGGTGAGCCCCATTTTGACGGTGGCCACGCCGGTCACCAGGGCCCAGGCGCCGGTTCCGATCAGGGCCGGCGCGACCGCCTGCAGCCCCTCGACGAAAGCATCGCGTCGCTGCCGGGCCAGCTCGCCGGGCGGTCCAAACAAGGCGCGTTCGCCGCGCTGACCGAGAAGCTTGTGCAAGGACGAAACGTCGTGGGCGGCGCATGAGCGCACGGGCCGATGCAGCCGATCGGGTATGGCTGATTGTAAGTGCGCGGCGCCAAGCCGGCCGCCGCCCCCGCGATAGAATCGAGCAACATTCGAGGAGACAATCCGATGTCGATGGCCGACCGGGACGGCTGGATCTGGTATGACGGCAAGCTCGTGCCATGGCGGGAAGCCACGACCCACGTGCTGACGCATTCGCTGCACTACGGTCTGGCGGTTTTCGAAGGCTTGCGCGCCTATCGGACGGCCCGTGGAACGGGGATTTTCCGGTTGCGGGAGCACACCGAGCGGCTCTTCAATTCGGCCCGCATTTTCATGATGCAGATCCCGTATACGCAGGAGCAGCTGATCGAGGCACAGCGCGAAGTGGTGCGTGCCAACCAGCTGCAGGAGTGCTATCTGAGGCCGCTCGCGTTCTACGGCTCGGAGAAAATGGGCGTGAGCCCCAGGGGCGCCAGCGTGCATGTGTCGATCGCGGCCTGGCCCTGGGGCGCCTACCTCGGCGAGGACGGCCTGAAGTCGGGCATACGCGTCAAGACCTCGTCCTTCGCGCGCCATCACATCAACGTTTCGATGGTCCGTTCGAAGACCGCAGGCCATTACGTCAATTCGATCCTGGCCAATCTCGAGGCGACCCGCGACGGCTACGACGAGGCCCTGCTGCTCGACACCAACGGTTTCGTCGCCGAAGGCGCCGGCGAGAACCTTTTCATCGTTCGCGATGGCCAGCTGATCGAACCGCAGCTGGTCTCGGGACTGACCGGCATCACGCGTGCAACGGTGATCCGGCTGGCGCGCGACCTGGGCCTGGAGGTTCAGTCCAGGCCGCTTACCCGTGACGACGTGTACCTGGCCGACGAGGCGTTCTTCACGGGCACGGCAGCGGAAGTCACGCCGATCCGCGAACTCGACAGCCGTCCGATCGGCAAGGGCAGCCGGGGCCCGGTGACCGAGCGCATCCAGGCGCTCTTTTTTGATGCCGTCAACGGGCGCGCTGCCCAGTATCAGGAATGGCTGACCCTCGTATGACGAACAGCTCAGGCAATGTGGTCGAGCTCAAGGCCGAGAACCTGCCGGCCTTCTGTCCCAATCCTTCGATGCCCGTGTGGAACCACCACCCGCGGGTCTTCCTCGAACTAGGCCCCACCGGCGAGGCGATGTGCCCATACTGCGGAACCCGCTATCGCCTGCAGCCCGGATCCGTCGTCAAAGGTTCGCATTAGGAGAGTCCGAGGGCCGCCTGTCGGCTTGGCGGCGCCAAAGCAGCGCAGACATGTCGCGATTGACCAAACCCCTGCTGTTCGCCTCGCCCGAGGAGTGCGAACAGGCTTTTTACGAGGCACTCGAATCGGCCGACGCCGATGCCGTCGCGGACCTGTGGCTCGATGACGACGACGTGTGCTGCGTCCATCCCGGCGGCCCGCGCCTGGCTGGCAGCGCCGCCGTGCGCGGCTCGCTGGCGGCGCTCCTGTCCAACGGCCCGGTGCAGATACGCACCGTGTCGCGCAAGTGCTTCGAATCGCCGACTCTGGCGGTGACCAACGTCATCGAAGAGGTGATTCTGAGCCAGGAGACGACTCGGCAGATGGTGCATGTCATTGCGACCAACGCCTTCGTCAAGACTCCTGGGGGCTGGAAGATGGTGCTGCATCACGCTGCCTCGGCGCCTCCGGGTCGCGCCGCCGAAGTCGAGGCGCCCCATGGGCCGATGCACTGAGTCCGGGCCGGGCTTGACCCGTGATCGACCTGCCGGGATGAAACTGCCTTGATCGGCGCGGCGATCGTCGGCGCGCCGCTGCGGGCGCAGGGCGTGGCCCGCGGAAGCTACAGGGCTCCGCCCTGGCTTCCCGGCGGGCATGCGCAGAGCATCGCAGCGGCCATCGTGGTGCCGAGCCCGGCCGTGCGCTACCGCCGTGAACTTTGGCTCAGCCCGGACGACGATCTGATCGCGGTGGATTTCGCGCTGCCCGAACCGCAGGGTCCCGCGGCGCCAGTGCTGCTGCTCTTCCACGGCCTGGAGGGCTCGTCGCGCAGCCACTATGCGCGCTGGCTGATGCGAGAGGCGGCGGCGCGCGGATGGCGCGCCTTCGTCGCGCATTTCCGGGGATGTGGCGGTCAGGCCAATCGCCAGCCCAGGGCCTACCACAGCGGCGATTCGAACGAGGCCGACTGGATCGTGCGCGAGGCCGCCCGGCGCTGGCCCCAGGCGCGACTGCACGCAGTCGGCGTCTCCCTCGGCGGCAACGTCCTGGCAAAGTGGCTCGGCGAGCAGGGCAGCAGCGCGGCGCCGCTTTCTGCAGCGGCCGTGCTGAGCGTTCCTTTCGATCTGGTCGCCGCGGGACTCAATCTGGTAGGCGGATTCAACGGCGCGGTCTATGGACGTTATTTCCTGCGGTCGATGCATCGCAAGGCCATCGCCTTCGGGCAGCGCCATCCGGGCTTGGTCGATTTGCGCCGCGTTCTGGCCAGTTCGGATCTGCTTCAGTTCGACGACGCGTTCACCGCGCCGCTGCATGGTTTTCGCGACGTGATGCACTACTGGAGCAGCGCCTCATCGGCTGCCTGCCTGGGAGGCGTGCGGATCCCGCTGCTGGCCTTGAGTGCCATGAACGATCCGCTGGTTCCCGGCGGCAGCCTGCCCGGGCCGTCGCAGGTTTCGCGAGAAGTGCTGCTCGAGCGGCCCGAGGAGGGTGGCCACGCCGGTTTCGTCGAGGGTGTGTGGCCGGGACGGCAGTGCTTCGCGCCGCGCCGCATTCTCGAGTTCTTCGAACGCGGCCGCTGAGCCGCTCAGTCTTCGTTCAGGCTGCGCCAAGGGGCTTTCTTGTCATCCGAATCCGGACTGGAGCGGCGCCCGGCCTCCTTGTCCCGCTCCTGGATCTGGCCCCTGATCTGCCGCAGGCGCGCGTCGACCTCGGACATCGTATAAAAATCGGCGTCGGCCGCGCTTCGGGCGAGCTTGAGCTGCTCGACCGCGGCGCTGGGCGTGCCGCGCAGCAGATACATTTCGGCGGTGGCCTGATGCTGCAGGGTCTTTTGCTGGAGAGCCGCGTAGCTGGTGGCCAGCAATTCGAAGTAGTACGGATCCGAACGCGTCAGCGCCAGCTGTCCCCGCAGGTAGTCGACGGCGGCCTTCTGGTGTCCCAGACGCTGCAGCAGCTGCGTGTACTCGATCGAGGTCAGGCGCGAGAGCGGGAATCGCGCCGCCGAATCGCGCGCCAGTCGGGCCGCGGCCTCGCGCTCGCTGTCATCGCGCGCCGCGACGAAACTGGCTTCATTGACGAGCTTGTCGATCATCGGCGAGGGCTGCCTGACCCCGCGGCGCGCGTTGAGCGCCGAATCGAGCGCGGCGCGCGGCTGCTTGAGCTTGAGCTGCGCCAGTCCCAGGCCGTAGTAGGCGGCCGCCTCGTCGGCAGCCGTATGGTGCTCGAGCTGGTCGGCAAAGTAGGTCTGGGCATCGCGCGCCCCCTGCTCGCTTTGGTCCTGCAGCAGCCTCAGGCGCGCGCGGACCAGGTCGAAGTCCAGGCTGTCGGCGCGCTGGTGGATGCGCAGCGTCTTGAGTCGATCCTGGATGTCGGCGATGCGCTCGACCGTCAGCGGGTGGGTGCGAAGATAGGCCGGCGCGATGCTTTCATAGATCCGCGTTCCTTGCTGCATGCGGGTGAAAAACGCGGCCATGGCACGCGCGTCAAAGCCGGCGTCGACCAGGATCTGGAAGCCGACGCGGTCGGCCTCGCGTTCGTTGTCACGCGAAAAACTCAGCTGGCGCTGCAGCGCGCTTGCCTGACCGACCGCCAGGGCGGCCTCGCTCGCCTGTCCGCCGGCGCGCGAGGCGAGCAATGCAAGCAGGATGGAGCCGACCGCGATCAACATCGAATCGCGTTGCTTGGCGATCATGCGCGCGATGTGGCGCTGCTGCACGTGGCCGATTTCGTGCGCCATTACCGATGCGAGCTCGGATTCGCTCTGGGCATACAGGATGGTCGCGGTGTGCACGCCGATGAAACCGCCGGGCAGTGCGAAGGCGTTGATCATCGAGTCGCGCAGGACGAAGAACTCGAAATCGACGTGACGCGCCTGGCTGGCGGCGACGAGCTCGTAGCCCAGGCGGTTCAGGTACTCGGTGGCATCCGGGTCAGGCAGATAGCTCGGATCGGCGCGGACCTCGAGCATGACCTGCTCGCCCAGGGTCCGCTCCTGGCCCGGCGTCAGGTCGGCGCTGGCTTCGCCCAGCGTCGGCAGTTCCTCGGCGATCGCCGGCGGGTGCAGCGCCAGGGCCAGCGAAACGGCAACAACGAGGCTGCGGGCGATCGATGGGAAGGGCGGTCGGGGCACGGCAGGGCCAAGCGAGGCAGGCACTTTGTATGATATCCGCGTCGACGAAAGGTTCCCCGGCCGGTTAGCGCGGGAATCGCGCGTCGAAAGACTCGATTTGCAAGGTTTTGCAACAATTGGCGGGCGGCCCGTCGCCCTGGGGTGAAGATCATGAATGAAATGACCCATTTTGACGTCCGCGGCCAGGCCCACATGGTCGATGTCGCCGCCAAGGACGCGACGCATCGGGTCGCGCGCGCTCAGGGACGCATTCGCATGTCGGTGGCGACCCTCGATGCGATCGAATCGGGCGGAGCCAAGAAGGGCGATGTGCTGTGAGTGGCGCGCATCGCCGCAATCCAGGCTGCCAAGCGCACCTCGGACCTGATCCCGCTGTGCCACCCGCTGCCGTTGACGCATGCGACCGTCGATTTTGCCGTCGACCGCAGTGCCGATTCGGTCGTGTGTACGGCCCAGGTCGAAACGCATGGACGCACCGGCGTGGAGATGGAAGCCTTGATGGCGGTCCAGATCGGCCTTCTGACGATCTACGACATGTGCAAGGCGATCGACCGCGCGATGGTGATCGAGGCGGTGCGTCTTCTGGAAAAAAGCGGCGGCCGCAGCGGCCATTGGACCGCGCCCGCCGGCCCCGCCGGCTAGCTGCGGACGCCGGGCGCACCGATCAGGCGGACGGCGGCGCGGTGTCGATGAAGCTCTGGCGTGCCGAGAGCTTGTCCAGGTGCCGCGCCAGGTTCGGGTGAGGGTTGCGCCAGTCGATCGACGGGAAGCGGAACTCGAGCCATGATAGCGCGCAGCCCAGTGCGATGTCGGCCAGGGTATAGGCCTGCCCGTTGCACCAGAGCCGCTCGCCCAGGCCCGCGGCGGCTGCGCGCAGGGCGGCATGGACCTTCGACATCTGCCGCTCCGTCCAGGTGGCGGACTGCTGTGCGGCCGGGCGCTGCGTATGTTCCAGGCGCACCAGGATGCCCGCCTCGATCAGGCCGTCGGCCAGCGCTTCCCAAGTACGCACTTCGGCTCGTTCGCGTCCGTTGCCCGGGATAAGGTGGCTCACAGGGGTGAGCGTGTCCAGGTATTCGACGATCGTGCGCGAGTCGAAGACCGCGCCGCCGTCTTCCATGATCAGGCAGGGCACTTTGCCCAGCGGGTTGAATTCCTGGATGCGGGTCTGCGGCGACCACACGTCCATCATCTCGAGCTCGCACTCGATGCGTTTTTCGGCCATCACGATCCGCACCTTGCGCGCGTAGGGGCTGGTCGGGGAGGCGATCAATCGGTAGTTCTTGAACACGGCAGCCGGCCCCGCAGGTGAAGCGGGAGTCTCGCTTTTCTTCAGGTGGATGTGCGCCGGCCCGCGCGATTCGTACGGCGATGAAGGCCAAGTGCCCATCGCCCCCGAGCCTGCATCGAGTATATCGCCATAGCGCATTCGCGGTCGATGCTAGACTGCTCGCGTCTGGATCCGCGCCAATTTGCGCCGCTCCGCCCGCCGATCAAAGCGCCGGCCTGCTCCGGCGCAAGCGCGTGAACAACGAGCCGACGCCCACGCTGCCGCTGTCCGAAGCGACCGCTCTGTCCCCCCTGGACGGCCGCTATGCGCGCTCGACCGCCGCCTTGCGGGCGGTCTTTTCCGAATATGCCTTCATGCGTTCCCGCGTGAGGGTCGAGGTCGAATGGCTGCTCGCCCTGTCCATGGCCGGGCTTGCCGAGCTGCCGCCGCTTGCGCCCGCGACCGCGGACGCACTGCGCGAGCTCGTGCGGTCCTTCGCCGTGTCCGACTACGAGCGCATCAAGGCGATCGAAGCGCGCATCAATCACGATGTCAAGGCGGTCGAATACTGGATCAAGGAGCGCACGGCCGAACTGCCGGGCATGCGCACGGCCGGCGGGTTTATTCATTTCGCCTGCACGTCCGAGGACATCAACAACTGCGCCCACGCGCTCATGCTCGGCGAGGGGCGCATCGTGCTGCTGGAAAGGCTGCGGCGGCTCCATGGCGTACTGCGCGGGCTGGCCCATCGCCATGCGGCCGAGCCCATGCTCGGGCACACGCATGGCCAGCCCGCCACGCCGACCACGGTCGGCAAGGAGTTCGCCAATTACACGATGCGCCTGGCCGCCGCAATGGCCGACATCGAATCGGTGCAGCCCCTGGGCAAGCTCAATGGGGCCGTGGGCAGCTTCAATGCGCACTTCGCCGCTGCGCCCAGGCTGGACTGGGAGCGCATCGCCGCGGACGTATTGCACGGCATGGGCCTGGCGCAGAACACCCATACGACCCAGATCGAGCCGCACGACTGGATGGCCCGGCTGTTCGATGCGCTCGCACGCGCCAATACGGTCCTGCTCGGACTGGATCGCGACCTGTGGGGCTACATCTCGCTGGGCTATTTCCGGCAGCGGACCGTCGCCGGCGAGGTGGGATCCTCGACGATGCCCCACAAGGTCAATCCGATCGACTTCGAAAACTCCGAAGGCAACCTGGGATTGGCCAACGCGGTGCTGCATCACCTGTCCGACAAGCTTGCCGTATCGCGCTGGCAGCGCGACCTGAGCGATTCCACGGTGCTGCGCAACCTGGGCCTGGCGTTCGGCCATTGCCTGCTCGCCTATGACTCCTGCCTGCGGGGCCTGGGCAAGATCGAAGTCGACGCGGCGGCGCTGGCGGCGGACCTGGAGCGTTGCTGGGAGGTGCTGGCGGAGCCGGTACAGACCGTCATGCGCCGCTACGGAGTCGAGCAGCCGTACGAAAAGCTCAAGGAACTGACTCGCGGCCGCGCGATCACCCGGGAGCTGCTGCAGGAGTTCGTCTCCGGCCTGGCGATTCCACCGGCGGCACGGGCCGAACTGCTGGCCCTGATGCCGTCGACCTACCTCGGGATCGCCGAGGACCTGGCGCGTCGCTGCTAGTCGTGGCCTGTAACGGCCGATTCGAGGCCGCCCTGCGTGGCCGGCCTTTGATTTGCGCATCGACGGTAGCGGGCCGCTAGGGCACGAGCTTTTGCTCGTCCTTCTTGACCGGCTTGATCAGGTCCTCGCGCTTGACGCCCAGGTAGCGCGCGATGGCGGCGGCGACGAACACCGAGGAGTAGACGCCGAAGCAGATGCCCAGCGTGAGCGCCAGCGCGAAGTAATGCAGGGCGGGTCCGCCGAACAGCAGCATCGTCACGGTCATCATCAGCGTGCAGCCGTGGGTGATGATCGTTCGTGAAATCGTCGCCGTGATCGCCGAGTCGATCACCTCGACGACGCTGGCCTTGCGCATGGTTCGGAAATGCTCGCGCACCCGATCGAAGATGATGACGGATTCGTTGACCGAATAGCCCAGCACCGCCAGCACGGCGGCCAGCACCGGCAGCGAGAACTCCCAACGGAAGATCGAAAACATTCCGATGACGAGCACGACGTCATGCAGGTTCGCGACGATCGCCGCCACCGAGAACTTCCACTCGAAGCGCAGCGCCAGGTAAGCCATGATTCCGAGGCTGACCATCAGCAGTGCCAGCCCGCCGTCGTAGGCCAGCTCGGAGCCGACCTGAGGGCCGACGTATTCGACGCGCCGCAGCTCGGTGCATCGTCCCGACAGGTCTTTCTGTCGTGCCAGCAGCGCGGCCGAGGCCTCGCCGGTGCGCTCGGTCTGGGGATGCTTGACGAAATCGGCATAGGCTGCGTGCAGGGCGGCGCATTCGCCCGCCTCCGATGGGGCGGGTTCGGCCGCCAGGGCGCTCATCACGATCTCGGCCTGCTGGCCCGAGGAAAAACCGGGGCGGGCCGGCAGCCGGATCAGGATGTCCGAGGCGCTGCCGAAGCTTTGCACCTGAGCGTCGCCCCAGCCCAGGCGGTCGATCGTCGCGCGGATCTTCTCGAGGTCGGCGGGCGCGCGGTACGAGACCTCCATCACGGTGCCGCCGGTGAACTCGATCGACAGGTTCAGTCCGCGGACGATCAGGAATCCCACCGCCACCAGGAAGGTGACGAAGGAGATCGCGTTGAACACCAGGGAATACCGCATGAACGGAATCGTTCGGCGGATCCGGAAGAATTCCATGGTGGCTTCCCGTTTCTTGGTTCGTCGTGTTCGGTCGGGACTGCGGCTCGGCCTTGAAGCAGTGCCCGTCTCAGGTCTTGGCGCCCACCTCGGTGCCGGGCCTCCAGACCTGCCCGATCGCGAGCGCCTGCAGCCGCTTGCGTGAGCCGTAAAGCAGGTTCACCAGGCCCCGCGAGACGAACACGGCCGAGAAAATCGAGGTCAGGATGCCCAGGCAGTGGACCACGGCAAAGCCGCGCACCGGCCCCGAGCCGAGCAGGAACAGGAAGATTCCGGCGATCAGCGTCGTGACGTTGGAGTCCAGGATGGTGGCGAAAGCCCGCTCGTAGCCCAGGGCGATGGCCTGCTGCGGCACGGTGCCGCGCCGCAGCTCCTCGCGCACGCGCTCGTTGATCAGTACGTTGGCGTCGATGGCCATGCCGAGAGTGAAGGCGATGGCGGCAATGCCGGGCAGCGTGAGCGTGGCCTGCATCAGCGATAGCAGCGCCACCAGCAGCATCAGGTTCACCGCCAGGCCGAGCACGGAAACGAGCCCAAACACGACGTAATAAAGACACATGAAGACCGAAATGATGGCAAAGCCCCACTCGGTCGACCGCAGCCCGGACGAGATGTTCTCCGCCCCGAGGCTGGGACCGATCAGGCGCTCCTCGATGATCTGCATCGGGGCGGCCAGGGCGCCGGCGCGCAGCAGCAACGAAAGATCGTTGGCCGTCTGGGTCGTTCCCAGCCCGGTGATCTGAAAACGCGAGCCGAACTCGGACTGGATGGTGGCGACCGTCAGGATCTCGCCGCGCCCTTTTTCGAAGAGAACGACGGCCATCGGCTTCTTGAGATTCTCGCGCGTGACCTTGCGCATGAAGCGGCCCGCCGATTCGTTCAGTTCGATCGATACCGCCGGCGCCTGGCGCTCGTCGAAGGTCGTCTGGGCTCCCTGCAGCTGCTGCCCGGAGAAGATCACATCCTTCTTCAGCACGACCGGAGCGCCGCGGCCGACGGTGAACAGATCCGAACTGAACGGCACGGTGCCGGTGCCCACGATCGCAGCCTGCGCCTCCGGCGACAGGTCGACCAGGCGTGCCTCCAGGGTCGCGGTGCGGCCGATGATGTCCTTGGCGCGCGCCGTGTCCTGTACCCCGGGCAGCTCGACCACGATGCGATCGGCGCCTTGCTGCTGGATCACCGGCTCGGCCACGCCCAGTTCGTTGATGCGGTTGTGCAGGGTCGTGATGTTCTGCGTGAGCGCGTTGTCGCGGGCTTCCTTGAGTGCCGTGGGGGTCAGCGTGATCGAAAGGCTGGGCGTGCCGCCGGCGACGTCTTCGCGCACCGCCAGGTCGCGCATGGCCGCACTGATCGCGTCGGCGGCCTGGGTGCGGGTCGCGGTGTCGTTGAAGCGGATCTCGAGCGCCGCGCCGGTGCGGCTGATGCCGGCATGGCGCAGGTCCTTGTCGCGCAGCAGGGTACGCAGATCGCCCTGGATGGCCTGGACGCGCTTGTTGACGGCTTCGTCCAGGTCGACCTGCATCAGGAAGTGCACGCCGCCGCGAAGGTCCAGACCCAGGTACATCGGCAGCGCGCGCAACTGCTGCAGCCAGGCGGGCGTGCGCGACACCAGGTTGGGAGCGACCACGTAGGTCGGATCGGACGGGTTGGCGTTGAGCTTCTGGTCCAGCAGGTCGCGCGCGCGCCGCTGCGTCTCGGCATCGCGAAAACGCGCGAATACGGCCTGGTTCTGTCCGACCGTGTCCAGCGAGATTCCGGCCGTTTCGATTCCCGCTGCCTTGAGCGTCTGCTCGACCTGCGTGAGCAGGGTCGTATCGGCGTGGACGGTCGCCTTGACGGAGGCGATCTGCACCGCCGGGGACTCGCCGAAGAAGTTCGGCAGCGTATAAAAGGCGCCGAAGCCGAGGGCGAAGGCGATGATCAGGTATTTCCAGATCGGGTAGCGGTTCATGGTCTCAGGCAGGGCCGCGGCAAACGACGCTTGGCCCTTGGCGTGGCGGATTCGGAGGCGGCGGCCGCAGTGCGTGGCCGGCGCCCGCTCAGATCGTCTTCATCGTTCCTTTCGGCAGCAGGATCGCCACCGAACTGCGCTGGACCGACACCGCGACCGGCTGACCGCCGACCGAGCTTACCTGCAGCGTGAGGTACTGGTCCGAAATCTCGGTGATGCGCCCCACCATTCCACCGTTGGTCACGACCTCGTCACCCTTGTTGAGCGCCTCGATCATGGCCTTGAGCTCCTTCTGGCGCTTGGTCTGCGGCCGGATCAGGAGAAAATAGAAGACCACGAACATCACGACGATGAAAAGCATCGAGGTCACGCCGCTGTCACCGGACAAGGCGGTGCCCTGGGCGTAGGCGTCGGCCACGAACGGGAAAAACGACATGGGCAGCTCCGAGAGGGTTCAGGGCCCCGGCGCGGTCCCTCGCTCTTCAAGGGCCGGAATCCAAAAAAGCGCGCCGGGCGGGTGGTCAACTCGAAATTATAGCCAGCGGCGGCCCGAGCGCCCGATCGCGGCTATTGCGCCGCCGCCGCCGCCCTGCTTTGGCGTTCGGAACGGGCGAAGCTCGCAAAGCCGCCCTGCTCGATCGCCAGGCGTGCCCGCCGCATCAGATCCAGGTAATAGTGCAGGTTATGCAGGGTGTTCAGGCGGGCGCCCAGCATCTCGTTGATCCGCTGCAGATGATGCAGGTAGCCGCGGCTGAAATGGCGGCAGGCCGGGCAGACGCAATCCGGATCCAGGGCGGAGGTGTCATCGCGATAGCGCGCGTTGCGGATCTTGATGTCGCCGTGGCGCGTGAAGAGCCAGCCGTTGCGGGCATTGCGCGTCGGCAACACGCAGTCGAAAAGGTCGATGCCCGCTTCGATTCCGTCCAGCAGGTCCTCGGGGGTGCCCACGCCCATGAGGTAGCGCGGCGCGGTTTCGGGAAGGCGCGCCGCCGCGTGGCGCAGGATGGCCTGCATCTTTTCCGTGGGTTCGCCGACCGACAGGCCGCCGATGGCGTAGCCGTCGAAGCCGATCGACCGCAGTCCCGCAACCGACTCGTCGCGCAGGTCCGGATGCATGCCTCCCTGAACGATGCCGAACAGGGCATGGCGGCTGCCAAGCCGGTCGAATTCGTCGCGACAGCGCTGCGCCCAACGCAGCGAAAGGCGCATCGACTGCGCGGCCTCGGCCTCGGTGGCCGGCCGCGGGCCTGCCGGGCCGTCGATCCAATAGGGCGTGCACTCGTCGAAAATCATCGCGACGTCCGAATCGAGCGCGTGCTGGACTCTGATCGACTCCTCGGGCGTGAGCATCAGGGCGTCGCCATTGATCGGCGAACGGAAGCGCACGCCTTCCTCGCTGACCTGGCGCAGGGTCCCGAGCGAGAAGACCTGGAAGCCGCCCGAGTCGGTCAGGATCGGCGCATGCCAGGCCATCAGGGCCGACAGGCTGCCGTGGGCGGCGACCACCTGCGTTCCCGGCCGCAGCCACAGATGGAAGGTGTTGGCCAGAATGATCTGTGCGCCCAGTTCCTTGAGTTCCCAGGGGGCCAGCGCCTTGACCGCGCCGTAGGTGCCCACCGGCATGAAATTGGGCGTCAGCACGCTGCCGCGTGCAAGCTGCAGTTCGCCGCGGCGGGATCGGCCATCGCCGGCCGAAATCGAGAAGCGCAGGCTCATTTTGCGCGCTCGGCGAGCATGGCATCGCCATAGCTGAAGAAGCGGTAGCCCTGCGCCACCGCGTGCCGGTAGGCGTGCCGCACCGCCTCGACCCCGGCGAAGGCGCTTACCAGCATCAGCAGCGTCGACCGTGGCAGGTGAAAGTTCGTGATCAAGCGGTCGACGACCTGGAACCGGTAGCCCGGGACGATGAAAAGCCGCGTCTCGCCCCGAGTCGCCGCGACCCGTCCGTCGCGCGATGCCGACTCGATGGCGCGCAGCGCGGTCGTCCCCACGGCCACGACGCGGCGTCCGGCCGCAAGAGCCGCGTTCACGGCCTGCGCCGTCGCCGGCGGCACTTCGAAGCGTTCAGTGTGCATGACGTGCTCGGCGACGCGCTCGCTTCGGACCGGCTGGAAGGTGCCGGCTCCGACGTGCAGCGTCACGAAGGCGACGACGATGCCACGCAGGCGCAGCCGCTCGATCAGCGCTTCGCTCAGGTGCAGGCCGGCCGTCGGGGCAGCGACGGCCCCCGGGTGGCGGGCGTAGACGGTCTGGTAGCGCGCCTCGTCCTCGGTATCGGGGACATGTTCGATGTAGGGAGGAAGAGGAACCTGGCCCTGCCGCTCCATCAGTGTTGCGACATCGGTATCGAAGACGAGTTCGACCATGTCGCCGTGCCGCCCCGAGACCTGTGCACGGGCCTGCTGGAAGTCGATCTGAAGTCCAGCCCTGGCGCCGTGGCTGGTGCGCAGCAGCGCCAGCGCGCGCCGGCCGTCGAGCAGCCGCTCCACGAGCACCTCGACACGCCCGCCGCTTTTCTTGTTCCCGTAAAGGCGCGCCTTGAGCACGCGCGTGTCATTCAGGAGCAGGAGCTCGCCCGGCTCGAGCAGCGAGGCCAGATCGTCAAAATGCAGGTCCTGGATCCTTTCACCGGCCAGCCGCAACAGGCGGCTCGCTCCGCGCTCGGCTAAGGGCCGCTGCGCGATCAGCTCCTTCGGCAGCTCGAAATCAAAATCGCTCAGCAGCAGTTCGCGGGACATGGCTTGACCGGCCATAGGGCAGCGGTGGGTGGGCGACACGAAGCGCGCGACCGTGGACCCGAGATGGCGCCTGAGCGGGTCCGTCAAGCGCCCAGCATCCATGCGGTTTTCCGAAGGATAGCCTACCCGTTGCGCAGGATCTTGCGCCCGTGCGCAAGCGACCGATCGGTGTCATCCAGGAGTCGCCCCAGGACAGAGCGGCCGGGAGCAGCGAAAGCCGCGCTTGCGCCCGTTCCGGCCTCGCTGATCGAGCAGCAGCTCGACTCACGCCCACATGGAACGAGAGGCGCGTGGCGCGGGCGTGGAAAGCCGACGGGCCACGATCCGCCATGGACCCTTCCCGCCTGCAAGGAAGGGGCATTGAAGCGAAACTACCGGGGCATCACGTTTTCGACGGCTCGAAGTCCAGCCCCGTCAGTCGAAGATGTGGTAGACGGGCGCCTTCTCCATTTCCCACTTGCCGGTATTCCGATCGTACCGGGACAGGGTGAAGCAATGCCAATCTTGATCGTCCAGCTTCATATGATCACCCCGGTAGTAATACCCCGGCCACCGCGTTTCCTTGCGGAACAGCGTGTGATGGGTCACGGACTCCGAGGCCAGGAGCCG
>Ga0213853_10046273_pt1 | contig 16005 bp, 10 predicted proteins | sample ABR_2016_MetaT_FD_164456 | JGI IMG/M metagenome (GOLD analysis project Ga0213853, IMG submission 164456) | Metatranscriptome of freshwater sediment microbial communities from post-fracked creek in Pennsylvania, United States - ABR_2016... | ecosystem: Environmental > Aquatic > Freshwater >...
CGGCTCAGGAGGCCATATGGAACTCAATGTACGACGTGAACCCGTCGTGTCGCTGTTCGACGAACTGTTCAGCGATTTCTTCAACCGGGGCGGCTGGCCGGTCGCGGCGCGCAGCGCAAACCTGCCGAGCGTGACGCGGGCCCGGATGGATGTCGTCGACAAGGGCGACAAGTTCGCGGTCACGGTCGACCTGCCCGGCGTACGCAAGGAAGACATCCGCGTCTCGATCGAAGGCGCGCGCGTGTCGATCGCCGCAGAAACCAAGGGCGAGAAGGAGACCAAGGACGGCGACCGCGTTCTGCATACCGAGCGCTACGCGACGAGCTATGCGCGCAGCTTCGAGCTGCCGGTCGAGGTGACCGAGGACAATGCCGACGCGAAGTACGAGAACGGCGTGCTGACGCTGGCGCTGCCGAAGCGCGCGGCGATTTCGGCCCGTCGCCTGACGATCAAGTAGTCGATTGCCCGCCCCCTCTCCCGCGCGGGAGAGGGGCGAACATCAAGCGCGAGGCGGGCGCGCATGCCCGGCAGATCGTTGCTGGACGCGCCATGGGACAAGCGGCGCACCGCGAGTGAACAATTGCGCTTGCCGCGCGAACGCCTTCCGGCGATGCGCAAGGCGGCATCACGCGATCGACGGCGCCAACGCGAAGGCGGCCATGAGCCTTCTGCACGCGGTCGCGCCACGCGAAACCCAGATCAAACAAGTTCCGGCGCAGCCACATTCGACTCAAGCCGTCGCCGGCCCACGGTGCCCGTTCGCCCGGCGTGGTCGCCGACTCGGCGCTTACTCCTCGCAGGGTGCGGTGGGGGGGTAAGGCAAATCCGACAACGCAATTTTGTAGCGTCTTCAGGTAGTCTGAACGGACTACCATGGGTAATCCTCCTACTTTCTTTTTTCTTCAAGGCATTCCATAGTACTAACTACCAACTGACTCAATGTGTTGGTAGGTATCACTAGCAGTAGCTAATCAGTTTTGGCTTTTTTCGCCAACAGCCGGCGCGGGGGTTCGTTTTGCCGAAAGACTGCGATTCCGGGCGAATCGTGCAAGGTGGGCAGCTTGACCGCGACTGCAAGACGCCTCGTCGCGAGCCCGGATCGACGCGACCCGGCCTTCGCCCGACGGGCCGAACGGCCGGATCGCCCCCCGGCGGGGGCAATGCGCAAGTACGAAATTTAGTTCCCGGAGCTAGCCTCCGGCGGCTCATTCGAAAGTCCGAAGCGCGGACTCAGCGGTGGCTGCGGCGTCGCGCAGCGAGCTTCGCCGGTCCTCGTGCGCGGGACCGCGGCATGCCTGACCACTCGATCAGCTTCGACGAGCACGTCATCCTTTCCCTGTCCGCAGAGCGGACGGGGACCTAGCGGCGATTGGAGGGAGCACGCATGGAAAAGTTCATATCGGGAAGCCTGCGGCTGCGCACGGTCATCGTCGCGATCGGCGCCCTGGTCCTGGCGGGCGGAATCTGGCAGTCACTGAGAGTCCCGCTCGATGTCGTACCGGAGTTCTCGCCTCTGTCGCTGCAGGTGAGGACCGAGGCGCTCGGGCTGTCCGCGTCGGAGGTCGAGTCGCTGATTACGGTGCCGCTCGAGGCGGATCTGCTGATCGGCGTGCCCTGGTTGAAGTCGATGGACTCCGAGTCGATCACCGGCGTCTCGTCGATCGACATGCTGTTCGAAAATGGGACCGACCTGCTGCGTGCGCGGCAGATGGTCAACGAGCGGATGACGCAGGCGCGCGCGCTGCCCAATGTATCGCTGCCGCCGACCCTGCTGCCGCTGGTCTCGACCGCGAACCGGATCATGAACGTCGCGATGAGCTCGAAGACCGTCTCGCTGACCGACATGTCGACGCTGGCGCAGTGGACGATCGTCCCGCGGCTCACCGGCATCCCCGGTGTCGCGAACGTCTCGATCTGGGGCCAGCGCAACCGCCAGGTCCAGGTCCTCGTCGACCCGGCTCGCCTGCAATCGAGGGGAATCAAGCTCGAACAGATCGTCAAGACCGCCGGCGAGGCCGTCTGGGCCTCGCCGCTGACCTACCTGAATTCGTCGACGCCGGGCGCGGGCGGCTTCATCGATACGCCAAACCAGCGGCTCAGCGTGCGCCACGTCTTCCCGATCACCGCGGCGGCCGATTTCGCGAAGATTCCCGTCTTCGGCACCTCGCTCGCGATCAACGACGTCGCCAATGTCGTCGAGGCCAACCAGCCGCTGATCGGCGACGCGATCACGAAGGATGGCCCCGGGATCATGCTCGTCGTCGAGAAGTATCCCGGGTTCAACACGGTCGACGTGACCCGCGCCGTCGAGGCCGCGCTCGAGGAACTGCGCCCGGGGATGACCGGTATCGACGTGGACACGGCCGTCTACCGGCCGGCCAGTTTCATCGAGCGGGCGGGCCGGAACCTGGCGACGTTCGCCGCGCTCGCGGCCGCGCTGGCGCTGATCGCGCTGATCGCGCTGCTGCGCGACTGGAGGTCGTCGCTCGTCGCCGCCGCGTCGATCGCGATCTCGATCTTCGCCGCGCTGTCGGTGTTCTATGTCCGCGGCCAGGACGTCAACATGATGGTGCTCGCCGGCTTGCTGGCGGCGATCGCGGTGCTCGTCGACGACGGGATCGTCGACTCGGAGACGATCCGCCGACGCGTCGCGGCCGCGATGCACGCCGACCCTTCGCAGCCCGCCTGGCGTGCCCTGGTGACGGCCTCGGTGGAGGTGCGCCGCCCCATGCTGTACGCGACGCTCGTCTGCGTCGTCACGGCCGTGCCGATCCTGCTGGTTCCGGGACTATCGGCCGCATTCTTCAAGCCGCTTGCGATGTCCTACATCCTGGCCGTACTCGCCTCGCTGGTCGTCGCGATGACCGTCGCACCGGCCTTGAACATGTTGCTTCAGCGCCGCGCGGCAGCGTCCGCGGGCGGCGCCGGCGCGCGGGGAGCGGTCCAGCGGCGCGTCCGCGGGTTGTCGGAATCGCTGCTGCGCGCCCCGGCGATGGCCTTCGGGCTGCTCGGTGTCGCGATCGTCGCCAGCGCATGGATGTGGACGAAACTCGATCGGTCCTACGTGCCTTACTTCAAGGAGACCGACGTCTTCGTCGAGGCGAGTTCGGAGCCGGGCACCTCGATGATCGCGATGGACCTGATGACGACGAAGCTGATCGGCGACCTGAAGGGTGTCCCGGGCGTCCGCGACGCGGCCGCGCAAGTCGGCCGCGCGCTGCTTTCACATGACGTGCAGGACGTGAATTCCGCCCAGGTCTGGGTCAGCATCGATCCGAAGGCCGACTACGACGACACGCTGGCCGCGATGCGGAAGGTCGTCGCGAGCCAGGCGGGGCTGACCGGCGAAGTGCAGACCTACCTGTCGAAGCAGATGCGCGAGCGGCTCACCGGCGAGGACGAGGCGATCTCGGTCCGGGTATTCGGACAGGATCTCGGCATACTGAGGAAGAAGGCCCAGGAGATCCGCGATGTCCTCGCGTCGGTCTCGGGCATCAAGGCCCCGGAAGTCGAGCAGCAGGCCGAGCAGCAGGAGATCCAGATCGAGGTCGACCTCGACAAGGCGCGTGCCGTCGGCCTGAAGCCGGGCGAGGTCCGACGAAACGCATCGGCGCTGATCGGCGGCATCACGGTCGGCAACCTCTTCCAGGAGCAGAAGGTCTTCGACGTCGTCGTCTGGGGGCGTCCGGAGATCCGCAAGAACCTCGACGACATCCGCAACCTGCTGATCGACACCGAATCGGGAGCCCAGGTCCGCCTGGCCGACGTGGCCCGCGTCGCCATCGTGGCCGCGCCCAGCGTCATCCACCGCCAAGGCGTTTCGCGCCGCATCGATGTCGAGGCCTCGATCGCGGGTCGCTCGCTGGCCGACGTCACCGAGGAGGTCAAGCGCAGGGTGAAGGCCGTCTCGTTCCCGTACGAGTACCACGCCGAGGTGCTCGGCGAATACGTCGAGCGCAAGGCCGCGATGGGCTCGCTGTACAGCTACATCGCCGCAGCGGCCATTGCGATCGTACTGCTGCTGCACGCCGGTCTCGGCAGCTGGCGTCGCGCGATACTCGTGCTGCTCGGCCTGCCCGTCGCGGCGCTGGGCGGATTGGTGGTGGCGGTCTTCGGGGGCGGGGCGCTGTCGCTGGGTTCCTTGCTCGGGATCTTCGTCGTCCTCGGACTCGCGATCCGAAACGGGACGATGCTCGTCGCGCGGATCCGCGAATTCGCACGGCAGTCGAACGGCGGCGACGCCGGCGAATCGGCGCTCCGCGCAACGGCCGAATGCGCACCGGCTGTTCTGACCGCCGCCGCGACGATCGCGCTGGCCGCCCTGCCCTTCGTTGCCGCCGGGAACGTCGCCGGGCTGGAGATCCTGCACCCGGCGGCGATCGCGATCCTGGGCGGGCTCGTGACGTCGACGGTGTCCACGCTGCTCGTTCTTCCTGCGCTGTATCCACGCTTCGCGCCGCGGCGGGCGGAGGCCGCGCAGGACCTGCTGCTGGACGCAGCATGAGCCAACCGGTCCGCTCCAGGGCGCGCATCGCGCGGCGTCGTATTGCCGGGCGCGCCGCCGCCGTCGCGGTCGCCTGCGCCGGCCTGCACCTGGCGCCCGCGCCGGCGAGGGCCGACTCTCCGGCGGCTCCGGTCCAGGAAAAGGACGTCACGATCAAACGTCTCGAGTCCGGCGTCGGCGAGATCACGCTGCCCGACAAGGCGGCCCGCCGACTGGACATCCAGACTTCCGAGATCAGCGTGGACAAGTCCGGCAGGACGGCCACGCCGTACGCGTCGGTTATTTACGACCTCGACGGCGCTGCGTGGGTCTACTCGGTCACCGCACCGCTGACGTATGTCCGAAAGCCGATCCAGGTCGAGACGATCAAGAGCGGCGTCGTCTACCTGAAAAGCGGCCCGCCTGCCGGCACCAAGGTGGTGATCGTTGGCGTCGCCGAGCTGTACGGCACCGAAGTTGGCGTGAATGGCGAATAACCGCTCCGAGGGCAACCCGTCATGATGCGATTGATTGTAGGGACGAGCCTGCGTTTCCGCTTCATCATCGTCGCGTTCGCGCTGGGCCTCGTCTACTTCGGCGTCCAGCGCCTGCACCAGATCCCGGTCGACGTCTTCCCCGAGTTCGCGCCGGCGCGCGTTGAAGTGCAGACGCTGTGCCTGGGCCTGGCCCCGACCGAGGTCGAGGAGCAGGTCACGGTGCCGATCGAGAACGCGATGAACGGCGTGCCCGGCGTCGAGATCCTGCGCTCGAGTTCGGTGCCGCAGCTGTCCTCGGTCACGGCGATCTTCGAGCGTGGCGCCGACGAACTGAAGGCGCGGCAGCTCGTGACGGAGCGCGTCGCGATCGCGACGCAGGGCCTGCCGACCTGGGCCGCGCCGCCGGTCATGATGCCGCCGGTTTCGTCGACGAGCCGGGTCATGAAGATCGGCGTCACGTCGAAAGGTCGCTCGATGATGGACCTGTCGATGCTGGCCTACTGGAACATCCGTTCGCGGCTGCTGGCCGTTCCCGGCGTCGCGAACGTGCCGATCTGGGGCGAGCAGCTGAAGATGCTGCAGGTCCTGGTCGATCCTGAGCAGCTCCGGAAGATGGACCTGAAGCTGGACGACGTCATGGAGGCGACATCGGACGCGCTGGAGGTCGGACTGCTGCGCTATTCCAGCGGCACCCACATCGGCACCGGCGGCTTCATCGACACGCCCGACAAGCGCTTCGCGGTCCACCACATCCTCGCGAGCACGACGCCGGAGAAGCTCGCGCAGGTCCCGGTCGCGAAGCGCGGCGGCAAGCAGCTGACGCTCGGCGACGTCGCGTCGCTCCAATGGGGCAAGCAGGGGATGATCGGCGATGCCGTGATCAACGACGGCGACGGACTGATGCTGATCGTCGAGAAGTACCCGTGGGGCAACACGCTCGAAGTCACGCGCGGCGTCGAACAGGCCATCGAGGAGATGAAGGGGGGGCTGCCCGACGTCGACTTCGACACGAAGATCTTCCGCCCGGCCGAATACATCGGCGCCTCGGTCGACAATCTGTCCCATACGCTGATCCTGGGCTGCCTCCTCGTGATCATCGTCGTCTGCGCCTTCCTCTACGAGTGGCGCACCGCGCTGATCTGCATCGTCGCGATACCGCTGTCTCTGCTGGCGGCGATCCTCGTGCTGTCCTTGACCGGATCGTCGCTGAACACGATGGTGTTGGCGGGCTTCGTCATCGCGGTCGGGGTCGTCGTCGACGACGCGATCCTCGACGTCGAGAACATCATGCGGCGGCTGCGCGAAAGCCGCGCGAGCGGCGATTCCAGGTCGACGGCCCGGATCATCCTCGATGCGTCGATCGAGGTCCGGAACCCGATCTTCTACGCGACGCTGATCGTCGTGCTCGCGGTCGTGCCGGTGTTCTTCATGCAGGCGCTGTCGGGCGCGTTCTTCAAGCCGCTGATCCTGTCGTACGTGATGGCGATCGTCGCTTCGCTGATCATCGCGGTGACGCTGACGCCGGTGCTGTGCCTGTTCCTGCTGCGCGGCTCGGCGCTCGCCGGGCGCGAATCGCCGCTGGCGGTCTGGCTCAGCCGACTTTATGGACGGATGCTGGCCTGGTCGATCGGCCGCCCGGTCGTCGCCCGGACGGCCGTCGTCGTCGTCAGCCTGGCCGGCCTCGCGACGATCCCGATGCTCGGCTATTCGCTGCTGCCGCCATTCAAGGAGCGGGACTTCCTGATCCACTGGATCGCGGACCCCAGCACGTCGCATCCGGAGATGCTGCGGATCACCCAGCGGGTCAGCCGCGAACTGCGCGCCATACCGGGCGTGCGCAATTTCGGCGCGCACATCGGGCAGGCCTTCCTCGCCGACGAGATCGTCGGGGTCGCCAACGGCGAGAACTGGATCAGCATCGACCCGAATGTCGACTACGACAAGACCGTCGAGGCGATCAAGGAGGTCGTCGACGGCTATCCGGGGCTGTATCGGGGCGTCGAGACCTACCTCGGCGAACGCATCGACGAGGTGCTGACCGGCGAGAGCGAGCCGATCGTCGTGCGGATCTTCGGGTCCGACCTGAAGGTGCTGCGCGAGCAGGCCGAACGCGTCCGGCAGGCGCTCGTCAAGATCAACGGCACCGACGAGGTCAAGAAGGACATCAACGTCGACGTCCCGCACATCCAGGTCACCGAAATGACCGCGGACGCGCTGCAGGTCGGGCTGAAACCCGGCGACGTCCGGCGCGCGTCGGCAACGCTGATGGCCGGCGAGGAGGTCGGCGACATCTTCAACGACGGGCGGACCTACGACGTGCAGGTCTGGACGACGCCTGAATGGCGTCACAGCCTGACCTCGGTCGAGGACATGCTGATCGACACGCCGACCGGCAAGCGGGTCAGGTTGAAGGACGTGGCCGACGTGCAGATCATGCCGACGCCGAACGTCATCAAGCGGGAGGGCGGCTCGCGCCGGATCGACGTGCAGGCCGGCGTCAAGGGGCGCGACCTGGCGTCGGTCGCGCACGACATCGAGACGATGCTCCCGACGATGCAGTTCCCGCTCGGCTACCACGCGATCCTGCAGGGCGCCTATGTCGAGTTGCGGTCGGCGCAGCAGAACCTGCAGCTTTTCGCGATCATCGCGATGATCGGCGTCTTCCTGCTGCTGCAGCTGTCATTCAAGAGCTGGCGGCTGGCGGCGTTGAGTTTCCTGACCCTTCCGTCCGCCCTCGTCGGCGGACTGCTGGCGGCGTTTGCGGCGGGGGCGACGATCACGCTGGGTTCGCTGGTCGGCTTCCTGTCGGTCCTCGGGATCGCCGCCCGCAACGGGATCATGATGATCAATCACTTCCAGCACCTGGAGCAGTTCGAGGGCGAGGCATTCGGCCCGCAGCTCGTGCTGCGCGGCGCGCGCGAGCGGCTGCGCCCGATCCTGATGACCACCGGCGCGACGGCGTTCGCGATCGTCCCGCTGGTCTTCTATGGCAACCTGCCAGGCCAGGAGATCGAATATCCGATGGCCACGGTGATCCTCGGCGGCCTCGTGACCTCGACGCTACTGAACCTGTTCGTCGTGCCGACCTTGTACCTGCGCTTCGGCGCGAGCACGGTTGCATTGGACCGGCCGGCAATTCAGCCGGTCGCCGCGGCGAACTAGCGCCATGCCTTTCCAGGAGATCCCAGTGATGCGATTTGCCTTGCCGCTGACGCTCGCGCTGGCGCTGACCGCGCTGCACGGCCCTGCACGTTCGGAAGAGACGTTCGAGAAGATCGGCGTCTATCTGGAGTACACGGTCGAGGACAAGGATACGGAGGTGATGTTCGAGGCGATCGGCGGCGCCGCGGGGCTGTCGGCGCTCAAGGTCGTCGCTCCGGATGGTCGTACGGTGGTCGACTGCAAGACGCCTGACTCGAAGCTCGGAGTCCGGCAGTTCCAACTTGAGAGTCCGGAGCCCAAGGACAAAGACGCGGTCCGCAAGGACTTTCCCGAGGGGACCTACACGTTTGTCGGCACCACGACAGCCGGGGCGGCGCTGCAGGGAGAGGTCAAGTTCAGCCACAAGCTGCCCGAAGCGACCTCGCTGCTGCAGCCGCAGCCCGATGCGGCCAACGTGCCCGTCAAGGGCATGCAGATCCGCTGGCGGCCAGTGAAGAACCTGGCCAGGTGGCTGCTGGTGATCGAGAACGAAAAGACCGGGGACGTCCTCAGGACCCATCTTCCGGCCGCGGTGACCGGATTCGTCGTGCCCGACGGGTTCCTGCAGCCGGGGCGCGAGTACAAGCTCGCGATCTCGGCCGTGGCGGGCGACGGCAACAGCTCCGTCACCGAGGTCGACTTCGCGACCGTGGCAGGGAAGTAGGCCGGTCGAGTCTTCGGGACGTGCGGTCCGGTGTCGGCGTGAAGGCCGCCGGGATCGCTGAAGGCAGTGGCCGGGAATGGGACTATGACGTGGAACAACGGGGATGAGAACATGGTCGCATCGATATGTTCACCGCGGGGGCGGGGACACGCTGGAAGCGGGATGCGGAAGCTCGGCACCGCGGCCGGCATCGTCTTGTCGCTGTGGGCCGGTGATGCCGGCGCCCAGGCCCAGGCCCCCGCGGGCCTGGGTCCGATGGAGTTCGGAATGACTCTGAAGCAGCTGGTCGATTCGATCGAGAAGGTCGAACAGGTCATCTCCCACTGCATGCGCGACCAGGGTTTCGAGTACTTCGCCGCCGACTACGACACCGTGCACGCGGGCATGAAGTCCGACAAGCACATGCCCGGCTTGACCGAGGAGGAATTCATCGCCAAGTACGGATTCGGCGTCGCGACGATGTATACCGGGCAGCCGCCGCAGCTCGAGGCCGGCTATAGCCCCTCGAAAGTCGGGCTCGGCGAACGCAATGTCCAGGTCTTCAGGGGCCTTCCGGCGCGCGACCAGGCCGCCTACAACCGTGCGCTGTTCGGCGACGGCTTGTCCTTCGCGATGGCGCTCGAAACGGAGAATCTTTCTCAGACCGGCGGCTGCACGCGCAAGTCGATCGAACAGGTATTCCGGCCGGAACAGTTTCAGTCGAACTACTACAACCCGCAGAACGCGCTGATCCGCAACGATCCGCGCATGAAGGCGGCGCTGAGGAAGTATGCCGCCGAGATGAAGAAAGCAGGCTTCGACTACACCCATCCGGACGACGTCGAGCCCGACGTGCGCGCTCGTCTCGCAGCCATCACGACCAATGGCGCGCTTCCGATCGACAAGATGTCGGCCGAACAGCGCGCCCAGCTCGCAAAACTGCAGGACTTCGAACGGCGGGTCGCGGCGAAGGACTACAAACTGCAGGATGAACTTCTGACTCCAGTCGAGGAAAAAATCCAGAAAGAGTTGTTCGCGCGCAAAGTCAACTGACCGCGATCGACCTGCAAAATGCGAGCAGCGGTGGAGCCACCGATTGAAAGCGCATCCGCTCCCGGCGAAGGCAGCCGCGCGGTTCCGCGAGACGAAATCGACCACGACGACCAGACCCCTGGGATGACCCAAAGCCATCTTCCCGAGCCGGCCCAGGCCGTCGTCGACACGGCGAAGGCCGGCTATTTGGGGGCCGGCAAGCGCAACCGCACCTTGTATCTGGTCCTCGGAATCGTCGCCCTGGCGGCAGTTGCCACATGGTTCGTCGGTTCGCGGATCGAGTCTCCCGCCGACGCCGCGGCGCGGACCGCGCCGCCGGCACCTTCGCCGATCCTCGTGCCGGTCGAGGAGCGGGTGCTGAGTTCGGAAATCGTCACCCGAGGCACAGTGCGCTTCGGTCTGCCCCAACCGATCTCCATCGGGCCCTCGCCGCTGAAGGCGAATCCCGAGCTGATCACGACCATCCCGGCCAGGAACACGCACTTCGGCGAAGGGTCGGTGATGCTGACCGCTTCGGGACGGCCGGTATTCGTCTTGCAGGGCGGCGTTCCTGCCTATCGCGACCTCGCTCCGGGAATCGCCGGTGACGACGTCCGACAGCTCAAGGCGGCTCTCGGCCGTCTGGGATTCGATCCCGGTCCGCTCAACGTGCCCTTCGATCAGCAGACCAGCGCCGCCGTGGCGGCGTTCTACAAGTCCCGGGGCTGGGAGCCCTTCGGGCCGACGCGGGACCAGATCGCCACGCTGCGTAGCCTGGAGCGCGACTTCGCCGACGCGACGAAAACCAAGGCTGCTGCCGATGCCGCGAGCGCCCAGGCCGCGCTCATCGTCGAGTCGGCGCGCGCGACCGCGACCCACAACTTCCGAGCCGCCGCCCTGGAAACCAGCCGCAATGCGGCCGCGGGCGGCGCAGGCGAGTCTGCCAATCCGTCCAAAGCCCAGAGCGTCGAGGTCGAGCGCGCGAAGGCCCGTTACGCCAACGCTGCGGCGGCGGCCGACCTCGCCGCGCAGATCGCCGAGCGCGACTTGATCGTTCTCGACCCGCGGCAGCCTGCGACCGCGCGAGCGGCTGCCGAGGCCAAGCTCGAACTCGCGCGTGCTGCGGTGGAGAAAACCCGGCGCGAGGGGGAGCAGGCCATTCAGGCCGCCGAGCGCGAGGCTGCGCTGGCCGCCCAGCGCGCCGATCTTGGCCTTGCCGCGGAGCAGGCCGCCAAGCTCGAAGGCGAGAAGTCCGTCGAGGCGGCGCTCGACGCCCAGCGTCTTGCCGCGATGGATTCGCGGGTTGCCGGACAGCGTGTGGACCAGCTCGACGCCGAGCTCAAGGCTGCGAAGCAGAGGATGGGGGTCCAGATTCCGGTCGACGAGGTCGTATTCGTCAAGTCGCTCCCGGTTCGCGTCGAGGCCGTATCGGCGGCGGTCGGCAGCGCCCTTTCCGGTCAGGTCATGACGGTGACCGATAACCAGCTCGCGGCCGACGCTGCACTTGCCCTCGAGTCGGCCCCCCTGGTGAAGCCGGGAATGGCGGTTGCCATCGACGAGGAGACCTTGCGGGTCAATGCCACCGGCATTGTCGACGTCGTCGACAGCACGCCCGGAACGCATGGTGTAGACGGCTTCCACATCTATGTGGGGATCAAGATCGATGCCACCAAGGTGCGACTCGAGGGCTATTCGGTGCGCATCCGCATCCCGATCGAATCGACGAAGGAAGCGGTCACCGCGGTCCCGGTCAGCGCGGTTTCCCTTGCTTCCGACGGAACCTCGCGGGTGCAGGTCGAGAATGCGGGCGCCCTCCAGTACGTGACGGTGAAACCGGGGCTGTCGGCGGGCGGCTACGTCGCCGTCACTCCGGTCGAGGGCAAGCTGGGTGCCGGCCAGCGCGTCGTGATCGGCTACGACAATCCGGGAGCCAAAGATCAAAAATGATCTGCCCCCGGTTGGAGAGGCGCTCGCGGCCGCCATGGCGGGGGCCCCGGGCGGGCCGGATTGCGTCATCGAGCTGCGCCGGATCTGCCGGCAGTACGGCACCGAACCGGCGGTCCGGGCCTTGGTCGATATCGACCTGACGGTCCGCCGCGGCGACTGGCTGTCGATCACCGGTCCGTCGGGAGCAGGCAAGTCGACGCTGCTCAACATCCTAGGCTGCCTCGACCGCCCGACCAGCGGCAGCTACCGGCTCGACGGCATCGAGACCACCGCGCTGACCGACGACAAGCGGGCCGGCGTGCGCAGCCAGCACATCGGCTTCGTATTCCAGTCGTTCCACCTGCTGCCGTACCGGACAGTGCTCGAGAACGTGATGCTGGCGGAGGTCTACCGGAACCGCACTTCCGAAGGCCGGCGCGAGCGCGCCATGGCGGCCATCGAGCGCGTCGGCCTTGCGCACCGCGCCGACTTCCTGCCGGGCAAGCTTTCCGGCGGCGAGCGGCAGCGAGTCGCGATCGCACGCGCACTGCTCGGTTCGCCCAGCCTGCTGCTGTGCGACGAGCCCACCGGAAACCTGGACTCGAAGACCGCTGCCGCGATCCTCGAATTCCTTGCCGACCTGAATCGGCAGGGCCTGACGCTGGTGATCGTGACGCACGACCCGAACGTCGCAGCGCGTGGCTCGAGTCGGGTCGACATCATCGACGGCATGCTGACGCGCCGCGCCGGCAGCGACGTGCCGACCACGCCGGTCGGGTCAGTCGCAGACCCGCAGGCGAAGCCGAAGCGCAGCGTGGTCGCCCGCTCCGGCATCACCTGGCGCGATCTTCTAAACGAGGCGATCGCCGGCATGTTCGCGCGGCCCGGCCGGATGCTGATCACGGTGCTCGGTGTCGTCATCGGCATGTCGGCGCTGGTCGCGACGGTGGGCCTGACGCGCACCGCGGGCAACCGAATCATCAGTCAGTTCGATCAGCTTGCGGCAACTGAGCTCTTCGTATCCGGCCGACCCGGCATCGCGTCCGGCACGGTCGATCCCAAGGCGCTCCCCTGGGACGCGCCCGAGAGGCTGGCGCGTCTGGACGGCGTTGCCTCCGCCGGCACGCTGAGCGACGTAGACCTCGGGGGCGCCATGGTCAGCGCTTCTCCGGTACAGGATCCCTCGAATCCGAATGCGTCCAAGTTCGCGGTGCGAGCGGCGTCGCCGGAACTGTTCAAGGCCGTGCGCGCCGTTCTCGAGGATGGCCGCTTGCCGGACGCGGGCCATTCGGAGCGCGCGGAGCGCGTCGCCGTCCTCGGCCACGACGCCGCGGTGCGCCTCGGCATCCACGACGTGGACAGGATGCCGGCGATCTCGATCGGCGACCAGAACTTTCTCGTTGTCGGCATCCTGCGCGACGTCAGTCGCAAGCCGGAGCTGCTGTCCTCGGTCATCATCCCCGAGGGCACCGCGCGGCGCTACTACGGGCTTGCCGGTCCCGGTCTCGTCGTCGTCGAAACCCGGATCGGAGCCGCCTACCTGATCGCTGATCAGTCGCGGCTCGCGTTGCGGCCGGACGATCCGCGGGCCTTGAAGGTGCAGGTGCCGCAGGAACCCCGGCGCGTGCGCGACGAGGTGCAGTCCGACCTGAACATCATGTTCCTGCTCCTCGGTGGCCTGTCGCTGGTCGTCGGTGCGCTGGGAATCGCCAACATCACCCTGGTGGGCGTCATGGAGCGCAGGGGTGAGATCGGGTTGCGGCGCGCCATCGGCGCGACGCGCCGCCACGTGGCTGCGCAGTTCCTGCTCGAAAGCGCATCGATGGGAGTGATCGGCGGCATAGTCGGCGCCTGCATGGGCGTCTTCGTCGTCGTTGGCGTCGCCGCCTACCAGGTCTGGACGCCCGTGCTCGACCCGATGATGCCTTTGCTTGCGCCGGTCATGGGAGGCCTGATCGGCCTTCTGTCCGGTGCCTATCCGGCATCGCGCGCGGCGCGACTGGAGCCGGCGGAATCGATCCGGGGCTGAGGACGATGTCCTTGCCAGCCACTTACCCATCGACCGCGATGCAGTGCGCCGGCACCGCTCGACGTGGAATGCGACGCCACGTCGGGCCTGCGCTCGCCGCGCTGCGACGAAGCTGCGTTGCGGCAGCCGGATCGAACAACTGAGCAGCCTTGAGGGGATTGAACTTGCCTAGGCGATCCGTCGACATGTTGGGAACGGCATTGTTGTCGCTGGGCCTGTGCCTGCCTCATTCAAAGACAATGGCGGCGGAGCCCGCTCAAGCGGTGGAGCCGGCTGCGCCGCCCGCATCTGGCGCCGGCGAGGCGAAGCCGGCAGCCGGCTCCGAGGCCTTCGACGCGCTCGAAGAGCGCGTCAGGTCCCTGGAGCTTGCCAAGCCAGCCCAGGAAGACGCGATCCGCTCGATCATTCGCAGCAGTCTTGCCGGCGCCGGGTCGCGGATCAACGAGTACGTCAGCCTGGGCGGATCGCTCGAAGTGGCCTTCGACCACAGCTCCGATTTTTCCGGCCCGGGCAAGAGTTCGATCAGCCTGAGCACCGCCGAGGCCGATCTCGAGATCAAGGCCAGCGATTGGATCACGGGCGACCTCGTGCTTTCCTACGACAGCGGCAGCAGCGTGCGCTTTCCGACGACGCCGTCGTTCAATACCGGCGTCGACCGCTTCACGGCCGACAAGGCGTTCGTTGTGATCGGCGACACGCAGAGGTTCCCGCTCTATGCCCGCGCGGGACTCGAGTACCTCGATTTCGGCTCCTCGACGGGAGTGCACCGGGCCGATGTGCTCTCCGTCGCCAACCCGCTGACGGTCGAGGTCTTCGAGATCCGCAACCCGGCGATTTGCATCGGGTTCGGGCTTCCGACGCCTGCGCTCAAGGCCCCCGAACCGCCGGTGACGGTGCCCCAGGTCAGGCCCTTGGTCGTGACTCCGGGGGTCGAGTCGCTCGCCCATGCGCTCGGCTACCAGCCTCCGCCCTCCCGTCCCAAGCGGCTTCCCCAGTTCACGCCGGCTCCGGAACCGCCGGCCTTCTATGGATCCCTGAGCGTATACGACGCCAACGGCACCGATCTTCCCAACCGGACCCTCGGCAGCGCGGTGAATGGGCGTCTGGGATACCGGGCTCGGGGCAGCTGCGGCCGCGCGTATTCCGATCTCGCGGGTTCGCTCGGCTGTCCCTGGTCCGTCGATCTCAGCGTCGACTACGACAGTTCGATCTTCGACAGCCGTTTCCTGCAGTCCGAGTACCACTCCTTTCTTGCGGACGTCGGGATTGTTCATGGGCTGGCGGGAACGATCAAGGCTACCTTCGGCCCCTGGGCGCTGGTCGGCGAGTGGAACGGTGCCACCAAGGCGGCGAGCTTCGTCGACGACGCCGGGAACGCGATCCACATCCGGCCCGCTGCCTGGCAGGCGTCGCTGGCGTACCAGTTCGACTGGAATCCGTGGGTCGAAGTCATCGGCGCGCAGGGGAACTTCGTGTCGGTCGGCTACTCGCGGAGCCGCGACCTGGCCGGCGTCGCCCGATTGGAGCGCTCGGTGACGAACAGGGCCGGCTTTGTACCGAGAAGCCGCTTGATACTGACGGCTGGTGAATGGGTGCAGGAAAGCACCAAGCTTTCGATCGAGTACTCCCGCGACACCGACTACCCGGGCGTCCAGGGCGGCACCGGCGGGCGGGCGCATAGCGTCGTCGCCACGATCACCTACAACTTCTAGAGCGCAACCGAAGCAACTGGAGAGGAAACATATGCAGAACGGACGATCGATTCGACAGCTCGCCCAGTCGGGCGTCTCAATCTGCGCGGCACTGGCCATCATCGCCGGCGGTTCGCTGTTCGCGGGAACGGCGAGCGCCGCAGATGCCGCCAAGACCGACGTGAAGATCACGGAAGAGCAGGCCAAGGAGAGCGCGCTGAAGGCGCTTCCCGGCAAGGTGAACAAGGTAGAGCTCGAGAAGAAGGAGGGCAAGAAGGTCTACATCGTCGAGATCATTACCGAGAAGGAGGAGAAGAAGAAGGATGTCTGGGTCGACCCCGTCTCCGGCAAGGTGATCGGCGTCGACAAGTAACAAGGCAGGATCGACTGCGCCTTCCCCGAAGGCCGCCTAGGGACGCGTGGCGGCGCCGTTCCGATGTCGTGGACCTGTTCATGGCGGGATTCCGCCCGCGATTTGGGATTTCAACTGAACTGCCGAACCA
>Ga0213853_10408014_pt1 | contig 15902 bp, 12 predicted proteins | sample ABR_2016_MetaT_FD_164456 | JGI IMG/M metagenome (GOLD analysis project Ga0213853, IMG submission 164456) | Metatranscriptome of freshwater sediment microbial communities from post-fracked creek in Pennsylvania, United States - ABR_2016... | ecosystem: Environmental > Aquatic > Freshwater >...
ATCAGCAGCACCAGCGGCAATACCGGCAGCAGGGCGTCGATCCGGTCGAGTACGCCGCCGTGGCCCGGCAGCAGTCGGCTGCTGTCCTTGACGCCGGCCTGGCGCTTGAGCAGGCTTTCGAACAGGTCGCCGACGACCGACATCGCGACCAGCAGCACCAACAGCGCCGCGCCGATCGCCGCGCCGGCTCCATCGATGATCGCGCTCGACAGCAGGCGGCCGCCGGGCCACGCGGCGCGCAGCGCGAAGGCCAGCAGCAGCACGGCACCGATCGCGCCGACGACGCCGGCCCAGGTCTTGCCGGGACTGATGTTCGGCGCGAGCTTGCGGCGTCCGAATGCCCGGCCGGCGAAATACGCCGCGATGTCGGCGGCCCAGACGATCGCCAGCGCGGAGACCAGCCACACGGGTCCGCCGCGCAGCAGCTCGACGAGGCCGCCCCACAGGCCGCCGAGGAACAGCAGCGCCATCGACACGAGCGGCAGCCGCGCGATGTGCACCGCCGCCGCGCCCCGCCGCTGCGCCACGACCAGCAGGCCCCCGACGCCGAACCAGCCGAGCACCGCCGCCACGCCGACCAGGCCCAGCGCGACGCGCAGGCTCTCCGGAGCCAGCGACTGCAGCGCCAGCAGCGCGCCGCCGAACAGCGCCCCCACGGCCGCGGCCGGGCGGTCACGATAGCCGGCCAGCCGCAGCCATTCGAACATCGCGGCGGCCGCGAGGATCGCGGCGACGACCGTGAACGCGATCGGCGACCAGGCCAGCGCGCCGAACAGGATCGCGACCAGGACGATCGCGGTGATGACGCGCTGGCGCAGCATCGCGCCTTCAGCCGACCCGCCGCGCGGTGCAGCGCCGCGCCGCGCCGGTGGACCGGCTCACGACGGGGGCGCGATCTGCGCGCCGGTACGACCATAGCGACGTTCGCGCTGCGCGAACCAGGCCAGCGCCTGGTCCAGGTCGGCCGGCTTGAAATCGGGCCACAGCAGGTCGGCGAAATAGAGTTCGGCGTAGGCCGCCTGCCAAAGCAGGAAATTGCTGATCCGGCGCTCGCCGCCGGTGCGGATCAGCAGGTCGGGATCCGGCGCGAACGCCAGGGCGAGCCGTGCAGCGATCGCCTCCTCGTCGATGGCCAGCGAGGGGTCGCGCGCCGCGTCGCGGCCCAGCGCCTGGACCGCCTGCACGATGTCCCAGCGCCCGCCGTAGCTCGCGCAGATCGTCAGGTTCAGCCGCCGGTTCGCGCTCGTGCGCTCGGTCGACGCGTCGATCAGCGCGCGCAGTTGCGGGTCGAAGCTCTGCAGGTCGCCGACCACGCGCAGCCGCACGCCGACCTCGTCGAGTCGATCGACCTCGCGCTGCAGCGCGGCGACGAACAGGCGCATCAGCACGGACACCTCGTCCGCCGGACGCTGCCAGTTCTCCGAGCTGAACGCGAACAGGGTCAGGTATTCGATGCCGCGCTCGGCGCTGGCCTCGATCGTCGTGCGCACCGCGTCGACGCCGCGCGCATGGCCGGCCACGCGCGGCATGCGCCGCTCGACGGCCCAGCGGCCGTTGCCGTCCATGATGATCGCGACATGCCGCGGGGCGGCCTGCGCAGGTCGATCAGCAGCGTCCATTGCGGCTCCGCATCAGACGGTCATGATCTCCTTTTCCTTCTCGGCGACCATGCGATCGATTTCCGCGATGAACCGGTCGGTGAGCTTCTGCACCTCGTCCTGGGCCCGCCGTTCCTCGTCCTCCGGGACGGCTTTCTTCTTGAGCAGTTCCTTGAGCTGGGTGTTCGCGTCGCGCCGCTGGTTGCGCACCGCGACGCGCGCGCCCTCGGCCTCGCTGCGCACGACCTTGGTCAGGTCGCGGCGCCGCTGTTCGGTCAGTACCGGCATCGGGACGCGGATCACGTCGCCCTGGGTGGACGGGTTCAGGCCGAGGTCGGATTCGCGGATCGCCTTTTCGACCGCCGGGATCATCTTCTTCTCCCAGGGCTGCACGGTCAACGTGCGCGCGTCGCCGAGCCCGACGTTCGCGACCTGGCCGATCGGCACCATCGAGCCGTAGTAGTCGACCATCACGTGGTCCAGCATGCCGGCGTGGGCACGACCGGTGCGGATCTTCGCGAGGTCGACCTTCAGCGTCTCGATCGACTTCTGCATCTTCTGTTCGGCGGTCTTGCGGATCTCTGCGATAGGCATCAGCGCTCTCCTTTGCGCGACGGGCCGGTGCCCGCCGGTGCGTCCGCCGCCGACGGCGCCGGCGCCGGCGCCATCCGCCGCGGCCGCCGTCAGACGTGGACCAGGGTACCTTCGTCGGCTCCCATGACGATCCGGGCCAGCGCGCCCGGCTTGAAGATGTCGAACACCTTGATCGGCAGGCGCTGGTCGCGGCACAGCGCAAAGGCGGTCGCATCCATGATCTGCAGGTTGCGCGTCAGCGCCTCGTCGAAGGTGATCGATGCGTAGCGCGTCGCGGACGGGTCCTTCTTCGGATCGGCGCTGTAGACGCCGTCGACCTTGGTCGCCTTCAGCACGATCTCGGCGCCGATCTCCGAGCCGCGCAGCGCGGCCGCCGTGTCAGTCGTGAAGAACGGATTGCCGGTTCCGGCAGCGAAGATCACGACCTTGCCTTCCTCGAGGTAGCGCATCGCCTTGGGGCGGATGTAGGGCTCGACGACCTGCTCGATGTTCAGCGCCGACTGCACCCGCGCCTCGATGCCCGCGTTGCGCATCGCGTCCTGCAGCGCCATCGCGTTCATGATCGTCGCCATCATGCCCATGTAGTCGGCCGTCGCGCGATCCATGCCGCGCGCGCCGAGCGCGACGCCGCGGAAGATGTTGCCCCCGCCGATGACGATCGCCAGCTCGATGCCGAGCCGCACGACGGCGCCGATGTCGGCGACCATGCGTTCGATCGTGCCGCGGCTGATGCCGAAGGCCTCATCGCCCATCAGGGCCTCGCCCGACAGCTTGAGCAGGACCCGCTTGAATGCCGGCTTGGGCGGGCTGGCCATCAGTGCACTTTTTTTTCGGCGGCGGCGGCAGCCGCCTGGGCGGCGACCTCGGCGGCGAAATCGCTCTGCTTCTTCTCGATGCCCTCGCCGACCACGTACAGCACGAAGCCGTTGATCGCGGCGCCGCCCTGCTTGAGCAGCTGTTCGATCGTCAGCTTGTCGTCCTTGACGAAGGGCTGGCTCAGCAGCGTGACCTCCTTGAGGTACTTCTGCACGGCGCCTTCGACCATCTTGGACTGGATCTCGGCCGGCTTTCCGGACTCCGCGGCCTTCTGGCGCGCGACCGAGCGCTCGGTCTCGATCAGCTCGGCGGGCACACCGTCGGCGCGCAGCGCCTTGGGCTTGGTCGCGGCGATCTGCATCGCGACGTCCTTGGCCAGCGCCTGGTCGCCGCCGGTGATGTCGACCAGCACGCCGATCTTGGAGCCGCCGTGGATGTAGCTCGCGACGCGCCCTTTCGCGGCCAGCCGCACGAAGCGGCGGATCGACATGTTCTCGCCGATCCTGCCGACCAGCGCCGCGCGGACGCTGTCGACCGTGCCGCCGCCGAGCGGCAGCGCCGACAGCGCCGCGACATCGGCCGGATCGCGGCTCGCGACGAGCTGCGCCAGATCGCGGCCGAGAGCCAGGAAGTCGTCGTTCTTCGCGACGAAGTCGGTTTCGGAGTTGAGCTCGACGATCGACGCGAGCTTGCCCGCGGCATCGACGTTGATCGCGACGATGCCTTCGGCGGCGACGCGCCCGGCCGCCTTCGAGGCCTTGCTGCCGAGCTTGACGCGCAGGATCTCCTCGGCGCGGCCCATGTGGCCGTCGGCCTCGGCGAGCGCCTTCTTGCATTCCATCATCGGCGCGTCGGTCTTCTCGCGCAGTTCCTTGACCATGCCCGCCGTCACTTCTGCCATCATCTGCTCCAGACTATGCCGCCTGCCGGCGCCTGCGCGCCGGACCGTGCGGCCGATTCATCGACGAACCATCCACCACCGGCACGGCAACGCGGGCCGCGGCTGCGCGCGCGAGGGCGCGGGCAGCGAAAAGGGGGCACGCGCCCCCTGTTTCTGCCGACGTGCCACGGGCGCACGCGCCGATCACGCGGCTCCGTCGTCGCCGCTGACCTCGACGAACTCCTCGGTCGACGTATTGACGACCCCCTGCAGGCCGGCCGCCTTGCCCTCGAGCACGCAATCGGCGATCGAGCGGGCATACAGCCGCACCGCGCGGCTCGAATCGTCGTTGCCCGGGATCACGTAGGCGACGCCCTCCGGCGAATGGTTCGTGTCGACGACGCCGACCACCGGGATGCCGAGCTTGCTGGCCTCGGCAATCGCGATCTTGTGGTAGCCGACGTCGATCACGAACAGCGCGTCGGGCAGCGCGTTCATGTCCTTGATGCCGCCGATCGACTTGTTGAGCTTCTCGACCTCGCGCTGGAACGTCAACGCTTCTTTCTTGGACATCCGCTCCAGGCCGCCCTCCTCCATCACCTGCTCCATTTCCTTGAGGCGCTTGATCGAGATCTTCAGCGTCTTGAAATTGGTCAGCATGCCGCCCAGCCAGCGCTGGTCGATGAAGGGCTGGCCGGCGCGGCGCGCCTCTTCGGCGACGATCTCGCGCCCCTGGCGCTTGGTGCCGACGAACAGGATCGTGCCGCGGTTGCCCGCGAGCTGGCGCACGAAGCGCATCGCCGACGTGAAGTTGTCGAGCGTTCGCTCCAGGTTGATGATGTGGATCTTGTTGCGATGGCCGAAGATGTAAGGGGCCATCTTCGGGTTCCAGAAGCGGGTCTGGTGGCCGAAGTGCACCCCCGCCTCCAGCATTTGACGCATGGTCACGGACATTGCGGTTCCTTCCAAGGTTGGGTCCGACACCACCGCCACGGCCGCCGGCACCGACCCGTCGCAGGTCACGGGGACGCTGCGTCGGGCCGAACGCCGGACGACACCTTGGAGGCGGGGTGCGCGATTTTGCCTGGGCTGCAATCGCGGCCGTGCCCTGTGCGCGTGCGCGGCCCTGCGGTCGCGCACGCTGCGAGCGAATTGCAGGCTGCAAGCACTCGACCGAAACGACCGCCATGGACGCCATGGCAGACCCGACCGCGGCGCCCGATCCAGCCGGCGCCCAGCCCAAGCAAGCCGAGTATTATAGCCGTTCCGCCGTCAACTGCCGCGGGACGGAAATCCGTCCCATTCCGTCAATGCCAGCCAGCATCAAGACATCCGAAGACATTGCCGGAATGCGCGTCGCCGGTCGCCTCGCGGCCGAGGTGCTTGATTTCATCACGCCGCACGTGCGGCCGGGTGTCACGACCGACGAGCTCGACCGCCTCTGCCATGGGTACATGGTGGACGTCCAGGGCACGGTCCCGGCGCCGCTGAATTACGCGCCGACCGGCTACCGGCCCTATCCGCGCTCGATTTGCACGTCGGTGAACCACCAGGTTTGCCACGGAATTCCCGGCGAAAGAGTGCTGAAGAACGGCGATATCGTCAATATCGACATCACCGTGATCAAGGACGGATACCACGGAGACACCAGCCGGATGTTCATCGTCGGCGAGGCCTCGGTCGCGGCGCGGCGCCTGTCGGTGACGACCTACGAATGCATGTGGCACGGCATCGCCCAGGTGCGTCCGGGCGCGCGCCTCGGCGACATCGGCCACGCGATCCAGATGCATGCGGAGAAGAACGGCTTCAGCGTCGTGCGCGAGTTCTGCGGCCACGGGATCGGCCGCCGCTTCCACGAGGAGCCGCAGATCCTGCACTACGGCAAACCCGGCACGCTCGAGACGATCGTCGCGGGCATGACCTTCACGGTCGAGCCGATGATCAACGCCGGCCGCCGCGAGGTGCGCGAAATGGCCGACGGCTGGACCATCGTCACGAAGGACCACAGCCTGTCGGCGCAGTGGGAACACACGGTCCTCGTCACCGAACACGGCTACGAGGTGCTGACCGTGTCGGCCGGCTCCCCGCCGCCGCCGGCGTTCGTCACGGTGCAGGACACGCAGCTGAGCACCCCGGCGGTCGCGTAGCAGGCATCGTGATGAACGACCCGGGCTTCGCGCTGCGCGGTCAGCTGCGCGGAGAACGCGAGGCGCTGATCGATCGCTTTCGCGCCGGCACCCCGGTCGAGCGACTGCTGCGCGGACTGACCGGATCGGTCGACCGCTGCCTGCGCAGCGCGCTGCGCGAAAGCGGCCTGTCGGGATGCGTTGCGATCGTCGCGGTGGGCGGCTACGGACGCGCCGAACTGTTCCCGAACTCCGACGTCGACGTGCTGATCATCCCGTCGGACGGCGCCGCGGCGGTCGACCGCGCCGCCATCGAGGCGCTCGTCGGCGCGCTGTGGGACATGGGCATGACGCTCGGGCACGCCGTGCGCACCGTCGACGAATGCCGCGCCGAGGCCACCAACGACGCGACGGTGCTGACCTCGCTGCTCGAGGCGCGCCTGGTCGCCGGGCCGCGGCGCATCTTCGATGCGCTGCAGGTCGCGCTGAAGACGACGATCGACCCGCAGGCCTTCTTCCGCGCCAAGATCCTCGAACAGCAGCAGCGGCACACCAAGTACCAGGACGCCGTCTACAGCCTCGAACCCAACTGCAAGGAAAGTCCCGGCGGCCTGCGCGACCTGCAGATGCTGCTGTGGGTCGCGCGCGCGGCGCAGGTCGGTGCCTCGTGGCGCGAACTCGAACAGCGCGGGCTCCTGACGCGCGCCGAGGCGGCGATCCTGCGCCGTACCGAACGCGCCTTGCGCACGTTCAGGGTCTGGCTGCACATCGTCACCGGCCGGCGCGAGGACCGCCTGGTCTTCGACGCCCAGCAACAGGTCGCGCTGTCGTTGGGCCTCGTCGCGACCGCCGATCGGCGCGCGAGCGAGGTGCTGATGCAGGCCTACTATCGCGCCGCGAAATCCGCGACCCAGGTCAACACGATCGTGCTTCTCAACCTCGAGGAGCGGTTGTTCCCGCGCCCCGACGTCGCGCCGCGTCTCATCGACGCGACCTTCAGCGCGCACCACGAGCTGCTCGACCTGGCCGCGCCCGACGCGCTCGATCGCGACCCGCCGGCGATGCTGCGCGCGTTCACGCTGCTGCAGCAGCACTCGGAACTGAAGGGCATGTCGGCGCGCCTGCTGCGCGCGATCTGGCACGGGCGCAGCCGCATCGACGCGGCCTTCCGTCGCGACCCGGCCAATCGTGCCTGCTTCCTGTCGGTGCTGCAGCAGCCCAAGGGGGTTGTCCACACGCTGCGCAGCATGAACCAGTGGTCGGTGCTCGGGCGCTACCTGCCGGTGTTCCGCCGCATCGTCGGCCAGATGCAGCATGACCTGTTCCATGTCTACACGGTCGACCAGCACATCCTGATGGTGCTGCGCAACCTGCGGCGCTTCGCGCTCGCCGAGTTCGCGCACGAGTATCCGCTGTGCAGCCAGCTGATGGCGGACTTCGACCGCCCTTGGCTGCTGTACGTCGCGGCGCTGTTCCACGACATCGCGAAGGGCCGCGGCGGCGACCACAGCGAGCTCGGCGCGCGCGACGCGCGCCGCTTCGCGCGCGACCACGGCCTGTCGCCGGCCGATGCCGACCTGGTCGCCTTCCTCGTGCAGCATCACCTGACGATGTCGCAGGTCGCGCAAAAGCAGGACCTGGCCGATCCGGCGGTCGTTGCGCGCTTCGCCGCGGTCGTCGGTTCCGACTACAGGCTCGTCGCGCTGTACCTGCTGACCGTTGCCGACATCCGCGGCACCAGCCCCAAGGTCTGGAACGCATGGAAGGCGCGCCTGCTCGAGGACCTGTTCCGCTGGACGCGCCGCGCGCTCGGCGGCGAGCGGCAGCCCGCGACCGCCGAACTCGACGGCCGCAGGCGCGAGGCGCTGCGGATCATGCATCTGTACGGGCTGTCGCCCAACGCGCATGAACCGCTGTGGCGCCAGCTCGACGTGGTCTACTTCCTGCGCCACAGCGCGAAGGACATCGCCTGGCACACGCGCTCACTGCTGGTCCACGTCAACGCGCCGCTGCCGATCGTCCGCGCGCGTCTGGCGCCCGCCGGCGAAGGCGTCGAGGTCCTGCTCTACATGCGCGACCGTCCGGCGCTGTTTGCGCGTGCCTGCGGCTATTTCGAGCGCCGCAACCTGAGCATCCTGGATGCCAAGATCCACACGACCCGCCACGGCTACGCGCTCGACACCTTCCTTGTGACCGACCATGGCAGGACGCAGAACTTCCGCGACCTGCTGAGCGCGATCGAGCACGAGATGGCGGTGGCGGTCGCCGCCGACGTCGACCTGCCGGCGCCGGTCAAGGGCCGGATGTCGCGCCAGTCGCGCCATTTCCCGGTCACCCCGGCGGTCCGCCTGACGCCCGACGAGGGCGGCACGCATTGCCTGCTGTCGCTCGTCGCGACCGACCGTCTCGGTCTGCTCTACACGATCGCGCGCACGCTCGCCGCGCACGGCGTCAATGTCCACACGGCCCGCATCGTGACGCTGGGCGAGCGCGTCGAGGACGTGTTCCTGATCGACGGCCGGATCCTCGGCACGCCGAGGGGCCAGCTGCAGCTCGAAGGCGACCTGCTGGCCGCGCTCGCGCCCTGAGGCGTCGCGCTGCTCCCGCGCCGCGGGAGCGGAACATCGACGCGGGCTTCAGCGAGCCGCAAGCTTCGGCGCCGCCGCCGGATGCGCCGCTTCGGCCGGCAGCTGAAACGCGATCAGCACCTGCCCGGCGATCACCGCAACGACCTGCTGCTCTCGATCGCGGAACGTCACCGGCGCGGCGCTGATTGTTCCGCCGGTCGGGAAATTCCACACGACCGCGCCCGAACCGGCATCGAGCGCGATGAAATTCGATGTGTCCGAACCGAACACGAGCCCGCCGGCGGTTGCCAGCAGCCCGCCGCGCGGCGCGTCGTTGTAGGTCAGGTTGCGATGCTCCCAGCGCACCGTGGCGGTCGCCGGGTCGATCGCCTTGATCGCCGTGTAGCGCTCGTCGCCGTCGGCGAACTGGCCCGCGCCGCCGGTGAACAGGTGGCCCGGATTCGCCTTCGGCGGCGCCTCGGACGCGAAGAACAGGCCGCCGCGCTCGAGCGCCATCACGTAGTAGAGCTGGCTCGCCTGACTGTAGGCCGCGGGCCAGAAGTTGGTCGCCCCGGTGACGCTCGGATAGACGAAGGTGCCGCCCGGTGTCGGCGTCGACTGGCCCGTGCGCAGCGGGCGCCCGGTTGCGTCGATACCCTTGGCCCAGGTCTGCTTCACGTACGGTCCGGCGCGCTCGAACCGGCCGGTGACGCGGTCGAGCACGTAGAAGAACCCGTTGCGGTTCGCGACCTCGAGCAGTTTGTGCGTGACGCCGTCGCGCTCGACGTCGACGAGGATCGGCGTCTGTACCGAATCCCAGTCGTGATCGTCGCCCGGCGTGTACTGGAAGTGCCAGCGCAGCGCGCCGGTCTTCGCGTCGAGCGCGACGACCGAGTTCGAATACAGGTTGTCGCCCGGACGCACCGCGGCGTTGTAGTCGGGCGCCGGATTGCCGGTGCCCCAGTAGATCAGGCCCAGTTGCGGATCGTACGAACCGGTGTTCCAGGTCGACGCCCCGCCCTTGAGCGCGTTGTCGTCGCCGCCCCAGCTGTCATGCCCGGCTTCGCCCGGCTCGGGGATCGTGTGGAAGCGCCATTTCAACGCCCCGCTCGCGGCATCGTAGGCCGTGATGAAGCCGCGCACCGGGAAGTCGCCGCCGGCGATCCCGGTGACGACCGTGTCGCCGACCGGCAGCGGCGCCGACGTGATGCTGAATCCCTGCTGATAGTTGGCGACGGTCTGGTCCCAGATCGGCTTGCCGGTCGTCGCGTCGAGCGCAATCAGGTGGGCATCGAGCGTCGCGACATAGACGCGCTGGCCGAGCACCGACACGCCGCGGTTCGTATCGATGCAGCACAGGCGCAGGTCGGCAGGCGACGGGCGAGTGAACTCCCAGATCTTCGTGCCGGTCCGCGCGTCGAGCGCGACGACCGGACCCCGCGGCAAGGTCACGTACATGTAGCGGCCGACGACGATCGGAACCGACTCGATCGGCGTGCCGGCGGCATCGAACTGGTGGATCCACTTGACACCGAGCTGCGCGACGTTGGCCGCGTTGATCTGCGCATCGGCAGAAAAGCGCCGGGCATCGTAGGTTCCGGACGGAAGCGCCCAGTCGCCCGGCTGGCCCGCCGCAGCGAGCAGTTGCGCGGGACCCGTATCCGGCGCCGCGCCGAGCGATGCCTCGCCGCCATGGATGGGCCTGGCCCGGTCGCGCAGCGCGTGCAGATGGCCGATCACGCGCCAGACGTCGTCGCGCGCAAGCGGCGCCGGCGGCATCGCGGTCCCGGGCACGCCCTTGCCGATCGTCTGGTAGATCGCCCAGTCGCTGTCGCCGTGGCGCAGAACCCGACCGACCAGGGCCGGCCCGACGCCGCCGCCGGCCGACGCACCATGGCATTGCGCGCAGCGCGCCGCGAACAGCCGCCCTCCCTGCTCGCGGTCGGCGGCCGTGTCGAACGGGTTGGTGATGACGCGGTAGGGATCGCGGAAAGCCGCCAGCTGATGCAGCGGAAACGGCGAATTCGGCTGTTCCATCTGCACGAGCTCGACCCAGTCGACCGCGGGAAGCTGGCCCAGGACCTTGAATCCGATGACCGCGACGCGCCAGCGGCTGGCCGGGAATGCGAGTGCGAGCGCCGCGGCAAGCACCGCGACGACGGCCCAGATGAGCAGCCGGCGGATCCTCGCGGACGGCGGCCGTGGCGACAGCGGCGGGCGCGACGCGATGCGTGACCCGGAGCGCCTTGGTTCGTCTAGCCGAAATCCGGGAATGATCCGCAATATGCCCTCATCATGGGGGAGTCAGCTCGATGAAATCGTCAAACAATGCCGTCAATAATAGCGTGTTTGCGCTATTCTCGGAAATCTATCGCAAGTGGATTAACTCTCGGATCGCATCGGCGGTCACGCCCGAAGGCTCATGGGTGCACGCGACGGCGCCCCGGCGAGCGCGCCGTGGCGGTGCGCGCTCGACCGCAGCGCGGCTCAGCCGTCGACCGGCGCTGCCGGCGTGTCGAGCACCAGCTGGTAGAACCCGACGTCGAGCCATCGACCGAACTTGAAACCGGCGGCGCGGATCGTCCCCGCATGGACGAAACCGAGCTTCAGGTGCAGATCGATGCTCGCCGCGTTGGCGATGTCGATGGCGCCGACCATCACGTGCAGGTCCTGCCGGCGCGCCGCCGCGATCAGGCGCTGCATCAGCGCCACGCCGAGGCCGGCGCCGCGATGGTCGCGATGGACGTAGACGGAATGTTCGACGGTGTACTTGTAGGCCGGCCACGCGCGGAAGGTGCCGTAGCTGGCGAAGCCCATCAGCCGCCCGGCGTCGTCGACGGCGCCGACGACCGGAAAGTCGCCAGCTTCCTTGGCCATGAACCACGCGGCCATGCTGGCCGGCGTCCGCGGCCGGTAGTCGTACAGCGCCGTCGAGGTCGCGATCGCGTCATTGAAGATGTCGAGGATCGCGGCCGCGTGGGCATCGTGCGAGCACCGGACGAACGGCACGTGCTTTCCGCGGTCTTCAGTCGTCGGCGCCGGCGTCCGCGAGGTCCGGGAACAAGACCTCGGTGTAGCCGAAGCGGCTGAAATCCTGAATCCGCATCGGATACAGGATGCCGTCGAGGTGATCGCATTCGTGCTGCACGACCCGGGCGTGGAAGCCCGCGACGCTGCGGTCGATCGGGCGTCCGTCGGGATCGAAACCGGTGTAGCGCAGCCGCGCGTAGCGCGGCACGACGCCGCGCAGCCCTGGTACCGACAGGCAGCCTTCCCAGCCTTCCTCGAGTTCCTCGGACAGCGGCTCGAGTTCAGGGTTCACGAGCACCGTGCGCGGGACCTGCGGCTGGTCGGGGTAGCGCGGATTCGCGGCGTCCTCGTCGGAGCCGAAGATCACGATGCGCAGCGGCACGCCGATCTGCGGCGCGGCAAGGCCCGCGCCGTGGGCCGCGATCATCGTCTCGAGCATGTCGGCGATCAGCGCCTGCAGCTGCGGCGTGCCGAATTCCTTGACCGGGCGCGCAATCTCGAGCAGGCGCGGATCGCCCATCCGCAGGATGGGTCGGATCACGGCGCCTTCTCCAGCGCAGCCTCGAGCACGCGGACCGCGCGCACGACGGCGGCGCGCATCACGTCCTCGAGGTCGGCGAGCTTGACCTCTACGCGGCTGTCGCCGCGCCCGGCGGCATGATTGACGACCACCGCCAGCGTCGCGTAGTCCAGCTCGGCCTCGCGGGCCAGCGCCGCCTCGGGCATGCCGGTCATGCCGACCATGTCGGCGCCGTCGCGCGCCAGCCGCGCGATCTCCGCAGCGGTCTCGAGCCGCGGGCCCTGCGTGCACGCGTAGACGCCTCCGTCGACGACCGGCTCGCCGCAGGCCGTCGCGGCATCGCGCAGCGCCGCACGCAGCCGCGACGAATAGGGCAGCGTGAAATCGACGTGCGTGACCGGCGCGTCGGCGCCCTCGAAGAAGGTCGATTTGCGGCCATGGGTGTAGTCGATGATCTGGTCCGGCACGACGAGCGCACCCGGCGCCAGGTCGTCGCGTATGCCGCCGACCGTGGCCACGGCAAAGACGCCGTCGACCTTCAGGTCGCGCAGCGCCCATATGTTGGCACGATAGTTGATGTCGTGCGGCGCGATCGTATGTCCGTAGCCATGGCGCGCCAGGAAGACGACGTCGCGCTGCGCCAGGCGTCCGAAGGTCAGGGCCCCCGACGGCTCGCCGTACGGGGTGCGCATGACCTGGCGCCGCGGCGCCCCGAGCGCGGACAGGCGCGCCAGGCCGCTGCCTCCGATGATTGCATACATGCCGATGTCCCCAGGGTGATCCGACGGTTGTCGATGGTCGGTGCTTCAGTGCGCGCCATCGGCGGCGCCGAGCAGCGCGCGCAGCGCGTCGGCATCGATGATCCGCACGCCAAGTTCCTGCGCGCGCGCGAGCTTCGCGCCGGCCTCTGCGCCGGCGAGCACGAAATCGGTCTTGCGCGACACGGATCCGGTGACCTTGCCGCCGGCCGCCTCGATCGCCGCCTTGGCCTCGTCGCGCGTCATGCCCTCGAGCGTACCGGTGATGACGACGCTGCGGCCGGCCAGCGGGCCGGCGGCTTGCCTTGCAAGCGGATCCGAATCCGGGCTCGGCAGCGGACCCGCGGCGCCGGCGGCGAGCGGTGCCGCGCGCTGCGGCGCATGCTCGTCCCATGTCACCCCGGCCTCGCGCAACTGCCCGATCACGGTCCGGTTGTGGGGCTCGTTGAGGAAGCGCCGGATCGACGCGGCGACGACCGGCCCGACGTCGGGCACCTCGAGCAGCGCGGCCTCGTCCGCCGCCAGCAGCGCATCGAGGCCGCCGAAGTGCCTCGCGAGATCGCGCGCGGTGGTTTCGCCGACATGGCGTATCCCCAGGCCGTAGATGAAGCGGCCGAGCGTCGTGCGGCGCGCCGCGGCCAACGCGGCGACCCGGTTCGCGGCGGATTTCTCGCCCATCCGTTCGAGCCCGGCGAGCGTCGCCGCGTCGAGGCGGAACAGGTCGGCCAGCGTGCGCACCAGGCCGCCGTCGACGAGCTGGTCGACGATGCGCTCGCCGAAGCCGTCGATGTCGAGCGCCCGGCGGCTGCCGAAATGAAGCACCGCCTGCTTGCGCTGCGCGGCGCAGTACAGGCCGCCGGTGCAGCGCGCGATCGCCTCGTCGGCGGGCCGCTCGACGGCACTGCCGCAGACCGGGCACTGCCGCGGCATCACGAACGCGCGCGCCGCGGCCGGACGGCGCTCGGGAATCGCCGCGACGACTTCGGGGATCACGTCGCCGGCCCGGCGGACGATGACGCTGTCGCCGAGCCGCAGATCCTTGCGCCGGATCTCGTCCTCGTTGTGCAGGGTCGCATTCGTCACCGTGACGCCGCCGACGACGACCGGCGCGAGACGCGCCACCGGCGTCAGGGCTCCGGTGCGCCCGACCTGAACGTCGATGTCGAGCAGCGTCGTGATCGCCTCCTGCGGTGGGAACTTGTGCGCGATCGCGAAGCGCGGCGCACGCGACACGAAGCCGAGCCGCTCGCGCAGCGCGCGCGCATTCACCTTGTACACGACGCCATCGATGTCGAAGGGCAGCGCCGCGCGGCGCTGCTGGACCGCGCGATAGAAGCCGAGCAGCCCCGGCGCACCCTGCACGACGTCGCGCAGGTCGCTGACCGGCAGGCCCATTGCGCCCAGCCAGTCGAGCGTCGCCGCGTGGTGGTCGGGCTCGGCGGCGCCGACGAGTTCGCCGACGCCGTAGGCGAAGAAGCGCAGCCGGCGCCGCGCGGTTGCGCGCGGGTCGAGCTGGCGCAGGCCGCCCGCCGCGGCGTTGCGCGGATTCGCGAATTCATGCTCGCCGCGCGCGCGCTGCTGTGCATTGAGGCGCTCCAGGTCGGCGCGGAACATCAGGACCTCGCCGCGCACCTCGATGACCGGCGCGGTGCTGCCATGAAGGCGCAGCGGAATACTGCGGATCGTGCGCACGTTCGGCGCGACGTCCTCGCCTACGCTGCCGTCGCCGCGCGTCGCCGCGCCGGCCAGGATGCCGTCCTCGTAGCGCAGGTTGATCGCCAGCCCGTCGAACTTGAGCTCGCAGCAGTAGTCCACCGGGCCGCCGTCGTCCGGCGCGCGCACGCCCTCGCGAACCAGCGCATCGCGAACCCGCCGGTCGAACGCGACGACTTCGGCGTCGTCGAACGCGTTGTTCAGCGACAGCATCGGCAGCGCGTGGCGCACCGACGGCAGGTCGCTGCGCGCCGCGCCACCGACCCGCTGGGACGGCGAATCGGCGCTGCGCAGCGCTGGGTGCGCGAGCTCGAGCGCTTCGAGCTCGCGCATCAGCCGGTCGTATTCGGCATCGGGAATCGTCGGCGCGTCGAGCTCGTAGTAGGCCTGGTTATGCCGCTCGATCTCGGCGCGCAGCCGGCGCACGCGTTCGGCGGACGCGATGTCCGGCGCACCCGCGCGATCGGCATCCCATGCCTCGACCATCCGCTCAGCCGTAGAGGCGCAATGCGCGCGGGCCGGCCGGCTCGATGCCGGCGCTGCGCATCTCCGTGTACAGGCGAGCCAGCTGAGCTTCGATCGCCGCGAGCGACCCGGCGTCGATCGGCCGGCCGTTGTCGTCGACGAGGTGCGCCGCGAGGCGATCGCCGAGCTGCGTCCCGGCGGCGAACATCTGGCGCAGCGGCTCGCCGTCGGCCGGCGCGGTCGGCACGTCGAGCTCCAGCATCAAGCGGTCGGACAGCAGCGAGCTGCCGCCCAGCGTGAACACGCGGCGTCCAGCCGCATCGCGCCGCACCCAGCTGCTCGAATCCCCGGCGACCATGCCGGCCGCCGTGGCCGCGCCGCCGATCCGCGCGAGATCCCAGGGACCGGTGCTGGACTCCAGCGTCAAGCCGATGCGCACGTCGAAGCGGCTGCACAGCCGATCGAGCTCCTCGGCCTGTGCCGCGACGCGCGCAATGTCCGGCGGATCGAAGTCGGCATCGAGGGCCATCGCGACCTGCTGCGCCGCCGCGACGAAGCGCGACAACTCGATCTGCGTCAGCACATGGCGCCGGTTCGCGAGCTGGGTCGCGACGAGGACGTCGCTGTAGAAGCCGAAGCGATCCGGCCGCACCCATTGCTGCGCGCGCGCGTCCCAGACAACCAGGTGGATCGCCGTCGGCAGCAGGCCCGGGGCGAGCCGGGTCGCCGCGTCGTAGACGGTGACGCCGTCGACCGCGTGGGCGCAGCGCAGCTCGACGACGAAGTCGAGCAGCGGATCCTCGACCCAGTCGGACGCCGCCGCGGCGGGCGCGGG
>Ga0213853_10013650_pt1 | contig 15847 bp, 13 predicted proteins | sample ABR_2016_MetaT_FD_164456 | JGI IMG/M metagenome (GOLD analysis project Ga0213853, IMG submission 164456) | Metatranscriptome of freshwater sediment microbial communities from post-fracked creek in Pennsylvania, United States - ABR_2016... | ecosystem: Environmental > Aquatic > Freshwater >...
CTCTACCAGGTCGCGACCGCCAGTCTTTCGCCAGGCGACATCGCGACTCCCGTGCGCGTCATCTTCCGGGACCAGTTCAACCTGCGGGTTCTTCTGGGCGAGGTGATTGGCGTTGATACGAAGACAGGCACGGTCATCCTTCATGATCAGCGGATCAGCTACGACTACCTGGTCCTGGCCACGGGGGCCGCGCACAGCTACTTCGGTCGCGACGACTGGGCCCCCTATGCGCCCGGTCTCAAGCGGGTGGAGGACGCCACGGAGGTGCGCCGCCGGCTGCTCACCGCATTTGAAAGAGCCGAGGCAACCGAAGATCCGACCGAGCGCGAGCGCCTGCTCACCTTTCTGATCGTCGGTGCCGGCCCGACGGGTGTCGAGCTCGCCGGGGCCATTGCCGAGCTCGCCCGCTGGGGCATGGAAAAGGATTTTCGCCGATTCGATCCGGCACAGGCCCGCATCGTCCTGATCCAGGCAGGGGCGAGGGTGCTGCCCTCGTTTCCTGAGGAACTTTCCGCAAGCAGCCTCAAGTCGCTGGAAAAACTGGGCGTGGAGGTCTTGCTCAACAGCCGTGTCGAGGCGATCGACGATCAAGGTGCAACCGTGAACGGGCAACGCATTGCATCGCGAACCGTGCTCTGGGCGGCAGGCGTGGTTGCATCGCCGGCCGCAAAGTGGCTGGGTGTCGATGCCGACAGCGCCGGCCGGGTGAAGGTGGGCCCCGACCTTTCCGTGCCAGGCGCGCCCAACGTGTTCGTCATCGGCGACACGGCGGCATCCGACGCCTGGAATGGCAAGGCGGTACCCGGGCTGGCGCCTGCGGCCAAGCAGGCAGGCGCCCATGCGGCAAGGGTGATCCGGGCCCGCGTCGACCGCCGCTCGGACCCGGGTCCGTTCGCGTATCGCCACCTGGGCAGCCTGGCGACGATCGGGCGCAAAGCAGCGGTCGCGGATTTCGGGTGGATCAAACTGCGGGGCGCCATCGCGTGGTGGTTCTGGGGTGCCATACACGTTGGATTTCTCGTCGACCTGCGCAGCCGGATGTCGGTCATGTTCGACTGGTTCTGGGCTTATGTCACCTACCGCAGCGGCACCCGCCTGATCACCGGAGGCCAGATGCCGATCGCGCCACCCGTACCCGACGCACCCATGGCGGCACGAAAGTAGTTTGCCAGGTCATGTCCGGCGGCCACGGCGTGCGGATCACGACGAGGCCATCGCCCCGATGCTCTCCGCCATCGGCGAGCCAATGCACTCGCCTGCGAGGAAGCGCCGCGGCATCGGTCTTACCGCGGACGAGGCTGTGCCAAGGCCGGCCCGCAAGGCCCGCGTTCTGCGTTCATATTCGGTCCCCGAGCGAGTTTGGGCGCCGATTCGGGTAAATTGCGAACCATGAGCGCAAATGTCGATTCGGAGCTGATCGGACTTTTCGGGCACTGGACGTTCGCCACCGCGCAGGTCAAGCGCCTGGACGAGTTGAAGTTCGACCCGGACGCCGTCAAAGCGGCCGCGCGGCAGGTCATCGAACAGCGCGACAATCCCGCGCGCCAGCGCGCGCTTGTCGACGCCCTGGACGAAGACACCGCGGTTGCGCTTTGCCTTTGGCTGCGCGATCCCTCCAATGCATCCAGTCTGCTTAAGCAGGCCAGAGCGAAGCCGCGCAAGCGCGGATGAAGTGCAGGTCGGCGGTCGCGGTCGCAATCGAGCAGGCAGGTGGTGGACGGGCGGATGGCCAGGTTCCATCGACGCGTCGCGTGGAGTCTGCTTGGGGCGCCCGAGCCAGCGCTCCAGCGGATCAAAGGACCCGCACCACCTCAATCACCGGCCGCAGCCGCCGTCTGATCGTGCATGGAGATGCACCGAGCGTCGATGAGTGCTCGGCGCAGGAAACTGCGAAGGCGATCGTTGCGCAGGGCATGCTGCAAGCAAGACTGCGCGAACGACGAAGGGCCGGCCTGGCTAACCGCGCGGTATTTCCGCATCGCGCTCGATCTGCGCGCGCAGCGCGCGAAATGGCGCCAGCACCTGCTCGCCGAAAAGCGGGTCGGCCTGTCCGGGAACCTCGGAAGCTGCGGCGGACCAGTCCTCGTGCCTGAGCAGCCGGGCCGCCGTCGGCAGCACCTCGCGCTCTTCGGTCGCGATGTGGTTGCGGTAAAGGGTGAGGAACTCGGCGACGCTCTGCTCGAACACGGCGCGCGGGACGATCACGTCCTCGACGATCTCGTCGAGGTGGCGGTGCAGGTCCTCGGCTTTTTCCGCAATCGTCCGGTGCTCGACGCGAAGCCGCTCGATCGTGGCCGCCAGTTCCGGCGCCCGTGTCAGCAGCATGGAAAAGGCGACGTCTTCGCGCGGATGGTGGACGCGATCCCCATAGGCCCGCAGGTAGAACAGGATGTCGCGCATCAACTCGTAGTGCGGATCCACGCCGCGGTCAAGCGCCGAGGCCTGCGCCTCGAGCATCTTCAGAAGCTGCGCGAACCGGACGTGTTCGTAGTGCCAGATCTGATTCGAGTCCGCCATGAACGACCCCTCATCGGACAGTTGCAAATGCGACGCCCTTACGCACGCGGAGAAAGCTTGCCCAGGATCGACCGCTGCGCACCACTCAGGCCGCGCGCTGACGCGCGCCTCTGCCCATCGCCTTCTCGGCCAGGGCGTTCAAGCCATCGCCCATCGTTGCCCTGCTCTCGCGGTAGTAAAGACCCAAGGCAGGAGTCTGCACCTGAAGCGCCAGCCGCATTGCGGCCCCCAGGTCGCCCGGATCGTGCGCGGCCGGCACCTCGGTGACGTGCATGCCGAGGTTCTGGTAGGTGCGATCGGTCTTGTCGAAGGTCACACACGGCGACAGGATGTGCAGGTAGGAAAAGCCGCGGTGGGCGATCGCCTGCTTGATCAGCGCTTCGAGCTGCTGCGGGCGCCCGGCGTAGGCCTGCCCCACCCAGGTGGCGCCGTAGGAAAGCACCATCAGCAGCGGGTTCAGGGGCGGGTCGGCATTCTCGTAAGGGCTGGTCGAGGTGCGGAAGCCGAGCGCCGACGTCGGCGAGGTCTGACCCTTGGTCAGCCCGTAGATGCCGTTGTCGAACAGCAGGTACGTCAGATCGACGTTGCGCCGCGCCGCGTGCGGCAAATGGCCGCCGCCGATCGCAAAGCCGTCGCCGTCGCCGCCGACCGCGATCACGGTCAGCGCCTCGTTCGCCGTCTTGATGCCGGTGGCCACCGGAAGCACGCGCCCGTGCAGCGTGTGAAAGCCGTACGTATTGACGAAGAACGGAAAGCGCGACGAGCAGCCGATGCCGGAGACGACGACCGTGCTTTCGGGTTGGATTCCCGCCTCGTTCAGGGCCCCGGGCAGGCCATCGACGATGCTGAAGTAGCCGCAACCCGGGCACCAGGTCGGCAGCGAGCGCGACCGGTACTCCATGCGCCCGGATTCGCGCACCTCGCGCAGCTTGTCTTCAAGGTAGACCGGAGACGTCGGCATCGTCGGCTCCTCAGGCAGCCTTGCGTTCGTCGCCTGCGAGCAGCGCGCGCATCTGGGCCTGGATCTCCTCGACCGGCATCGGCGCTCCGATCACGCGGTTGTAGCGGCGCACCGTACGGCCGGTCTGCGCCTGCACCAGATGCGCGAACTGGCCCTGGTAGTTCAGCTCCGGCACCAGCACGACGTCGCACTGGTCGATGAACTCGGCCACCGCCTCCACCGGGAACGGACTCATCATCACGACCTTCATCGCCGCGCAGCGCACGCCCTCGGTGCGCGCTCGGAACATCGCCGCCAGGCACTCTCCAAAGGTCGAGCCCCAGGCGAGCAGTCCGATCGCCACGCGGCCCTCGTCGCCGAAGCGCTTGACTTGCGTAAAGTCCGGATGATGCAGCGCGTGCAGCAGCTTGTCGTGGCGCTTGCGGCTCATCGCCTCGTGATTGTCGGGCTGCTCGTTGACCCGCCCCATCTCGTTGTGTTCCAGGCCGGTGACCACGTGCATGCCGCCGACCATTCCGGGCAGCGCCCGCGGGCTGACCCCGTCCTTGGTCAGCGCGAAGCGGCGGTAACCGGGCCCGAGCTCCTTCTTTGAGGCCAGCCGGTCGCCGTCGACCTCGAACGGCGGCGCCGCCGGCATGACGACCGTCTCGTAGCGATTGGACAGGTAAAGGTCGAGCAGCACGATGACCGGACTCTGGTAGCGCTCGGCCATCTCGAACGCCTTGCCGGCGCAGCGATAGCAGCCCTCGACGTTGGTCGGCGCAATCACGATGCGGGGCGCGTCGCCCGGGCTGCCGTAGATCGCCATGTTCAGATCCGACTGCTCAGTCTTGGTCGGAATGCCGGTCGACGGCCCGCCCCGCTGAGAGACGAAGATCACGCAGGGAACCTCGGCCATCGTGCCCAGCCCCAGCATCTCGGACATCAAGGCCAGGCCCGGCCCCGACGTGGCCGTGGCGGCCCGCGCCCCGGTGTAACCGGCCCCGATCACCGCGGCGATCGCCGAGATCTCGTCCTCCGTCTGCACCAGCCGCTTAGCGCGGCGTGGCATCTCGACCGCCAGCCTTTCCATGATCGTCGTGGCCGGCGTGATCGGGTAGCCGAAGAAGGTGTCGATCCCCGCATCCAGGCAGCCCTGGACCACCGCCGCGTTGCCGCTGAGTATGGTCGACTTCTGACCCGCGCTGGGCTGACCGAAGGAGACGAGGTCGAGCTTGAATGCCTGGCTGCCGGCCTGCTGCCCTGCGACGAACGCCTTGCGGTTGGGTTCGGCGATCGCGCCCTTGTTCTTGAACTTGGCGTCGATGATGCGCAGGAACGGGTCGACGCCAAGGCCGTAGAGCCCGGCCAGAAATCCCAGCGCGACCAGATTGCGCGAGCGCGTGGCGCCGGTGGCCCGCTCGCTCAGCTCGCGGATGGCGACCGGGTACGGGATCTGCGCCGGGCGCAGATGGGCGCTCAGATGCGCGCCAGCGGCCAGCGTCGTGATCGACTTGGCCTCGTAGACCACCGCGCCGAAATCGCGTACTTCGCCGACCTGCGGAATCCCGTACTCGTCGTTCAGGCACACGAGCACGTCGGACTTTTCCTTGAGCGAGTACACCTGCTCGGTCGTCGCCCGCAGCCGCGCCACGCACTTGCCGAAACCGCGGATCTCCGCCGGGTAGGCATCGAAGCTGATGATGCGGTAGCCGGCCGCGGCCAGGGCGCTGCGCAGGATGTCGCCTGCGGCGATCGTACCCTCGCCGGCCGAGCCGCAGATCGCGATCTGGACGTCGGTTCTCATCACGCGTACTCCCAGAAGGGCGAGTGGATCACCGTGCCGTCGTGCTCGTGCAGCGACTCGTCCTGCACCGGCACGAACGGCTCGTCCTCGCCCGTGAGGTTGCGCGCCGCCAGCTCGCCCATGCTGCGAACGTTCTTCCAGCCGTAGTAGAAGCGGTAGCGCTTGTGCTCGTCCGACCAGATCTGGCATACGTCGCCGGCCGCCATGATGCTGGCATCGGAGGTACGCAGCGTCGGACTGACGAGAAGACCGCGCTCGATCGCAACGCCCGAGCCGAGCATGAACTCGACCGAGGGCACGAGCCCGAACGACGGCAGAACGACATCGGCCGGAAATTCCGTCCCGTCGCCCAGGACGACGCGCCGGGTGGCGAAGCCGGCGGCACCGGCCTGGATCGATGCGATGCCGCCGCGCCCTTCGGCATCGACGATCTGCACGCCCATCCGCTCCAGCACGTCCAGCAGCTTCACCCGCTGGTCCGGCGGCTCGGTGTGCGGCCAGAACGTGAACTTGCCCGCGAAAAGCACGACGCGGTGACCGGTGTCCAGCAGCGTGCGCGCCAGATCCAGTCCGATCATGTCGCCGCCGAGGATCGCCACCCGGCCGCCCTGGGGGAGCTTGCGCTGCACCGCCATCGCCTGCTCGAACGAGCTGAAGCCGTCGAGCAGATCGCGGAACTCCGACAGTTCCTCCGGCAGGTAGGCGCGCCCGCCGGAGGCGACCAGCAGCGTGTCGTACGGCAGCTCCTCGTTGTGGGCCAGGACCACGACCTTGCGCTGGGCATCGACATTGACGACGCGGGTGCAGCGGCGCAGCTCGATGCGCTGCTCCTCGTAATGGGACGGCGGATCGACCAGGAACCCGCGCCAGTCGTGAATGCCGCGAAACACCTTCGGCAGGTCGTAGCGGTTGTAAAACGGCAGTGCCGACAGCGTGAGCAGGCTGATGCTTCCGTCGGGCTCGCGCTGGCGCAGCGTATGTGCCGCCTGGTTGCCGGCGACGCCGGTGCCGATGATCACGTGGCGCCGCGGCCCGCTCATGGCGTGTCGACCTCGACGAATTCGTTGCGTGTGATCGTAATGCAGTCCACCGGGCAAGCCCGATAGCACGCCCCGCAGCGGATGCACTCGTTGTTGTCGATCCAGATCGCGCCGACCCGGTTCCAGTCCCTGGCCTCCTGCAGCCGACCGTAGCTTCCGTCGGACCGGACCTCGACACCCTCGACCAGCAGGATGCAGTTGCGCGGCGCCACCTCGATGCAGGCGCGACAGTAGATGCAGCGGTCGATGTCGATCTGGTACTTCAGATTACACAGGTAACAGCGCCGCGCCTCCTGCGCCGTCTGCTCGCCGTCCAGTCCCAGTTCCACCTCGCAGGGCTGCGCGTCCCGGCCCTTGGCGATGCGCTCCTGCAGCGGCGCGGTTCGCATCTGCTGGCGCGCGATGAAGTCGTAAGCGCGCTCGCGCAGCGGCGCCTGCACCGGCGTGATCTGCACCACGCGCTTGCGGCGCGACTTGCCCATCAGCCAGGCGTCGACGCGCTGGGCCGCCTGGCGGCCGCGGCCGACCGCTTCGACCACCGTGGTCGGCCCGGTCACGTAATCGCCGGCGGCGAACAGCCCCCGCACCGACGTCATGCCGTCGTCGCCGATGCGCACGTTGTGCCATTGATCGAGCTCGACCGCGAGGTCCAGGAAGTCGTTGACGGTGCGCTGCCCGATCGCGATCAGCAGCGTGTCGCACGGCTCGATGAACTCGGAGCCCTCGATTGCAATCGCCTGCCGCCGCCCGTCGGGCCGCCAGGCCCCGAGGCGGTTCTGGACGAACCTCACGCCGGTCAGGCGGCCGTCCTCGTCGACGACGATGCCCACCGGCGCGCGCAGGCCCTTGATGCGGACGCTCTCCCGCTTGGCCTCGAAGATCTCCACCTTGGTCACCGGGATGTACTCCTCGGTGGTGCGGATGTGGATCGTCGCCTCCTTCGCGCCCAGCCGCATCGCGACGCGCGCGCAGTCGAGCGCGGTGTAGCCGGCGCCGACCACGGCTACGCGCCCGCGCACGCTGCGCTTCTCGCCCCGATGCAGGGCCATCAGGAACGGCAGTCCGTGCTCGACGTCGGGGCAATCGGTCTCACTGCTCATCTTCGCCGCGCCGGGGCCGTGCAGCTTCAAGGCCAGCGGCAGCGGCGCCACGCAGCCGGCGGCGAGCAGCACCGCGTCGTGCGTCTTGAGCAGTTCGGTCAGGCGCGTCTCGCCCGGCGCCTTGCCGATCGGGTGGCCGCCCCGAAACTCCACACCCAGCCGCAGCGCGTTACGCAGTTCGACGTCGAGGATGTCGCGTGGCAGCCGGAATTCGGGGATGCCATAGCGCAGCATGCCGCCGAAATGCTGCTCGCGGTCGAAAACGGTGACGTCGTGGCCCAGAACCGACAGGTCGTGAGCCGCGGCCACGCCAGCCGGCCCGGCGCCGACGATCGCCACCCGCTTGCCGGTTGGCGCATACAGACGCTCGGTGATGCGATGACCGGCGTTTTTCAGGTCGGCCGCCGACCGCTTCAGGTCGCAGATGCCGACCGATTCGCCGTTGCCGGGCCACCCGTGCCGGCAGGCCGGCTCGCACGGACGCGAACAGATGCGGCCGAGCACGCCGGGCAGCACGTTGGCGGCGCGATTGATCTCGTAGCCCTCGCCATGGCGGCCTTCGGCAATCGCCCGGATGTAGCCGGGCACGTTGGTCCCGGCCGGACATGCGGCCTGGCACGGTATGTTCTGAACGACCCAGCCGACGTCGCGTGGATCCTCGGAGTAAGAGGCCTGCACGCTGACAGGTGCCTCATCGTGCTGCCGCTCGACAACCGCCGACATCGGGATGCTCCAGGTGGCTCGCTGCAGACGTGGGGTCGCAAGAGAGAACTGTCCAAGGCACGGAAGCGAAACTTCGGTGCCTGGCCCCATGCGAGCCTGCGTTTCATTCTCGGCAGAAGGCGCCGCCTCGCCTTGACGAAGATCAACAGCGGCGGCCGGATCCGACGGATCGGCCGCTCCGGCGGCCTGGCCACCGCACCGGCCCGGCCCCGCCGTCGATCGAAGCGCGGGCCCGGACCCTCCCACCCGCCTTCTGAGCAGAACGGTCTGACCGATGTCCTGCCCGGCAACCCGCTGCAGGCTTCAATGACTGGTCCCGCTCGAGCGTGTGATCTTGTTAAAGACGTTGTACTTGCCCACCGGCTTGTCCATCGGGATGCGCTTGACTTCTTTCAGCGTCTCGGCATCGAATACGATGATCGCGCCCCCGTCTTCCTTGCGCTCCGACAGGCTCGCCAGCGCGTAGCGGCCGTCACGGGTGAACTCGACGTGCGCCAAGGTCTTGCCCGGCGCCGGCTGCAACTCGGCCACGGGTTCCATGCTCGCCTTGTCGATGACAGTGAGCGTGTCCTTGCGCGGCCCCATCGTCGAGTCGACCCACGCGTAGCGGGTCGCCTCGTGGCTGCGGATGAAGAAACCGGGTCCGGCAGTCGGGATTTGCTTCAACAAGCGCCAGTCGCGCATATCGATGATGCTGACGACGCCTTGCTTCAGATTGGGCGTCGCCATCACCGGCCGCGTCTGCCAGTTCCAGGTGATGCCTGAGCCCAGGTGCGGCATTCCCGGCAGTTCGAGCTCGGCGATCCGGCGCCTGACATCGAGATTGACGACCTGGCCGCGACCGTTGCGGCTGGCTCCTATCACGTTGGCGTACGAGCCATCGAAGAAAAAATCCTCGAGCACCGTGTCGAGCAGCGTGCGGCGCGGATTCAGGTACCCCGGGCTTCCGATCGCTTCGCCCATCGCGAAGTCGTGCACGAGCCCGGCGTAGATCGGTGGAGCCGCCTGCTCGTAACTGATTTCCCAGATCTCGGGGATGTCTTTGAGCGCGGCGACGAAGCTGTGGCGCGGCGCGGCATCGTAGACCGCTGAGACGCGCGAGGTCGGTCCGCCTTCCAGCGCCCGGGCGACAAAGTCCTTGACCGGATTCAGATCCGAGTCGAGCAGCACGAGGTTGTGCGGCAGGCTGTTCGCCACCATCACCCACTTGCCATTGGAGGAGACCGCGAGGTTGCGCGTGTTGATCCCGGCGCGCACCTCGGCCAGCATCTTCAGGTTCCACAGATCGTATTTCGAGACCCAGCCGTCGCGCGACGCGAAGTAGACGTAACGGCCGTCGGCGGTGAATTTCGGCCCGCCGTGCAGCGCATAGTGGGTCGCGAAGCGTGCGACCGGTTCGAACCGGTCGCCGTCCAGGATCGTCACATGGTGGTCACCCGCTTCCACGACGACGAACAGGTTCAGCAGGTTCACGCCCGCCAGCGCGTCGGCGGGACGGTCCGGCAGCGAACCCGGTGCGGCGAAAACGACCCGCGAGGCGCGCATTGACGCCTGGCCCCAGTCCGGCCGCGGCTCCACCGGTGTATAGATCCATGCGGCCAGCGACGCGATCTCTTCGGCTGACAGGATCCCGGCAAATCCGCTCATCCGGGTCGCCGTGCGACCGTTGCTGATGGTCGATACCGCATCCGCCTTTTTCAGCCGTTCCAGGCTTTCGGGCAGCAGCGCCGGCCCCATCGCACCGAAGCGATCTGGGCCGTGGCACGACGCGCAGTGGCGGGCAAAGATCGCAGCCGCATCCGCCGCGCCGACGGACCCGGGCCGGGCCGTGAAAAGCAGGGCCGCGAGCGCCGCAAGCAGGCTGTGCTTCAAACCGCGCATTCGCGCGCTCCGGCGCCCATCCCGATCTCGGCGTCGTCGAGGTAGCAGCCCGGATCCTCGGCCCACGGATCGCCGGTAAGCTGCTGGGCGCGGACCCTGGTATTGCCGCCGCAAAGGTCGAAATGAATGCAGCCGGCGCAGCGGCCCCCGACGCGGCGCGGGCGGGCTTTCAGGCCGGCCATCAGAGGATCCGACGTGTCGGCCCAGATCTGCATGAATGGGCGCGAGCGGACGTTGCCGAGCGTGTGATGCCACCACATGGTGTCGGGGTGTACATCGCCGAGGTTGTCGATATTGGCGACGTTGACGCCCGAGGCATTGCCTCCCCATTGTGCGAGCCGCGCCCGAACATGCGCCACGCGCTGCGGAAAGCGCCGTTGCACCCAAAGCAACAGGTAGGCGCCGTCGGCATCATTGTTGCCGGTCGTGAATTCCTTCCGGCTCCCGCGCCGCAGGTGCTCCAGGCACGTGTCGAACAGCAGGTCCATGGCCCAGCGGGTCAGCGCGTGTTGGGAATCCATCCGCCGATTGCTGTTGCCGCGGCCCGCGTAGTTCAGGTGAGACAGGTAGAAGCGATCGATCCGCTCGCCATCGACGAACGCGAGCAGCGCCGGCAGGTCATGCGCATTGTCGCGAGTCAGCGTGAAGCGCACGCCGACCTTGATGCCGAGGTCGCGGCACCTGCGCAGACCGGCAACCGAGAGCTCGAAGGCCCCTGTCTTGCGCCGGAATCGGTCATGCGTGTCGCGCATCCCGTCGAGGCTGATTCCCACATAATCGAACTGCGCAGCGGCGATGCGGTCGCCGGTGGGCGCATCGATCAGCGTGCCGTTGGTCGAAAGGCCGACATAAAACCCCAGCGCCTTCGCCCGCGCCGCCAGCGTGAACAAATCCGGTCGAAGCAGCGGTTCGCCGCCGGACAGGATCAGTGCCGGTACCCCTGCCTGCCTGAGGTCGTCGAGCACGGCCAGCGCCTCGCCAGTCGAAAGTTCGTTCGGGAAATCCCTGTCGGCCGAAATCGAGTAGCAATGCTTGCAGGTCAGATTGCAGCGCCGGATCAGGTTCCAGATCACGACCGGGCCGGTCGCCTGGCGCGTGGGAGCGATTGGCGTCGGCGCCAGAACTTCCTGCATGAATTGCGTGACCCGGAACATTTCAGGAGCCCCGGTGTTCCAAGTGCAGGGTCGCGGCGCCGGGCCGCGGCGGAGCCAGGCGCACACCGGTCTTCTTCAGGATCCGCGAGCTGAAAAGCACGTCGTGTGCGCGGCACGCGCTTGCCAGCAGACAGCCGATTTGCTCCGCCTGCTGCTCGACTTCGCCCCGATTGCGCCCGTGGACCATCGCAAACAGGTTGTAAGGCCATTGCGGGGGCCGGCGCAGACGGCGGTAGCAATGGGTCACGAAAGCCAGGGCGCCGACGGCTTCGCCCAGGGCGTCGACGCATGTGTCGTCGACGTCCCAAACGGTCATGCCGTTGGCGCTGTAGCCGATCGCATAGTGATTCGGGACGGCGCCGATGCGACGGATCACGCCCAGGTCGAGCAGGCGCGACAGGCGCACGCGAACCTGGTCCGCATCGATGCCAAGCGTGCGCCCGATCGAATCGTAAGGGCGCGCATCGAGCGGAAAACCGGCTTGGGTCGCAATGATCAAGCGCCGGTCCAGGTCATCGACGGGCGGCGTGTCAGCGCGCATCGACGCCCTTCGCCGAACGCAACTCGAGGCCCACGAAGTATTCCCGCTCCTTGGGAAATGTCAGCACAGGCAGCCCGGTCAGGGCCTCGATGCGGGCGACCGCGGCCTCGATCGCGGCCGGCGTTTCGGTCGCCAGTACGAACCACATGTTCAGTGCGTGCTCGCGCCGATAGTTGTGTGCAACCTCCGGCAGGCTGCCGACCAGATCCGCGACGAGGTCGAAATCGGCTTCCGGCACGGCGATCGCTGCAAGCACGAGAGCGCCCCCGATTCGCTCGACCTGAAACATCGGACCGAACCGGGTCAGCACCCCCTCGCCCAGCAGGCGCGCGAGGCGTCCGAGCAGTTCGTCCTCGCTGATGCCGATCTGCGCACCCGCGTCGCGATACGGGCGCTCGGATAGAGGGAATCCGCCCTGCAATCGATCGATGATGCGGGCGTCGGTCGCGTCAAGCGAGGCAGGCATCGATCTTGAGCGGCGCATCATTCAGGTAGCGCGCGCCGCTTTGCTTGAAGCGGCGAACCGAGTAAAGAATCTTCGAATCGAAGCGGCTCAGCCCATGGCGCCTCGTCAGCTCGGCCAGGCGCATTTCGACGGCGGTGCGCGCGCGGCCGTGGATCATCGCGTACAGATTGAACGGCCAGGACGCGGCGCGGCCGCGGCTGTAGCACAGAGTGATGCCCGGTTCGGCGCCAAGGCGCTCGCCAAGCGTATCGACGACGGCGTCCGGCACGTTCCAGACACACATCGCGTTGGCATTGAAACCGAGCTCCTGGTGACGCACGATAAAGCCAAAACGCCTGACGAATCCGGCCGCAAGCCAGTTGCCGAGGAGGCGCAGCGTGCAAGCCTCCTCCAAGCCTGCGCGCTGCGCCAGCCGCTGGTACGGTCGGGCCTCGATTTCCATGCCGTCCTGCAGTGCGCGCTGCAGATCCGGTGCACTCTCGGACTGCGGAATCGACGAAAGCGGCCGGCGCGAGGATCCACCCGTCGCGGTGGCGCAGTTGCCCGTCAAGTCGAATCCGAGGTCGATTCGGTATTCGCGCACGAGCGGCATGCGCAAGATCTCACATCCGGTCCGCACAGCAAGATCGGCGAGCACAGCGTCGAGCTCTTCCTGGTCGCGCGCGGTGGCCACGAACCACAGATTCAGCCGATCGCTGCGCTCGTAGTTGTGGTTGATGTGGGCGCTGTCGCTGACGATCGATGCGATCCGATCGATCCGCCCGGCCGGGGCGGCCAGCGCGGCAAGCGTGCTGGCGCCTGCCCGCCGCGGCGCGAATACGGCGCCAATCCGGCTGATCACCCCCTCGGACTTCAACCGGCGACAGGCAGCCATGACCTGCTCAGGTTCGCGTCCGAGCCGCCAGGCGATCTCCTCGAAGGGCCGTATCACAAGCGGGAATGAGTGCTGAAATCCGTTGAGCAGCAGCAGATCGGCCGCATCGACCGGAACGAAGAGTCCTGGTGCGGCCATCGGCGCTCAGAACCCGATCCGGTTGGCGCGCGCGGTAAACAGGATTCCCGACGGACTTTGCGCCGACAGCGAGGCAAGCTGCCGCAGCGTGCGCGTGTCGTAAACCAGCACGCGATCGTCGTCACGGGCGGAGATCCAGACCTGCTCACCGCGCGGCGTGAATTCGAGGTGCAGCACCGCGCGGCCGGGTGTGAGCGTGGTGACGCCAAGCCCGGTGTCGGTATCGAAGACCTGCACCCAGTCATTGTCGGGTAAGGCAAAGTTGACCCAGATCTGGCGGCCATCGGGGCGCGCGATCACAAACACCGGTTGGCCCCTGACCGCAATGCGGCCGACCTCCTGCCAGGTCTCGGTATCGACCACCAGCACCTCGTGGCGACCGACCGCCGGCAGATAAGCGCGATGTCCGGCAACTGCCCAGCCGCGCAGGTGCGGCATCTTGAACACCGGCAGGCGCTCCTCGCCACGACCATAGCCGACCAGCACCTTGCGCACCCCGGCCTCGGGGTGCCACAGGTCGAGCAGCGCCACGCTATCCTCGCCGAACAGGCCGGCGAGGTAGTAGCGGCCATCCGGGGTGACCAGGCCGTCGTAAGGTTGCAAGCCGGCGCTGTATGCGCTCGTTCGTGGCTGCGCCGGGTCCGACAGGTCGGTGATCCGAATCTCGCCCGCATCGAACAGGGCATAGGCAAATCGATTTGCGGGCAGATCGACCAGTCCGACCACTTTCGAGCTTCGGCCGTCGCTGCCGTAGTTCGCCGGAACGTCGGCGATCAGTTCGAGTGTGGCCGCATCGAACGCCTTGATGCCGCCTGGCTCGTAGTTCTGCGCGACCACCATCCGGCCGTCTTGCGAGATTGCGCCGCCGATACTGTTGCCCGCCTGCTGGATACGGCGCACCAGGCGCCGCTGCAGCAGGTCGACCTTGGACAGGCCGCCGTCGCGGCCAAACACGTAGGCGTATCGGCCGTCGCGCGAAAAAACGGCGGAGGCGTGGGAAAGGTCGCCCAGGCCGCTGACGGTACCAAGGACAGTCTGTGCCGACGTTTCGACCACCTGGACGCTGCCGGAGGCGCGCTCGACAACGAGCCCGAGATCGCCGGTTCCGCGCAATTGCGGCTGGGCGCAACCTTGAGCGAGCAGCAGCCATGCGAGCAACGCGATCGGCACTGCGCCACTCGCGGCGCGGCGGATCATTCCGGCCGCAGCGGAAAGCCCGCGACCAACTGCCTGACGATCCATTCGACCTCGTCCTCGCTCAATAGCGACCGCCACGCCGGCATCGCGCTGCCGGGCCGGCCATCGCGAACCGTCGCGACCAGGTTGGGGAACGGCCGGTCGCGCAGCGCAGCCGGCACCAGCGGGGGTCCCAGCCCCCCCTGCAGAGTCATTCCGTGGCAGGACCCGCAGTCCTGGCGCACGAGCCGGATCAGTCGGGCGTCCCGCCCCGGGTCGGCCGAGGCCGCCGGCAGCGAGCACATCGCTGCCGCGGCCAGGCCGGCAACCGGTCGAGCCAACCCGCAGTTCATCGCCTTGACGCCCGGGCACGCATCAGTAGACGTCGTGCTGGGTGTTGTTGACGTTGAACTTGCCGGTCGGCGTGATCAGGCGCGGATCCTTGATCACGGCCTTCAGGGTCCGGGTCCTGTCGTCGACGACGACGATCGCCGATTCCTTGTCTTTTGCGCTCCAGACCGAGAACCAGACTTCGTCGCCGGCGAGGTTGTATTCGGGCTGCAGAACGCGCTTGGCGCCTTCGCCGACTCCCGCCCACTCCGCGATCGGCAGCGTGACGTAGCCGCGATCGAGGCGGTCGATGTCGAATACCGCGATCGACTGGCTGATCTTCGGGTCCGGATTGAGCGCCGTGTCGACCCAAAGGTTGCGCGACTTCGGGTGCGTCTTGATGAACAGCGAACCGCCCCCCTGCCCCTTCAGGGTCTGCACCACCTTCCATGCGTTCGCCTTGTGCTGCGCCGGATCGGTGCCGATCAGCGCGATGTTCTCGTCGCCCAGGTCGCCGCTGGCCCAGACCGGACCGTACTGCGGATGCACGAAGTTCGCGCCGCGGCCCGGATGCGGCGTGCGGCCGACGTCGACCAGGGCGGCCAGCTTGTCGTCCTTGGTGTCGACCACCGCGATCTTGTTCGAGGCGTTGGCTGCGACCATGAAATAGCGGCCGGTCGAATCGAATCCGCCGTCGTGCAGGAACTTGGCGCCGTCCAGGGTCGTGACCTTGAGGTTGGCGATATCCTCGTAGCTCACCATCATGATCTTGCCGGTTTCCTTCGCATTGACGATGAACTCCGGATGGAAGTGCGAGGCCACGATCGACGCGACCCGCGGCTCGGGGTGGTATTCGTTGTCAACCGTCATTCCGCGGGTCGACACGATCTTCAGAGGCTTCAGGCTGTCGCCTTCCATGATCACGTACTGCGGCGGCCAGTAACTGCCGGCGACCGCGTACCTGTCCTCGAACCCCTTGTATTTCGAGGTTTCGACCGAGCGCGCTTCTAGGCCGATCCGGATCTCGGCCACCGTATCGGGGTTTTCCATCCACAGGTCGATCAAGTTGATCTTCGCGTCGCGCCCGATCACGTACAGATAGCGGCCGGAGGCCGACAGCCGTGATATGTGAACCGCGTAGCCGGTCTTGATGACCTTGA
>Ga0213853_10054336_pt1 | contig 15772 bp, 15 predicted proteins | sample ABR_2016_MetaT_FD_164456 | JGI IMG/M metagenome (GOLD analysis project Ga0213853, IMG submission 164456) | Metatranscriptome of freshwater sediment microbial communities from post-fracked creek in Pennsylvania, United States - ABR_2016... | ecosystem: Environmental > Aquatic > Freshwater >...
ACCGGCACGATTCTTTACGCAATTGCGATGTGGCACACCCAGGGCCATCAAGTGGTTGGAGTCGCTCCGGAGGGATTCTACGCGATCGCGGGAACCTTCCTGTTCGATCTTCCCATCACCGGCTACTACGTATTGGCGCTCACGCTGGCGTTGTGGATCGCCCTCGAATATTTGCCGCTAGGACGATACTTTTACGCGATCGGCGCTAATCCCAAAGCGGCCGCGCTGAATGGCATTCCGGTACGCCGGTATACGATCGTGGCGTTCATTTCGTCGGGGCTGCTGACGGCCTTCGCGGGCGTTATTCTGGCGTCGCGCCTTCGCATCGGTCAGGCTAGCGTCGGCCTTGAATATTTGCTACCGGCGCTCGTCGGCGCCTTCCTCGGCTCGACGACGATCAAGCCGGGACGAGTCAATGTCTGGGGAACGATCGTCGGCGTGACGATCCTCGCCATCGGCATTTCAGGAATACAGCAGTTCGGCGCCTCGTTTTTCGTCGAACCGTTGTTCAACGGCGCCACGCTGCTGGTGGCCATTGGCATCGCCGGTTACGCGCAGCGAAGGCGCGGCGTCGGCGCAGCGCGCGCGCCAGCGATACTGGCGCAAGAGGGCGGGAATTCAACGGGTCCCGCGATAACACCAAAGGGAGGATGATAATGTTAAGACTAATCTTGTTGACGGGCGCTGGAGCGCTGGCATTGAGCGCAAGCTGCGCCGCTGACGAATATACCGACGCGGCGGTGAAAGCTGCCCACAGCGCCACCGCGCGCGCCGACAAATGGGATGGGCCGACGACGGGCCCGACCACGACAGCGGGCAAGAAAATCGTTTTTGTCTCCGGCGACCTCAAGAATGGCGGTATTCTGGGCGCGTCCGAGGGCGTCAAGGAAGCAGGCAAGGCCGCCGGGTGGACCGTCACGGTCATTGATGGCCAGGGTTCTGTTTCGGGGCGGACCGCCGCAATGAATCAGGCGCTGACGCTGAAGCCGGATGGCATCGTCGTGGGCGGTTTCGACACCAAAGAGCAGCAGGTCGCGTTCGATGCTGCCGCCAAGGCCGGCGCGACGGTTGTCGGCTGGCACTCCGGCACAAAGCCCGGACCGGAACCAGAAGCCGGAATATTCGCCAACGTGACGACGCTGCCGCAGGACGTGTCGAACACCGCGGCGTTTCAGGCGATTTCTGATTCAGGCGGCAAAGCGGGCGTGATCATATTTACCGACACGCAATATGAAATCGCGGTGTTCAAAGCGCGCGCGATGGAGGCGGCGATCAAGAAATGCGGCGGTTGCACCGTGCTCGAATTCGTCGACTCGCCCATTGGCGAAAGCTCGCAGCGCATGCCGCAATTGACGACAACGCTGTTGCAGAAGTATGGCGACAAGTGGACCTATTCGCTGGCGATCAACGACCTGTATTTCGATTTCATGGGACCTTCTCTGGCGGCTGCCGGCAAGAAGGGCGACAGCGCGCCAAAAGCGATTTCCGCGGGCGATGGTTCGGAATCAGCGTTCCAACGAATCCGCGCCAAGCAATATCAGGCCGGCACGGTGCCTGAGCCGCTGAACGAGCAAGGCTGGCAACTGGTCGATGAGCTCAATCGCGCGTTCAACAAGGCGCCATGGTCCGGGTTTGTCTCGAGCATCCACCTGGTGACGCCTGACAACATCGCTTTCGACGGCGGGCCCAAGAACGTGTTCGATCCTGACAACGGCTATCGCGAGCAATACAAGAAGATCTGGGGCGTGAAGTAACGCTCGCTTCGATGATCCCGGCGTCGTCGCGTATGGCTACAAGCCTGTCGCGGCGGCGCTTCGGGTGCCTCGCGTCAACGACCGCTCGGAGCGCCAAGAGCGCCACGCAGCCAGACAACAATCGCCGAAAAGTCGAGAGAGAGGGTCGTGTCCACCTCGAGGAGCGGACCGCGCGCAAGAGGGGCGGCGCGTTTGGAAAGTTCGATTAGTTCGGGGACGAAGGCGGCGCCGGGATGGCCTGGATGACGCTGGTCGAGACGCGCGGCATATCGCCTCGCCAATTCTTCGGAGGGCGCGTGGCACCAAAGTTCCGCTGTTCGTTCGATGCCGGCTCGTTTCAGATGCTGCTCAAGGACCGCAACAGGCTGAAAACCGAACCAGGCGTCGACCACGACTGTCGTATTCGCTGGCGCGTCGGCGACAATTGACCAGATCGCATCGTAGCTGGCGCGGCCGAGTTTGCGATTGAATTCGCGGTCCCCGACCCCGAGGTGATCGAAGAAGGGCTCCTTCACCGCGTCGAGCCTCAGCAAAGGCCAGCTCATGCGATCGGCGACGCCGCGCGCGACGGTGCTCTTGCCGCTCGCAGGAACGCCATTAACGAGCACCGCCCGCTTCATAATCTTGTTCCGATTCCTGCCGGCGTTCCATTGAGCTTAGACCGCAAACCATTCAACGCGCTCAGCGCGCCACCAATCACGCCGGCATCGTCACCCAGTTGCGCCGGCATGACCGCGCATTGAAACCACGGCGCAACGGCGGGCGTCTTCACCAGAGCGCGGCTCGCCGAAAGGCCCAGTCCGCCGCCCAGCAGAACGAGGTCCGGATCAAAGGCAGCCACGGCGCTATCGATACCGGCGCGCAGCGGCCGAACCCAGGATTCCAGCACCCGAGCCGCCACGAGATCGCCAGCCGAACCCAGCGCGAACAGTTGCTCCACGCCTATGCCAGCGGGAAAACCGGCATCGGCGATGAGGCGGCCAAGCGCTGCGCCAGAACTCGTCGTCTCGACACAGCCGCGTCGGCCGCAGGCGCAGATCGCGCCATTTGCGTCAACGGTGAGATGGCCGAGCTGTCCGGCGCTCGTGCGTCCGCGAACGATCCTTCCGTCAAGCAGCACGGCTCCGCCGATGCCTGTGCCGATCGTGAACATCACAACATTGGCGCAGCCTCGCGCCGCGCCAACCGCGCTTTCGGCGACCAGCGCCAGGTTGCCGTCGTTGTCGATGAAGACGGGCTTGCCCGCACTTTGCTCCACGTTCTGCGCCAGCTCCGTCGCAGCGAGATTGATGGTGCCGCCCGACAGGACGCGGCGGCGCTGGGCATCCACCCGCCCGGGCACGCCAATGCCGATGGCGGCGACGTCAGGACGATCGAGGTGTCTGACGAGGTCGATGATGCGGGCGACCACAGCCTTGGCGTCAGAAGGGGTTTTTTCTGCGACGCGATCGAGAATGAGCCCGGCGTCGGAGACCCGCGCGCCGCGCAAATTCGTGCCGCCGACGTCAATGCCTATTGCGGCCATGGAATTGCGATTTCCGATGTTTACGCGGCGTTGCGCCGGCCACCGCGATGGCGCGCCAGCACCGCCTGAATCTGTCGAAGACGCGGCAGTGCGACGGTTTGCAGTCGCTCCCGCTGCACGGCCCGATCCAGCGAAATACAGTCCTTCCAAAGTGCGCGTCCCGCTATCACGCCCGAGGCGCCGTTCTGCATCGCGGTTTCAACCTGACCGAGAAAGGTCTGATGATCGACGCCAGCCGAAAGCACCGCCCACGGCGTTTCCGCGGCGATCGCGCTGACAGCAGCGCAAGCCTCCGCGCTGCCGGGGTAGGGAAGTTTGAGCACTTTGGCGCCGCAGTCGAGCGAAAGCCGTGTCGCCTCCGCGACAAGCTCGGGAATTTTGGCGGCGTAATCGGCCTTGCTCTCACCGGGAAGTTCGTAAGTTAGAAACTCAACGACGAGCCGCCGCGGCGAAAACTCTGGCAAGCGCAAGCCAGCCGAAACCACCGCGGACGAAATCGTCCGCATGATGGTCGGCAAATAGGGCCCGGCGCCCTCGCTTGCGAAGCGTTGCGAAGGCTTTGCGAAACGTTGCGAAGCGTTTGCGAAACGCTTGCGAAATGAATCGTTTCGCAAGAGAGATGCCAAGTCATTGATTTTGCTGACGCCGGCAAACCCGCCATTTCGCGGTTTTGAGCGATTTCAATAGTTTAACTCGAGTGTCTTATGCCTCCTCTCGAGAACGGGCGCGCTTCCAAACGTTCGCAGCGCCGCGAACCGCAATGCACAGCCTCGGCCTCCTTCGCCGACCCGTTCAATATCCCAGGGGAAGGCGACTCTGTCACGATATTGTTTGTCGCCGGCGGCCCTTGCGTCGCTGTCGCTCGCAATGACGCGATAGCGAAGACCACCCCGCCCGCCGCTCACCCCACCACCGCCTCGGCCTCGATCTCAACCTCGTAGTCGCCGACCAGCCGCGCGACCTGAAGCATCGTGTTCGCTGGCCGGATGGCGCCGAAGGTGCGGCCGTGCACCCGCGACACGGCCTCCCACTGGTCCGCGTCGCGCAGATAGACGCGCGTGCGCACGACATCTTCGAGCGACGCGCCGAGCGCCGACAGACTCGCGGCGATCTTATCGAGAATGAACACCGTCTGCCCCGCCGCGTCGCCCGGGCAGACAACCTCGCTGGCGCCATGCGTCGCTGTGGTGCCGCTGACGAGGATGCGGTTGCCGACGCGCACCGCGCGACTGTACCCGGCGATCGGCTCCCACACGCTGCCCGACGAGACCAGCGCGCGGTCGGGCCGACCTTCGACCGGCGTCGCTGTATAGACCTTGGGCAGACCCTCCAGATGATGGCTGAGATCGCCAGAGGCTGTCAGAAACGGCGGCTTGCGATACTCGTCGCCGCAATCCCCGAAAAGCGGCCTCGATCGCGCCATGGCGGCGCCGATTTCCGATCGGTCGGCGTCGTCCAGCGCCAGCGAGAAGGCGGCGCGGTTGTCTTCGCAGTGCTGTCTTTCGCCAAGCCGCGCGCCGACGATAATCGCGGCGACGGCAGGCTGATCGAGCGCCCAGCGCGTCGCCACATTGGCGATCGAAACCCCATGCCGGCGCGCGACTCTGCTGAGCGCCGTCAGAATGTCCTGCAGGGCGGCCCATCCGCCGGTCGCATCGACAAAGCGTTTGTACTTCATCTTGCTCCAGTCGGAGAGTGCGTCCGGCTCCGGCTCGCCGAGCCAGCGTTCGGAAATCAACCCGCCGCCGAGGGTTCCGTAGGCGAGGAGCCGCACGCCATTCTCGATGCAGAACGCGCTCATATCCCCCGCCGCGCGCCGGTCGAGAAGCGAGAAGCAGACCTGATTGGTTGCGACGGGAATTCCATGTTTGACCAGGACACGCAGATGCCCCGTGTCGAAATTGGTAACGCCGAGATGGCGGATCACGCCTTCGCGCTGCAGCGTCGCAAGCTCCTTCATCGCATCGAGGTAACCCGGATGCTCAAACGTCCACCAATGCAACTGCATCAGGTCGATCGAAGCGACGCCAAGACGCTGCAGGCTTCGTTCGACGCCGGAGCGCACAATTTCGGGCGTCATCGGGCCGGGGGCCGGGCACCATTTGGTGAACACGCTCGGACGATGCGCGAGCGCACGCTCGCCCGCCGCTACCCGCGCGAGAAAGCGGCCCGCAATGATCTCAGCGCTGCCGTAATGATCGGCCATGTCAAAGCTGTCGAAGCCCGCTTCCGCATAGCCGAGCATCGCCGATGAACTGATTTCCGGATCGAGCAGCTTGCCGCCGCGCTCCATATCGGCGACCTGCCAAAGGCCGGTCACGATGCGGCTGATGGTGAGATCGGGGGCGAGCTGGAAGCGATCCGCGCCGGCGGGAGGCGTCATGGGTGCGCTCTCTCTCCGTCATTGCCGGGCTTGCGCCGACGCCGCGGAGCGCCCCCTCCCCCCTTGCGGGGGAGGGCCGGGGAGGGGGGTCGAACCGACCTCAGCATTTGTATCCTCGCGACTCCATCAGAAGGCCCTCATCCTGAGGAACCCGCGCAGCGGGCGTCTCGAAGGATCGCCCCGCGCGTGGCGAAAAAACTCAGGCAGGCGCTCCATCGCCGATCCTTCGAGACGCCGCTTCGCGGCTCCTCAGGATGAGGTTCGTTGATACGGATCGGGAATTCGCGCGCTACTTGATCTTCGCCTTGATCGCGTTCACGTCGTCAGTGCTCATCTCGCCGACCGTCGTCACCTTGCCGTCGACGATCTTCCACAATCGGAACGGGCCGGTGATGTCGCCGTATTGATCGAACGCGACCGGGCCGATGACGCCTTCATAGCGGATCGCCTTGCCGTCCTTGATCAGCCCGAGCGCCTTGGCGAAGTCGGCCTTGCCGGCATGAATGACTTCGCCCGACTTGTCGGTGACCTTGAAGATCGCATCGCGAATTGCGAGCGGATCCTGGCTCGGCGCCGCTGCGATGGCGAGGCCGATGATCGCGCCGGCGTCATACGAGCGGTCGGCGGCGGGATTGCTCGGATCGATGTTGGAAAACGCCTTGTAGTTGGCGTTGAAATATTCGGTCGAGGCGGTGGGACTCGTGCCCGAGGACGTGCCGAACGCATCGTTCAGATATTTTGCGCCAACGCTTGAGATGAAGTCGGGGCTGTTCATGCCGTCGTTGAGCAGGAATTTCTGCACGCCGCCCTGCGAAATCCAGGCGCGCGCGATCGTTGCTCCATCGACCGGCGTGGAAATCAGATAGAGTCCGTCGGGCTTGGCCGCCATCGCCGCCGTCACTTCGGAAGCGTAGCTCGATTGCTTTTCGTTATAGGGCGTGACGGACACAACCTCGCCGCCGAGCGCCTTGTAGGCTTTGGCGAACTCGCCATACATGTTGACGCCGAAATCGTTGTTGACGTGGATCACCGCGATTTTCTTAAAGCCTTGATCGAGGGCGTATTTGGCCGCAGCCGTGCCCTGCAATGCGTCCGACGTGATCGTGCGGAAGAAGATTCCGTTCGTCTTGCCGTCGCGGCCGAGCGCCGTCAGCGTTGGCGAGGACGACGCGGGAGATATCTGTACAATCTTCGCGGGACCGGTCACCGATGTCAGGATCGGGATCGACACCGACGAGATAATCCCGCCGATAATCACCGGCACTTTCTTGAGCTGGACGAGCTGATTGGCGGCATCGACCGCGACGGCGCCCGAGCTCTGCGAATCGCGGGTGTCGGTCGCCAGCTTGCAGCCATGAGCGCCGCCCGCGTCATTGATGTCGCGCAAAGCCATCTCGACCGATTTGGCGCCGGCCTGTCCGTATTCGCCCGCTGGGCCGGTCAATTCCATGACCAATCCGACCGTGATCGTGCAGTCAGCCGCAGTGGCGAGCGACCCGCCAGCGGTCAGCGCAAAAGCCGCCGACATCATCCATGCTATCGATTTCATCCGTCTTCCCTCCCTTTGAATCCTGCCGTTTTGCTCACGACGCTTTGGCGTTGAGATTGTATTTCATGATCGATCCGTGCCGGCTCTCGCGATCGCGCTCCAGCCCATAAACCTCGCCGGTCGGACCCTCCCGCCGGTCGACAACCGCAGCGATGGCGGTGTAGTCGGCGGCGTCGAGCGCAATGTTCGATATGGCGACGTTAGCGGCAAGATGCGCGCGCGTAAGGGCGCCGACGATGACGGCGGCGACGCCTGGCTGCTCCAGCGTATAGCGGCTGGCGATGGTGGCGATGTCGGTCGCGTGGCGATCGGCGATCGCCCGCAGTGTAGCCAGCAATTCCTGAAACAGACTCCATCCGCCGAAATCGTCGATGATCGGTTTGTATTTGGTCAGCGACCGGTTCTCCAGCGCGTTTGTCGGCTCAGACGCGCCAAGCCAGCGATCGGACAGAAATCCACCGGCGACAGAGCCATAGCAAAGCAGAGCGACGCTGTGCTGTTGGCACAATTGCGCCAGCCCCGACTGCGGCCGATGGTCGAGCAGCGAATATTGGACCTGCATCGTCAGCAGGGGAATGCCGGCCGCCAGGATCGTCGACACATGCGCAGTGTCGAAATTCGTGCCGCCGACATGGCGTATCTTGCCCTGAAGGCGCAACTCCTCGAGCCAGCCCAGCGCATCGAGCCAGCGCGGCTCGCCATAATCCCACCAGTGGAATTGAACGAGATCCAGCGTCTGCATCCGCAACCGGCGCAGGGACGCGTCAACGATCCTCTTGACGTCGGCGCGCGCGATGTGAGGCAAGACGGCAAGGTCAGGCACAAGTTTGGTGTGCACTTTGACGTGCGCCGCGGCGGCTTCACCGCGCTCGTCGCGCAGCCGCGCGAGAAAGTCGCCATAGAGGTCTTCGACGCCGGTGTAGATATCGGCGCAGTCAAACGTGGTGATCCCAGCGTCAAACGCAGCGATCAGATCGTCGATGGCGTTGGACCGGTCGATCGGGCCATGCCCGCCCGCAAGCTGCCAGCCGCCGCGAATGACCCGCGAAATCGAATAGTCCGGCCTCAGCGCGATTGTCGCGACGCCCGTCATTTTCGGCTCGCCCCGAGCGGTACAGCGGTCGTGGAGCGATGGCTGAAACGGCGCGATCCAAGACGCGTGATCCGCAATCGGCTGGAGCAATTCGGGTCGGGGCAGGCGATTTCCGCGTCGCTCGTCATCCAGTCGTTGGGGTGCGTTGGCCGCTGCTTGGCGGCGAGCAGCGGCAAGACCGCCGCCAGCGAATAAATTGAGAAGCCCTGGCCCGGCGGAAGCGTCAACATCTCTCCGCGCAGTTCGAAGAAATCCTTGTCGCGAGCGCCGCAATAAACTTTTCCGCCGGGCGGCACGACAACCTCGACCCGCAGGTCGAAAAGTTCAAAGCTGTCGTCGTCGGATGGAGCGCTCATCGCTGCCGAGCTTGTCCGCCATAGTTGGCACTGCTAGCGTCACCTTAGCGGCGTTTGATCAAAGATCAATCGCGCGGCTGGCCGAGCCCCGGGCGGCGCGGCTGACCGCCTGATGGAGCGACGATGGACAGCAGGAAAGCTCCAACCGACAGCCGCGCCGCGCAGACCGGCCATGTCCTCGTCGCGGAAAATCTGGTCAAGCGATTTGGCGGCATGACAGCGGTCGATGGCGTCTCGCTCGCGGTGCGAAGCGGGGAGATCGTCGGCCTGATCGGGCCGAACGGCGCCGGCAAGACGACGCTGTTCGATTGCGTCGCGGGCGAGCGCGCGCCGGATGAAGGTCGCATTGTTCTGAATGGCCGCAGGATCGAGCGCGCTCCCGCGCATGCCCGCATCGCGCATGGCATGGCCAGGACATTTCAGATTCCGCGCCCGTTCGCCGGCATGACGCTGGTCGAGAACGTCATGCTGGGTTCCCGCGACCAGTCGGGCGAAAACATCCTGCCGAACTGGCTGACCCCGGCCAGCGTGGCGCGCGAGGAGCGCGCGACGTTCGACAAGGCGATGGACCTTCTCGGCTTCGTCACTCTCGCGAGGCTCGCGCACCAGCCGGCGCGCGCACTCTCGGGCGGACAGCGCAAGTTGCTCGAACTGGCGCGCGTCCTTATGACGGAGCCGACGATCCTGTTGCTTGACGAGCCGGCGGCGGGAGTCAATCCAAGCCTGCTCGAGATCATCATTGAGCGCATCGTCGAAATCAATAACCGCGGAACCGCTTTGCTGATCATCGAGCACAACATGGAGATGGTGGCTCGCCTCTGCGACCATGTGCTGGTCATGGCCGGGGGGCGTCTGCTCTGCGAGGGCCGGCCCGATCAAATCGCCGGCGATCCGCGCGTCATCGAAGCCTATCTGGGCGGCGTCGCCGCGTGAACGACATACGGCGCGCTATCCTGGTTGTTGACAATCTCGTCGCGGGCTACGAGCCCGGCTTGCCTATCGTCAACGGCGCCTCGCTATCCCTAGGAGCCGCGGAGATCGTCGTCATTCTGGGACCCAATGGCGCGGGAAAATCGACGCTGATCAAAGCTGTCGCCGGCTTGATCCCGATCGCCGGCGGCAAGGTGATTCTGGCGGGCAAAGACATTACGCGATTGCCCGCCCATCAAATCGCGCGCAACGGCCTCGCCTTCACCCCGCAGACTGAGAATGTCTTCGCAGGAATGACAGTGGACGACAATTTGCGCCTCGCCAGCGGCATTCTTGCGGTTTCGCAGCGACGCGCCAGGATCGAAGAGATGTATGCGCTGTTTCCCGACCTCGCTCGCCAGCGTCGCCTTCTGGCGGGGCGTCTGTCGGGCGGCCAGCGCCAGATGCTGGCGATCGGGCGGGCACTGCTGGTCGGGCCCTCAGTGCTGGCGCTCGACGAGCCTTCAGCCGGTCTTTCGCCGAGGCTTGTCGACGTGGTGTTCTCCCGACTCAACGACATCCGCGCCTCTGGCGTCGCCATTGTTCTCGTCGAACAGAACGCGCGCGCCGCGCTGGCGATCGCCGACCGCGCCTACATCATGTCCGAGGGGCGCATTGCTCACGAGGGCGCCGCCCCGGGTCTCGCAACGGATCCGGCCGTCGCCGCGCTCTACCTCGGCGGGTTGAAGGCGGGCACCCCGCGCGGAGCTGCGTCTTGACGCTTCAGTTCGTTGCGGATGGGTTGATTGCGGGCGCGTTGATCGGGCTTGGCGCAATCGGCGTGACGCTGACCTATTCGATCCTGCGTTTTGCCAATTTCGCGCATGGCGAGTTCATCTCATTCGGCGCCTATGCGACGCTGCTGCTCGCAGGGGCGATCGGCGCGATCTTTGCGGGCTCCACGCAGTCGATCGGCTCGCTTTCCATTGGCTGGGCGGTCGTCGCGGCGGGGCTCATCGCGATGGCTTTGACCGGGCTGCTCGCTTTGGCGCTGGATTTTCTGGTGTTTCGCCGCTTGCGCGAAAAGGGCGCCGCCATCACCACGGTCATGGCGAGCTTTGGCGCATCGATGGCGTTGCGCGCGCTGCTCGAGTTTATGTTCACTTCGCGCCCGACCTATTTTTCGCGCGATTTGCAAATCGCCATGCCGATCGGGTTGGGCATTCGCGTCACGCCCGATCAGATGGCTTTGCTTGGCGTCACCGCCGCGCTGCTGATCGCCGTCCATCTCTTGTTGACGAGGACACAGACCGGACGCGCGATGCGCGCGGTCAGCGAGAACCCAAGCCTTGCGCGCGTCGCTGGCATCGACGTGGACAGAGTGGTGCGAACAACCTGGCTGCTCGGCGGCTCTCTGGCCTGCGCAGCCGGGGTGATGCTTGGACTGCTCGTCCAGATACGACCGTACATGGGCTTCGACCTGCTGCTGCCGCTGTTCGCCGCCGCTATTCTCGGCGGGATTGGCAGCGTGCCGGGGGCGGTGGCGGGCGCGCTGATCGTCGGGGTCAGCGAAGCGGCGGCGGTGCAAATGGTCGGCGCCGAATGGCGCGCCGCAGTTGCCTTCCTTCTGCTGAGCGGCATCCTGTTGATCAAGCCGACGGGCCTGTTTGGAAAGTCTGAGTGATGCCGGACCTGGCGGGCCTGATAACCTATGCGAGCTTCTTCTTCGTCACCGCGCTGGTGAATGCGATCGTCTGTCTGGGCCTCAACCTGCAATGGGGCCAGACCGGCCTGTTCAACGTCGGAATCGCCGGGTTTGTCGCGATCGGCGCTTACGCCTCCGCGCTACTCACAACGCCGGCGATCGAAGGACATTGGGGCGGATTTGCCCTGCCGATCGTTATCGGCTGGATAGGCGCGATGGCCGCGGCGGGAGCGCTGTCCGCTTTTGTTGGAGCGATCACCTTGCGGCTGCGCGCCGACTATCTGGCAATCACGACGTTTGGGGTGGCGGTGACGGTTCACCTTGTCGCTTTGAATGCTCAGAGGCTGACCGGCGGCGCATTCGGCATCGGATTCATTCCGCGCCCGTTCGAAAGCCTGGCGGAAAAGCCCCTGCAATTCGGCGTGGCCAATCTTGCCGTCGTCGCAGCGCTCGTCGGGATCCTCTATGTGGCGCTGGAGCGCCTCGTGCGCAGTCCATGGGGGCGCGTCCTTCGCGCAATTCGCGAGGACGAGCGCGCGGCCCGCTCGCTGGGAAAAAACCCGACGCACTACCGGCTGCAGGCTTTTGCGCTCGGCGGGGCGATCATGGGTCTCGGCGGCGCCGTCCACGCCCATTACATCGGGTTCATCGCGCCAGAAAACTATCAGTCGGCCCTCACCTTTCAGATCTGGGCCATGCTGATCGTCGGCGGCTCGGGCAACAATCGCGGCGCGATCATCGGAGCAATTCTGATCTGGGCGTTATGGAGCGCGTCGGGTCTGGCGATCGGCGCCTTCTTTCCGGCTGAAGAACAGGCGCGTGCGGCGGCTCTGCGCATCGCCGCAATCGGGGCGATGCTCGCGACCATGATCGTGCTGAGGCCGCGCGGACTACTGGGCGAACGAGCGACTGTATCGCGTCATCTTGACGATGTCCGCCCGTAGGCGACCCGATGTTTGGATTATGGCGTGCCGCAATTTCGTCGGGTTTTGATGCCAGAAAGCCACTCTGACGTATTAACGGCGTATTGACAGTTGTTTATCGTGAGTATTGCAAACATGCGCAGGATAAACCTGCCGGGGAGGATATTGTGTACTTATGACGTACACCGTTGTTGTCATTTCGCTCCTATCAGCCTTTGCCAGCGGCGCTGTCTTAGGGGCTAGATACTTAGCGTTTGTGCTGGTTCCCTCCAGTATGATTGTCGCGGGCGCTATTGCGGAAATGAACTTCGCTTTTGGCGGGAGTTTTCTGCGATCGCTGATCTGGATCGGCGCCGCCCTGGTCGCTCTGCAGTTCGGCTATATCTTTGGAACCGCTGCTCTTCGTTCTTTGCTGTCTCAAAGCCCCCAGCTCGACCCGGCGGCGCGCCGACGCGAGCATGGCCGCGGCAACATTCGACTTTGACCGGTCGATTTACCGTCAAAATGCGGGACTGCCGGCGAAATAGCTTTGCTTGTTAAGCCTCGTCTAACCCAAGGCTGTCATCGTCGCCCCTCGCCTGCGAAGCGCGGGCGAATAAACGTATGTCGGGCGACGAGGAGAGAACTTTATGCTGACGCTCACCGAAGCGGCGCGGTTAGCGGGCGTGTCCAAGACGACGCTCACGCGGGCCATTCGTGCGGGAAAGCTGACCGCAACTCCACTTGAGGACGGCGGCTTTGCAATCGACGCGAAACAGCTTGCCCGCGTGTACAAAGTGAAGCTTCAGTCTCCACCGGTCGTCGCCGCCGTTGCCTTTCGGCCGATTGATCCTCTTCCGCTTACTGCACCGTCACCTCTGGATCTGCCTCGTTTGGCTGAACCGGACCTGTTGCCGACGGTCGAACCTCTATTTTCGCCGGAATCGCTCGCCGGCGACCACCAGCATTTCGACCTTTCCGCGCCCTTGCCGCTTGTTGCATCTGAGTTGCCGGCCGTTGAAGAGGAGCCTTTGGCCGTAGTCGCGGCGCCAGTCGCAGAAGCGCCGGTCTCGGCGATGCCCGCTGACGAGCCGATTCCGCCCGCCGATCTCTCCGTGGAGCCGATTGAGCCGCCGAGCCTGGAGGATGCAACGTCAGACGATCCACTGGGCCCCGAGGACGCGGAACTCGCGGCGCGCGTCGCGACTCTCGACGCCGAAATCAAGGGTCTGAGGGACCTGCTGGCGGAGGTGAAGGCGAGCCGCGATGAGTTGCGCGGGGAGAGGGACGAATGGCGCGGCCGAGCGGATCGGCTTCTGCAGGATTTGCAGCGGCCATGGTGGCGGCGATTGGCGGGCTGATTCTGCCCGCGACTGCGTTGCTGCGGCGCGTGCGTATTGCCGAAACGGCGAGCCCATAACATTATCGCCGGCGCAGCCGACCAGTTTGCTGCGGAGCCCGATATGAAGGCGAGCACCCGGCCTGATCCGCTGAAGCGCTATCGTGCGAAACGAAACTTCGCCCGCACCGCAGAGCCTAAGCCGGTCATCGAGGCGGAAGAGGGCTCGCGCTTCGTTGTTCAAAAGCATGACGCCCGACGCCTGCATTACGATCTGCGTCTCGAACTTGACGGCGTTCTTCTCAGTTGGGCCGTTCCGCACGGGCCTAGCTTGGTTTCCAGCGAAAAGCGCCTCGCGGTGCGCACCGAAGATCATCCGCTCAAATATCTCACCTTCGAGGGCGTCATTCCCGAGGGCGAGTATGGCGGGGGGACCATGATCGTGTGGGACCGCGGGACGTGGAGGCCGCTGCACGATCCGCACAAATCGCTCGCCAAAGGACATATTGAATTTGAGCTCAACGGCGAACGCTTGAAAGGACGCTGGCATCTCGTGCGCCTTCGCCCGCGGCCGCGAGAAAAGACCGAGCAGTGGCTCCTGATCAAGGGCGCGGACGAATATGAACGCACCACGTTCGACCCTGACATTCTCGCCGAGGAAGAGACTTCCGTCCTGTCCGGGCGACGCAACGACGATCTCTCATCAAGCGACGCGATCCGCGAAGACCACAAGTCCCGCGCCGAAATCGTCGCTGCGCGGCCGGTCAAATTGCCCGACGCGAGCAAGATCAAGGGGGCTCGCAAGGCTCTGCTTCCGCTGTTTGTCGAGCCCGAGCTTGCTTCGATGGCCGAGCAACCGCCGGCGGGTTCGCAATGGTGGCATGAGATCAAGTTCGACGGCTACAGGGCGCAGGCGCGAGTGGATGGCCGCGACATAAAAATCCTGACTCGCACGGGACTCAACTGGACCGACCGCTTCTCGCCAATTGCCGACGCTGTTGGAGCGCTAGGTCTCGGCTCGGCGATTCTCGATGGCGAAATCGTAGTGGAGGACGCCGCGGGACTATCGAGCTTCAACGAATTGGTCGGCGATCTCAAGAGCGGTCGCACGGATCGGTTTCGCTACTACGTTTTCGATGTCCTGTATCTCAACGGCGCCGACCTGCGGAACGCCAGCCTCGCCGATCGCAAGGAGGCGCTGGCGGGCATTTTTGCGACCCCGCCGCCCGCGCGCCTTGCTCTCAGCGAACACTTCGTCATCGATGGCGCGCAATTCTTCGAGCACGTAAGCCGGCTCGGCCTCGAAGGCATGATTTCGAAGCGGTTCGATCGTCCCTATCGATCGGGCCGATCCAACGACTGGCTCAAGTCGAAAAGCGTGTCGAGCCAGGAATTCGTCGTCGTCGGCTTCGTTCCCTCGACGACGGCGAAACGGGCGATCGGGTCGCTGGCGCTCGGCTACTATGAAAAAGACAAATTGATTCACGCGGGGCGCGTCGGGTCGGGCTTCGCCCAGGATGAGACAACCGCCTTGTACGCGGCGCTCGAAAAGACGAAAATCGACAAGCCTGTTTTCGGCCGTAAGCTGGCGGAGGGCGCCGAGAAAGGCGTGCGCTGGGTTGAGCCGAAGCTGGTCGCGCAGGTCGAATATCGCGGCTGGTCGAGGGAAGACCTGCTCATGCATTCGACATTTCGAGGTCTGCGCGACGACAAGGATCCACGCCGGATTGTGCGCGAGGCGCATCGCGCCGCTGCTAAGTCGAGTGAGCCGACGCCGATGGAACTCACGCACCCCGAGCGAATGCTTTGGCCCGCTGACGGAATCACCAAGCAAGGGCTCGCCGACTACTATACGGAAAATGCCGAACGAATTTTGCCGCACCTGAAGGGCCGACCTCTCAGCCTCGTCAGATGTCCCGGCGGAATCGACGCCGAGTGCTTTTTCGCCAAGCACGCCTGGGCAGGGCTGGACAACTCGGTGCGCCGCGTTAAGGCGGACGGCGCCGAGCCGTTCCTGGTTGTCGACAATTTGCGGGGATTGCTGGCGCTGGTGCAGGGCAACGTGCTGGAAATTCATCCGTGGGGTTCGACAATTGATGATCTCGAGCGCCCGGATCGCCTGATATTCGATCTTGATCCCGGCGAGGGAGTGCCCTGGAGCGCTGTGATCGAGGCCGCTCACGAAGTCAGGCAACGGTTGCGCGATCGTTTCAAGTTGGAAAGTTTCGTCAAAACCACTGGCGGCAAGGGCCTGCAT
>Ga0213853_11529156_pt1 | contig 15743 bp, 18 predicted proteins | sample ABR_2016_MetaT_FD_164456 | JGI IMG/M metagenome (GOLD analysis project Ga0213853, IMG submission 164456) | Metatranscriptome of freshwater sediment microbial communities from post-fracked creek in Pennsylvania, United States - ABR_2016... | ecosystem: Environmental > Aquatic > Freshwater >...
CGGCATGCCTGCGAACGGAAACATGAAGCCGGACAACAGGATACTCGGCAGAAAAAACATGATCGACAGTTGCATGGCCTGCAACTGGTTCTGGGCGAGGGTCGACAATGTGTAACCGATCGAGAGGTTGGTAGTGATGAACAGCGTCGAGAGCAGCGCGAGCAGGCCCAGGCTGCCATATACCGGTACGCCGAACAGCAGCACGCCGATGCTGATGACGATGGCCGCCTGGAGGAAGCCCACCATCACATACGGGATAATCTTGCCGAACATCACCTCGACCGGGTTGATCGGCATCGACAACAGGCTCTCCATGGTACCGCGCTCGATCTCGCGCGTCACCGACAGCGCGGTGAAGATCAGCATGGTCATGGTCAAAATGGTGCCGACCAGGCCGGGCACGATGTTAAGTCTCGAAGATGCGGCCGGATTATATCGCGCATGCGCCCGGATCTCGAATGGCAGCGACGGCGGATCGCCAGCGAACAGATCGTGCTCCAGCGCGGTCTGCACGACGACGCTGAGCGATGACAGCGCCGAGCTGGCCGCAACGGGGTCGGTGGCGTCGGCCGCCACCAATAGTGCCGGATGATCGCCACGGCGCACCGCGCGCTCGAACCCGCGCGGGATTTCCACGCCGAACAGCACCTTACCCGACTTCAAGAGATTGTCGAACTCGGCGACATCGCGCACTTCCGTCGTGAAGTGGAAATAGGAAGTGTTTTCCAGCGCCTTGAGGATCGAGCGCTCGAGATCGCTGTCCTCCTGCACGAGCACTGCCGTCGGCATATTGCGCGGCGTGGTGTTGATGGCATAACCGAACAGCAGAAGCTGCATGATAGGAATCATCACTATCATGGCAAACGACACACGGTCGCGCCGCAGCTGGATGAACTCCTTCATTACCATGGCGCAGCTGCGGCGCCAGAAGCCGAACGTGTCCCGGATATCGCCTTCCCTGGCGGAGGTTTGAACGCTCATTGGAAATTATCCCTCGATCGGCTCATCAGTTCGATGAAGACGTCCTCCAGCGAAGGCGCGGTATGCTGCCAATGCAACTCGGCGTGCTGACGCCATGGCGCGATGGTTGCTCCGAGCGCGGCGCTGTCGCGGCCGGAGACATGCAGACTGGTGCCGAACGGCGCCACCATGTCGACCCCGGGCTTGCCCGCGAGTTCGTCGGCAAGCGTGTGGAGATTGTCGCCGGAGACCGTGTAGGTCGTCAGCGCCGATTTCGCGATCACCTCGTCGACGGTGCCATGCGTCAGCAGATAGCCATAGGCGATGTAGGCGATCTCGTGACAGCGCTCGGCCTCGTCCATGTAATGAGTCGAGACCAATACGGTCAGGCCCTGCGCCGCCAGCGCATGGATCTCGTTCCAGAAATCGCGCCGCGCCTTGGGATCGACGCCGGCGGTCGGTTCGTCCAACAGCAGCAATTGCGGATTGGGCAGCGTGCAGGCCCCTAACGCAAGGCGTTGCTTCCAGCCGCCGGAGAGTTCGCCGGCGAGTTGTTCCTCGCGGCCCGAAAGCCCAAGCCGATTGATCATGTCGCGTGCGGCGCCGCGTGCGTCCGGCACACCATAGAGCCGCGCGACGAATTCCAGATTCTCGCGCACCGAAAGATCCTGATACAGCGAAAAGCGCTGCGTCATGTAGCCGACCTGGCGCTTGATTTTGTCGGCGTCGCGGCGGATGTCGTAGCCAAGGCAAGTGCCCTCGCCGCTGTCGGGCGTCAGTAAGCCGCAGAGCATGCGGATAGTCGTGGTCTTGCCGCTTCCGTTCGGGCCGAGGAAGCCATAGATGCTGCCGCGCTTCACCTGCATGCTAAGGTCATGCACCACCTCGCGGCCGCCGAACGATTTCGACAGGCCCTTGACGTCGATCGCGATGCCGTTTGCGGACGCTGACGTCATTGCTTGGCCGCAACAGGTGTTTTCGGACCGAGATAGACGCTGATCGGCTGGCCGACGCGAAGCGCGTCGGGCCGCGACGGCCTTGCCTGGATCAGATAGACCAGCTTGCTGCGCTCATCGAGGCTATAGATCACGGGCGGGGTATATTCGGCCGATGTGGCGATGAAATAGATCTTTGCGGTGAGGTCCGCGGCGCAATTGTCGCAGGTCACGCGCACCTCGTCGCCGATCGCAAGGTTCGGCAATTCCGTCTCCGGCACGAAGAAGCGCAGCTTCATGTTGCCGGGCGGCATGATCGACAGCACCGGCCGCTGCGCCGGCACCATCTCGCCTTCGCGGAAATAGATCTGCTGAATGGTGCCCGACACCGGCGCAAAGCCAATGCGGCGCGCGAGCCTCGTTTGCGACGTGTTGACCCGCGCTTCGGCGACCCGCAGCGCCGAGACGGCAGAGTCAAGGTTGGCCTGGGTGCCCGAACCGGTCTTGCTCAGCGAAGCGGCGCGGTCATAGGTCTGCTGCGCATTGGCGAGCGTGGCGTTGTTCTGGTTGAGATCGGCCTGCTGCAAATCGTCATCGACAGAATAAAGCTTTTCCCCGCTCTTGACCTCGTCGCCCTCGCGCACATTGAGTTTCGTCACCCGTCCGGATTCGTCGGGGCTGACGAAGATCATGTCGGCTTCGATCCAGCCTTGAAAGCCGGGATCGCGCCTGTCGTTGCAGCCGGCGAGACTAGCGGCAAGCGCAATCGACGCCAGAATTCGCAACGCAACTTGCGACGACGTCATGTCGTCCTCCGTTCGCCAAAAATCAGATCCAGATGGACGCGAAGCATTTCGAGCGCGTCCAGCGGTGAATGCCTGTCGAACAGGCTTTTCCAGATCACCGCGATGATCGCGGGCGCCACGACGATCTGCGGGAAGCGCGCGAGCTCCACCTGCCTGATCTCGCCGCGCGCAATCGCAAGTTCGATCAGGGCGCGCATGGCACCGAGCCCGCGCGAGATCACTTCGCGATAGTAGAAATCGGCGATCGCCGGGAACCGCGGGCCCTCGGCGACGATCAGGCGCACGATGTCGCCGCGCCGCGTCGTCGCCACCTCCTGGATGAACGCCTTCGCAAACCCCTCCAGCGCGTCGCGGACCGACCCGTTCAGGGAGGGCTGTGGCATCAGGCGGCCGATCAGGGGAACGATGGCGGTGCTGATCAGCTCCTCAAACATCGATTCCTTGTCCTTAAAGTGCAGGTAGATCGTGCCCTTGGCGACGCCGGCGCGCCTCGCGACGTCGTCGAGCCGGGTCGCGGTGAAGCCGCGGGCAATGAATTCCTCCAGCGCTGCTTCCACGATCGCCGCGCGCCGCTCGGCGGCCCGCTCGGCACGGTTCGGCGTTGCCGGAGCAGCCTTGCCCCCTGCCCGGCCGCGGGCCGGTTTGGAGGGATCTGCGGGTTTCGGAGCGTTTGCCATGGATTACATTTATGACTGACTGGTCAGTCATAGTCAATTGCTCAGCGCCTCCCGGCTTCACATCGGCGTGACTGGCATTGGCTCCGGACGAGTGGTGCTGGCGTTAGCTGTGAAACTTCAGCCCATCGACGATCTTGTCGATGACCTTGCGCTCGGCGCGCATCGCAAGCCCCACCAGGTTGAGGTCGGCACGGGTCACCGCCCTCACCGCTTCGCGGTTGGCCGCGTCATGCGTGGTCTTGAACATCTCCTCGGTATAAACGGCAGGCGTCACGTCGCGCGCCAATGCCCGCTCCAGCGCCCGGGCGAGCTGCGGCCGGTCGGCGCCGTATATCAGGATCGGCTGGCCGATCAGCGAGAGATATCTTGTGCCAGATCCGTCTTCGTACGGCTCGCCGATGCATTCGGAAAAGGCGGCCGCGATCCCGCTGGTGAGAAACGAAGCGACGTTCAGCTTCTGCCACGCCTCGAGGTCGGTCCGGATCACGACCGCGATCTTGGTGTCGAGTTGCATGAATGAAAATGCCGGATGAGGGTTCAAACCAATGCTCGAACGTAGCTGCAACGTGACGGCAACGGAAGCGTGCGCCCTGTCCCTTAGGGAGAGGGTTGGGGTGAGGGATTCCGGTCTATCGTTAGCCTGTAGCCCCTCATCCGAATTTCTTCGCAATTCGGCCTCTCCCAATGGAAGAGGTGAAGCAGGTCACCCCTTGGCGTCGCAGGCCCAGGCGCGGATCACGCATTCCTTGCCGCCGAATTTATAGCATTCGCGGGTCGCCGCATTCAGCGAACTGGAAATATGCGGCCTGACCGCGTAGCCGTGGGCGCCGCAAGGGTTGGTGATGTCGACCGATAGCGCGGCACAGGCGCGTTTCATGGTCACGGTCGTGCAATCGCCCTTGCACTGCTTCTGCGCCGCGGCGCGCGCGCGGGCCTCGCCGGCAAAATCATAGGCCTCGCCGTAAGCCCCGCATTTGCCGATCGCAAAGGCGCCCGCCGCCCAGGTCTCGCTCACGAAGCTCTCGGTGACGAAACGCGACCCGGCCACCAGCAAAGTCAGCGTCAAAATGAAAATTGCACGGCGTTGCGCAACCGCGTTCGAAACGATCAAGATCCCCTCCCCCGAGGCAGTCGGGAGAGAATTTATCCGCCGGTCGTTTCCACTTGGTGAACGGGGGTTGAAAAAGAGAATGCGTGGGGTGGGCAAAGGCGTCCTTACGCCGTGCCACCAACTTACCCTTCGGAGATTGATGGTGGGCACGCGGAGCCTGTCATCGGGCGCGCATTTCGCGCGTCCCGTTGGCTTTGCCTACCCTACGATCTACGATCTGCGTGCGGCCTCAAGCGCCTGCGGCGTGTCGATATCGAGAAACGCGCTTTGGCCTTTGACCGGCACTTCCGCGACCGCCTCGGCATGTTTTGCAATCAGATGACGGGCGCCGATATCGCCGTCGAGTGTCATCAACTCCTTGAAGAAGCGGCGCGACCACAGGACCGGATTGCCGCGCCGTCCGTCGGCGACCGGCACCACGATCAAATTGCCTCGATCCGGCGCGAACGCCTCGATCAGCCGGTCGATCAGATGCGAATCAATCAACGGCATGTCGCCGAGACAAATCACGGCGCCGTCGGCATTTTCCGGCACCGCCGCGATCCCGGCCTTGACCGAGCTCGCAAGCCCGCCGGCAAACTCCGGGTTGCGCACGAACCTTACTTTCAGCCCGTCCAGCGCTTTCTCGACCAGTTCGGCCTGATGTCCGGTAACGACCACGACGTCGGACGCCTTCGACGCCAGTGCCTGCTCGGTCGCGATCCGCACTAGCTTCTTAGCCCCGAGCTCGGCCAACAGCTTGTTGGGGCCGCCCATCCGGGTCGAGCGCCCGGCGGCGAGGATGATCGCCACGACGTTGCGGTTGCCTTCGGCCTCCGGCTTGGCACGCGGCTGCGGCCGTGTGACGATTTCCATCAATAGCCCGCCGACGCCCATGCCCGTGAGTTCGGCGCGCGTGACCTTCAGCCCCGCGAGCAGGCGCATCAGCACCCAGTCAAAACCGTTCTCGACCGGCGAACGGGCGCAGCCGGGCGCGCCCAGCACCGGCACGCCACCTGAGCTGCCGATCAGCAAGAGATTGCCGGGATCGACCGGCATGCCGAAATGCTCGATGGCGCCGCCGATCCCGGTGATCGCGGCCGGGATCACGTCGCGCCGGTCGGCGATTGCAGAGGCCCCGAACACGATCACGAGCTCCGCCCCTAACCCAAGCAATTCCTTGATGGCGGTGGCGAGTGCGGCCTCGTCATGCGGCACCCTTCGTTCGGCGATAATGGTGGCGCCGGCCGGCGCCAGCCGCTCCGCGGTGACGCGCAAGGTCTTTTCCACCACCTTCGACGCCAGTCCCGGCAACAAGGTCGAGACCACACCGACCCGCTTGATGACATAGGGCGCGATCCGCAGCGCGCCGTGACCCGCCGCCTTGACGGCGGCGTCGCGCAGCCTTGCTTCGACCCCGAACGGAATGAGTTTTACCGTCGCGACCATCTCGCCTTCGACCACCGGCTTAAAGGCAGACAGGGTCGCAAAGGTGATGGCCTCATCGACGGCGTTGATGCGGTCGACCGCGCCGCGGTCGACCAGCAGCACGCCGGCTCTGCCTGCGAACAGATTGGCGCGTCCGGTGAAGGCGCGCTCGACATTGATGCCATTGCCAGTCACGGCTTGCGCGATGCTGGCAGCGGCTACGTCCTCGGAGACGTCGCCCTCTTCCAGCCGCACCACGACGATTTCCGCAACGTCGGCCTTGTTGAGCGCCTCGACCTCGGCAGGCCCGATCGTGGTGCCTTTTTTCAGCACCAACGATCCCTGACGGAGCGTGTGCACGGTGACCCCGCCAATCGCTTCCGCCGGACTGGCAGGACCGAACTTCATGCCGCTTCTTCTTTTTCTTTCGGAGGCAGGCGCAATTGCGCGGTGATCTCGGCCATGATCGCGACCGCGATCTCCGACGGCGAGACCGCACCGATATTGAGCCCGATCGGCGCATGGATGCGCGCGATGTCGGAATCCCTGGCACCTTGCGCCCGCAAGCGCTCGGCACGCTTGGCATGCGTCTTCCGCGAGCCCAACGCGCCGATATAGAAGCAGTCGCGCTCGAAAGCGTGCATGAGCGCGGGGTCGTCGATCTTGGGATCATGCGTGACCGCGACGAACGCCGTGTAGTGATCGACATTGAGCGGCGGCAGCGCGACGTCGGGCCATTCGGCGATCACCGGTACATCGGGAAACCGTTCTGGGCTTGCAAACGCCGTGCGCGGATCCACCACCGTGACGTCGTAATCGAGCGAGCGCGCCAGTGGCGCCAACGCCTGGCTGATATGGACCGCGCCGACGATGACGAGCTTTGCGGTCGGCGCATAGACATTGAGGAACAGTTTTTTGCCGGCGGCCTCGATCATGCCGCTCTTGCCCATGCGCAACTGCTTTGCCAGTTCAGCGCGCAGCGGGTCGCGGGCGAAGTCGGCAGCCTTGACCAGCCGCTGCTCGCCATTGGCCACATCGGTGACCAGGATCACCGGCCGCCGCGCGGCGCGCTCGGTATTGAGCTCTGCGAGGGTTTCGGCTTTCACGGCTAATTTCCAATCTTCTCGACAAAGACCCGGATGGTGCCGCCGCAGGACAGCCCGACATTCCAGGCGGTCTCGTCGGCGACGCCGAATTCGAGCATCTTGGGCTGGCCGCTGGCAATTACGTCCAGCGCCTCGGTGACCACGGCGCCCTCGACGCAGCCGCCGGAAACCGAGCCCAGGAAAGTGCCGTCATCATTGATCACGAGGCTGGAGCCGGCCGGCCGGGGCGCCGAGCCCCAGGTCTCGACCACGGTCGCCAGCGCAACGCCATGACCGGCCTTTTGCCAGTCCTCAGCCGCTTTCAGGATGTCTTCGTCGCGATTGAGCATGAAACCCTCTTTCAGGCTGCGGAGCGGATCAGGCTGCGGTGATGCGGTGGCAAAGGCGAAGAAAGCGCCGTGATCAGCCCCTTGATCGAACTCAAATTATGCACCGGGCGGAATTCGTCAACGTGCGGCAGCATCATTTTGATGCCCTGCGCCTTGGCCTCGAAGCCGCTATAGCGCAACAGCGGATTGAGCCAGATCAGGCGGCGGCAAGATCTATGCAGCCGGTCCATCTCGAACGCCAGCTTTGCGTCCGCCTCGCGCTCCAGCCCGTCGGAAATCAAGAGCACAATGGCGCCCTGCCCCAGCACCCGCCGGCCCCACAATTTGTTGAACGTGTGCAGCGAGGTGGCGATCCGGGTGCCGCCGGCCCAGTCCTCGACCGTGGACGAACAGCTCGCCAAGGCCTCATCGGGATCGCGCGCCCGCAGTGCCCGCGTCACATTGGTAAGCCTGGTGCCGAACAGGAAGACCGAGACGCGCTTGCGGGCATCGGTGATGGCATGCAGGAAATGCAGGAACAGGCGGGTATATTCGCTCATCGAGCCCGAAATATCGAGCAGCGCCACGATCGGCGCCGGCTGTTCGATCCGGCCGAGTTTTCTGATATCGACGATCTCACCGCCGGTGCGAAGGCTGCCGCGCAAGGTACGGCGCATGTCGAGCCGCAAGCCGCGCGCGTCAGGCCGATAGCGCCGGGTCCGTAATTCCGCCTGCGGAAGCTTCATCTGCGCAATGGCGCGCGTTACTTCCGCGATCTCGGCCGCGCTCATCTGCGCGAAATCCTTCTTCTGCAGCACCTCCTTGTCCGACACCGAAAGCTTCAGGTCCTGCTCCTGCGCCTGCGGCTGCTCGCTCGTATGGGGCTGCGACATGGCCTCCTGGACCCGGCGCGAGGCCGGCGGCGGCTTCTTGCGGGCGTGATCGGGCAGCGGCACCGAATCCAGCATGTGCTTCCAGTCTTCGGCGGCGCGGAAGAACAGGTTGAACGCCTGCTCGAAGATCAGCGCATGCTCGTGGCGCTTGACGAAGATCGCCTCCAAGGTCGTGTAGACGTCGGCGCGGTTGCCGATCTCGATCAGGCGCAGCGCATTGAGCGCATCGATCACAGCACCCGGCCCGACCGGAATGCCGGCGGCGCGCAGCGCCCGGGCAAAGCCAACCACGTTGTCGGCGATTTGGCCGGTTGGGGGCGAGAGATGATTGATGGCGGCCATTGGCGTTTTCCAAACCTCGCGTCATTCCGGGCCCGCGCCAAAAAGGCGCGCCCCGGAATGACGCGGAGCGTCAATTCTCGCTGGTCGCTTCCTTCAAGACCTTTTGCAGCGTATCGCCCTGCATCCGAGCGATGTCGTCCTGGTATTTCAGCAGCGCACCCAGCGTGTCGCCCACCACCTGCGGCGTCAGCGAGCGGGCGTCGAGTTCAGTCAGCGCAGTCGCCCAGTCGATGGTCTCGGCAACCCCCGGTGATTTGTAGAAATCCTGGTCGCGCAACGCCTGTACGAAGTTGACGACCTGCTGCGACAGCTTTGCGGAAATGCCGGGCACGCGCGTCTTGACGATCGCAAGTTCGCGCTCGGCACTGGGATAATCGACCCAATGATAGAGACAGCGGCGCTTCAGCGCGTCGTGAATTTCGCGGGTGCGGTTCGAAGTGATGATGACAATCGGCGGCTGCGGCGCCTTCACGGTGCCGAATTCCGGGATCGTCACCTGGAAGTCCGAGAGAATTTCCAGCAGATAAGCCTCGAACGCCTCATCGGCGCGGTCGAGCTCGTCGATCAGAAGCACCGGCGCGCCGGCGACATCCGGCTCCAGCGCCTGCAACAGCGGCCGCTTGATCAAGAAACGCTCGGCAAAGATGTCTGACGACAACTGGTCGCGGTCGGTCTCGCCGGTGGCTTCGGACAACCGAATCGCGATCATCTGCGCCGCGCTGTTCCATTCATAGACCGCAGACGCAACGTCGAGGCCCTCGTAGCACTGCAGGCGGATCAGCTTGCGACCGAGGGCAGCCGCCAGCACCTTGGCGATCTCGGTCTTGCCGACGCCGGCCTCGCCTTCCAAAAACAGCGGCCGGCCCATGCGCAGCGAGAGATATGTCACCGTCGCCAACGATCGTTCGGCGAGATAGCCGCGCGAGGTCAGGAGGTCGAGCATCGCATCGACCGATGCAGGAAGTGGCGATGCACTCATGAGCGAGCCAGTCTTGATGGGCCTGGACGAGGCAATGTCACGCTTTGGCGGTCGCAGCTTCGACGGCGCGGCGCGCCAGCACCGCGATCAGATGGGCGCGATATTCGGCGCTGCCATGCAGGTCGCTGTTGAGACCTTCCGGCGACACCGTCAAACCGTCGAGCACCTTGTGCGAGAAGCGCTTCTTCAGGGCTTCCTCGAACGCGGTGACGCGGAACACGCCGTCGGAGCCGGCGCCGGTGACGGCGACGCGCACATCCGACGGGCGCTTGGCGACGAACACGCCGACCAGCGCGTAGCGCGAGGCCTGGTTGCGGAATTTGACGTAGGCTGCCTTCTTCGGCAGCGGGAACATCACCCTGGTGATGATCTCGTCGCTCTCGAGCGTGGTCGAGAACAACCCTTGAAAGAATTCTTCCGCCTTGAGGCGGCGCTTGTTGGTGATGATGGTGGCGCCGAGCGCGAGCACGGCGGCGGGATAATCGGCGGTCGGATCATTGTTGGCGAGCGAGCCGCCAATAGTGCCTTTGTGGCGCACGGCGGGATCGCCGATCTGGCCGGCGAGTTCGGCGAGCGCCGGAATCGCCTCGCCGACGATGCCGGAAGTGGCGACATCGGCATGTTTCGCGGTCGCGCCGATCACCAGCGAGCGGCCCTTCATCTCGATCGCATCCAGCCCCTCGATATGGGAGAGGTCGACCAGATGCGGCGGGCTCGCGAGCCGCTGCTTCATCACCGGCACCAGGGTATGGCCGCCGGCAATCAGCTTGGCATCCTCGTTCTTGACCAGGAGATTGGCGGCTTGGCGCACGGTCGCCGGACGATGATATTTGAATTCGTACATGAGGACTTCCTGATCGCTTTCGCGATGATGTCAGTTATGCGAGATCGGAGTTCGCCATCGCCTTGGCGCCGGCCGCGATCGATTGAACGATGTTCTGATAGCCGGTGCAGCGGCACAGATTGCCTTCCAGCTCTTCGCGGATGGTTTGGTCGGAGAGATCGTGGCCCTTGCGATGGACGATGTCGACCGCGGTCATGATCATGCCGGGCGTGCAGAAGCCGCACTGCAATCCGTGATGCTCGCGGAAGGCCTCCTGCATCGGATGCAGCGGCGCGCCGTCGGCGGCAAGCCCCTCGATCGTCTTCACCTCGTGGCCGTCGGCCATCACCGCAAGCGTGGTGCAGGACTTCACCGCCTTGCCATCGAGATGCACCACGCAGGCGCCGCATTGCGAGGTGTCGCAGCCGACATGGGTGCCGGTCAACCGCAGGTTTTCGCGGAGAAACTGGACCAGCAGGGTACGGGGATCGACATTGGCGTTAACGGGGTTGCCGTTCACGATCATGGAAATTTTGGCCATCAGCACTCTCTTGTCTGCACCGCCGCATGACGGCAGAACAGTGTTTAAATCATTCCAAACGCTATAATATGGGCCATCCCGGCAATGAGCAACCTCGCCGGGAACATGCCGGACGCGACTTTAGGCGGCGCTAGCCCTGCACCGCCTTGGCGAAATTCGCGAAGAATTCGTCGGCCAGTTTCTTGGCCGTGCCGTTGATCAGGCGCTGACCGAGCTGGGCCAGCTTGCCGCCGATCTGGGCCTCGACATTGTAGCTTAGAAGCGTGCCACCGTCCTTCTCGGCAAGACCTACCGTCGCGCCGCCCTTGGCGAAGCCGGCTACGCCGCCCTCGCCTTCACCCGAGATCTTGTAGCCGTTGGGCGGATCGAGATCGCTCAAGGTGACCTTGCCCTTGAAGCGCGCGGACACCGGCCCGACCTTCATTTTGGCGACCGCGCGAAAGCCGTGCTCGTCGGTCTTCTCCAGTTCCTCGCAGCCGGGGATGCAGGTCTTCAGCACCTCCGGATCGTTCAGCTTGGCCCACACGGCCTCGCGCGGCGCCGCAAGCTGGACTTCGCCGTTCATTGTCATGGCCATCGTCGTGCCTCCCGCATCGCTTCTATTGTCCCCAAGTAAAGCACGCACGCGCCAAAAGGAAGAGGATCAGCGATGCATATTCGCAGCGCAGCAGGCCGAAGCGTGCGCTTTGGGATTGGCAGAGGCAGGAGGTAATGGTTAGGTCTTGCACCCATGAGCACCGCCCTCTCCCCTCTGCTCGCCCCCTTGCTGCCGAGTCCCGCCATGCGCGCGGCCTGCGACGATGTCGCATGCCTGCAGAATATGCTCGATTTCGAAGCAGCACTGGCGCGCGCCGAAGCCGCGACCGGCGTCATCCCCAAAAGCGCGGCTTCGCCGATCGCGAAGGCCTGCACGGCCGGTTCGTTCGACCTTGCGGTGTTGGCCGAGGCCGCGAGGCGCTCCGGCAATCTCGCGATCCCGCTGGTGAAGGCGCTCACCGCCCATGTCGGCAAGGCCGACACTGAGGCCGGGCGCTATGTGCATTGGGGCGCCACCAGCCAGGACGTGATCGATACCGCAGCCATGCTGACCTTGCGCGCCGGCATCGATGCGCTGCTTGGCGACCTCAACCGCGCCGTCGCAGGTGTTGCGCGGCTCGCCCGGCAGCATCGCAATACGGCCGTCGTCGCGCGTACCTGGCTGCAACATGCCTTGCCGATGCCGTTCGGCCAGAAACTCGCGGAATATGCCGCGGCCCTTGCCCGCTCGCGCTCTCGGCTGAAGCGGCTGCGCGGCGAAACCCTGGCGCTGCAATTCGGCGGCGCGGCCGGAACATTGGCCGCGCTCGGCGACAAGGGTCTATTGGTCGCGGAGAAGCTCGCCGAGGGGCTGAAACTGCCGCTGCCGGAGGCGCCCTGGCATTCCCATCGCGACCGCTTCGCGGAGGCTGCTTCCGTGCTCGCGATCGTGAGCGGCTCCTGCGGCAAGATCGCACGCGATGTGTCGCTAATGATGCAGACCGATGTAGCAGAAGCCTTCGAGCCGTCGGGCGAAGGCCGCAGCGGCTCCTCCACCATGCCGCACAAGCGCAACCCGGTGGCTTCCGCAAGCGCGCTCGCCGCAGCCACCATGGCGCCCAATCTCGCCGCGACGATGTTTGCCGCGCAGGTGCATGATCACGAACGCGGCGCGGGGCCATGGCATGCGGAATGGCAGACCCTGCCGGCACTGCTGTTGGTCACATCGGGCGCGCTTGCGGCCATTGTCGTCATCGCCGAAGGACTGCAAATCGATGTGAGGCGCATGCGCTTCAACCTCGATGCGACGGGCGGGCTGATCATGGCGGAAGCGGTGACGTTCGCGCTTGCCGAAAAGATCGGCAAGAGCGAGGCGCATCATCTGATCGAGGCCGCCAGCAAGAAGGCCGTCGCGGACAAGAAAGCGCTGCGCGAGGTGCTGACCACCAACCCGAAAATCACCTCGCATCTCGGTGCGGAGCAATTTGAAAAACTGTTCGAGCCAATGGCCTATCAGGGCGTCTCGCAAACCCTGATCGACCGCCTGCTCGCCTCGTTCGACGATAAGCAATGCAGATATCGTTGCCGGGCTTGACCCGGCAATCCATCTTCTTGAATGGACTCTTTTTGATGGATGCGCGGGTCATCAGAGGTTAAAACGCGCTTCGCGCTTTCGCCGCGCATGATGAGGGTTACAAGATGCCGATGATCGACGCCGACGGTTGCCTGCTGAACGTATCCGTCGAAGGCCGCGACGGCGGGCCGACGCTGATGCTGTCGAATTCGCTGGGCTGCACCTTGCATATGTGGGAGCCGCAGATGAAGGCGCTGACGCAGGTGTTTCGCGTCATCCGCTATGACCGCCGTGGCCACGGCAAGTCGGGCGTGCCGCCCGGCCCCTATTCGATGGAGCGTTTAGGCCGCGACGCACTCGCGATCCTCGACGACCTCAACATTGAGAAGACGCATTGGTGCGGGCTGTCGATGGGCGGCATGGTCGGGCAATGGCTGGGCGCGAATGCGCCCGAACGTTTCGGCAAGATCATCCTCGCCAATACCGCTTGCTATTATGCCGATCCCACCAACTGGCTCAACCGCATCAAGGCGGTGAAGGAAGGCGGCATTGCCGCCATCGCCGATACCGTGATCGCTACCTGGCTGTCGGCGGATTGCAGGGAGCGCGAGCCGCAGATCGCCGCGAAGATGAAAGCCATGCTGCTCGCCTCGCCGGTCGAGGGCTACCTCGCCTGCTGCGAAGCCTTGAGCACGCTCGACCAGCGCGAGCTGTTGCCGAAGATCAAAAGCCCGACCTTGGTGATCGCCGGACGGCACGACATGGCAACCCCGATTGCGGCCGGCGAATTGATCCGCAGCAAGATTCCCGGCGCGAGCCTGACTATTCTGGACGCCGCGCATATTTCCAATGTCGAGCAGCCGCACGCCTTCACCGAGGCGGTCGTGGGCTTTTTGACGCAACGCTGATGAGAGGCAATCATGGACGATCAACAGCGCCGCGATAGCGGCATGGTTCAGCGCCGCAAAGTGCTCGGCAATGCCTGGGTCGACAAGTCGATCGCGGGCAAGAATTCGTTCAACGCAGATTTCCAGGACCTGATCACGCGTTACGCCTGGAACGAGATCTGGACGCGCCGGCATTTCGACGAGCGTACCCGCCGCGTGCTGGTGATCGGCACCCTGGTAGCGCTCGGGCAATGGGACGAATTCCGCCTGCACGTGCGCGCAGCGCTTACCGAAGGAGGCTTCACGCCCGACGACATCAAGGAGATCCTGCTGCAGCAGGCGATCTATTGCGGCGTGCCCGCGGCCAATCACGCCGTCAGGGAAGCTTCAGCGATTGTGCAGGAGCTCGGGCTGCTCAAGAGCTAGCGCATGGGTCATCGGCTGAGCCTGCGACGGCGCGGGACGCTCGACCGTGAGCACGATCGCGGTGCCGAGCAGCAGCAACAGTTCCGTCGCGTGCAGCTTGAGCGCTGCGGCCTCGCCGAAATGCGCAGCCATCACCATCAGGGCAAAGCTGATCAGGCTGCCGATGCCAAGCGCCATGCCGAGCGCTTCGTCGCAACCACCGGCCTTGCGGACCGCGGGGCGGCTGATCAGCACAACAAAGATTGCGAAAAACGCAACCACCGTCAGCCGGCCCAACGCCAAGAGCCAGGCGGCGCGGACCGTGCCTGTCGCCGCCAGTTGCAGATAGTCGCTGACAAACAGCGCGGCCGATACGTTCGGCCGCTCGTAGAAGCCATGGATCGGCGAAGTAATGATCCTGAAAGCGATGATGGTCCAGGTCGGAATGAAATAGGCCGCCAACAGCGCGCCGTTGAATGAGCTGATCCGCCAGTTCGTGGACATGCCGCTTCCCGCTTTGCGTCCCGCGGCGCTTCCGATGCGGGCGCCCGCAGCTTTGCGGCTGACTTAACTCGCTTAAAGTGCAAGCTTCAATTTAAACCCTTTATTTACCTTAATCGCGCGGCTGGTTGGAGGTGGTCGTCACCCCCCGGGCAAAAGCGCAAAGCGCGTCTTCGCGCTAGACGACCCGGGGGTCCATCCTCTTCGAAGGAGATGGATGGCCGGATCAAGTCCGGCCATGATGGATCGCAAAGTGCCCCCAAAAGAAAAGTCCCGCCTTCCGGCGGGACCTTCCTTGCTCTCACTTGGGTTGACTTCCGAACTAACGTCCGCCCTTGCCCTGCTGGCCGGGGTTTTGCTGGCCGGGTTTTTGGCCTTGACGGTCCGGTTCTTGCCGTTGCTGTCCGGGCTTCTGGCCGCCACCCTGCTGCTGGCCGGGCTTCTGACCCGGGTTCTGATTCTGCTGACCCGGGTTCTGATTCTGGCTGGACATTCGGGATCTCCCTTTGTTGACCCTAGCCCGAAATAACCGCCAGGGCCGGGTTCCGTTCCGAGGCAATCACGGTTCCGCCGCCGTTATTCTGCGGCGTTGCCTCGTTAGTCCCTTGACACCGGCTTGGCAGCACAACCCGTGCGAAAACAACCCTGTACAACCCGCGTTAGCCGGCGGTGGCTGTTGCCGGCTCCGGTTCCCACCTGTTAGAAGCGGTCCGACGCGCCGGTTAAGGCTGCCCGGGGCCCTCGCCGCGTCAACTTCAAGCGGCAGCCCATGGATTATTTCGCCCAGCAACTGATCAACGGCCTCGTGCTTGGCTCAATCTACGGCTTGATCGCCATCGGCTACACCATGGTCTATGGCATCGTCGGCATGATCAATTTCGCTCATGGCGATATCTTCATGATCGGCGGCTTTATAGCGCTGATCACGTTCCTGATCCTGGTCTCCTTCGGACTGACCGCGGTTCCCGTGATC
>Ga0213853_10093350_pt1 | contig 15707 bp, 16 predicted proteins | sample ABR_2016_MetaT_FD_164456 | JGI IMG/M metagenome (GOLD analysis project Ga0213853, IMG submission 164456) | Metatranscriptome of freshwater sediment microbial communities from post-fracked creek in Pennsylvania, United States - ABR_2016... | ecosystem: Environmental > Aquatic > Freshwater >...
CTTCAATCGGACGCGCGACCGCGCGGCCGCGCTGGTCGCGAGACTGCGCCCGCTCGTGGGCCAGGCGGCCATCGTGGCGGCAACGGCCAATCCGTCCGGATACGAGCTGATCGTCAATTGCACGTCGCAGGGCCTGAAGGCCGACGACCCGCTCCCGTTCGATCCTGCGCGCGTCGATGCCGGCGCCGCCGTGATCGACATCATCATGAGCCGCCAGCCGACGCCCTTGCTGCGCGAATGCCGCGCGCGCGGGCTGCGTGCCGAGGCCGGCTTCGAAATGCTGGTGCAGCAGGTGCCGGAGTACCTGCGCTACTTCGGCTTCGACGCCGTCGCGCGGGCGATGCAGTCCGATCTTGGGGAAATTCGCGCGCTGCTCTATCCGAAGTGAACACCGCTGCCCACGGACCCAACAGCTTCGGAACCCGCGTCATCCCAGCGGCCCCCGGTCGAGAGCGCCCGATGACCCCCCGGAAATCCAGATGAGCATTTTCGACGAGACGAAGATCGACGGGCATTGCCACGTGCTCGATCCGGATCGCTTTCCCTATGCCGCCGACGTCGGCTATCGACCCGCGGGACAGGAAATCGGCACCTACGATCAGTACCTTCAGGTGATGGATGCCTACGGCATCGCGCACGCGCTTCTCGTGGGTCCCAATTCCGGATACGGCTTCGACAACCGCTGCCTGCTCGATGCGATCCAGCGCGGAAGAGGGCGTTTCCGGGGCATCGCCGTCGTGCACAACGACATTTCGCGCCAGGACCTCGCGGCGCTCCGATCGGCCGGGGTGATTGGCGTCGCGTTCAACGCGACCGTGCTCGGCGTGGACTACTACGCCGGCGCCGACGCGCTGCTGAAGACACTCGCGGAATTGGACATGTTCGTTCAGGTGCAGGTCGAGCGCGACCAACTTGTCGCGTTGCGTCCGATGCTGGAGCGCGGCGGCGCGTCCATCCTGATCGACCACTGCGGTAGGCCCTTTCCAGGGGATGGGCTCGACCAGCCGGGGTTCCAGGCGCTCCTGGCGCTATCCCGGACCCGGCGCGCTGTCGTCAAGCTTTCCGGCTACCAGAAGTTTTCGCAGGTGCCGCCGCCGCATGACGACGCACTGGTCTTCGTTCGGGCACTGCTCGACGCGTTCACGTTGGATAGCTGCGTATGGGGTTCGGACTGGCCATTCCTGAAAGCGATGCAGCACTTGGATGTCGGTCCACTGTTGCGTCAGGTGGAGCGACTCTTGCCGCAGGCCAGCGACCGGCGCCGCTTGTGGTGGGACACGCCGCGACGGCTGTTCGGAATTCCGGACGCGGTCGCGCGTCCGGAATGAGCTTCGCGACCTACTCGTCGCGCTCGTCGACGTCGGTGCCGGCGCCGCAGGCAAAGTTCGCGGCGTCATCGATGCTGCCGTGACCGCGATAGACGGCCTTCTGGGGATACGGACATAGTGGGCGGGTCCGGTCGACCGTACCGCTCGAATTCGCATGGGAGGCAACGATCTGATCCGGTGCCTTGCCCGATTCGACCCACTTTTCGAGCGCGCCGAGCGCATCGAAGGTGTTTGGTCCGTAGCCCCCGCCGCAGTGTTGCATCCCGGGCGCCATGAACAGCCGCGCGAAAGATTTCGTTTCCTCGATCGCGTCTTCCGCGTCGCGGTGATGGCGCGCGTTGCGCACCGAGTTGACGACGCTCTCGTAGTAGCTCACCGTATTGCGCGGCCCGATGTTCTGGTCAGCCCAGCCGTGATAGAGGATCAGCTTGCCCCGGCGAGCACGAAAGCCCGAGATGTCCGGGTTGATCGCGTCGAGCACCGGCGCATAGGTCTTGTCGGCCGCGAGGATGACTGCAAAGTCCGTTTCGCTGTTGAAATCGAAGCTCGGGAAGTTCCAGTTCGCATCGCCATAGATGAGGTAGCGGAAGTAGGCCAGCGGCGGATCGATCGTCTGGACGATGTGGCCATCCCAGCCGAGTTCGCTGCCCTGCTCGTAGCCTGGCCAGAACGACTTGCCGGTGCCCGGATTGTGCAGTCCCGCATGGATTTTCCGCGTCCAGTCCACCTCGTCCTTCGTCAGGCAATTCGGGCCGTCGGCGCCACTGCACTGAATCGCCGCGGGATCGAAATGGCACTTGCGCGGATCGTCGATGAGCCCGTCCTCGAGGCCGTCGAGCTTGTCGCAGGCGGCGATCGCGGCGCTCTGGATCAGTGCCAGCTTGCTGATCATTCCCTGCGGATTTGCCTGTGCGAGCCAGGCCGGATAGACCTCACCCGGCCACATATGCGTCGGGTAGTTGGCCGGTGCGCCTGCGACGATGCCGTCATAGTCCTGCGGGAAGCGTTGGGCCTCGGAGAGACCCTCCTCGCCGCCGTTGGAGCAACCCGTGAAATAGGCATGTCGGGCCGGCTCGCCGTAGTAGCGCTTGACGATGGCCTTGGCGGCGACGGCCGTCACGTGGTGCGCGCGGATCGCGAAGTCCTTGACGAGTTCGGGATGACCCTGCATCCAGCTGCCGTCGAGCAGGAACGCCTCGTGGCCGGCATCCGTGCTGGCGGTCGCGTAGTTGCGCGCCAGCGCCTTCTGCATGTCGCCATAGGCGATGAAGCCCGACAGGCCTGCGCCGCCGACGCCGTTGAACTTGCCGTTCCAGCCGGAGACGGGCATCCAGACTTCGAATTGGATGTTCGATACCGGTGTCGGTTTGATGACCCCGGCGACGCGACAGATCGATTGCGCCAACGGCCCGCTCATGCCGTCGAACGCTTGGGCCGGGACGGGCGTGCTTCCCGACGGCGCGATGGCAGCGACCGTGATGGTGGTATCCGGCAGGTCCAGCGTCGCGAGGTCCGCACAGGGCGTTGCCGCAGCGACGGAAATGCACGACCACGCCGCGGCGGCCGCGATCAGGCAGGCAAGTTTCTTCTTGCGCATCATTGTGAACTCCCGGGTCTCGTTGTTTCAACTACTGGACGGCTCAGTCGATCGCGCGGTTGCGCGACCGGCGGCCGTACGCGAAGGTAGGCGCCGCGAGCGCGGCCCGCAAGCGCAAAGCGCTGCATGACCCTTCAGATTTCCTTATCGGCGATTCGACGAGCAAACCGATGTCCGAAAACGCGCCTCGCGTCGCCGGTTTCGAAATCGGACTCGCCGTGCTGGGTGCCTTTGATCGGGAGTCGCCGCGCTTGACGATCGGGCAAATCGCCGCGCGCTGTTCGATTTCGCGCTTCGCCGCGCGGCGCTATCCGACAACACTCGTTGCCTTGGGATATGCCGATATGCCGAATCCGACGGAAGTGCGGCGAACGCCGTTCGGCGTGTGCTGCGCAGCTTGCGGCGAGCTGCCGACGCGGCGGGCAAACATCTCTGACGCGTTGCAGCACCGGACGACGCATTGGCGTTTCGCGATTTTGGTGCATTATCCGCACCAAAACGCTTGAGCCACGGCGCTCTACTCCTTTGCGCGTAGGGTGGTGGGCAGGGCGGAAACCAGAATCGCCTTGCCAACCTGCTCGAGTTGATGCGACCGAGATCCCGTGCGTACGCCAACTGCCGATCCACTTCCCAGCCTGTGGTCGCTTCGTGCCTTCAAGTCGGTCGCCGAGACTGGAAGCGTGAGCCGTGGTGCGGCGCAGATTCTTCGCGCTCCTTCCACGCTGACGCGCTCGATCCGCGAACTGGAATCCCATCTCGGCGTGGAGCTCTTCGAGCGCAAGCCGCGCGGCATGTTGCTCACCGAGTTCGGAAACGTTGTCCTGTTGCGGGCGCAGCAGGCTGAAGGAGAACTGCTGGCGGCCTGGCAAGACATCGTCGAGATGGCGTTCGCCGCAGACTGTTCGGACCGCTCGAGCGTCCTGCACGCACTGTTCGATTGCAAGCGGCTGGCCGTGCTGATCGACCTGGTCGATCACCGCCATATGCCGACGGTCGCGGCGCTGCGCGGCATAAGCCAACCCGGCATCAGCATGCACGTCCGGAGTCTCGAACAGGCGCTCGGGACGCGCCTGTTCGAACGCACCGCGCGAGGTCTGCGACCGACGTCGGCCGCAAGCCTGTTGGCATCGCGGGCGCGTCGGGCGATCGCCATTCTCGACTTGATCCGGCAGGATATTTCCTTGATCCAGGGTTGCGCCGAGGGCTGCGTCAGGGTCGGCGCGCTGCCGCTCGGCCGCGCGATGATCCTGCCCACTGCGATCGCCAGGCTCATCGCCAAATACCCGCGGTTGAAGGTGATGACGGTCGAGAGCCCTTATGAATCGCTGGTGAAGGGCTTGAGAGACGCCGAGATCGATTTCGTCCTGGGCGCGCTTCGGCCGTCGAGTGCCACGCCCGATCTTTCGACGGAGGCCCTGTTCACCGACGACGTTTCGCTCGTCGCTCGCCAGGGTCATCCTTTGACCGCCAAGCATCCGGTATCGATCAAGGATCTGGACGGGGTCGGATGGGTCATGTCGCGTGTCGGCGCACCGACATGCAAGCTCTTTGCGGCGATGTTCGAGAGGCTCGGACATCGCGCGCCGACGCCTGCCGTCGAGACCGGTGATCTCGCGATCTTGCGCAGCCTATTGATCCAGAGCGACCTGGTGACGGTCCTGTCAAGCTACCAGCTGTTCTATGAGTTGCAGGATGAACGCATTGCGAGGCTCGACTTCGACTGTGGCGACGTGCGGCGAGAGATCGGCATCATTCGTTCCGCCCGGTCGACGCTGTCGGCGGCGGCGGCTTCGCTGATTTCCGAGATCCGCGCTGTCGCCAGGGAGATCCCTTGCGGGATCGCCGGGCGGGCACCGAGTCCGGAGGAGGCCGCTGGTGATGGCCGGGCGCGGGTCGAGACGGAACCGGGCTTGGTATCCGCCGGTCCCGAATTGCGTTAGTCCGACCGGGGCGCGCCGTTGTCGCGCAGCGCCGGCGCGACGCTTTCCTCGATCTCGTGCCGCAGCCACTGGTGCAGCGGATCGGTCTGGTGGCGCAGGTGCCAGATCAGGTACATCGGCATCGGCGCGCAGCGCAGCGGGGGAGGCGCGGTCGCCAGGCTGCGCATCAGGTCGAGGCGCAGCAGGCTCGGCAGCGTCGCGAGCAGCGGCGTGCCGCGCAGCAGCGCCGGAATGCCGGCGAAGCCCGGAACCGTCGCAATGAAGCGGCGCACGACGCCGCGCTCGGCGAACTGGCGGTCGATGTCGAGCGCGCGCCGCGGCTCGTAGACGACCGTCACGTGTTCCGCGGCAAGGTAGTCGGCGAGCGACCGCGGCGCCGCGCGCTGCGCGGCGTCGTAGAAGACGAGGTAGTTGTCCTCGAACAGCCGCTTCTGCATCAGGTCCGGCGCATCGGGCGGCCGCGGCGAGATGATCATCTGGCAATGTCCCTCGCGCAGGTCCTCGGCGCTCGGCACGCCGGACGGGATGATCCGCAGCGACAGCCCGGGCGCGCGCTGGCGAGTGCGCCGCAGCAAGGTCGGCAGCAGCAGGTCGCGCTGCAGGTCGTTGGCGGCGATCGTCACGGTCGTCACGACTGTTGCCGGGTCGAAGCCGCCAGAACTCGCGAATCGGCGCAGGTCCTCGAGCAGCATGCGCGCGGGCTGGGCGAGCGCTTCGGCGCGCGCGGTCGGCACGATGCCGCGACCTGACTTGACGAACAGCGGATCGCCGACGATGCGGCGCAGCTTGTCGAGCAGGTGGCTGACCGCCGATTGCGTGACGCCGAGCCGGTCGGCGGCGCGCGTGATCGAACCTTCCTCGAGGATCGCGACCAGCAGTTCGAGCAGCTGGCCGTTCAGATCCGAATGATCGAAACGGTTCATGGGAGCAATCGACGAATTGGGCTTTTTTCGATTGATTCGGAGACGAATACTACGTCCCGGAACAAGCCAGAGCCAGATCGAACCGGCGCAACCCAAAGGAGACCGCGATGAGCCGCCAGCCCCCGATACCCGGCACGACCATCTTCGACGGCGTGCAGGCCCGCAAGGGCTATGCGCTGAACAAGATGTGCTATTCGTTCAACGACGCCGCGAACCGCAAGGCCTTCCTGGCCGACGAGGACGGCTATTGCGCGCGTTACGGGCTGAACGCCGAGCAGCGCGCCGCGATCGCCGCGCGCAATGTGCTGCAGCTGATCGCGGCCGGCGGCAATGCCTACTACCTGGCCAAGTTCGCCGGCATCTTCGGACTGGACATGCAGGACATCGGTGCCCAGCAGACCGGACTGAGCAAGGAGGAATTCAATGCCAAGCTCATCGCGGCACGCGGCTAGCCGGAAACGAGGAGACTGACATGGCAAGGATCATCGGTGGTGTCACCACGTCGCACGTGCCGGCCATCGGCGGCGCGATCGCGAATGGGCGGCAGCAGGATTCCTACTGGAAGCCGTTTTTCGACGGCTTCATCCCGGTACACCAGTGGCTGGCCGAGGCCAGGCCCGACGTCGCGATCGTGTTCTACAACGACCACGGGCTGAACTTCTTCCTCGACAGGATGCCGACCTTCGCGATCGGCGCGGCGCCCGAGTACCGCAATGCCGACGAGGGCTGGGGCATTCCGATGGTGCCGCCGTTCGCCGGCCACCCGGAACTGTCGTGGCACATCATCGAATCGCTGGTCGGCGAGGACTTCGACCTGACGACCTGCCAGGAGATGTCGGTCGATCATGCGTTCACGTTGCCGATGGCGCTGCTGTGGCCGGATCAAAAGTGGCCGGTCCGGGTCGTGCCGGTCTGCATCAACACCGTGCAGGCCCCGCTGCCGAGCGCTGCGCGCTGCTACAAGCTGGGCCAAGCGGTCGCCCGCGCGGCCGCTTCGTGGCCGGGCGACGAGAAGATCGTCGTGCTGGGCACCGGTGGGCTGTCGCACCAGCTCGACGGCGAGCGCGCCGGCTTCATCAACAAGGACTTCGACCTGCGCTTCATGGACAGCATGGTCAAGGATCCGACCTGGGCGACGCGGTTCAACACCCACCAGCTCGTCGATCAGACCGGCACGCAGGGCGTCGAACTGCTGATGTGGCTCGCGGCGCGCGCCGCGCTGGGCGAACGCGTGCGCCAGAGGCACGCGAACTATCACATCCCGATCTCGAACACGGCCTCCGGCCTGATGCTGCTCGAGGCGGCCTAGGCCAGGGGGGCGCAGGCCGCCCGGGCGTCGCCGCCCGCGCGCGGCCTCGCGATTTCCCGGTAAATTAGTCGCCGGGATCGCGAAGTTCGAATGCCGTATTGCCCGGCGCCTGGGCGCCCAGTGCCTGCAAACCGGATCGAGGACGTCGCATGGCAACCGAAATCAAAATCATTTCGTCGATGGCAACGCGCCAGTTGCTCGCCGATCTCGTGTTCCGCTTCCAGCAGCAGTCGGCAACCCGCGTCACAATCGAGTCGGTCGGCGGCGTCGATGCCGCGAAGCGCGTGCAGGCCGGCGAGGCCTTCGACGTCGCCGTGCTCGCGTCGGACGCGATCGAGAAGCTCATCGCCGCCGGGAAGATCGTCGCCGCGAGCCGCGTCGACCTCGTCAAGTCCGGCGTCGCGGTCGCCGTGCGCGCGGGCGCGCCGCGGCCCGACATCGGTACGGAGGACGCCGTCAAGTGCGCGGTGCTTGCGGCCCGCAGCCTGGGCTACTCGACCGGGCCGAGCGGCGTGCAGCTGGCCAAGCTCTTCGAGCGCTGGGGCATCGCCGGGACGATCCGTGGTCGCATCGTCCAGGCACCGCCCGGCGTACCGGTCGGTTCGCTGGTCGCGGACGGCAGGATCGAACTCGGCTTCCAGCAACTCAGCGAGCTGATGAGCCTGCCCGGCATCGACGTGATCGGTCCGCTGCCGCCGGCGATCCAGATCGTCACGACATTCAGCGCAGGGCGTACCGCGACGTCGACCCGGCCCGACGCGGTCGGCGCCCTTCTGGATTTCATGAGCGCGCCGGCCACGGCCGACGCAAAGCGACGGCAAGGCATGGAACCGGCCTGAGAACCGATCTTCCGAGGAGACCCGCAGATGATCATCGATTGCCACGGCCACTACACGACGGCCCCGAAGGCGCTGGAGACCTGGCGCAATGCGCAGATCGCCGGCATCAAGGACCCGCCGGCCATGCCGCGCGCCGCGGACCTGAAGATCAGCGACGACGAGCTGCGCGAGACGATCGAGACCAATCAGCTGCGCCTGATGAGGGAGCGCGGCAGCGACCTGACGATCTTCAGCCCGCGCGCAAGCTTCATGGCGCACCACATCGGCGACTTCCAGGTCTCGTCGACCTGGGCGGCGATCTGCAACGAGCTGTGCTACCGGGTCGGCAGGCTGTTTCCGAACAGCTTCGTCCCGGCCGCGATGCTGCCGCAGAGCCCGGGCGTCGCCCCGAAGACCTGCCTGCCGGAACTGGCGCGCTGCGTCGAGCAATACGGCAACGTGGGCATCAACCTGAACCCCGACCCGTCGGGCGGCCACTGGAATTCGCCGCCGCTGTCCGATCGCCACTGGTACCCGATCTACGAGAAGATGGTCGAGTACGACATTCCAGCGATGATCCATGTGAGCACGAGCTGCAACGCGTGCTTCCACACGACCGGCGCGCACTACCTGAACGCCGACACGACCGCGTTCATGCAATGCCTGACGTCCGACCTGTTCAAGGACTTCCCGACGCTGCGCTTCATCATCCCGCACGGCGGCGGCGCGGTGCCTTACCACTGGGGGCGCTTCCGCGGTCTTGCGCAGGAGCTGAAGAAGCCACTGCTGACCGAGCACCTGCTGAAGAACATCTTCTTCGACACCTGCGTCTATCACCAGCCGGGCATCGACCTGCTGACCAAGGTGATCCCGGTCGACAACATCCTGTTCGCGAGCGAGATGATCGGCGCGGTGCGCGGCATCGATCCGGAGACCGGCCACTACTACGACGATACGAAGCGCTACATCGAGGCGTCGACGATCGTCGTCGGCAGCGACCGCCACAAGATCTACGAGACCAACGCGCGACGCGTCTTTCCGCGGCTCGATGCCGCACTGAAGGCCCAGGGGAGATAACCATGCACGAACTCGGAATCGTCAAGCGCAACATCCAGCGCGCCGACCGGGCGGCGGTCGAGCGGCTCGCCGCGTACGGCTCGGCCACCGTGCACGAGGCGATGGGACGCGTCGGCCTGATGAAGCCTTACATGCGCCCGATCTACGCCGGCGCGCAGGCCTGCGGAACCGCTGTGACCGTGCTGCTGCAGCCCGGCGACAACTGGATGATGCACGTCGCCGCCGAGCAGCTGAAGCCCGGCGACATCGTCGTCGCGGCGTGCACCGCCGACAACACCGACGGATTCTTCGGCGATCTGCTGGCGACGAGCTTTCGCGCGCGCGGCGCCGTGGGCCTCGTCATCGACGGCGGCTGCCGCGACGTCAAGGACCTGACCGCGATGAAATTCCCGGTGTTCTCGCGCGCGATCAGCGCGAAAGGCACCGTCAAGGCGACGCTGGGTTCCGTGAACGTCCCGGTCGTCTGCGCCGGGATGATCGTCAACCCCGGCGATGCGGTGCTGGCCGACGACGATGGCGTCGTCGTCGTGCCGGCGGCATGGGTCGGCAAGGTCGCCGAGGCGGCCGCCGCGCGCGAGGCGAACGAGGCCGACAAGCGCGCGAAGCTCGCCGCCGGCGTGCTCGGACTCGACATGTACAAGATGCGCGAGCCGCTCGAGAAGGCCGGCCTGAAGTACGTCGACTGACGATGTCGATCGATCCGCAGCGCCGGCATGTAGGGCTCGTCGGCTACGGCGAGGTCGGGCGCGTCGAGGCCGACCGGATTCTTGCCCATTTCTAGAAGGACTGAACCGATGAGTTTCCAGAAGACCCCCGGCTGGCTGGACTGGTACGCCGGTCCGTCGAAGCCGCAGTTCAAGGTGCCGGCGGGCAGCGTCGACGCGCACTGCCACGTCTTCGGCCCCGGCGACGAGTTCCCGTTTGCGCCCGAGCGCAAGTACACGCCGTGCGACGCCTCGAAGGCGCAGCTCTATGCGCTGCGCGATCATCTCGGCTTCGCCCGCAACGTCGTCGTGCAGGCCACCTGCCACGGCGCCGACAACCGCGCGATGGTCGACGCGCTGGCGCATTCCGGCGCCAAGGCGCGCGGCGTCGCGACCGTCCGGCGCACGATCACCGACGCCGAACTGCGGGCGATGCATGCCGCGGGCGTGCGCGGAGTGCGCTTCAACTTCGTCAAGCGGCTCGTCGACTTCACGCCGAAGGACGAGTTGATGGAGATCGCCGCCCGCATCCATCCGCTCGGCTGGCACGTCGTGATCTACTTCGAGGCCGTCGACCTGCCCGAACTGTGGGACTTCTTCACCGCGCTGCCGACGACGGTCGTCGTCGATCACATGGGCCGGCCCGACGTGTCCAAGCCCGTCGACGGGCCCGAATTCGCATTGTTCGTCAAGCTGATGCGCGAGCATCCGAACATCTGGTCCAAGGTCAGCTGCCCGGAGCGGCTGTCGCTCGGCGGCCCGCGGGCGCTGGCCGGCGAACGCCAGCCGTATCGCGACGTCGTTCCGTTTGCGCGCCGCATCGTCGAGCAGTTCCCCGACCGCGTCCTGTGGGGCACCGACTGGCCGCATCCGAACCTGAAGGATCACATGCCCGATGACGGCCTGCTGGTCGATTTCATCCCGCAGATCGCGGTGACGCCGACGCTGCAGCGGCGCCTGCTGGTCGACAACCCGATGCGCCTGTACTGGGCCGAGGAGGCTTGATGTCGCTCGACAAACCCTATCTTGACGTGCCCGGCACGACGATCTTCGACGCCGAGCAGTCGCGCAGGGGATATCACCTGAACCAATTCTGCATGTCGCTGATGAAGGCCGCGAACCGCGCGCGCTTCAAGTCCGACGAACGCGCCTATCTCGACGAATGGCCGATGAGCGAGGAACAGAAGCAGGCCGTGCTCGCGCGCGACCTGAACCACTGCATCGCGCTGGGCGGCAACATCTATTTCCTCGCGAAGATCGGCGCGACCGACGGCAAGTCGTTCCAGCAGATGGCGGGCAGCATGACCGGGATGACCGAAGCGGAGTATCGCGACATGATGGTGCGCGGCGGCCGATCGATCGAGGGCAACCGCTTCGTCGGCGAGGACGGCGACGCGCAGGCGCATCGCCAGCCGCAGGGCGCTGGCGGCGGACGGGATAGGGGCTGACGATGGCCAGGATCACCGCATCGGTCTATACCTCGCACGTGCCGGCGATCGGCGCGGCGATCGATCTCGGCAAGACCGCCGAGCCGTACTGGGCGCCGCTGTTCGCGGGCTACGAGCCGTCGAAACGCTGGATGGGGCAGCACGTGCCCGACGTGATCTTCCTCGTCTACAACGACCACGCGACGGCCTTCAGCCTCGACCTGATCCCGACGTTCGCGATCGGCACCGCGGCGCAGTTCGCGCCGGCGGACGAAGGCTGGGGACCGCGGCCGGTGCCGATGGTGATCGGGCACCCGGAGCTTGCGTCCCACATCGCGCACTCGGTGATCCAGGACGACTTCGACCTGACGATCGTCAACCGGATGGAGGTCGACCACGGCCTGACCGTCCCGCTGAACCTGCTGTGCGGCACGCCTGCCGCGTGGCCATGCCCGGTGATCCCGTTCGCGGTCAACGTCGTGCAGTATCCGGTACCGTCGGGGCGTCGCTGCTTCAGCCTCGGCCAGGCGATCCGCAGGGCGGTCGAATCGTACGACGCGCCGTTGAACGTGCAGATCTGGGGCACCGGCGGCATGAGCCACCAGCTGCAGGGTCCGCGCGCCGGCCTGATCAACCGGGCCTTCGACACCGCCTTCCTCGACCGGCTGATCGAGGATCCCGCAGGGCTCGCCACCGTTCCGCACATCGACTACGTGCGCGAGGCGGGTTCGGAGGGCATCGAACTCGTGATGTGGCTGATCGCGCGCGGTGCGATGGCGGACGTCGCCGGCGGCGCGAAACCGCGCGTCGTGCACCGTTTCTACCACGTGCCGGCTTCGAACACGGCCGTCGGCCACCTGATCCTGGAGGACAACTGACATGGACAAGACCATCAAGGTCGCGCTGATCGGCGCCGGCGCCTTCGGCGTCAAGCACCTGGACGGCATCAGGAATATCGCCGGGGTCGAGGTCGTCTCGGTGATCGGCCGCGAACTCGACAAGACCCGCGAGGTCGCGCGCCAGTACGGCATCGCGCACGCCGGCACCGATCTGGCCGAAAGCCTCGCACTGAAGGCGCTCGATGCCGTGATCCTTTGCACGCCGACGCAGATGCACGCCGCGCAGAGCGCCGCGTGCCTGAAGGCCGGCAAGCACGTGCAGGTCGAGATTCCGTTGGCCGACAGCCTGCGCGGCGCCGAGGAGGTCCTCGCGCTGCAGAAGAGCACGGGCCTCGTCGCGATGGTCGGCCACACGCGGCGCTTCAATCCGAGCCACCAGTGGGTCCACAAGCGCATCGCGGCCGGAAAGTTCAACATCCAGCAGATGGACGTGCAGACGTATTTCTTCCGCCGCTCGAACATCAATGCGCTCGGCCAGCCGCGCAGCTGGACCGACCACCTGCTGTGGCACCACGCGGCGCACACGGTGGACCTGTTCGCCTACCAGGCTGGCGGCGCGATCGTTCAGGCCAACGCGGTGCAGGGGCCGGTCCACCCGGCGCTCGGCATCGCGATGGACATGAGCATCCAGCTCAGGAGCAGCACCGGCGCGATCTGCACGCTGTCGCTGAGCTTCAACAACGACGGCCCGCTGGGCACCTTCTTCCGCTACATCGGCGACACCGGGACCTATATCGCGCGCTACGACGACCTGTACAACGGCAAGGACGAGAAGATCGACGTCTCGCAGGTCGACGTGTCGATGAACGGCATCGAGCTGCAGGACCGCGAATTCTTCGCCGCGATCCGCGAACGCCGCGAACCGAATTCGAGCGTCGCGCAGGTGCTGCCCTGCTATCGCACGCTGCACGCGCTCGAGGTGCAGCTCGACGCGGCCGCTTGATCGTGCGCCGCAGACGCATCGGTCCGTTCAGCGTCTCGGCGATGGGGCTCGGCTGCATGAGCCTGAACCACGCTTACCGACCGGCGTACGGTGGCCGGCGCGCGCTATTCGGCCGCCGCCCGGCTCGAGATCGATACCGAGGAATGCAGTGACTGAAGGGGCGCAACCATGACAGCACGAACGCGTACCCAGGTCGCCATCGTCGGTGCCGGCCCGTCGGGGCTGCTGCTGGGCCAGCTGCTGCACAAGGCCGGCATCGACGCGATCATCGTCGAGCGCCAGACCGGGGACTACGTGCTCGGGCGGATCCGCGCCGGGGTCCTCGAGCAGGTCACGATCGACCTGCTCGACGAGGCCGGGGTCGGCACGCGGATGCACCGCGAGGGTCTGGTCCACGGCGGATTCGAAGTGATGTACCGCGGCGAGCGCCATCGGATCGACATGAACCGCCTGACCGGCGGCAAGAACGTGATGGTCTACGGTCAGACCGAACTGACGCGCGACCTGATGGATGCGCGCCAGGCCGCCGGCCTGAAGACCGTCTACGCCGCGCAGGACGTCGCGGTCGTCGGATTCGACACCGTGCGGCCGTGCGTCGCCTACCGGAAGGATGGCGAGCGCGTCGAGATCGACTGCGATTTCATCGCCGGCTGCGACGGCTTCCACGGCGTCTGCCGCGCGAGCGCACCGCGCGGCACGATCGCCGAATACGAGAAGGTCTACCCGTTCGGCTGGCTGGGACTGCTGTCGGACACGCCGCCGGTGTCGGACGAACTCATTTACATCAATAGCACGCGCGGCTTCGCGCTGTGCTCGCAGCGCAGCAGGACGCGCAGCCGCTACTACCTGCAGGTGCCGCTGACCGACAAGATCGAGGAGTGGACCGACGACGCGTTCTGGCAGGAATTGCGGATGCGCCTGGACGAGCACGGCCGCGAACGGCTGGTCACCGGCGCGTCGATCGAGAAGAGCATCGCGCCGCTGCGCAGCTTCGTCGCCGAACCGATGCGCTTCGGCCGCATGTTCCTCGCCGGCGACGCGGCGCACATCGTGCCGCCGACCGGGGCCAAGGGACTGAACCTCGCGGCCACCGACGTGAAGTACCTGTCGACGGCGCTGATCGCCTATTACCACGACAAGACCGAGGCCGGCATCGACGGCTACTCCGCCCGCTGCCTCGCGCGCATCTGGAAGGCCGAGCGTTTTTCGTGGTGGTTCACCTCGCTGATGCACCAGTTCCCCGAGGACAGCCGGATCGTCGGCAGATTCCAGGAAGCCGAGCTCGACTACCTGATCCGTTCCGAGAACGGCGCGCGCACGATCGCCGAGAACTACGTCGGCCTGCCGCTCGACTTCAACGACTGACGATCCCGAAGGTCGCGCGCCGGGTCAGTCGTCGTCCGTCGATCGATCGTCCCAACTTGGCGGCATCAACGGGCGGTGATCACGGCAATGTTATCCAAGCCGGCCTTGAAGACACCCTGAACGAGCTTGAGCGTCGCGGCGTCATCCTGACCCGGTTGGGCCTCCTCTTCCGGCCGCTGGAACGTTGCGCTCCAATGCACCACGGAGCCGCCACCAGCCGCGGGCTGGACCCACATCTCGCCGACGTAGTTTGATAGCGGCAGGCTCGTCTTCAGGATCCGATACTTGAAGCGCTTGCGATGCTCGTCGTAGGCTAGCAATTCGCTGATCACGAATCCGCCGCCTTTGAGCTGAAACTCGCGCACCGCGAGCGGTTTGCCGTTCTCGCCGACCAGCAGCCTGGTGCCCTCGGTCGCGGGATGCCATTCGTGGATAGCCCCGAAGGTCTTGAACGAGTCCCACGCCTTCTGTGGCGCCGCCTGCAGCGCAACTTCGCTCCTGTAGGACAACACGGGTCGGGCAGCGAGCGCGGGCAGCGAGAACAGCGCGGCAGCACCGGCAAGGCACAGTCCTAACACCAGGGTAGGTCGGGAACGCGAGGCGAAAATCCTGATCATGGCCATAGTTTCTGCGCCGCCCAGTGGATGGTCACGGAATCGTAGGGTCCAATCGCCGTCGTTGCTATGCTGTAACGGAACAAGCTGTTGACCCCCGCGGAACTGCGGGGGCCATGGGGCCCAGTTCGACCACGGAGGGGCAAATGGCGACGGATGGCCAGACGAACGCGGGAGGCCTGAGCTTGATATCGGCGCGGACCGACCATCTGCCGGAACGCGATAAATTCAGCTATTGGAATGAGGTGATCTGCCGAACGGTGGTGGATCTCGACTGCCGGCCGATCGATCAACCGCATTTCGAGGCGTCGATTGGGGGATTTGACGCGCCGGGTCTCGGCGTCTACGACATCCACACGCGCGCACATTTGGTCTACCGTGAAAAACCGGAGATTTCGAGACTGGACAACGACGCGCTGATCATCAACTACGTGACGGCCGGCACGCTGCATTCGGAGCAGGACGGTCGCTCGGTCGAACTGCGGCCCGGTGACGGAGCGATCAGCGATGCGGCGCGACCGTATTTCCTGCGCTTCGACCAGCCGCTGGGCTGTGTGAGCGTCAAGGTATACAAATCGGATTTGAAGCACCGGGTCGCTGGCATCGAACGCGTCACGGCGCAGAGCCTCGCGCGCGGCAGTTCGCTAAATCCATTGGTCTTTGGCTACATGCGCATGTTGATCGAGCATGCACCGAATATGACCGGAGCAGCCGCGCTGCATGCAGCCGAAGTCTTCAAGGAGTTGATCTCTGCATCGCTGAA